>Ga0180215_1001070_pt1 | contig 31210 bp, 23 predicted proteins | sample eDN3rd37CBELigBY_FD_128871 | JGI IMG/M metagenome (GOLD analysis project Ga0180215, IMG submission 128871) | Enriched backyard soil microbial communities from Emeryville, California, USA - eDNA 3rd pass 37_C BE-Lig BY (version 2) (version 2) | ecosystem: Environmental > Terrestrial > Soil >...
CGCAATCGGCTTCAATCGATGCAATAATACGAACAAGTTTAGCTTTTGGCAACCTTGCCAAGCAGATAGACGAGCAATTGCTGATTATGGGCGGATATTCGGTCGAGCGAGCTTCCGATCAATTCGGAGCGAACATTTCTTCCTCGATCGGCTTCCGCCCTTCCTTTTTCCGTAGCCGTTACCCATACAATTCTGCGGTCATTATCGTCCCGGGATCTCGCAATCAGCTCGTTTCGCTCCATGCGATCGAGCAGTGTCGTAATTGCGGCAGGCGTCGTTTCCAAAAATTGCAGCAAGTCCGACGGCTTCATCGGCTCATGCTCCAGGAGCAGCTCCAGCACGTTCAGCTGTCCTTCCGTTAATGGAGCAAGCTGCTCCTCAAGATTGCTTTTCCACTCGCGCGACAGCTTATTCCACACTTTCGTAAACTCTTCTGACACCATCATTCAGCACCCTCCTTCTTGTCCAATCTATCGATCCTTAATTACTATTATAGCAAGTGAAAATGTCGAATTAAAGATTAATACAATTAATAATATGCGCTATTAATCGATACATCCGCTAAAATTGCGACAAATTATTATCTCTGTCTCCAAGCGCAAATGAAGAAGCCGTCGAATCAGCAAGGTTGTCCGCTCACGCAAAAAAACCTGCAGCGGGTGAACCAGCATAATAGCTGGTTCCGCTGCAGGCTAAGTAAATCGATTATTCGCCTTTTTGAGCGATTTCGCTTTGCGGGCTAACGATAATCGAGAGGATATGATCGTTCTTCTCTACCGGGCAGAGCAGCTTGCCGACCGATTTACGGTCCTCGATCGGAGACTTCTCGGAGCTGATCGTATGGCTGGCGCCTGACGCAGTCAGCGCCATAAGCTCCTTCGGCTCCTTACAGTAATATGCGCCTGCCAGCACAGTGCCATTAGAACGCACGCGCTTGCCTTCCTTGAACTCGAACGTTTGCAGTCCCTTGCCGCCGCGCCCTTGGATCGGATAATCAAGCAGCAGCGACCGCTTGCCGTAGCCGATATCGGAGACGACCAGCAGCTCGCCCTCATCCTCCAGCACCAGCTCAGCGGCGATTACTTCGTCGTCGGCCTTAAGCGCGATGCCGCGAACGCCTGAAGCTACCCGACCCATCGGATTAACTTCAGCTTCCAGGAATCGAATGCTCATGCCCTGCTTCGTGACAAGCAGCAAATGCTGCGAGCCGCTGCTCGGCATTACCCGAATAACCTCATCGCCGTCCGCAACCTTGCAAGCGGCAATAGCCGTTGAGCGAGTCGTCGCATATTCCTTCAGCTCAGTCCGCTTAACCTGTCCCCGCTTCGTAACGAAGAGCAGCGACTCCGTCGCAGCCGCAATATCGCGCACCGGCACGATCGCAATGACCGCGTCATCCTTCGGCAGCGGGATAATGTTGACGAGAGCTGTCCCTGTATCCTTCCATTTGAACTCTGGAATTTGATGGACAGGCAGCAAGTAATATTGTCCTTTACGTGTAAAGAGCAGCAAATTGTCTATCGTATTAACCGATAGAAGCTCTTGAATGACATCGCCTTCCTTCAAGCCCGAGCTTTGCAGCTCTCCGCCTGAACGGGTGAAGGATAGCATGCTTGTGCGCTTCATATAGCCCTCGCGGCTCAGCGTGACAAGCACGTCCTCCGGCGTAACCATAACTTCAAGATTAACCTTCAGCTCTTCAATTTCGCCGCGGATTTCACAGCGGCGGTCGATTCCGTAGCTGTTCCGGATTTCGAGAAGCTCGTCTTTAATGACGCCGATCAGCTTTTTCTCGCTTTCCAGAATCGATCGCAAGTAGGCAATGCGCTTCTGAGCTTCCTTAAGCTCTTTCTCCAGCGACGTGATTTCGAGATTCGTCAGACGGTAAAGCTGAAGCGTCAGAATTGCGTCCGCCTGCCGCTCCGTAAAGCCGAACTTCTCAATCAGGTTCGATTGCGCATCGGCACGGTTCTTGGAAGCTTTGATCGTCGCAATGATCTCATCCAGCAAATTGAGCGCCTTGACGAGACCTTCCAATACGTGAGCGCGATCCTCGGCCTTCTCAAGCTCATATTGCGTGCGGTAGGTGACAACTTCCTTCTGGTGGTCGATATAAGCCGACAGCATCGGCTTGAGACCGAGCTGTACAGGCGTTTTGTTGACGATCGCAACCATATTGAAGTTGTAAGTTACTTGTAAATCCGTCTTCTTGAGCAAATAAGCTAGAATGCCCTGCGCGTCGGAGTCCTTTTTCAGCTCGACCACAATTCGAAGGCCATTGCGTCCGCTCTCGTCCCGCACTTCCGCGATGCCCTCGACCTTTTTCTCCAGCCGGATATTTTCCATCGCCGTTACAAGTCGCGACTTGACGACCTGGTAAGGAATTTCGGTAATGACAATTTGCTGCTTGCCGCCCCGCAATTCCTCTATTTCCGTTTTGGAGCGCAAATAAATGCGGCCCTTGCCGCTCGCATACGCCTCGCGAATGCCCTCTTCGCCCATAATTAGGCCGCCTGTCGGGAAATCCGGGCCTTTAATATAGCCCATCAGCTCCTCCAGCGTCGATTCAGGACGCGTCATTAGCGCGATGCAAGCGTCGATGACCTCCCGCAGATTATGGGGCGGAATTTCCGTAGCGAAGCCGGAAGAAATCCCGCTGGCGCCGTTTACGAGCAAATTCGGATAACGGGAAGGAAGCACGACCGGCTCCTTCGTCGTATTATCGAAATTGTCCTTGAATTGCACCGTCCGCTTGTCAATATCGCGCAGAAGCTCCATCGCGATTTTGGACAGCCGCGCTTCCGTATAACGCATAGCCGCAGCTGGATCGTCGTCCTGCGATCCCCAGTTGCCGTGTCCGTCAACGAGCGGATGCCCCATCTTCCAAGGCTGGGCCATTCTGACCATGCCTTCATAAATCGATGAATCTCCGTGCGGATGATAGTTGCCCATTACGTCGCCGACCGTCTTAGCCGATTTGCGGTATGGCTTGTCCGGCGTATTGCCTGCATCGTACATAGCATACAGAATACGCCGCTGCACAGGCTTCAATCCGTCTCTAACGTCGGGAATGGCGCGGTCCTGAATAATATACTTCGAATAGCGTCCGAAGCGGTCGCCTACGACCTCCTCCAGAAACGCCGGCAAAAACTGTTCCAGGATACTCATGCACAACTCCCCCTACTCTTCAAATTCCGTAAAATCAACATTTTCAACAATCCAGCGTTTGCGCGGGTCGACCTTATCTCCCATAAGCGTCGATACTCTGCGCTCCGCTTTGGCGGCATCCTCGATCTGCACTTGAAGCAGCGTCCGCGATTCCGGATCCATCGTCGTTTCCCACAGCTGCTCAGGATTCATCTCGCCCAGCCCTTTATAGCGCTGCAGCTCATAATTTTTGCCGTATTCCTTCAAATAGTTTTGTAGCTGCTCGTCCGTCCAAGCGTAGCGAACCGTCTCCAGCTTGCCGGATTTGCGCGTAATCTTGTAAAGCGGCGGCTGCGCGATATAGACGCGTCCTGTATCGATCAGCGGCTTCATATAGCGGTAGAAGAAAGTAAGCAGCAGCACTTGAATATGCGCCCCGTCCGTATCCGCGTCCGTCATAATAATAATTTTATTGTAATTGCACTCTTCTGCGTCGAACTCCGAGCCGACGCCAGCGCCGATGGCGGCGATAATCGATTTATACTCGTCGTTTTTCAATATATCGATCAGCTTGGCCTTCTCCGGATTCATCGGCTTGCCCTTAAGCGGCAAAATCGCCTGATGCCTGGAGTCGCGTCCCTGCTTGGCTGAACCGCCTGCGGAATCGCCCTCTACGATAAACAGCTCGTTGCGTGAATAATCCTTCGACTGCGCAGGCGTCAGCTTCCCGCCCAGATTGGAGCTCTCGCTCCTTTTTTTGCCGCTGCGAATTTCCTCGCGCGCCTTGCGGGCCGCCTCGCGCGCCCGCGACGCTTGAATCGCCTTCTTCAGCAGCGCTTGTCCGATCTGTGGATTTTCCTCCAGAAACACCTGCATTTTGTCCGATACGATGGCGTCGACCGCACTGCGCGCCGATGCGCTGCCCAACTGATCCTTCGTCTGGCCGACGAACTCAACCTCGGACATTTTTATATTAATAACGGCCATCAAGCCCTCGCGCAAATCATTGCCCTCGAGATTTTTGTCTTTCTCTTTAAGCAGCGACGCTTTGCGCGCATAATCGTTCATGACACGCGTATAGGCTGTCTTAAAGCCGGTCTCGTGCGTTCCGCCGCCGCGGGTCGGGATAGAATTGACGAAGGAAGCGATCGTTTCCGTGTAGCCGTCGTTATATTGCAGCGCTACTTCCACTTCAATCTCGTCGCGCTCGCCCGTGAAATGAATGACGTCATGCAGCACCGTCTTCTCTTCGTTAAGAAACTGCACGAATTGGCTCGCGCCGCCCTCGTAGAAGAACTCCTCCTGCTTCGCGTTCCGCTCATCCTTGATCGTCACCTTCAGCCCGGAGTTCAAGAAGGCGATTTCCTGCAGCCGTTCAGCCAGCGTATCATAATTAATCGTCGTTCCGCTTTGAAAGACGCGGGCGTCAGGCTTGAACGTTACCTTTGTGCCGGTGCGGTTAGTCGTACCTGCAACCTCAAGCCCGGTAACCGGCTCGCCTACATGCTCCTTGCCGTTATCGTCGACCCAATATTCGAAGCGCTGCTTATGAATTTTGCCGTCGCGGAAAATTTCCACCTCAAGCCATTCCGACAAGGCGTTCGTTACGGAAGCGCCAACACCGTGCAAGCCGCCGGATTTTTTATAGCCGGAGCCGCCGAATTTGCCGCCCGCATGCAAGATCGTAAAAACAACCTGCGGCGTCGGTATGCCAATCTTATGCATGCCCGTCGGAATGCCGCGTCCGTTATCGTAAATCGTCACAGAGCCGTTCTTATGTAAAGTTACGTCAATCGCGTTGCAAAACTTAGCCAAATGCTCATCGACCGCATTATCTACGATCTCCCATACGAGATGATGCAAGCCTGAGCTGCTTGTGCTCCCAATATACATGCCCGGTCTTTTGCGGACAGCGGTTAGCCCTTCAAGCACTTGTATGTCATCGGCCTCATAGTTCCGGTCTGCAGCCGTTGTACCTTCGAAGAGATCCATTTGCTCAGTCATGAGCTTCCCCCATTCTCTAGCCAATATTGGCGTATCTTCAAGCTATTTTAATGCAATATATCCTGTTTCGTAAAGGTGCCGAAAGAAATGGCCAGCGCAGCGAGCCCCCAAACGGCCAATAAAATTAGCGAAAACGGAAACGTCATTCCATCAATCGGCGGCGAAGATCCCTGCAAATAATCGGTAAGCTTCAAGTTGACCGAGAATAAGTATTTGACCCCGCTCCACGACGATGACATGTTCGATAGGATCGTTCCCGCGACGATTACCGACATCATCGTCACGATACTGGCCGCCGTGCTGCGCACGAGCACCGATACCATAAATGCCAGCAGCGCGACACAAAGAGACGAATACCAGACTAGCCCAGCCTGCATTGTAATAAACAGCCACTGCGGCACGCTATGCGCCCCGCTCGTATCGATTTCCGCCCCGCTTAGCTTGAACCCCGTAACAACAGGCATCTGCCATCCTTCATAGCCGAAGAACAGCCCTGATATACTATAACATAAAATGACCGTCGCCATAATCGTCAGCGATACATAGAGCAATAAAGCGATAAGCTTGCTCGTAAGAAGCTTCCATCTCCGCACCGGCCGGGCGAGCAGCGATTTCATCGTTCCCTGCGTCCGCTCCCCAGATACAATATCGGACCCTAGCGATAAAATCAATAGAGGCAAAAAAAGCGACGCCGAATTGTCCAAAAAAGTACGCGTAAACGTAACGCCATTCGGAACGCTTGGATTGATATCGTGATCCAAATAATATTGCAGCTGCTGAACGGCGATTCGTTTGTTCCGCTTCCATTCTTCCGGAATCCGGTCGCTGGACAGCGTATTCTGCAAATCTGTTATTTGCTGGAGCACCTCTTGACGCCAATCCGCGAACTTCGCTGCATTGTTTTGCGCGATTTTCAATTCTGCATAGGAGAATATCGGAATTAATGCAATCAGGATGAATAAGATGACAAAAAATCTTTTTTTGTTCCAAAGCTTCAGCATCTCATTTTGAACTAAACGTGTTAAAATCGACAACTCATTCTCCCTCCGTCATTTGCAGAAACAGCTCCTCCAGCGCCGGCGGCGCCGTGTGCACCGCGTGAACGGAAATGCCCGCATCGACAAGCCGTTTCACCGTTTCCGGAATGTGCTCCGCATTCATTCTTGCAACAAGGATATTTGAGCGGCCTGCCGCAATCTCTTCCAAGCTGCCTGCCCCATCCCGATCAAGCAGTTCAACGCCTCCGGTTTCACCTAGCAGCTTCTTCGCCTCTTCAGGGCGATCCAGCTGCCACACGACTCGCTCTTTCCCATTTCCGCCGAGCAGCTCCTCGACCGATCCGATCGCCAGCATACGCCCCCTGTATAAAATCGCCACCCGATCGCAAAGCTGCTGGACCTCGCTAAGCAGATGGCTGGAAATAAACACCGACATGCCCTGCTCCGCAAGCGACGAGATGAACTGCCTCAGCTCTTTTATCCCCTTCGGATCGAGCCCGTTTGTCGGCTCATCAAGAATGAGCAGCTTCGGCTTACCAAGCAGCGCCTGCGCGATGCCGAGCCGCTGCCTCACGCCGAGTGAATACGTTTTTACTTTATCATGAATGCGTTCCTCCAGCTTCACAAGCGCCACGACCTCCCGAATGCGGCTTTCGTCGACGCCTTGAAGCATTCTCGCAGCGTATTGAAGGTTATCCCAGCCGGACAAATAAGGATAAGCTTCCGGATTTTCAACGATGCACCCGACCTGGCTTAGCGCTCGTTCAAAATCCCGCTGCACATCAAAGCCGCCTATTTTCACCGAACCGGAGGTCGGCTTGATCAGTCCAACGAGCATACGGATTGTCGTCGTTTTTCCCGCGCCGTTCGGCCCCAAAAAACCGAAAATTTCTCCCGGCGTAATATCAAAGCTGACATCCTGCACGATTGCTTTGCCGCGGATTCGCTTCTCCAGACCGGTTACAGAAAGCACCTTAACCTTATCGGCTGCATGACCATGCTTCATTGCCAATCTCTCCATTTTCTCTTCGCCTAAGGCATAACAGATTCTACTATTCGCCTAGCTATTTTCTTATAGCCTTCTTCATTTGGATGAAAATGATCCTCTGACAGGTGTTTGCCGATATTGTCCTCGAACAAATCAAAAGTCGGAACCATGCTCATCCCGATGTAGCTGTAAACGGCAGCATACGCAGCCGTATTCCATTGCTGAACGATCAGGCTGCCTCCACGCAATCCTGCAATATCGTAAAAAGGGTTGTAAAGTCCGGTATATATCACTTTCGCGTTTGGATTTATCCGGTGAAGCTGCTCTATCACCTTTTTAAAATCATTCAGCGCCTCCGGCAGCTGCAATTGCAGCTCAGCCGCTAGAAATGCCGTCCATTCCCCTTTCTTATTGCTTTCGAGAGCGGACTGAAACAAATCATTCCCTCCTATGGTGAGCAATATAAGATTTGCTTCTCTCAATGCGTACGCGTACCCGCGGTCGTTCACCAGCTTGTCAGCCAGCTCGCCGGCCTCCATGCCGTTAATGGCTAGATTGTTAATCAGCCGGACAGGCTTGCCGCTCTTGGCCCTAAGCGCTTCCTCAACCCGTTTGACATACCCTTTACCGGTTGCGTCTCCGGTTCCTTTCGTCAGCGAATCGCCTATCGCTGTAATTCGTATCTCGCTCGCTTGCTCGAAATAGCTGCCTTCATTGGCTGTTTCATTATCAAGTTCGCCCGTCCGCCCCTCCGAAGCGGATTGCGGGGCGAGCATTTCCTTGACAGCCCAGCCGAACCCGATTGCGAATAGCAGCGATGTCAGCACCGACAGGGCTGCAAGAATACGCCATTGCCGCTGTGCTCTGCTCAATTCCCCACCTCCAGCTAGAAAATGATGACAACTATTAGCTGTTAACATTTTTCGCAATATTATTCGTTTTAAGTACTGGGGGCAGCCAGATTCATTCGTTTTTTCGCAGCACAAATAGGGAGCAGCAGCTATAAGCTGCGCTCCCTATAATAATTAGCAAAAATTATTGAACGATCGAGAACAGGCCGTTTATATGCGACAGGTAGCGGACGTTGCTCGCTTCCTTCATAAGCGAAGCCGGCGTGCCTTTCAGGCGAAGCCCGCTTGCGCCTACTGTCCCGATGCCGTCTTTACGGCCAAGGCTCGCAAGAACGCCGGAATTCGTAAATGTAAACGACTTAAGCGGAAGTCCTTTCATGCTGGCGTACAGATTGTAGCCTACATTTTCGCCCATTTGCCATGCAAGCTGCGCGCTTGGCGGATAAGGACGCTCAGGACCCATTACAACAGCGCTGTCGCCTGCCAAGAAAATGCCAGGATGCGAAGTGGACTGCAAAAATTCATTAACAGTCGCACGGCCGCGGTTAACCTCGATGCCGCAATTCGCTACAAGCTTGTTGCCGGTAACGCCGCCAGTCCATACGAAGGTGTTCGCTTCGATTACGTTGCCGTCTTTAAGCGAAATTTTGTTGCCTTGCACTTCCGTTACAGCTACGCCGATAATGAAGTTCACGCCGCGCTTCTCAAGGCTTGCTTTCGCGCGCTCAACCAGCTCAGGCGGGAACCCTGCAAGAATGGACGGTGCCGCTTCAACGTTAATCAGCGAGATTTCATTAAAGTCGACGCCTTTTTCTCTGCACACTTCAGGCAATTTGTCAGCCAGCTCGCCGATCAGCTCGATGCCGGTCAAGCCGCCGCCGCCGACAACGATTGTCGCGTCAGCTTTATTTTTCGATTTTGCGTATGCAGCAACACGAGCTTCTACATGCGCGCGGATATGATTCGCTTCTTGTACCGATTTCAGTGTCAGACTGTATTCCTCAAGGCCTGGGATGCCGAAGAATGCTGTTTCGCCGCCAAGCGCGATAACTAGCGAATCATATGAAGCCGTCATGCCGCTTTGGAAGCCGAGATGCTTCTTCTCTACATCGATGCTGACAACTTCGTCGATCATAAGATTAATATTTTGTCCTTTAAAAAGCTTATCCAGCGGCAGAGCTACGTTTTGCTCGCTAACGCCGCCTACTGCCAAACGGTGCAGCTCGGTTACGATTTGGTGCTGCGGAATACGGTTTACGACAGTAATTGCCGCATCCTCAGGCTTAATATATTGGCGAGCTGTCAGCGCGCTAAGCACGCCGCCGTAGCCGCCGCCCAAAATGAATATTTGCTTAGACATTTTAATCCTCCGCTCTAAAAGAAATGTACTTATTTTTGTTTGTTAGCTGCTGTAACGTCAAGAAAAGCCTGCGCGAAACGCAAACCTTGCTGAACCTGAGGATCTTTAAGCATTTTGAGCATGCCCATCAGACCGATTTGCGCGTCGGATGCTTGAGCGCGGTCATTCGCCTCGATTGCGGCAGCCGCGATTCCTTTCGCCTTGCCTACGATCGGCTTAACGAAATCAGCCGTTCCATGCACCATATCATTCATAAGTACAGGATCTTTTGCTACTGTGTTTGCGACATCGTATGCCTTCACGAGCAGTGTGGACAGTTCAGCGAGCTTCGGCAAATTGCCGACAAGCTCGGACAGCGCTTGTTGAATTTCAGGAGATTGCAACTGCTCTTGCACGCTCACTGCCTGTCCTTGGTTTTGTTGAGTTAACGTTTCGGACATAATAATAAAAGCCTCCCCTTGCGTATTAACTTGCCAAATCGTACTGGAGTTCCCGCAAGACAAAAATATGCTGTCGCGCCGTTAATTATGTGAAATTTATCACATTTCTGCGCAACATACGTAATGCTTGTGAACTCGATCACAACTATTTTATGCCTGTTCGACAAAAATCGCAACAACTTGTTGCAAATATTTCAAAAATATTTTTTGGATTCGGATTACAGGACTGTGTTTTCCTCAATCAGTCCCGTTATTCAAGCGCTTGCTCACCGCACCAAGTACTTGGATGAGAATATCAAGAACCCAGATTCCGCTGTTTTTCGCTGCGCGTCTTCATTTCACAAGAAAAAGGACTAGAGCTCCGCTATTTATACCGAAACAGCCGAAATGCGGCCATTTTCAATTAAATAACGGAACCATAGTCCGTTCCCGTTGCTATACTCTTGATATTTCGTTTCTTTTGGATGAACGTCTAAACCATAACTTTACACATATCGTTCGTAAATTGAACGGGATCCTCCAAAGGAAGCCCTTCAATAAGAAGCGCTTGGCTGTAAAGCAGATTCGTATACAGGCCTAGTTTCTCTTTATCGTTCACATAAGCATCCTTAATGGCAGCATAAATCTGGTGATTAACGTTGATCTCAAGCACCTTGTCGGCTTTCAGATTTTGCGAATCCGGCATCGCGTTCAATATTTTCTCCATCTCGATAGACAGCTCGCCCTCTGCTGTTAGGCATACCGGATGAGATTTCAGACGTTTCGAAGCTTTTACGCCCGATACCTTGTCACCGAGAATGTCCTTCATAGCAGCGAAAAGATCGCTATTATCCTTCGCTTCCTCTTCAGTAAGCTTATCTTTCTCGTCCGCTTCGATGCCGAGATCGCCGCTTGATACCGATTTGAATTCCTTCTCTTTGTAATTCATAATCGACTTGATTGCAAACTCGTCGATATCTTCCGTCAAGTACAAAATTTCATAGCCCTTATCCGCGACAAGCTCTGTTTGAGGAAGTTTCTCCAAACGCTCGATCGAGTCGCCAGTTGCGTAATAAATGTACTTTTGATCCTCGGCCATTCGGGATACGTACTCCTCCAGGCTGACAAGCTTCTTCTCCTTCGAGGAGTAGAACAGCAGCAAATCCTGTAGCAGATCTTTGTTAGCGCCGTAATCGCTGTAAACGCCGAACTTCAAGCCGCGGCCGAAAGATTTGTAAAACTTCTCATAGTTGTCGCGCTCATCCTTCAGCATGCTTGCAAGCTGGCTTTTCACTTTGTTTTTAATATTTTTCGCGATCAGCTTAAGCTGGCGGTCATGCTGAAGCAGCTCCCTCGAAATATTGAGCGACAAATCCTCGGAGTCTACCATCCCTTTGACGAAGCTGAAATAGTCCGGCAGCAGGTCGGAGCATTTCTCCATAATCAATACGCCGTTGGAATAGAGCTCAAGCCCCTTCTCATATTCCTTCGTGTAGTAATCGAAAGGCGTATTCTCAGGGATAAAAAGAATGGCATTGTATACAACCGCGCCGTCTGCGCTGATATGCACATGCTTAAGCGGCTTGTCGAAGCCATACCGCTTCTCGGAATAGAACTGCTCGTAGTCCTCGTCGGTCAGCTCATTTTTGTTTCTGCGCCAAATCGGCACCATGCTGTTGATCGTTTGCTCCTCGACAAACTCTTCAAATTCGTTGTCGCTGTCCGCTTTTGGACGCTGGCTCTTCATATCCATTTTGATCGGATAACGGATGAAGTCCGAATATTTTTTAATAATCGCTCTTATACGGTATGGCTCCAAGTATTCGTCATATTGGTCGTCTTCCGTATTCGGCTTAATCTTCATCGTAATGACGGTACCGACCGATTCCTTCTCGCTTGGTTCAATCGTATAGCCGTCTGCGCCTTTCGATTCCCATTTATACGCTTCGTCGCTTCCGAGCGCCCGGCTGACGACCGTAACCACATCGGCAACCATAAACGCCGAATAGAACCCTACGCCGAACTGGCCGATAATGTTGTGGCCGTCCTTCAGCTCGTTCTCCTTCTTGAACGCCAGCGAGCCGCTCTTGGCAATTACGCCAAGATTGTTCTCCAGCTCCTCCTTCGTCATGCCGATGCCTGTATCCGTAATGGTAAGCGTACGGCTATCATTATCGGCCTCTACTTTTATGTAGTAATCTTCTTTGTTGAATACGAGGCTGTCATCGGTGAGCGCCTTGTAATATATTTTGTCAATTGCATCGCTCGCGTTCGAAATAAGCTCTCTCAGAAAAATTTCGCGCTGCGTATAGATGGAATTGATCATCATGTCGAGCAGACGTTTCGATTCAGCCTTGAACTGCTTCTTTGCCATAACTAAAAATACTCCTTTCAGCTTATATGACTCTATTTTGCGCAAGCACTTTAGCACTCGTCGAGCGTAAGTGCTAACACCTATTTTTATACTACATATTGTCGTTTTCGATGTCAACAATTTCAAACGCTTTTACCATCTGTTTTCCGCATGCTCGGCAAATGCAACCATGTCGCGCACCTCAATTTCGCGACCATCATCAAGTATAGCCTTGCCGTTGAACTTCCCGAAAACTTGGTGGCACACGTTATCGACAAAGAGCAGCTTCGTCTTCGTTATATGATCGTAGATCGGCGTAAACTCCATTTCGAATCTGCCGTCGTCGCTCGTAAAATATTTTTTGCTCATATACCCGTTCGCGCTTAAATCGAAATGCACATGACCCAGCTTATGGGCTGTGCCGTCATAAAACAGCATATTTTCCGTTGCAGCCGCTGTATTGCCGAAGCCGTAGCCAATATTAAAGCCGAAGCGCTTGCCTTCTAAATAGGTGCTGCCGCTCCCCCAATACCAGCGATGCGAAAACGGCCATACGCCTCTTCCCCAATCGAGCAGTCCAAACGCGCTGTCCGGCTCAAAGCGGTACTCCCTCTCTCCGATGCGCGCAATCCCTTTGGCTGGCATGCAATTTATTTTATGATTGTAATAGAAGCAGCTAGGATGCTCGTCAAAAGGAGTCGCCATAACGATTGAAGCACGATCGGGCTGGATGAGCTCCATTTCAATTTCAACCGCAGCCTTTTTTCCTCCGCCGCCTTTGCAAGTTAGTTTCCTGCCGCCTGCTTGCAGACGAAAGCTCATTTCCAGCCCGTTTCCGCTGTAGGCCAAGTCTCCTTGCTCCGCCGAAGACGGCATATGGAGACGGTTGAACGGCAAAACAAGCATGGAAGAAAGCTCGTGATGTTCGCCTGTCGCGAATTCAAAAGCTTTAATAGCTACTGTGCCGGCATAGGAGACATGTCCGATCGTCATTTGGACGCAAAAATCGTTATTCGAAATTTGATAAAAATCCCATTCCTTGACCTTCCAAGGCGGAGCTTTAATATGCTTGCGGGAATAGGTCAGCACCGGCTCTGTCGAGTAACCCCTTTGAGCAAGCGAACCGTCCTTATTCAGCAAATTTCCGGGCGATTGTATAAGTGTCTGCACCGCTATCTTCTCCTCCCTGTCCGATCGGCCGTTACGCTTCGTAATGCGTTGGCGCTGCGCTTTTCCTCGCCTTTGAACGCTTACTAGCTGGAATAAGAGGCAGCAGCGTAATCAGCGTTATAAAGGCAGATACGCCAAAGAGAAGCTCAGTCGGAACCATGCCCGCCACGCCGTCGATTTCCATATGAATCCCGTAGTTTTTTATAATGACATTCGCTATAAGCGGCCCGATTACCATTGGCAGACATACCATGAAGATCATTTTCACGCCTTCGAACTGGCCTCTTTGATGCTCGGGGAACAGGTTTTTGACCCATGCCGTAATCGTCTGCGTAATGAGCACATAGCCAAGTCCGGCGCCAAACGTGCCCAGCAGCAGAACGGCAAACTGCGAGGACAGCGTGAATAGCAGAAGTCCGGCGAAGTTGGCGGCCACTGCGAGCACGATAACCGGCGTCATTTTTTCTTTATTGATCAGCTTCGCTACAGGAATCGTAACAAGAACCGCTCCAACAAGGCCGATCGCTTGAATGGCGCCTGCTGTCGTATAGCTTAGCTTTAAGTAATTGTTCAAATAAATCGTAATATATGGAAAATAAACGTTCATCGCGATAAAATACATCGCGCCTACAACGAACACCCAGAACAACTCTTTGTTCTCAACGACGGTTTTGACACGGAATACTTCGCCGAATTGCCGCCAATAGCCGCCGCTGTTTTTTCTCGGCTGCAGCCCCGGGTGGTCCTTAAGCGCAAACAGAGTAAATATACCCGTTAACGATACGATGCTGCCCATAATGATAAAGAAAGCAAAGAAATCGAGCGTATCGATAATCATCCCTGACACGACCGCGCCGAATATTGTAGCCAGCACGGGCATTGCGGCAAAAGCCGCTCCCAGCTTACCGCGGTTATGGACATTGGATATGTCGGTCGTCCACGGATTATAGCTGGCGTCATAACCCATCGAACCGAAGAAGCTCATAATTGCGTCCGCCGCTACGACGACAACGATGATGACGAATAGCGGATTTTTCGGAATAAACTCGGTAGCTCCAAATACAATCGTAAATATGCCCCATAAAATATAACCAAGCGCGACAAACGGCTTTCGGCGCCCCATCCGGTCGCTCCAGGTGCCGATTAGAAAGGCGGTCAGGGTAGATACGATAGCGCTCGTCCCGACCATCCACGAAATGATCGACGGATCCTTGGCGATTTTGTCATAGACAAACGTGTTGAACCAGGAGTTTTCAATATTCCAGCAAATTTGGCCTGCCATACCCAGAATCCATATTAAAGCCCAGTTTTTCGTTGAGATGCTCTCCTTTTTCATACCCGCTCGCCCCTCTTAGGAAATATGAGTCGTGTTCCTTGCCTGTCAGCCCATCAATTGCCGATGTATAGAGACGGCTTGCTTCCGGTCCAGCTTTAATCGCTCGCGATCATACGTCATAACGCCATTGATCTCGGTCTCCACGTCGGTAAGCTGAGTATATACAGCGGCGCATACGCCTTGCTCGATAAGCGGCTTTAGCTGCTTCAGCATCAGGTCGCTGTATGCTTGCATGAACTGCTCTTCCGATTTACAGCGTTTATAGCCAAAGCCTTTATCCTCGTTCCATTGATGTCCTTCGGCTTTCAAGCTGTAGCCGCCGTATTCCGATATGACGACCGCCCTGCCTCTAATGCGGCCCGGATTAGGCATGCGCAGCTTGCGGAAATACGTATGATCGCTTTTCAAATCGCCCGCGCCTTGGTCGTGCCAGCCGCTTGCATGATCGACAATCCGGGATGGATCATAGCCCTTCACCCATTTTGCTGTCTCTGCAGCGTCGAACTGCCCCCACGCTTCATTGAAAGGCACCCAGACTGCGATGGACGGAACATTGTACAGCGCATCGATCATTTCTTTTAGCTCTAGCTTGAATTGCTCGCGGTTAAGCTCATTTTCCCTCCCCATTGCCCGATACGTATTACGGTCATTAACTTTGACAGCGCTTGCAAAATTAGGGAGGAACAGATGATGGTAGTTGTTCCACCCCGCTCCGCCGTTAATCATATCCTGCCATACGATCATGCCAAGTCGATCGCAGTGCGCGTACCACCGAGCAGGCTCTACCTTGATATGCTTGCGGATCATATTGTAGCCAAGCTCTTTAGCTGTAATAATGTCATACGCCAGCGCTTCATCGGTAGGAGCCGTATATAGGCCGTCAGGCCAATAGCCTTGATCGAGTATGCCATTTTGGAAAAGAGGCTCATGATTCAAACAAATTCGCTTCACGCCATTCCGGTCCTTCTCTATCGTAAAAGAGCGCATAGCAAAATAACTTTGAACGCTGTCCAGCACATTTTCTTGCTCAAGCAATTCAATAGACAGCTCATAGAGACGCGGCGAGTCAGGCGTCCAAAGGTCGGGATTTTTAATCGACAGCAATAATTCTTCCCCGCAATTGGCGGAACCGCTTGCGGCTTCATTCCCTTCCCGATAGGCGGTTGCTTTGAATGTCAGGCCGTCCATCTCACCTTCACCCTGCAGCTTAATCTTTAGAACACCTGTAGCAATATCAGGCGTCAGCTTAAAAGATCGCATATAGGATTGAGGAACCGGCTCAAGCCATACCGTTTGCCAAATGCCTGATACTGCCGTATAAAACAGTCCTTTTGGCTTCAGCGACTGCTTGCCTCTTTGTTGTTCAGTCGTCTCCGTTGAATCCCATACACGAACCACAATTTCGTTTGAATGACCGCTTCCCGTCAAGAAGTCGGTTATCTCAACAGTAAAAGGACAATAACCGCCAATGTGTTCACCAGCTTTCCGCCCGTTGATCCAAATTTCGGTCCTCCAATCAACCGCGCCAAAATGCAGCAGCAGTCTTTGGCCATCCCAATGCTTCGGAACGGTAAAGGATCTGCGATACCAAAGGCACTCATCCGGCTGCAGCGGCTTCTGTACGCCAGATAGCGCGGACTCTACAGGAAATGGCACAACAATTTGACCGTCATACCGTAAGGGCTCCTCCTCCCTGCCGCTTTTAATCGCATAGTCCCATAACCCGTTTAAATTGAACCAATCGTTACGAACCATCTGCGGCCGCGGATACGCCGGCAGCACGCAAGCAGGGTCGACCTCCTTAGCCCATCTTGTCATTAAGCCGCCGCTTACAGGGCGCCAATCAGTTTGTTTGTTCTCGCTCATGCTATGCCCCCTAGTCAAAAAGTACGAGATACTATCCGCATTTATTCGACATAGCATACCGCTTTCCTTCATCCCCTCATACAAATAATGGCTGAACAAGGCAAAACCCATGTTCAAACATTTCACCGGCAAATTTCGTTATTTCATAATGTCTTGAACCAGCCTATAAAATTTCCACCACTGCCGTTTACGTTTTTTGATCTTTTTATTTCGTTTTAGATCTCTTCTGTAAGCGTTACCCGTTTTACTTCTTCGCTATAAAGCGTATACTAAAAATACATCTATATTGGAGGTACATACGAAGTGAACTATGAATCCTATTTTCAAATCATGAGAGAAAAGCAGCTGGACGAATTGAAGCAGTTTTTGACGATTCCGAGCATTTCGGCATTGTCCAATCATAAGCCAAATATGAATGAAGCTGCCGAATGGGTCGCTGACAAGCTGAAGCAAGCAGGGTTAGACAAGGTAGAAATTCATCCGACGGAAGGCCATCCTATCGTATATGCCGAGCATATGAAAGCGCCGGGCAAGCCAACCGTGCTTATTTATGGCCATTATGATGTGCAGCCCGTTGATCCACTTCATCTATGGGAGACCCCTCCTTTCGAGCCGTCTATCCGCGACGGCAAGCTGTATGCGAGAGGCGCGACCGATGATAAAGGACAACTGTTTCTCCATATCAAAGCGGTAGAAGCTATCATAAGACAAGAAGGCTCTCTTCCTGTAAATGTAAAGTTTTGCATCGAAGGCGAAGAGGAAATATCGAGCCCGAATCTCCCGCCATTTATGGAAAACAACGAAAATAAGCTGGCGGCAGACGTTGTGCTTATCTCGGACACCTCTTTGATCGAGAAGGGCAAGCCTGCTATCTCCACTGGCCTGCGCGGCTTATGCTCGCTCGAGGTGACGGTGACGACAGCGAATACCGACCTGCATTCCGGCACATACGGCGGCGGCGTGCCTAATTCGCTCCATGCGCTTGTCGCTCTGCTGGCAACGTTGCATGACGAGGAAGGCCGCGTCGCAATAGACGGCTTCTATGAAGGCGTTCCTGAGCTGTCTGAGGAAATGCGCGCAGAATTCAAAAAACAGAACCATAACGAGGAGGCTCTTAGAACGAGTCTAGGACTCGAGTCGCTGTATGGCGAGACGGGCTACTCCTTCGTGGAACGTACCGGAGCAAGACCGACGCTGGAGCTGAACGGCGTATACGGCGGCTTCCAAGGCGAGGGCTCAAAAACGGTCATACCGAAAGAAGCGCATGCCAAAATTACTTGCAGGCTTGTGGGCAACCAGGACCCGTCCCAAGTGCTGGAGAGGATCGCCGCTCATCTGGAGTCGCATATTCAGGCAGGAGCGAAGGTTATCATTAAACGCGGCGAGAAAGCCCGCGCCTTCAATATGGATCCGTCCAATCCGATGCTTCAAAAAGCGGCTGACGCCTATGAGCAGGTATACGGCACGCGCGCGCTATTCACGAAAGACGGCGGCTCGATCCCGATTGTCGAGATGTTCTCCCGCGTTCTTGGCGCACCAGTCGTCATGATGGGCTTTGGATTGCCGGACGAGAACCTGCATGCGCCGAATGAGCATTTCAACCTGGAAAACTTCGACAAAGGCCTTCTGACGATCGTTGAGTTTTTGAAAAAGCTTTAACCTTCATATAATCGCATGCTTAGCAAAAGGAGGATGCCGGAAGTACATTCCGGTATCCTCCTTATTTTTTTATATTGCTGTTGTATTCTTCATTTCAATCGCGTACAATTTAATCGTGCACGATTTATATGGCGATAGAAATAGAACCAAGGAGGATGGGACGATGACAACCGTCTATGATTATTCTGTAAAGATGACAAATGGTGAGCTGAAGCCGTTGACAGATTACGAAGGCAAGACGCTGCTAATTGTCAATACGGCAAGCAAATGCGGATTTACCCCACAATTTAAAGGACTTCAGGAGCTTTACGAGAAATATAAAAATCGCGGCCTCGTCGTTCTCGGCTTCCCTTGCGATCAGTTCAATAACCAAGAATTTGACGACATTGATGAAACGACTCAATTCTGTCAGGTTAATTATGGCGTCTCCTTCCCTATGTTTGCTAAAATTGATGTTAACGGCGATCATGCGGACCCGCTCTTCATTCATTTGAAAAAAGAGAAAAAAGGGATTTTGCTTAGCACAATAAAATGGAATTTCACAAAGTTTTTAGTGGATGCTGAAGGAAATGTAGTCGAGCGTTACGCGCCTACGACCGAACCAAGCCAAATCGAAGAAGATATTGTGAAATGCTTGGGCTAAATCATTATCGAAACTACGCGAACAGGTGATGTTTTGGAACAAATGTTGACGCTCAAAAACCAGCTCTGTTTTGCCATCTATGAAACCTCCAGTGAATTCAACAAGCTGTATGCGAATCTGCTTCAGCCGTACGGCTTGACTTACCCTCAATACTTAGCATTGCTGGCGCTGTGGGAACAGGACGGATTATCGATGAAGGAGCTTGGCGAAAGGCTGACTCTCGGCACCGGCACGCTTACACCGATGATCAACCGGATGGAGGCAGGAGGCTGGCTGCGCAAGGAAAGATCGTCGGAGGATGAGAGAAGGGTTCACGTTTTTTTGCTGCAGAAGGCTCGCGATCTGAAAGGGCCGATTGTACAAAAAGTAACAGAGGAGATTATTGGCTGCCAAATTGAGCTGGAGGAGTATGAGCAGCTCATGCAGAGACTGCATCGGATACAAGCTAAGCTGAGAAGCCGGAACAAATGATAGCCGGCATGCCGTAAAGGGCCTTCTGATTGAAGGCCCTTTGTTTGTGACGAATTACTCCGATACCGCTTCAAAGGCTCGTCCTTCGATATTGAATCTATGCATCCGAATACCGTTATATAATGCGTACAGCTCTTTTCCATCGTCAAAATCAAAGCTATCGACAGCGATCTCCTCCGGCACTTGAACTAGATGCTGCAACGTAGGCGTCTCGTTTATGCGCAAAGCATACAAATTGCGAATACATGCAAAATGAACTGGCGATATTTACGCCTTATTTGCACACAAGCCTCTGGGATACGATGTCGGAGAATATTTCCATGCCTGCTGTTTCGGCGATATGGATAACATCCTCAAGCCCCGCACATTGCGGGAGCAGCTCCACGAGCTTATTTTCCTTCTTAAGCACGAGGTCCGCATGGAAAGCGACATCCTCCCTGCCCTCGAAGATTGCCACGTAGAAGATTCCCGTCTCCACCAAATCTTGAAAGAAATGGCTGCCATAGCTCAACTCAGGCATCATGCCCGATTCGGCGGAAGCGACCTCGCATATGACCGACATATGGCATAGCTCGGAAAAATGAACTGGAACGCCCAGTGACGGTGTCGTCGTCCCCCATCTTCCCGGACCGACAAGCATGACGCTTTTTCCCTTCAAACATTCATTGATGAGCCCAATCCCTCTAGCAACCGCGTATTTTGCCTGCTCCCCTCGAATGGCGTATGTTTCGGCTTTGACATAAACGACATAATCAATTGGCAGCCGAATGTTGCCGCCCATGAAATTGCCCTTCGATTCAAAGAAGGAGCGCTCCGAATCGCCTGGCTTCGGCATCTCTACTGCGCGTCCGAGGCCGCGTGTCTGCAGCGGACGGCATTGCAGCAAATTGATTTTGAAGCCGCTGTCCTTGGCGAAATTGGCGGTAAACTCAATATCGACCGGATAATCGTACACCCTGGACAATAGCGCCAGCATTTCTTTCATAAGCTCCGGGAATACCGTATTCTTAAGCAGCCCGTGAAAATCAAGCAAATACGGCGTAGGCATATTTGTATAACCGAGCTCTCGCAATCGGTCAGCCTGCGCTTCATCAACCGTTGCGAATAAGCCCTTGTCGGCTTTCAGCTCGCCGGCGAGTATCCCCTCCTGCCGCTTCGTTACGAGCGCGTTATCTCTTAGCGACAGTACATCAACGAGATGCTGGGAAAACTTTTTGTAATCCTCCACATTCATGAGCGGCAAGCGCATGGGACGATCCAGCGTTACGATTCTCGCATAATCGCCGACTGTCCGGTCGACAGCTCTGGTGCCAAGACCGAACACTAAGCGCAGCATGCCTGCGTCCATATCTACACTCGTATCCCACACATACAAATTCGATGAATTGCCAACGCCAGCTATATGCGGGAAAAATGCTTCCTCATGATAGTCGCCGGAGACGCGCTGCACCAGAATAGCCATCTGCTCATCCTGCTCATACAGCCCTCGATTCATCCGGTAGGCAAGCGCATCTTCATTCATCGTACTGGCATATACGGTGCGTATCGCCTCCTCGAACGCTTCGTAACGCTCCTCGGGCGTTCCCTGATTGACGCAAAAGACGCTTTCGTACTTGCCCGCAAAGGCGTTGCCGAAATTGTCCTCCAGCAGGGAGCTCGACCGGACAATGATCGGCGACTGCCCGAAATATTCCAAGATGTGGACGAACTTTTCTTGTAATTCCCGCGGAAAGCTGCCGCGCAGCAGCTTTTCCTTCAGCTCGGGCGCATACTGGAAATAGCCCTCCTTCGTTTTCTGCTTCGTCCGCAGCTTCCACCAGCCATTTTGAACAATATAGGTGTAAAATACGTCGGAGCCTAAATAGTAGGAGTCATGCGGCTCCATATAAGGTGCAAACCTGTCGCCGCTATCCTTCTCCACTATTTTTCTCGCAAGCAGCATGCCAACGCTTTTCCCCCCGATAAATCCCGTCCCCACCTCCCTTGACGCAATCGCAAGCACGTCCTCCAGCATAAAATAACGGTCGCATAGCTCGAACATCCGTGACTCGTTGCCGATCAGCACGCTCATCAGCAAACGCTTCGTCTTCTCTTGCTCCGCTGCGTCCTTCGTCAGCGCTTCCTTCGCTTTGTGGAACATGACATCCCAATAATCGAGCCGCTCCTCCCCGCGGTTGATGCTGGAGAACAGCTCAGCTGCTTCGCTGCTTGCCGTAATGCATATCGCTTCCTGATCCCGAATGAGATGAGGAAAAAACATAGTCGGCGAGTACCGCTGCCACGCTTTCAACGGATGAATATAATAATTGCCGTTCACATGATACAAGTCCAGCAGCAGCTGCGTCGTCTCTCGTATGCCGGCTATCGTACTGTACGTATGGACATTTCGGATAAGCGCAAAATAGGCAACCGTGTCCAGCTCATAGAGAAAGGGGCAGGCGACTTTAAAAAAGTTGCCGATCATCAGATCGGAATGCCAATGGGCGAGCAAATCGGTGAGGCAGTCAAAAACATAAAAAGCCTTGCGTCCCTCCTGCTCGACCAGCGTATGGACTGCCGTTGCAAAGCTTTCAAATCCCCGCTGAGGGTCGACATTGTAGACGATCGCGGCGGCATCTTCCTCTATTAAAGGCGGATGGCTGCCGAATCTCACATAAATCAGCTTCCGGTTATCTTGAGCGGACTGCCGTACGTACGGCTCGACAATCGTTCTGTAATCCTCAACGGAATCGACCTGCCAGACGACATTATCGCCAAGCCGCAGTTTATCGATCGCATCATCGAAGCCCTGCATGCCGGAGCTTACCTTTCCCTTCATTTCCATCAAGAACGCCTCCGATCGTATGAGCTATATTTTACACGCCATTAACGTTTCCAATCACTGCATTTAACACGTCCTGAATATACTAAGTATACCGAATACGAAAGGAAGGTGTACACGATGAATGCATATGCCTTGAACAATGAGGCTCCGCTGGCCGGCATGATCGATTTCACACCGCATATATACGACAGGCAATCCTACAAGGAAGCGGTTGATGTCATGCGCTCCTACCCGGAATCTAGCTGTATCGTCGTCTGCAACCGCAAAGATGCTCCCGTCGGCCTTATATTGAACGAACGTTTTTTCCTGCAGCTGACGAACCGAAGCATGATGGAGAGCTACTATACAGGACCTGTTAGCCGATTGATGAACCGCACTCCGATCATAGCCGAACTCGGGACGCCTCTCTCTGTGCTGCATGCTGCAATCGATGCCCGCCCGGCGGCAATGCGAATGGATCCTATCATCGTAACAGAAAATGGCAAGCTGGCCGGAATTGTTCATATGTCCGCTTTTGCCGATTTAGAAAGTTCAGAAGCCTTGCAATAGAAAGAGCTATGAGGATACGCGCTGCGCCCCCATAGCTCTTTCTTGCTTTCCACTTATTTCCCGCGGCTAACCGTCTATCTCTTTCTTAGCGCCCGCTCCCATATGAGCTCGCCTGTACATGCGTCGACATAGATTAAACGCCGGCCCTCTCCCGCCTTCACATCGTAAATGAGGCGATAGCTTGGCGGTCCATCTTCCGTTGCTTGAAACCATCTTAATTTTGCTGCCATATGGGCGGCATACAACGACTTCGCTTCCGCAGATGGAATGGCCGGACTATACTCCCGTCCGATCAATTGATCAATCAGCTCAAAGGAGATGCCCATATAGAGCAAAATTTGCCCCGAAGATTTACAAACGCTGACAGTTGCCCGTTCATGATCGACGGGTATTCCGCCCGCGAACAGCGGCAGATGGAAAAACTCGCGTTCATCCGGCTCGCTGCCTTGCTCCCTCTCTTCGAGCTGCAAAAAATCGCTATACGCGGGAAATACGATGCTTAGAAACTGTTGAGCTTTATCCCAGCATTGTTCTCTCGTTAATATAGCCGCGCGCTTTTCACCATCCGCTGCAGGAATGCCTTTGCGCATGAAGCCGATAATGCGGAAAGTCTCTCTTTCAAGCTGCAGCATATATGCGGCGTCAAGCCTTCGAAGCTTATCTCCCCATTTGCGCTCCATATAGCCGTCCATGGACCGTTCATCCCGCTCCAGCGGAACTTCGCCGGACAGATTCTTATCATAATAGAAAAACTTGATTTCCTGGCGGTCCTGCCCATGCTGTTCGCGTATATAGTGTTCATTTGAGATACCTAGCCGTTCTTCATAGAAACGGACTATATCCATGGCATCGCTTGATGGATCGGGCAGCATAGCCCCTTCATGGAGCTTGGCAGAAGATGCGATTGGATGGCTGGCCGGCATCCTGTAATGCTCCAGCCCGAACAGGTTGTTTCCCGTCACAGCATCTATCATGTGCAGCTCTGGCTCGGGCGAGTAAACGAGGCGTAAACGCTCTAATCCGTCTCCGCTTTCGCTAATTTCATGAAGCGCGGGGCTCAGCTCGGCAAGCATTAGCTTCATGCTCGTGCGCTCAAGCGCCTCGCTTATGACTAGCCCGGCATGTTGAATCTCACCGGGCCACTCCGGCACTGGCACGTCAGAATCGTCCTTGCCGGACCGATATCGGGTAACCGCAAGCTTCTCATTGACTCTGAGCTCGCAGCCTGAATAAGGCAGAGGTATGCCGCCAACCTGTTGGCGGTAAATGAAATAAGCATGTTTTCGGCCTTCTTCTATTTGAGTGAGCGATAGCCCGGCGCGTATCAGCGAGTGCCGGATGAGAAACCGTTCTGCCGCTGCCTTCGCTTCGTCAAGCGATAGACGAAAGCTGACGTTATCAGCGCAAACCGCTTCCTCAGTTTCATCGATATCTAGAGAATGCAGCTCCCCGGTACGTATATCCAGCATGATTTCTATTCGTTCATCATCATTATGCGGGTTTTCCCATATAAAGCATCGCCGCTTTTCAGCCCCAGATGGAATGCTGTCCTCCATAACCAGCTTATAATGCTCCGGAATGAATACAATCGACTGAGCGACAGCTCGAAGCGTTTCGTTATTCATTGCAAGTTGAACCTCCATGCGATTATAAATACAAAGACTGCTATGATTTATATTTGCCCCAGCTTTGATCGCTGTTTTCGAGCAAATAAGCGAAATCGTTCTCTCTCGCCTTTTGCTCCTGCTTCTTCCTTTCTTCCTCCTGCCTGCGCGCCTCTTCTCTCCGGCCGGCCTCCTGCTGCTTCAGCTCGTCGGATTGAGCCCTCAGCTTGCCAAGCACATCTGCGCCTAGCAGCTCTTTCAGCGTAATCGGACTGTCTTTCTCGCCAGACTGAGCTGCTGCGTTTGCTGCCCTATGCTGCTGTTTCTTCTTTTTTGCCATTGATGCACACCTCAATTCGTTCATCCTATTGGTCCTGCATATGCAACATTATAGCACATGGATCAACGATATCGGCGGGCTGGGCGGAAAGCTTCGGATCAGGAGTGGACAAAATAGATACGGAAGCGTAGAATGCTTAGTACCAGGTATTAATACTTTGTACTAATATCAACGTACAATCGCATAGCTTTGGAGGATGAACGGATGACTACATTATTGCACGGAAAAAACATCGTCGTGATGGGCGTCGCGAACGATCGCAGCATCGCTTGGGGGATCGCAAAATCGCTTCATAACGCAGGAGCCAATCTTATATTTACGTACCGCAAGGAACGGTCGCGCGACAAGCTGAACGAGCTTCTCGAAGCCGGCGGCATACAGCCTTTGCTCGTAGTGAGCTGCGATGTCGCTGACGACGCCAGCATACAGGGCGCTTTTCAAGAAATGAAGGAAAAGGCTGGCGTTATTCACGGGGTAGCGCATTCTGTAGCCTTTGCGGATAAGGAAAATTTGCGCGGCGAATATGTCGAAACGTCGAGGGAAGGGTTCCTTCATGCACATGATATTAGCGCTTATTCCCTAGTCGCTGTAGCCAAAGCAAGCAAGGATCTGATGCATGAGGGCGGCGGCATCGTGACGCAATCCTACATTGGCGCCGAGCGTGCGGTTAAAAGCTACAATGTGATGGGTGTCGCCAAAGCAGCACTGGAAGCGAGCGTTCGTTATTTGGCTGAGGATTTGGGCAAGCACAACATACGGGTAAATGCGATTTCAGCCGGCCCGATTCGTACGCTATCGGCGAAGGGCGGCGTTGCCGGCTTCAACGATATTCTTGAAACGATGGAGACGAAAGCGCCGCTAAGGCGAAATGTCGATCAGGACGAGGTCGGCGACGCGACGATGTTCCTGCTGAGCCCGCTTGCGCGCGGCATTACAGGCGAAGTGCTGCATGTTGATGCAGGCTATCATATTTTGGGGTAAATAAAGAAAGGCTGGATGAGCTTACAGTTCTCCGGCCTTTCTTTCTAAATGCTGTTTGCGTGCAGACGCAGCAGTCCTTCAATTTTTATCGAGCTTTTTCGAAATATCTTGCAGCGCTTTATGAATATTATTCAGCGCTATTAATATAAAACCGAGAAATACGTAAGAAACAATTTCACCCGTAAAGAATGCCACAATACCAAGTATTCCAGCCAATACTGAATATAAATAGTTCAATTCTCGCCCTCCTTCATCGGCAATTGCTACAAATCTTCCAGCCATACGCATTATTTTACTATAATTATCTATTATTAGGGCAAAAATAAAAGAAACTCTCTCGCTGATTTCGATGCGTGCTTCCTGCTTGTTGAGAAAGTGTCGAGAGCTCCTTTATTCACTGAAATACATTGCTAAAAAAAGAGGCGTAATTGCAGGTATTTTGAATAAATCAACCAGACATATAAGAAAGCCTGCGCAAGTGCAGGCTTATCGGCTGTAAAGCTAAAATATCGGGCAATTGACGCATGAATTCCTGCATTATCGCATCTTTTACACCCAATTCGCTCATGTTTCAGAAAAAAAGATGTATATATGCTTCAATTCGCTGGCTGAGCCTCGAAAAGAATCATTAACCGAAAAAAAGGAGGTTCTCGACAGCCTCAAAAAAAGCACCGTAATGATGTCTGGCATCATTACGGTGCTTGCTGTATGAGCTGTTCAATTATACGAAGCGATACTGCGCTTCAATAAGTCCGTTGTATACGCCCTTCTTCGCGATAAGCGCCTCGTGATTGCCCTGCTCGACGATAACGCCGTGGTCAAGGACTATGATCTCATCCGCGTTGCGGATCGTAGACAGGCGATGCGCGATCATGAACGAAGTCCGTCCCTTTAGCAGCGTTTTCAGCGCTTCTTGAATTTTAAGCTCGGTTTCGGTATCGATGCTTGCCGTCGCCTCATCCAGAATAAGAATGCGAGGGTCGGCAAGCAGCGCGCGAGCGAAGGAAAGCAGCTGGCGCTGTCCCATGGACAGCACGTTGCCGCGCTCCTCTACCTGCGTATCGTAGCCGTCCGGCAAGCTCATGATGAAGTCGTGGGCATGCACCGCTTGCGCCGCCTTCACAATCTCATCATCCGTTGCGTCAAGCCGTCCATAACGAATATTGTCTCGGATCGTGCCGGAGAAAATGAACGTATCCTGCAGCACGATGCCTACCTGCGAGCGAAGGCTCTCTATCGTCACATCGCGAATATCGGTGCCGTCGATGAGCACTCTTCCCTGTACAGGATCGTAGAAACGGCACAACAGGTTGATGATCGTACTTTTGCCTGAGCCGGTATGGCCGACGAGCGCAATCGATTGGCCCGCTTGTACGTCGATCGAAATATTTTTGAGCGCAGGGCGTCCCGCTTCGTATTCGAACACAATGGAGTCGAATGTGACGCTGCCCTTAATTTGCGGCAATGGCTTCGCTTGATTCTTCTCCCCCACTGTCGGCTCCTCGTCAATGAATTCGAAAATTCGTTCCGAGGAAGCCATCGCAATAAGAAGCTGCGAATACATTTGCCCGAGGCGGTTGATCGGCTCCCAGAAGTTGCCGATATACGTCGCATAAGCGACGAACAAGCCTACCGTCAACACTTCACTCTCAATTAAGTGAGCGCCGTACATAAATAGAATAAAGGTGCCGATTGCCGACGTTATCTCGATTACGGGACCGAAAGCTTGGTTAAGCGCCGAAGCCTTATTCCAAGATTTTACATTGTCCGTATTCATATTGTTGAAGAAGCTCATGTTGTCTTTTTCTTGCACGAAAGCTTGCGTCACTTTCATCCCTTGAATGCTTTCATTCAAGTGAGCGTTAATGCGCGACTGCTTCATGCGCACATCCTGCCATGCGAAGCGGATTCGCCTGCGCAGCGAGGATGATATGAGGAACATAATCGGTACAGTAATCATAACCGCGAGACCCAATTTGAAGTTCAACACTAGCAATATGACGACGATGCCGATAAGCTGGACACAGTCCATGAGCAGGTTGACCGCCCCGTTCGTGAACAAATCCTGCAGCGAGTTGACATCGTTCGTAACACGAACAAGCACCGAGCCTGCGGGGCGCTTATCATAAAAGCGGAAGCTCAACTTTTGAATATGCCGGAACAGATGCTGCCTTAAGTCGAAAATGACCTTTTGCCCGATCACATTCGTATATTTGATCCTGTATGAGTTCGCCCACCACTGGCAGAGGTAGATGACCAACATGGCGGCTGCGATGATCAGAAGCAGGCCGACATCGCTCCTATCGATTGCTACGTCAATCGCGAACATGATGAGCGCCGGAATGCCGAGCTTGGCAAGCATCGTGAAAATCATCGTAAAAATAATCGGAACGAATTCCCGTTTATACGGCTTCATGTACGTAATAAGGCGGCCAAGCTGCTCCCAGTTAAACGGCTTCTCGATTTCTTCGTCGTCCTGATAGACGAACCGGGCGTTTTTGTTCGCAGCCTTCGCTTTGACTTCTGCTTTGGAGTCCATTATACCGTACTTCCTTTCTCGCCAAGCGCTTGCGCAGCGGCTTTCGAATCCCGCTCCTTCTCCAGAAGGTCGGCATATTGGATGTTATAGGTGTCACGGTAAGGGCCGCTCTGGGCGATGAGCTCGGCATGCGTGCCGCGCTGAGCGATGCGCCCCTCGTCAAGCACGATGATTTCGTCAGCGTGACGTAGAGAAGATATGCGGTGCGCGATAATAAACGTCGTACGCCCCGCCATCAGCTCTCTAAAGCCCGCTTGGATTTCGTGCTCGGTTTCCATATCGACGGCGCTTGTTGCGTCGTCCAGCACCAATATTTTAGGATTTTTAATGAGCGCCCTTGCAATTGCGATCCGCTGCTTCTGTCCGCCGGACAGCCCCATTCCGCGCTCGCCGACAATCGTGTTGTAGCCGAGCGGAAGCTCCATAATAAAATCATGCGCTTTCGCCAGCTTTGCCGCGTGCTCGATCGCCTCATCCGTCACGTCGCGAATGCCGTATGCAATGTTGTCGCGAATCGATGCGGAGAAAAGGAATGTTTCCTGGAATACCGGCGCGATTTGTCTGCGTAAGCTATGTAAGTCGATATCGCGGATGTCGATTCCGTCAACCGTAATTTTTCCCTGCTTTACGTTGTACGCGCGCATCAAGAGTTGAATGATCGTCGATTTCCCTGAGCCGGTTGCGCCAAGCAGGCCGATTACTGTGCCGGGAGGCGCATCGATGGAAATATCCATAAGGGCCGGGAGCTTGTCGGGATAGTTAAAGGTTACCTTATCGAAACGCACATGTCCCTTAGCCGTTTCGCTCGTTACGACGACCGGATGCTCCGTATTTTTAACATGGATATATTCGCTGAGCAGCCCATGCACCCGTTCGCCCGATGCTTTGAACTGCGTGTAGTTGTTAATATGAAACCCTAGGCCCCACATCGGCCCGATAATGTACCAGATTAAGCTGAAGAAAGCGACGAACTCGCCAAGCTTCAAATTGCCGTTAATAACCATCATGCCGCCGGCAAGCAGCAGGATTACCGCGCTCAGGTTCGCCGTAATTTCCATAACCGGAAAGTACTTCGCCCATATTCTCGCAGCCAGCAGTTGGTTGGATTGGTACGCTTCGCTGCGAATCGAAAACTTGGATACCTCGTGCGATTCGCGGGCAAATGATTTGACGGTCCGGACGCCGGTTATATTTTCTTGGACGGCTGTCGTCAGATTGCTCATCGCTTGCCGCATTTCGCGGAATGCCGGATGAATGTTTTTCTCGAATTTCAGTGCGACCCATGCGAGCAATGGAATCGGAACGAGTGCGATCAGCGTCAGCTGCCAGTTCATGTACAGCATCATCGCGCCGCCGAATATGATCATAAGCACCATATTCAAAATTTGCGCGAAGCCGAAGCCGATAAAGTTCCGGATCGCCTCCAAGTCGGCCGTGAGGCGCGACATCAGATCGCCAGTCTTCGCTTTGTCATAATACTGGAAAGATAGCGTTTGCAGCTTGTCGTACAATGCGTTGCGCATACGGAATGCGACGCGATTGCCCAGTCTTCCCCCGAAAAAACCATGAATAAATTGCATAATCGCTTTCAAGGTTACTACTCCAACTACAGTAAAAGCCAGCCCCGGTACGAGATCGTACCTTCCTACGTCGATCACATCGTCAATCAGAAAGCGCAGCAAATTCGGGTACACTAGTCCGAGCGCCGTCGCGCACATGAGCGCTGCTATCGATGCTGCAAGAAATTTTCGCTCAGCCCAGTAAAATTGTTTAAGCTGCCTGAATGCTTCCAACCAAATTCAACTCCCTGTTCCATGTTTTATGAGCATGAGTGAATCGTAACAGCATCGGCAGGCAGGAGCAAACAGTATAAAAATTCATATTGTTGAAGGAAACCGCTAATAAAGGCATTAACGAACCGAGGGGTGAAGAAAGCTCCTTTTTAATCGTTTTTCGTCACAAAACTGTGCGTATTCCTCCATTTTTGCACAGAAGCACACAATGTTTTGCTTTTTTGTATGGTGAAGTTTTTCGATACAAACGATAACGAAATTGGATAGCCGGAAAAGGGGCAATAGCCTTACAAAAAAAGAAAGGCGGCGCAGATGGAAGATCTGCTCCGCCCTTCTATTGGATTTAGATTTGAATCAACTGATCATGCAATGCTTTAAGCTCCCCGACGCTAGCATTGCCGGATAGCGTGCTCTGCTTACCGTCAGCGAAAGCGTGCATATCGGCGGATAGACGGCTGCCCGTCTTGTCTGCCGCCATACGCCACAGTTCCTCGTACAGCAGCGTCCACTCCGCGATCCGCGCATCCATCCAGCCTTGCAATGAAGGCGCCAGATGCGCTTCAAGCTCCTTCCGGAGCGTTCCTTTGCCTTCACCTTCAAAGAAATGACGCGGCGATTTGAACCGGTTCCACAGCCACTTGGCATCGACATGGGCCGCTTCCCACGCAGACGGCTCAGCCGGCGTCTCCAGTTCTACGATAGCATAAGGTGCAGCCTCGTAACCCTCTACAATCGCTTGCAGACGGTCAGCGGAGCTGTCATACTGCTTGTTCATCATCGTATTCAAGACGCGTTCCATCCTAAGCGACGTCGCCAGCAGCTCTTGAGAAAGCTCCATTTGAATAAGCCGCTGCAGCTCAAGCCATGCGGTCCATATCATTTTGCGCAAATCGCGCCCGTCATCTTGAAGCGTAGCCGGATTGAACGACAGATTATAGAAATCGCCGAACCTGAATTGAATCCGCTGCACGACATAATAAAGCAGCTCGCTCAGCTCCTGCTTCAGCCCCTCCGGCATGCGGCCGGCGGTAAGCGCGGCGACTTCGTCATCCCCTTCTCCAATTGCGCGAAGCAGCGTCTGCAGCTGCGCTTGCCGCGCTGCAGCGTCGCCTTCCGCGCTGCGCAGCCAGCCGGCGACCGTCGCGGCCGCACGCTGCATATCCCCTTCTGCCGCTTCAATCGCAAGACGGCCAAGATCATTTTGAATAAAGGATAAGAACGATTGCTCAAACTGCTCGATGCCAGACTTCGCTAGAAGGCCGCTGTCGCCGGAAAGCTTGCCGTCGAGCGCCTGCAAGCTGGAAATCGGGAATAA
>Ga0180215_1001071_pt1 | contig 31167 bp, 30 predicted proteins | sample eDN3rd37CBELigBY_FD_128871 | JGI IMG/M metagenome (GOLD analysis project Ga0180215, IMG submission 128871) | Enriched backyard soil microbial communities from Emeryville, California, USA - eDNA 3rd pass 37_C BE-Lig BY (version 2) (version 2) | ecosystem: Environmental > Terrestrial > Soil >...
CCAAAATGGATGAGCTGGAAACGTCCGGGAAAACATCGATGTTGGTGGCAATTAACGGAAAATATGCCGGTTTGGTTGCCGTAGCAGATACCATTAAAGAAACTTCTAAAGAAGCAGTTTCACGACTAAAGAAAATGGGCCTTCAGGTTATTATGGTTACCGGTGATAATGAACGTACGGCCAAGGCAATTGCTGAAGAAGTCGGTATTGATCATGTAAGAGCGGAGGTACTTCCGGAAGGTAAAGCAGAAGTCGTTAAACAATTACAAGCAGAAGGAAGAAAAGTAGCCATGGTAGGCGATGGAATTAATGATGCACCTGCATTGGCTACAGCTGATATCGGCATTGCGATGGGTACAGGTACTGATGTAGCCATGGAAGCTGCTGATATTACAATTATGCGAGGCGATTTAAACAGTATCCCTGACGCGATTGCAATGAGCAAAAAAACCATGGGTAATATCAAACAAAACCTATTTTGGGCATTGGCTTATAATTCTTTAGGTATTCCAATTGCAGCGATTGGGTTGCTAGCACCATGGGTAGCTGGTGCTGCTATGGCACTGAGTTCGGTATCTGTTGTTTTAAATGCATTGCGATTGCAGAAGGTGAAAGTATAGGGTTTGATATATGGACCGATTATAGCGGCAATCACCCGCTGTAGTCGGTCCTTTCTATATTGTAGAGTCATCTTTTTTAATATATTAGCCTTTTATTGGGCTTTTTTTATTTAGATACAACAGCGTGGTGGAGAATTCCAAATGCAATTTCAAAAGCAGATTCGAATGTGAGGTAGCTTTCAGGCTTTCATGTTAAATAAACCTGCTTTAAAGATTATTCGTTGGTTGGTTTGAAAGCATTGGACTTTCAGGATTTCTAGCCAATGTTGTTGCAACGATTGAATTAGCAGGCGGTTCAGCTCTTATAATCGGATTGGCAACCAGAATTGTATCTGCATTTTTGGCAATAATTATGATTGGAGCCATTTTGACAGCAAAAATAGCTGCTGATTTTTTGGGTGCTGGGAACTTGATCAGCATTATTAGCTATGACTTTATATCTAGCTTTGAGTGGAAGCTATGCTCTATCCCTAGATAAGACTTTTGGAATTTCAAAAAGAGAAGAAACAGCAGATTAAAAGGTAACAATTTCTTTATACTTCCTTCCATACATAACTTAAAACTGGTGGAAATGTAGAGAGTGTTATATAATTTTACATTTTAAGGAGGCTTTATAATGTCTGTGAAACTTGCGATTGTGTATTACAGTTCCACTGGAACCAACTATGAGTTAGCGAAATGGGCTGCTGAAGGGGCAAAGGAAGCAGGGGCTGAAGTCAAAATCTATAAGGTTGAGGAACTTGCTCCACAATCCGTAATTGAGGGAAATCCTGCTTGGAAGGCTCATGTGGAAGCTACAAAAGACATTCCGGTTGTTACTCCGGATGATCTTGTGGAGGCAGATGCAATTATCTTCAGTACACCTACACGATTCGGAAATATGGCTGCTCAAATGAAGCAATTTTTAGATACAACAGGCGGCATCTGGTTCCATGGAAAAACGGTGAATAAAGTAGTGAGTGCTATGACATCCGCTCAAAATCCTCATGGTGGACAAGAAGCTACGATCCTGTCCCTCTATACTTCAATGTATCATTGGGGAGCCATCGTGGTTACTCCTGGATATACAGATGCCTCCTTGTTTGCTGCTGGAGGAAACCCGTATGGCACAAGTGTATCTGTGGATCAAAACAATCAAATCGTGGGAGATAAAGAAGCTTATCAAAAGGCAGTGAAACATCAGGCAAAGCGTGTCGTTACAGTGGCTGAATGGGTGAAAAAAGGATTGCAATAAAATGGATAAATGAAAAGGGGCTGTTGCAAAACGAACTGACTAGTTCGTGAGCAATGCCCCTTTTTTCTATCCCCCAAAAATAAAAACTGCGAGTCCCTAAGGAAACGCAGTTCATGTATAATTTGAATTATGCAACTAACCAAACTACACACCCAAAATTATACCAATTAAACGGACATTATCAATTAGTTCTGCCATTTTTGGTGGTAGTGATGACAGTACAGGGGATTCCGACTGGTGGCAAGGATTGTAATGGTTAAGGGGGAGAAATCATGGTTTATTTACATGCTTTTTCATTTCCAAATGAGGATATGGAATTTGATTTTTTCATGAACATAAAAAGAACGTGCTATGACTCGTTTTATCCATTTAAAATTTTATCAAGAAACGGCTTTGAAAAGATTGTTTTCGAACCGGTGACGATATTATATGGTGGAAATGGTTCAGGAAAATCTACTGCCTTAAATGTGATAGCAGAAAAAACAGGGATCAAACGTGATTCTATCTATAATAAATCTAATTTCTATCCTGATTATGTCGATATGTGTGAGATGCAGATTAAGGTGGACATTCCTGAAAATAGCAGAATTATTACTAGTGATGATGTATTTGACTATATGTTGAATATTCGGAATCTCAACGAGGGAATAGATCAAAAACGAGAAAAACTTTTTGAAGAATATCTGGATGCTAAGTATTCCCATTTTCAGATGAAATCTATGTCAGATTACGAGCGGTTAAAAAAAGTTAACACAGCTAGAAGTAAAACACAGTCCCGTTTTGTGAGAAATGAATTGATGGATAATGTGAGGGAATATTCAAATGGGGAAAGCGCATTCCTGTATTTCACTGAAAAAATTGGCGAAAATGGACTTTATATTTTGGATGAGCCGGAAAATAGTCTTTCCCCAAAACGTCAGATGGAATTGGTGAAATTTATCGAGGAATCTACCCGGTTTTTCGGCTGTCAGTTTATCATATCAACACATTCTCCATTTCTGCTATCCATGAGGGAGGCAAGAATTTATAATCTAGATGAAAACCCTGTTAAGGTAAGAAACTGGACGGAATTAGAAAACGTCCGTACATACTTTGAATTTTTTAAAAGACATGAAAACAAGTTTTCAGGTTGTTGAAGAACAATGAATAGTCAGCCGTGGGTGGAAGAGACCCAACAATGACCAGCTTTTATTTCATGAAGAGTACAGAGCCCACCATAGATTTGGGCTCTGCCATACAACCTATTAGGAAATAACTCGGCGAGCTGTAACGAAAGTCTTGTCCCAAGTGCTTCCTTTAAAATTAGAAATAGTAACACCGATACCACGTTTATATGTATGAAGTATTTTACCGTTACCCATATAAATAGCTACGTGATTAATGGCTCCATCACGGTTCGTGTCAGAGAAAACAAGGTCACCCGTTTGCAATTGCTTTTTTGCAACCTTTTTACCTATTTTGGCTTGCAGTTTTGACGAACGGGGGATATTCATTCCGTTTTTCTTAAACACGTATTGTGTGAATGATGAACAATCAAAGGCTTTTTTATTTCCCGCCGTTGCCCCAAATTTATACGGAGTACCTAAAAATTGTTTACCAGTAGCGATGACTTTTTTAGATACAGATGATTGGGTAGAACTCGTAGCTGCGTAGGCGGATTGTGGCGTAACTAGCATACTTCCGGAAAAAACAACCGAGAGGCTTAAACTGATTCCCACTAATATTTTAATGATATGTTTTTTTTTCGTGTTATTCATAACTGTCCCTCCGTCAAAAGTGAATTCGCTTACCTATAACCACCATATCACAAGAAAACATACCATTATTTACCTTGGCTTTTGTTAACGCTTATTCTTGTTTATATCAGTGCCTATTATGAGAAACCCATTAGAATTTTCTAATTTTCGCCTTCTTGACAATCAAAATTTCGGTAAATCAGGGAAATTTAAGCCATATAACCATATTAAACTGTCAGGCATTCGGGAATTCAGGTAAAGTTGCTCGCCGGCATAGAGGCTTTTTATCAGCCAAACAAGCCTTTCAGCCGAACTAAAAAGAGCTGGAGGAGAAGGGAGTAAGAATTACTCTTGAAGAAACGAGTTTCTAGGCAAGGCAGATAGTTGAACAGTGGAACTTCTTAATAATCTATAGACCGATTACACGATCGCCGTAGCAATATTTCTTGTATCAATCCAACAAAATGGATTTCCGGTAAGTTTGTTTGTAAATCTTTTAAAAGAATAGGATTGGGAGGAATACGAATTTACCAGTTCTGCCTAAACTTTTTGTCGCTAGAGTAGATTGGTATGAAATCAACCTCTTAATTTCATTTCATAATAATAATTTCATCAAATTCGTATTTTACGAAATTATGTTGAGGCCCTCTTTTCAGGTTGAACATGGGTTTAATCTAGCATTTTTTCTGTTTGATTCATATATGACTCTTTGGATCCAATTAAATTGCTCTAATCTTGGATCCTCTCGGTTATAACGGAAAAACTTTCCGCTATTTCAATTTTTGAGGATGATTTCGTTTGAATAACGGAAGTTTTTTCCGTTATTTAATTAAGCCTAATGATTGTAAACGATTGCAAGTAATAATAACGGAAAAGTTTTCCGTTATTTATCCACTTTAAGTTGGCATATCAAATTAGCGGAAAAAAATTCCGTTATTTCAGCTCAAACTGCTGGCGGCCTCAAGACCCTTTTTTCCAAGTCATCAAATATTCTTTTTCCGCGGTCTGATTGTCCACTAATTCCTCTTTTATAACAAACTCGTTGTTCAAATAAAACCGAACGGCATTCTTATTCTGTTGATATACCTTTAATTGGATCGTTTGATTCAAACTTTTTACAAATTCTAATAACTTTTTCCCGTAGCCTTTGTTTTGTTCACTCAAATCTATGAATAAAGCAGCCAAATAATCATCCACCATCGAAATGAAGCCGATTATTCTACCCTCAGGTTCTGCCAAAACATAGGTGGTTGACATCGGGAGATAGACTTTTTCCATATCTTCAATCTTTGAACGCCAGTAGTTTGGATCAATAAAGTGGTGGGACCTTATCGACCCGTTTAACCAAATATCTATAATGGGTTCGATATCTTCTGGAGTACTGTGTAGGATTTGCATTCACGTTTCATCCTTCCGGATTGGTATATATTAATCAATACACCAAATTCCTCCACCTTACAACATAAAAAACGAGAAGAAACACATTTTGTTTCTTCTCGTTCCCTTCCCTACTATTTTGCCTGAACAGTCTCTGCTTGTTCTTCCAATTCCCCTGCTGGCCCGAAGAATTCAAAATGGATATGCTCCTTCTCTACTCCCCACTGTTTTAAGCCTTTATACATAGCTTTCATAAAAGGGGTTGGTCCACAGAAGTAGAAATCCATTTGATTGGATTTGATAATGGATTTTAGCCAATCGATGGTGATGAACCCTTCTCTATCAAAGTTTTGGAAGCGGCGGTCATTGTCTGTTGGTCTTTCGTAAACAACATAATTTTTAAGCTGTTTATTCTTTGATGCTAGCTCTGTCATATGTTGGGCAAAGGCATGGAAATTCTCGTTAATCGATGCATGAATAAAGGTTACAGGGCGCTCAGGATACTTTTCTACTAATGTGTTCACCATACTCGTCAATGGAGTTAATCCAACACCACCACTTAGCAGAACAACTGGGCGATCGTTTTGTTCATCAAGGGTAAATACTCCGGCAGGTGCACTAATCTCAAGGATATCGCCTTCTTTGATTTGCTGGTGCAAATAGGTTGATACCAAACCATCTGGCTTCGTATCATTACCGCTTTCTTGTTTTACAGATATACGGTAATAATCTTTTCCTGGTGAATCAGAGAGGCTATACTGGCGGATGTGAGTATTTTTCACACCTGGAATTTCAACTTTTACACTAATATATTGACCTGGTTGGAAGGTTGCTAAGGGTCCCCCACCTTGCGGTTTTAAATAATAGGAAGTAATGACTTCGCTCTCTTTTACTTTCTTATCAACCACAAACTTTCGAAAATCTCTCCAACCACCCTTAACTTCTTCAACTTGCTGGTATAGTCCTTGTTCAAAAGAAATAAAGGCATTGGCGATGACCTGATAGGCCTCTTTCCAGGCGTTTAACACCTCGTCTGTCGCTGCGTCTCCTAAAACATCTTTAATGGCAGCAAGTAAATTCTTCCCTACGATCGGATATTGTTCTGGTTTAATTCCTAGGCTACGGTGTTTGTGAGCAATCAGCTTTACATCCTCGATGATTTCTTCTAAATGATCGATATGAGCTGCAGCAGCATAAACGGCGTTAGCTAATGCGGTTTGTTGTCTTCCTTGCTTTTGATTGGCATGGTTGAAGATATTGAGCAATTCGGGGTTATTTTGAAAAAGCAGTTGATAAAAGCGGGTAGTAATTTTCTCACCATGGACCTCTAATACAGGAACTGTTGATTTGATAATTTTAATCGTTTCATTAGTAAGCAATGCTATTCCTCCATTCACCTTTTTCTTATGTGTTTGAGAAAATTTATGTTTCAACAGTTTTTATCATAATAAAGGTGTTAAATAAAAAATGTGATAACGGTCACTGACAGCCTTAAATAGATCCAAGTGACTAGAATTTGCCACAACTTCTGTCACAGAAAAGACAAAAAAAGAGGACCGCTTAAGCAGATCCTCTTTTTCTTATTTATTTATTTGTAACATTTCCCGCAGCATCACGGTCTACTTTCATCACCGAAACAGGAATATAGCCAGCCTGGGGCACTACTTCCTGTTGAAATTTGTCGCTAAGAACATAGTCAAGGAAGGCTTTCACATCACCTGTTGGTTCACCTTTGGTGTACATATGTTCATAAGCCCATACGGGATATTTGTTGGTTGCAATGTTCTCGACTGTAGGTTCAATCCCATCCAGTTTAATCGCTTTGATCGTTGTATTATCGATATAGGAAAGAGCGGCATAACCGATGGCTCCCGGGGTTTCTGAGACAATCTTGCGAACCGTTCCCGAAGAGTCTTCCGTAATTCCTTGTGCTTCCTGGTTTTTGTCTAATGCATAGGTAAAGAAAGTCGTACGGGTTCCCGAACTTGCCGGACGGTTTACTAAGGTGATTTCTTGATCATCACCGCCGACCTCTTTCCAATTTGTGATTTTACCTGTAAAGATATCAATTAATTGCTGTTTGCTTAATTGATCTACCTTGGCATCCTTGCTGACAATGGCGGCCATACCAACCACTGCAACCTTATGGTCAACGAGTGCAGTCGCGTCAATTTCCTTTTTTTCCTCTGCGAAAATGTCTGAATTACCGATCGTTGCTCCACCGGAGACTACCTGTGATAACCCTGTTCCACTTCCGCCACCTTGAACCTGGATAGAGATTCCAGGATTTTCATTCATAAAATTTTTCCCAGCTTGCTCTACTAGAGGCTGTAACGCCGTTGAACCGACAGCTGTGATTGAGCTCGAACCGCCCGTTGAAGAATTGCCGCCACCGCAAGCCGTTAACGCGAGGCTGAGTGCAGAAATAACCGCTAAAGACATATACTTAAACCTTTTCAAAGTGATTCCCCCATTTTTCTATATATTAGCTAATAGCTTACATACTAAATTTGTATTATAAGGACAGGATATTGAGTAATCGTTAAGAAAACGTAAATAAATTGTAAACATATTGGAAGCGTATTCTTTATGGCGCATTAAAAAAGACCTGATACTCCTAACGAGCATTCAGGTCTTGTGTATTCTGCGGAAAGAAAACTCGGAAACGGGATCCCTTCCCTTCCTGGCTCTCCACAATGATTCTTCCATGATGTGCATCGACTAAATGTTTGACGATCGCAAGCCCTAACCCCGTGCCGCCGGATTCTCTTGAACGGCCTTTATCCACTCGGTAGAAACGTTCGAAGATCCGTTCACGATCCCGAAGTGGAATGCCAATTCCTGTATCAGCTACGGTTAATTCGATCTCGTTCCCATGGTTTATCACGTCAATGGAAACTGTGCCGCCCTCTGGTGTATAAGAGATCGCATTATCGATGAGGTTAACCAAAATTTGATGAAGACGGTCTTTGTCACCTTCTATTCTAATAGCGTGATGAGTAGGAAAGTGAAACTCGATCTTCTTACGATTTACTTTTTCTTGAAGATGTTGATAAATATCGTAAATTAAATCATATACATGAATCCGTTCTTTTTTTAGAGGGACTTTTCTTTGTTCAATCTTGGAAAGGTCCAAAAGATCATTCACAAGTCGGTGTAATCTTTCGCTTTCGTTATAGATGATTTCCAGGAAGTTATGCTGCACTTGCGGATCTTCCATCGCTCCGTCCAACAGGGTTTCAGCAAATCCTTTAATCGAGGTAATCGGTGTTTTCAATTCGTGAGAAACATTGGCGACAAATTCACTTCTGATTTTCTCCAAACGACGGATCGCGGTGATATCGTGGAGAACGGTAACCACCCCTTTCACTTCTCCATTTTCTGAAGTATAAGGGGCTAAATTGCAGTCGACAATTCGTTCCTCCGGATAATAGATGTGGACTTCTTCACGAATTCTCTCCCCCGTTTTAAAACAGCGATCAATGATTTCACTCAATCCATAATTTAATCCTGCCTCGATATGAAGTTTACCAATTAAAGTTTTTTCTGAGTATCCCAACAGTTCCTGAGCTGCTGCATTGGCAAGCAGGATTCTTCGGGATTCGCTGATCAGGATCACACCACTGAACATGTTCTTTAAGACGCCAGAAAGCTTCTCTTCATTCACCTTAATCTCATACATTTGGGATTGCAGACTGGATGCCATGAAATTAATCGCTTTGGCCAGCTGATCGATTCCACCTACTTTTTTGCCTACGACTCTTGTTTCATATTTTCGTTCTGTGATTTTTCTAGCCACTTCGGTGATCTCTTGAAGAGGTCTGGTGATATGACGCGAAACAAAAAAACTGACAAAGATATTGATGAGAAGTGCAGCAGCCATCCCAAGTGTCAGGCTGATCCATAATTGATGAATAAATTCATTAATTCTTGATACGGAAAGGGCCACACGAACAACCCCTCCTTTACCTTCGGGATTCTCAAAAGCGTGTGCTACATAAACCATTCTTTGACCTAATGTCGCACTAAAACGAACAGCGGTTCCCGCTTCATTATGCAAGGCCTCTGTGATTTCAGGGCGGTTTAAATGGTTCTCCATTGTACTAGGATCCACTTCTGAATCGGCAAGGACGGTTCCATCCATCGAAACAATTGTAATGCGCGAATCCTCGGCTTTTGCAAAGCGAACGACCATTGGCTGCAGCTCGGCGGAGTCCAAAGCGTGATGGTTGTCAATAAAGGTGGAAATTAAGGCTGCTTCCTGGGTTAAACGGGTGGTAACGGTCTCTAAATATACTTTCTCAAGTAAATTTCCTACATAAATACCCAAACCAAGCAATGTCCCGAACATGATCGAGATGATGACGGTATTTAATCGGAAACTAAAGCTCCGCATGATCTGCCTCAAATTTATAGCCTAAACCACGTACGGTTTTAATGTATTTTGGTTGTTTCGTGTCTGCCTCGATCTTTTCCCTTAAATGCGAAATATGGACATCGACAATTCGCGAATCCCCTAGAAAATCATAATTCCAAACTGCATTGAGCAATTGTTCTCTAGTCAAGACGCGATTTTGATTTTTAGCAAGGTAAAGGAGCAATTCGAATTCTTTCGGTGTTAACTCTAGTTTTGTTGAATGGAAGAGCGCTTCATACTTTTCAGGATGGATCTGTAATGGGCCAATTTGAATCACTGTGTCTTCTGTTGAATCGTTTTCTGTAGGGACGGACACATGCTTAGTTCTGCGCAAAATGGCTTTTACCCTTGCAACTACTTCCCTCGGGCTAAATGGTTTTGTTAAATAATCATCGGCCCCTAATTCTAACCCCAGAATCTTGTCTAACTCCTCATCTTTCGCTGTAAGCATCAAGATCGGCGTATTATTTTTGGCCATCCTTAACTGTTTGCAAACCTCCATGCCATCCATCTGCGGCAGCATAAGGTCTAAAAGGATTAAATCGGGTTTTTCGCTAAAAACCAAGTCATGCCCTGTTTTTCCATCCATGGCCGTCACAACGGTATATCCTGATTTCTCCAAATTAAATTTTAACAAGGTAGAGATCGATACTTCGTCTTCAATTACGAGAATTTTCTCCATGGATTGATTACCCCTGTTTTTTAGTCATTCAATTCTTCTAATTTCCCAGTTACCAAATAAATGACCCATTCCGCAAGATTTGTCGCATGATCGCCAATCCGTTCCAAATAGTGTGCGACAAAAAGAAATTGGGTTCCTTGGTTTACCGTATCTGGTTTTTCTTTCATGATGCCTATCAATTCATTATATATTTCCTTGTATAGGGCGTCCACTTGATGATCTTCTTTTCCAATTTGATAACATTTCGGAAGATCCTGATCAATGTAGGCTTTGAGGGCATCGCGTACCATCGACTGGGCAAGCCCCGCCATTTTCGGAATATCAATCAGTGGTTTGACATACTGTTCGTTTTTTAAGCGAACAGTTGCCTTGGCAATGCTTACTGCGTGGTCTGCCATTCGCTCTAGATCCGTGACGACCTTGAGTACCGTGGCAATGCGCCGGAGGTCACCAGCCATAGGCTGTTGTAAAGCAATTAAACGGAAACACTCTTTTTCTAGATCAAGGTATAGACCATCGATCTCGTCATCATGATGAATAACTTGTAAGGCCAGATCTTCGTTTCGATCTGCCAGTGACTTAACAGATAAATGAATCGCCTCTTCTACCATCGTTCCCATTTTTAATAAGTTTTGATGAAGTTTCTCTAATTCCTCATGAAAAGATAATCGTGCGCTCATTTTCGCTTCCTCCCTTTATCCAAATCGACCTGTAATATAATCTTCCGTACGCTTATTCTTAGGTGATGTGAATAGCAGATCTGTTGCACCATATTCCACTACCTCTCCGTTCAGGAAAAAGGTGGTGTAGTCCGAGGCACGTGCTGCCTGCTGCATGTTATGGGTAACGATGATCACGGTGTAATTCTGTTTCAATTCCTGGATTAATTCTTCCACACTTGCTGTTGAAATCGGATCAAGCGCAGAAGTTGGTTCATCCATAAGGATAATCTCTGGCTCGACGGCAAGGACACGGGCGATCACTAGACGCTGTTGTTGTCCACCGGACAACCCTTTTGCCGGAGTGTGGAGTCGGTCCTTCACTTCATTCCATAAAGCTGCTTTTTGTAAACTTTGTTCAACAACTTGATCCATTTTTTTGCGGTCCTTCAAACCATGGATGCGCAGACCGTATGCCACATTATCGTAAATCGACATAGGAAAAGGATTGGGGCGTTGAAATACCATACCTACATTTTTTCTCAGGTGAACGATATCTGTATCTGAATGATAAATATTTTTTCCGTTGACTTCAATATCTCCTTGAATTTGCACCCCTGGAATCAAATCATTCATTCGGTTTAGGGTGCGAAGGAACGTTGATTTTCCACAACCGGATGGTCCGATTAATGCTGTTGCTTTATTTCTTTCAAAGGATAGATTTATATTAAATAGCGCTTGGGTTAAACCATAGTATAGATTTAGATTATTTACTTGTACCACAGGTGTAGACTGCATCGTATGCCCCCCTTACCCAAATCGTCCGGTAATATAGTCTTCTGTCTTTTTTTGTTTCGGGTTGGTAAAAAGCCGCTTCGTTTGATCTACCTCAATCAACTCACCCAACAGGAAGAAGGCGGTCTGATCGGAGATCCTTGCCGCTTGTTGCATGTTATGGGTCACCATAATAATGGTATAATCCTTTTTTAAATTAAACATTAACTCTTCAATCTTTGCCGTCGAAATTGGATCAAGCGCTGATGTTGGTTCGTCTAACAACAATACGGAAGGCCCTAATGCCAATGTCCGTGCAATGCACAATCTCTGTTGTTGACCACCGGAAAGCGCAAGGGCGGAATCTTTTAACCGATCCTTTACTTCATCCCACAGCGCTGCCTTCCGCAAGCAGCCTTCTACAACTTCATCCAGGTTTTTCACTCCGTGATAACGTGGTGCAAAGGCCACATTTTCATACACTGATTTATAAAAGGGATTCGGTTTTTGCCACACCATCCCAATCCGACGGCGCAACTGTTGAAGATCTTCGTTTTGGTCATTGATGTCATGACCTTCGAACCAGATTTTTCCCGTCACTCGGGTCCCTTCTACCAAGTCGTTCATCCGATTTAAGGAACGTAGATAAGTCGATTTCCCACATCCTGAGGGTCCAATCAGCGCACTGACCGTATGCTTAGGGAAAGTTAAGTTAATGTCTTTAACGGCATGATTTGTTCCGTAATAAACATTGAGGTCTTCCGTTATTAATCCGTTCTTTTGTAAAGAATCCATACTTTCCCTCCTTAGGAAGCTGTTAATCGCTTATAAATCCAGCGACCAAACCAACGGGCAAATAAGTTGAAGAATAAAACGGTTAAGACGAGAATGGCTGAAGCCCCATCGGCAACCGCTCTGGCATCCGGAATGAGTCCTTCGCTGTTGACTTTCCAGATATGGACCGCCAACGTTTCCGCAGGGCGTAAAGGATTAAGCGGTGAAACAGGTGTGGTGAAGCTCCAATCAGAGAAATTAAGATCCGGCGAAGACATCCCCGCTGTAAAAAGAAGGGCTGCCGCTTCCCCAAAAATCCTTCCGGAAGCGAGGATCGTCCCTGTAATAATGCCTGGCAAGGCAACTGGCAATAATACTTTGCGAATGGTTGTCCAGTGGGAAATTCCCATCGCAAGACTGGCTTCTTTTTGTTCTCTAGGGACACTGCGAAGTGATTCTTCCACAACCCTAACGAGCAATGGCAGGTTAAAAACTGTCAAAGCGCAAGCACCAGAAAGAATTGAAAATCCCCAGCCCATTACGTTTACGAATACCATTAGCCCGAACAGCCCAACCACAATAGAAGGAAGGGATGATAGAACTTCGATACTTAGACGGATGGCATCCGTCACTTTATTTTTGGGAGCATATTCAGCTAGATAGATCCCTGCACCTAACCCTAGCGGAATGGTGATGATTAAAGTTAGGACCAGTAAGTAAAGGGAATTGAATAGTTGTGGCCCGATTCCTCCCCCTGCTTTCATACTTTCAGGCGGACTTGTAATGAACTGTAAATCTATTCGTTGAAACCCATGGTAAAGGATATAGGCAAGCAATCCGAATAAAACAGAAACAATAAGAAAGGCTATAGTATATAAAACAAATGTCGCAATACGATCGGTTGTTTTTGGATTCATATTACATCTGTCCCTTTCGTCCAACGTAGCGGATCAATAAAATAAATACGAATGTCATTAAAAGCAATAGCAATCCCATCGACCAAAGGGCATTGTTATAGGCGGATCCCGCGATGGTATTCCCCATGTTAAGGGTAATCGCACTGGTTAGGGTATTAGCCGGTTCAAGCAGCGATTTCGGGATCAGTGGTGTGTTTCCGATCACCATTTGCACCGCCAAAGCCTCTCCAAACGCCCTAGCCATACCCATAATGATCGCCATTAAAAGTCCTGGCAGGGATGAACGCAAGATAATAATTTTCCAGATGGTCTGCCATCTCGTGGCGCCTAAAGCGAGAGAAGCTTCTTTTAAATCACGTGGAACCCTTCGTATGGCATCTGCAGAAAGGCTTGTTACAGTTGGCAAGATCATGACGGTTAAAACCAGGATCCCTGCTAAGAGACTAAATCCAAGTCCGCCCACATTGTTTCGTAGGAACGGTACAATAACACTTAATCCGACAAACCCATAGACGACAGATGGGATCCCAACCAAAAGCTCAACAACTGGTTGTAATATCTTTTGCCCCCACCCCGGTTCAATTTCAACCATAAAAATGGCTGCCCCTATACCGAGAGGAGCAGCTAATAGCGCAGCACCAACCGTCACCAGGAAGGAACCCATGATAAATGGTAAAGCTCCAAATTCCCCTGGTTCTCCATCTGGATTCCAGGTTGTACCCGTCAAAAACTCAGTTAGACTCACTCCGTTTAGAAAAAACGTTGATAAGCCTTTGGAGGCAATAAAGTAGACAATGGATATCGTAATTAGTATTAAAATTCCAGCGCAGAACAAGGAAATCCCTCGCCCAAACCCTTCCGTTTTCCAATTTCTTTGTCTCAATGGAATGACCCCTTCTTTTATTTGTTTGTCTAAAGATGGTGTTAAGCTTACGTACAATACTATACATGCTGTATGTAAACAAATTGTTGAGCGTATGTTAAGAAATTGTAAAGATGAAGATAGGTGAATTGAATTTTTGGATGGCAGCTAATAGCGGGAAAGTTTTCTATTATTTCCTCTACATGGCTTCAATGTTCCATCATATGGTATGATGATCATAGAAAAGGTAACAGTGAGGTCGAAAAAATGGATAAACAGGCTTTGGAAACGATTGAACTCGAGCTGGCAATCCTCATTAGACGTGTCACGTCGATTTCCACACAAAATAAGATCGGTAAACTTGACCGATCTGCCTATCTTTTATTACATCAAATCACATCACATGGGTCTGCTGGGGTTAAGGCTTTGGCAGATGAATTTCATCTGGATATCTCTACTGTCAGTAGACAGGTCGCAGCTTTAGAACAAAAAGGATATGTGGAGCGTATCCCAAACCCCATGGACGGGAGAGCTTATGCCCTGCAAATTACAGAACTAGGATTAAAGGAATTTAAGGAATATAAGCTGGCGCGGTTTGAAAGAATATCAGAGCTTTTAAAGGATTGGCCTGAGGATGAACGAAAAATATTCGGGGACCTTCTGAAAAAATTTAATCACACGTTCGTATAATAGGTGCAGAAGCGACATATGAAGGACATTTCGAATGGCTTCTGGCTCGAGAATTGTCCTTCATACCATGAAAGTCATTTTCTTCTTTTCATACTGCGAATCAGTTCCTTCGTTTCCCGATCAACCCGGTAAGATTCCGTTATTTTTTGCAAAGTCTTGTTATATGTGAAATCATCCAGTGTGTTGCTTGTTAAGTACATCATCGTAGGTTCAGGAAACTTCACAAAACAGATGGATAGTGCCCATGCAACCGCCATTTTGACATAATATCCTTCATGCTGGACTTTGTCCAAACGTTTTAATACTTGGTGAAAGTATGCTTCATTAATGTAATAGTCAAGGAGCATGACAATTCCAAAACGCAGCTCATATTCATTTTCGGATGACAGGTAAGGCTGCAAGAATTCCCATACTCGTTCCATATTCAACCTTGTAAACTTTAGACCCGTACAAAAACTATCACAGACGGACCAATTATCAATTTTCGGTACAAACTTTACTATATAGTGAAGGATTTCTTCTACATCTGTGTTGACATACCCAATAACCAACCCCTGGAGCATATTCTCTTCAAAATAATCACTGTCGGCTTGGTCTAGATAGGTTCGCCAGTCTCCCTTTGCTATTTGCTTAGCAAACTTTCGCAATTGTGGTATTCGAACACCGATAACATTGTTGATATTTGGGATCAATGATGCAGAGAATTTTTGATAGTCCTTATCAGCCCATTCAAATAAATGGTCCCTTATTGTTTTCTCCATGATACTTCTCCTAATTTAAATAGATGTAGGGAAAACCCTAGTAATAGATAAGACTAAAGAAAGACCGACTTAAATAGCCGGCCTGTAAATACACGTCTTATGTCAAGTTTATTAAATCGATTTTATTGCAACGTTGATCGGAACGACACCAGTAATCAAGTCAAAAGAACGGTTAAAAGTATGTTCTTCCGTTAGTGAAAGTAAAATGGTTTTTGCTACATCCTCACGTGGGATTGATCCCCTTTTTAGATTCTCACCAGCCGTTATCTTCCCGGTCCCAGGTTCATTCAACAACCCCCCAGGGCGAATGATGGTATACGTCAACCCACTTGCTTGTAGTATCTTATCTGCATAGTGTTTGGCCACATAGTAAGGTTTTATTTGTTCATTCCAATTTTTTCTATTGTGGGCTTGAATGGCACTGACCATGACAAATCTTTTAATTCCTAAAGACTCAGCTGCTTCTACCGTTTTACCTGCCCCGTCAAGATCTATTAATAGTGTTTTGTCATATCCAGTATGTCCTCCAGAGCCTGCGGTGAAAACGATAGCGTCACAACCTTTTGCAGCTTCTGAAATTTCCTCAACAGGATCTTCTAAACTTGCTATTACAGTTTCTACACCAAGTTTATTGAAAGCCATTGCCTGCTCCTCTTTTCTAACCATTGCACGGACTGTGTGTTCATCACTTCCAGATATTAGATTTACCAGTTGTTTCCCAATTTGGCCATTGGCTCCAACTACAAAGATCTTCATCAAGATCCCCCCTAATGTTTATTATTCGTATTATTCCATGATCGGAGATAGAAATACTAAATGTCTTATGATAGAAATACAAGTACAAGTCCACCTACAAGAAAACAATAGTATGAAAAATATCTCAAATTCCCTGTCGCCATGATGTTCATGAACCATTTTAACGACACATAAGTAGCAACGATCGAAGCAAGCAGAGCTAATGAATAACCGAGCCAAATCTCTGACAGGTTCTTCTCCATTAGTATGTCTATCGAAAGGATCATCGTCCCTAAACTTACGGGAATATACAGTAGAAAAGAAAAACGCAAGGCGGTTTCTTGTTTCATTCCAAGCAGCATCGCTGCAACAATCGTCGCCCCCGATCGGCTAATTCCTGGAATCAGTGCAACCGCTTGGGCGAGACCAACAATCACTGCATCTTTTACAGTAAGTTGGCCATCATTTTTGCTCCCTCGTCGATTTCTAATAATCCAAAGGGCAATCCCGGTAATGATTAAGGTAACCCCAATGATCCATATTTGGTCAAGTTTTTCATCTATAAAGTCGGCGAACAAAAGCCCAAGGACACCTGCAGGGATTGTACCGATCACTAAATAAAGGATGAAATCAAAGTCTTCTTTCACCCCCACTTCTTTCCTAAGGAGATAACCAATTCCGTTTTGAATCAATCGTAAAATGTCTTGGCGATAAATCATAAGTACAGCGATTAAAGACCCGAAGTTGACTAGGATTAAAAAATCCAAACCAATATTTAATCCTATCAATTCTTGTAGGATGACAAGATGACCGCTTGATGAGACGGGGATTGGCTCTGTAAAACCCTGGAATAAACCTAAAAATATGTATTTTAGAATCTCTAATTCTTGCATCAATTGAACTCCTCCACAATTTGGTATGATATGATGATTTTAGTATGAAAGCAATGAAAAATACACAACAAAAAAATAACCCTCTAAAATTCAGAGGGGTTACACTGGCAAAAATTTCACGCAAACAGGATCTGGAACGGTAACGTCCATACGAATCCGGGTTAATTTCCCCGTTTCTGCATTCCTGGCAAAAAGGACGAGATTGCTGGAGTTCTGATTCGAGGCAATTATAAATTTTTCCGATGGATCAAGGGCAAAATCACGTGGCCAGTCCCCTCCGGTTGGAACGTGTTCGATCCATTGCAGTTCCCCGCTTTCAGGATGGACACGAAAAACTGCGATACTGTTATGGCCGCGGTTGGCGGTGTATAGAAATTGGCCGTCCTTCGTCATATGGATCGCACTTGCTTGATTGTTTTCCTTAAAATCTTCGGGAATGGCGGAAAGGGTTTGAATGGTTGAGAAACTGCCATCTTCCGCATGATAATTCAAGGTGACCACCTCAGAACTTAATTCCGTTAGGAGATAGGCAAATTTTTGATTGGGATGGAATGTAAGATGACGCGGCCCGCTTCCTGGATTAATCGCTAAGTGATGAACGCAAGTTAATACCCCCTCATCTCCAACCCGATAAGTGATTAATTGATCGCTCCCTAATTCAACAACAACAAGAAATTTTTCATCCGGAGTCATGGCGGCATAATGGGTATGTGGCTTCTCTTGCCGTGGATCGGGTCCAAAACCCTCATGCTGTACTATATCGACAACATGGTTAATCCAACCGTCTTTAATCAGATATGATTCTACTGTTCCTTTATGATAATTCGAGCTAAACAAAAGCCGATCTTGACGATCTGCACTCACATGACAAGGGGGTGAGCCAGGCGTGACCTGCCTGTTAATGGGTTTAAGTTCCCCGGATTGCCGGTGTAGTGAAAAAGAAGCAACCCCCCCACTGTCTCCTTCTTTCACCACAGAATAAAGATAATCTTCACTAACATGAAGGTAGGTAGGATTATCTAACTGCGCAGCAACCTTTACTTCTGTGATTGCTCCAATTTCTGTATCAAGCGTAAAAGTATAAATTCCTTCACTATCTCCTTTTGTATAAGTGCCGATATATCCTAAATATTTCATAGCCCGATGCTCCTTTTTACTTCCTTTTATACTCCTTGAATCCGTATTATATACAAAAAGAGTCCCATCGGCAAAGCCGAATGGAACTCTTTAGATTACGTTAAGCACGTCTAGAAAAACGATAATGGTTGCAATCGGTGTAATATAGCGCAGCAGTAAAATCCACAAAGCAAAAAAGCGTCTCCCGTTCTGCGAACCGGCGGTGATCTCTTCAAGTAGTACATCGCGTTTTATCTTCAATGGAACAAAGATCGCAATGAGTAGTGCGCCAAGCGGAAGGAGAATATTACTAACCAAGTAATCTGCCACATCAAAGAAGATTTTTCCAAAGATCGTGGCTTCACTCCAGATTCCATAGGACAGTGCAGATGGAATCCCTAAGAGGAAGATAAATAGCCCAGTCAGCCAAGTGATTTTCTTTCTTTTCCCTTTATTCCCCTTTGATAGCGAGGCAACCGTAATCTCTACCAAGGAAAAGGCGGAGGTTAAAGTTGCAAAGAGGAAAAGCACCAGGAAAATTGTGAGAAAGACCCCGCCGAAGGGTAATTTTGCAAATACAGACGGAAGCACAATAAACAAAAGTCCTGGTCCTGCAGTGGGTTCCAAACCAAGTGAAAAGACAGCAGGAAAAATGGCAAGTCCCGCTAATAGCGAAATGAGCACATTCAAACCGACGATCATCACTGCGGAACGTGGCAGGCTTTCATTTTTGGCAAGGTATGAGCTGTAAGTCACCATCACTGACACACCAACGCTTAAGGAGAAAAAGGATTGTCCCATTGCATACAAAATGGATTCCGATGTAAGATTGCTGAAATCAGGGTAAAGGAAAAAGGTGATCCCGTCCATCGCCCCGTCTAATGTTAGCGAACGGATAATCAAGATCACAAATAAAATGAATAGGGCTGGCATCATGTATTTATTGGCTTTTTCAATTCCCTCCTGGACTCCACGCGCGACAACGAGGACTGTTAAAAGGAGAAAAATAAACTGTGAACCAACCGCCATCCAAGGATCGGAAATAATCTGTTGAAAAAGCTGATCATATTCGGTTCCTTGTGTTAATAGTCCGCCTAAACTGCGGAACAGATAAAGAACAATCCATCCGCCCACTACACTATAGAAGGAGAGCAAGATACAGCTAGTAGCAATCCCTAGATAACCAAGCCAATGCCAGTGTGAATGAGGGGCAATCATTTTGTAAGCGGTGATGGCATTCTGCTGGGTGCTTCGACCTATGACGAATTCGGCCAATAATAGCGGTAATCCAATCAATAAGGTAAATACCAAAAAGATTATAAAGAATGCTCCCCCGCCGCTTGTACCCGCCACATAGGGGAATTTCCAAATGGCCCCGAGGCCAATCGCGGAACCGGCAGCGGCGAGGATAAATCCTAATTTTGAAGTCCATTGTTCTGTCTGGTTCATCATGTTGCTCCTCATGTTGTATGTTTACAGAATTCGATTATATCACATCAGCGATCATAGACAGAAATTATAATCATAGCAAACTCGGTAAAGTTGAACGATTTCTTCTAGCGAGGGAATCCTTGGATTATTTTCAGGGCTTCCGCTGGCCAGGGCGTCCGTAGCCATCTTGTTTAAAAACTGTTGAAATTTTTCTTGATTGATTCCCCACGTCTTCAAATTGGGTATATGTAAGTCGCGGCAGAGATTCTTCACTTCGATAATAACGATATCCGCCAATTCTTGATCAGACAGTCCTTTCCATTCAGGTTTAATCAGTCGACCGATATCTGCTAATTTCTCCCTTGCACTCTCTTTGGTAAACTCCAGTACAGCAGGCAGCAGCATGGCATTTGATACACCGTGCGGGACATAGAAAAGCGCACCAATCGGGCGAGACATTCCGTGAACAAGGGTTACAGAAGCATTGGAAAATGCCGCACCTGCGAGCATGGAAGCGAGTGACATATTGCCTCGGGCTTCAAGATGATCAGATTGGGTATAAGCCTTGCGTAAATTTTTCATGTTTAATTCGATTGATCTTAAGGCGAGAGTATCTGTCATAGGTTGAGAACGGCGCGAAATGTAGGCTTCTATTGCATGACATAATGCATCCACCCCTGTTGCCGCGGTTACTGGGGGTGGGCAGGAAAGTGTGAGAAGTGGATCAACGATGGCCACACACGGCAGTAATTCAGGCTGAGAAATCATCATTTTGACTTCTGTTTTTGTATCGGTGATGACGGTTACCTTAGTCGCTTCAGAACCTGTCCCGGCTGTAGTCGGTACAGCAATGAGCGGAAGTGGTTTCTTCGAGAATAATTTTTTGTTACCGATGTAGTCGCTTAACTTGCCTTCGTTCGTCATCAACACGGCAACGGCCTTTCCAGTGTCGATACAGCTTCCTCCGCCAACTGCAACAATCACGTCACAAGCTTCGTTGCGGCAAATCGTTAGTGCTTCCTCCACATGAACATCCGTTGGCTCAGTGTCCACGCCTAGATACTTTGCATAGGAAATGCCTTCTTTTTGCAGTAGAGCCTCCGTCTGTGCTACATTCCCGATCTTCTCCATGACTGGGTCACTAATGAGCAACACCTTTTGTCCCAACGAAGTTGCCTGTTTGCCCACTTCTTGAAAGGAGCCCTCCCCGTACAGGATTTGGCTTGGCATTAGTATTTGGTAAAATGACATCTTTTGTTCCCCCATTTGCGGATTTATTAATCTCATTTTACCACATATTTGCCAATAATTTATTTTTTCAGGGAACTCAGATTCGTAGAACGTCTTAGATGTCAATTCTCCAACTATTCCTACAAATTGACCACCTGATCTGTCCGTTAGTTGATTTTTCTCCACCTCCCCCCTTTTTTCACACAAAAAGAAGGCCTTTTCTTGGCCTTAATTGGACGTTCTCCACCTAAACCCTCATCAGGAGGCTCATATTTATGTGATAATTAGAGTTTTTCCACCTAATGGGCAATTTAGGAAACCCTCCGGTCGTGCACCTTCCTATTTTCCTCCTGCACCACGTGATAACTGTAAATCACAAGATATATCACCATTAAAACAACGGAAATTCGATACATCATCGCGTAGCTTGTGTATCTTGCGATGATTCCAAGCAACATAGCACCTGCCCCAATTCCCAAATCAAATCCGGAAAAAAAGGTCCCATTCGCAGTACCACGGCGTTGCGGGGAGACACGATTGATGGTCCATGCCTGTAAAGAAGGCTGAATAGCCCCAAACCCGATTCCATAAAAAACAGAGGCAGCAATCAGTGTACTAACAGTAGTGGTATAAGAAAGTAAGATCAGTCCTATGATGCTAAAAAAGGCCCCTGGATATAACACCCATTTATGCCCTTTTCGGTCAAACAGCTTACCAGCTACCGGACGAACAATCATCACCATCAAGGCATTAAACAAAAAGAACCACCCTACATTTCTAATTCCTACATCCGCTCCAAACAAGGTAATAAAGCTGACAATCCCGCCATATGTGACACCTAAGAGCAAGACTAGAAGAGAAGGAAATAGTGCTTTTGGTTCGACAAGACCTTCCCACAATGAGAATTGAGCTACTTTTTCTTGTTTCATTTGTGGTTCCTGATATGGAACACATAAGAAAAGGATGATCGAGAGAAGTCCGAAAATGGTAGCGGTTAAAAATAGGATACCAAAACCAAATTCATTCATGACCCAAATTCCCACCATTGGTGCAAGCGCCATTGCAAGGGTGCTGGACAAACCGTAATATCCCATCCCTTCCCCCCGCCGCGCGGCTGGTATAATATCAGAAATCATGGTACCGAGTGTTGTCGTTGCCATTCCCCATCCGATCCCATGGATAAATCGCACGACAAGGATCAGGAATACTGTCGCGAACCAGTAATAACCCGCAACCGAAAGGACAAAAATGATCATGCCAATGACTAGGATTTTTTTTCGACCGACCGTATCTAATCCCTTTCCCGCAAAAGGCCTTGTTAACAAGGCAGATATGGTAAAGATGCCGATGACGAGACCAATCGCCAGTTCATCGCCACCACTCTCCTCTACATAAACCGGCAAAGTAGGAATCAACATTTGAAAGCTTAAAAATAAAAATAAATTGGAAATCGTAATCCCGATGAATTCTTTTGTCCACAGTGAGACTTCATTTGTTTTGCTAGACATTAGATGATCCTCCTTCCTTTACTCAGAATACGGGAGTAGCCAAAGCTGGTCAAGGTGATAGTTATGGTTACATGCTTGTTGACATAACGTTTATTTTGTTAGGTTGGATTTGTATTGGGGTAGGAATATACCGCGCTTCCTTCCTTCTAACCTATGGACTTATCATAGTGAAAAAATTTTCCCTTAACTTTTGAGTTTAGGGTTTGGAAGATAAGATAACGGAAAAAAACTCCGTTATTTGCCCCATTTCGATCCAATCACCTAAAATAACGGAAACTTTTACCGCTAAACAAAAAAGGAGCCTAAAAGTGGCCCCTTCCTTTTATTTATTCGCTTCTAACAGCTTATTCACGAGATCTTCACCAAACGTTGGTGCGTACTTTTTGTAAATTGGCTGCAATTTTTCAACAAACTTTTGTTTTTCTTCCGCACTAAGTTCTGTAACCACCATGCCTTCTTTTTTCAAGAAATCTATGGCTTCCACACTTTCTTTTTGGTTTAACTCTCTTTGATAGGTTTGCGCTTCAGCAGCCGCTTTTTTCACGATTTCCTTTTCTTCATCTGTCAAACTGTCCCAGAATTTCTTGCTCAGCATGAACACACTGGCATTATAAACATGGCCGGTAGTTGTTAAGTATTTTTGCACTTCGTAAAATTTAGCAGTAGTAACGTTTCCTGCAGGGTTTTCCTGTCCATCAACAACGCGTTGCTCCAACGCAGTAAACAGTTCCGTATAAGGGATGGGTGTCGGTGTTGCACCTAATTCTTTCCACATATCGATGTGAAGATTATTTTCTAGGGTTCGAATCTTCAATCCTGAGATATCATCTACGCTTTTCACTTCTCTTGTGTTATTGGTCAAGTGTCTGAATCCATTCTCCCAGTAGTTCAAGCCAATAACTCCAACCGCTGGCAATTGATCCAATAGTTCTTGTCCAATTGGACCATCAAGAACCTTATAAGCCGTTGCTTCATCTTTAAATAAGAAGGGAAGATCGAATACGTTAAAGGTTTCCACTGAAGTTGCGATAGGTCCAGTTGACATCGTGGAGCCTTGGATGGTACCGATTTTCAAGGCGTCAAATACAGCTAAGTCTCCACCAAGCTGTCCATCCGGATATACTTCGGCTTTGATCGCTCCATTCGTTTCTTTTTCAACAATTTCACCAAATTTCACCAACCCTTGGGTTAGGGACCGATCCTTCGAGGTTACAACGGAGAGTTTCATTACCTTTGTCTCCGTTGGGGCTGCTGTAGCTTGCGGATTCTTCGTTGTGTCCGATGGTTCCTCTGCCTTTGGAGCTGGAGTGCTGGAATTCGATGAACAGCCGACAAGTGTTAGCAAACAGCCGGTAATGAGTACATTGACTAACTTTTTCATTTCTTTATCCCCTATTTTTTTAAATTTTTGACCGCATAGGGAAGTATAGCTACCTTGATTCGACATCCCTATCGGCATGAAAAGCTTCTTCTAAAGAGGGATTCCTCCTCTTCGATTAGGCTTCAGTAGAAGCTTTTCTTAAATCAAATACTATTTTCCCATAATTTCCTGAGAGCGCCATATCATATGCCTCTTGATAATTCGCTAAAGAAAGAGTTTTAGAAACAATCGGTCCTACTTTAAAGGAAGGATCCCTTAAACATTCGATGGTTTGCGCAAAATCTGCCGGGAAATTGTAGATAATAGTCCCGTGTAATGTGAGTTCCCCTCGCACCACGCGCATTACGGGTAAATTGGCTTCAGGTGCAAACCCAATGAGGATCATATCACCACCAGCTTTTACCAATTCGATCCCCTGCTCAACCGTGATTTTTGTTCCCGCTGCTTCAATGACCACATCAAAACTTTCACCTTGAACTTCCTCGGGTTTTACCGCCCGAATGTCACCTAAGCTCTTGACCAACTCGAGTTTCGCCGCGTTGATATCGATTGCTGTCACTTTGGCTCCCATGTGATGGGTCAATGCTGCTGCAAGCATTCCTTCATTCCCGCAACCAAAGATTGCGACAGTTGTATCCTTTTCAATTTTCACCTTTTTCAAGGCATGTACAACCACAGCGAAGGGTTCAATTAACACCGCACGTTCGAACGGAAGGTCTTCTGGAATGGGCAATACATACTTGGATGATATGACCAAATGCTCCGAAAAACCGCCATTTATATTGACTCCCAAGGATTTTTTATACTGGCAAATGTTTGTTTTTCCCTTCAGACACCACTCACATTCACCACAGTACGTATTGGGCAAAATAACGACCCGCGTCCCAACTGCATAAGAAGCCTCTTCCCCAGCCTCTATAATCGTTCCTACTAATTCATGCCCTGGCCGAAGTGGGTATGCGGCATGTGCTAGTTTTCCTTGGTAGACTCGTAGATCAGATCCACATATTCCACCATATCGAAACTGAATCTTTACTTCATCACCTACTGGTGCAGGCATATCTGCAACATTACGCAATTCCAATTCATTCGGACGATTTAAATACAATTCCAACATAAAGAACACCGCCTCTGCTATTTCTAAGAAGTTCATCCCAATCTATCTCATAGAATTAGTTTAATCATCCTTCATCCATTTTACAAGAAAAACTTTAGTCCTTTAAAAGAAAACAACATCAACGCGTTAGGGATTCTACCCAAAAAAGTAATGACCCCAATAGGTAAAGTCTATTTAGTGGGTCATTATACGGTGAAAATGATTTAGTTGTTTTTCTTGACGGGATAAATCGTCATTTCTTTATTGAATACCGTCCAATTATCATCTTGATCCATCACCTTGACCTCAACATTCCACGTCCCAGGGATAGAAAGAAATGGACCAACACTGGTATAGGAAAATCTGTCCAGATCTGTTTGGCTTTGTGCCAAATGTTTTAAGGGTACGGAAATTGGAGCGATGTTCTGATCCCCACGATGAATTAATTGCAGTTCTATATCTTTCACCGATTTTCCTTTTTGTGTTGTAACTGAAATGTTAAACGTATTATTAACTCCTGGATTATTTGGTGTAATCTCCATGTCCATCGCCATCGATTGTCTTTCTCTCCAAATTAGCGGGTCATTGGACGGGATTGGACTGGCATCTGTCAAAACAGCGACAAGAAAGATGATTACGGTAAGGATCTGGTAATCCCATTTCAGCCAGCTATTTAGCTTTGTTTCCTCCCTGGACGACATTCCTTTACGAATGTTTGCTGCCACGAAAATGACAAGGAGGACCAAAACACTTTTTGCCAGAATTAAAATGCCCCAGTTCGTATGCAGTAAAAAGGAAGGCGTCGGGATAAAGATATAAGTCATGATCAACCCGGTGATAACTAAGGCAATGATACTCCAGAATGCATGTTTAGACAGTTGTTGTAAATAAGCCGCCCGTTCTTTTCCAAATTCCTTTCCCCAGAAAAGAAGATAAAGCAATCCCCCTACCCAGATCGAGGCAGCACCGAGGTGGATGATATCGAAAATGACAGTAAGCCATGAAGGTTCGAACGTAATAGCGTGTCCGCTAATTCCTTCCGTAACTAATAAGAAAAAGGCAAAGGTAAAGTCAAATCCCTTATTCTTCCCTAAGAGAAAGCTAGCCAAGATCATAAAAATAAAGGACACTGACCAGGCCAGACCAAAAGCCGTTTGAAAAAAGGCCAGCAAGGCTTCGTTGCCGAATTCCTCCAAGACACTTGAGAATTGGATGAAACCAATCAGAATTAAAAATGCGAGATACGTTCTTCGAGTATACTTGAGCCATTTGTGAAAGTGATCCAAGCTTTCTTTGTAACGGATAGGATAAAGATACTTCCACCAAACAAAACCACATAAAGCTAGGAATGAAAGATAATAGAACACCTTGAATACAGCCAATAGCGGCCCAGCGTGTTTCGTGGAATCAATATAGCGATAGGAGTCATATTGATCCCCCACGTTTCCCACCGATAACAGGTACGCTTCTGTAATCGGATGCCCGTCTGCGGAAATGACCCGATATGAAACGGTATAACTGCCATCCTTTAGTTTCGGGAGAGCAAGACTGATCTCTCTTTGGTCATGACTCATCTTTGTTTCTTGCTCCGTTACTGACTTGCCTTTTCCATCATATAAGTGAATATAATAAAGGCCCTTTTCCAACCGCTCGTTAAATTTTAAGCGAATTTCCGAAGGAGACTGATCAGTATGGCTATTTTTTGACGGATAGGATTCAAGTAAGGCAGAATGTGCGAACGTAACACCCGGCTGGATTAATAGGAAAAAAAGGACCAACATGCACAAAGGAAAGGTCCATCTTATATAGTTTCTCATCATAAACACCCTCTAAAGCTTTTTTACTAGTGTAAAGGGTGCTGACGATTGATGCAGTGATACTTTTCACAGGAGCTGTTTAGTTGGCTTCTAAAATAACGGAAAAACTTTCCGCTATTTCTTCTGATTACCGGTATTAAAGGGCCCTTCATAAGGTAAAATCCCCAACCGGATTGCCCAGTTAGGGATATACTTATCCAATCATTAATTTCTCTAATTCAAGGGGTTCTATGTATTGGCCGTCTTTGTAGGCTCTCATATTACCACCGGAAATTTCGTCAATCAAAAGAATCTGTTGGTTTTCTTTGTCCCGGCCAAATTCGAATTTGATATCGTAAAGTTCAATCCCTTTTTTTGCTAATTCATCTTTGACTACCTGGCCAATTTTCTTCGTTAGGTCTTTTAACACCGTATATTCATCCTTGGTTAGGATTTCCAGCATGTCCAAAGCTTCATCGGAAATTGGCGGGTCTTGGCGAGCATCGTCTTTGAGGGTCACCTCGACAAAGGCATCCAATGGCTGTCCCTCTTCAGCATACATTCCATATCGGCGGAGAAAACTTCCGACAGCACGGTAACGGCAGATCACCTCAAGCCCTTTGCCGAATACAGTTGCAGGTTTTACAGTCATCGTTGCTTCTTCGATATTGGCATCTATATAGTGGGTAGGAATCCCCTTTTCTTTAAGGATTTCAAAAAAGTGTTTGGTTAATCGAAGTCCTGCTCTGCCAGCGCCTTCCATTGTGAGACCGACTGTATTCGCACCTGGGTCAAATACTCCGTTTTCACCTGTAACATCATCCTTAAATTGGAGCAAGTAGTTGCCATCTTCTAATGCATATACATCTTTTGTTTTTCCGGTATAGATTAGCTTTTTCATCACAATGTTCCTTTCGGTTTCGTCTTGAACATACGACATTATATCATAAAGTTTGTCAAGCAAGGAAAATAACCCAACTCGGTTGATCACAGGCGAAAATGTGGGGGCTGCGTTATCGAACTTATAAGTAAATAAGCGAGATTTCCTGATTACTGAAAAATAGCGGAAGGAGTTTCCGCTATTTATTTTTCACCTTCGATATTCCGCTCAATGGAGTGAATAACCCCTAGATGGATCCCTTCGTGGTGCAGACTAAAAGCAAGAATTTCCCCAATTGTCCCCATTTCAAAACCTAACCGAACAAAGGGTTTGACTGCTTTTTCCTGCAGACGATAGCCTAAAGTATCCTTGATGTATTCGGTTTGCTGTTTTAATAAAGAGGATAAGTCTTCCAAACGCGGTGGTTCAACGTCCCAATCTGCTGGCTTTGTTCGGTTGCCGAAAAGACTTGCAAAATGGGATGGTAATTGTTGAGGCAATCCAGCAAACTGGGATGCGAGCTGATCTTGAACGATTAAAATATGGCCAACATTCCACCGAATTGTATTGTTGAATCCTTTTGGTTTAATATCTGCCGCATCCTCTGGAATCGACTCCAACTTTTTCAATGTAATGGCTCGAACCACTTCGACCTGTCTAAGCAACATTTCATTCGTCATAAGATCTCCCTCTGAGTGGAAAAATTTTATATGGTTCCTATAATATCATCAATGCTGTACCTTTTAAAAGAGATCATTGGGAGGGATATTCCGTTATTTGATAACCCAGTTTTGAGACATATTCTTCTTTTGTAGTTAATAAAAGATTAGCGTGGAAGTAACTTTTTTTAAAGTAACTTTTCAGGGTTTGTAAGTTTACAGTTGAAAACTTGATGATCCTATTTCGTCGGGGGTGATAAACGGAAAAGTACCTACCAAGAAGTTCCATAAACTCATCTATAATTGTACCTGCGTTTTGTAAATAGCGGTTATCAAACTCGATGATCCCGATACTCCCTGCACTTTCTTTCAATAGTCTTTCCATTCCTTTTAAGGCATTTGCTTCATGGCCTTCAATATCGATTTTAAATAGGACTCGCTCCGCTTTTAGTTCTTTTTGAGCAAAGAGTGAATCAATCTTCACATTTTTGACAATGGCCTCTTTTTGATTCTTGGCTTGATTTAGTGTGCCGGATGAAATCCCTGAAAAATCAAGATCAACGTAGAACTTTGTGTTCGTCAAGTTTTCGTTTGAAGCAAATGCATAGATGACGTTCATTTGTTCCCGATTAGGATGTTCATTGATTGACTTTGTGATATAGGGTTCAAGTCCTTGATTAGCTTCAATCCCAACAATTTCGACGTGTTTTGGATAATTGGTTGATAAAACAATTTCCCCGTAGTTCATCCCTATATCAATGACAATCGAGGGCATGACGGTTTTTACAGCTTTTCTCCAAATTCGTGTGACTATGGGTTGGGTGATTCCCTTTTTCCTGATTAACCAACGCCCTCTTCGATCATTTCTATTTGTATAAAGCACATTTGTGCTGCCAGAAATGATAGTTTTAAAAAAATGGTCTATCTCCATCCTTCTCCTCCTCTCCTTATCTACTGATAAAGATGGATCAAATATTCCCGTGCCGTGTCGTTTTTTATGGACCTAAAACTAGTTTTAATATGCCTTTTTAAAGACAAAGAAGTCCAGTAAAGTACAGCGATAGGTGTTTGGTTGAAATAGAGGGTATTTTCCGTTAATCTTAACCCTGAGCAAAATAGTTTATTTCTTAACTTCGGATGTCCCGCCCATAGTCTGTTTCTATACCGAAACCTCTCAAAATTCCAGGCAAAATTAGGATATAACTTATTTAAATAATCTACTTCAGAGGAATTTCGCACAGCTAAGTGATTAAGTACAGATTGATCATAGGTTTTAACACTAGCTGCAATATCTTGTTTTAATTCATTCCACAATTTTTCAAACTCTAGGATATATTTTTGAGGGGCAAAAAAGAATCCTGACATGAGATAGTTCTTTTGCGGGATCTGAAGGTTGGCACCACAATTGCGTAATCTTTTTCCATAACCATAGGAAATGACATTGATTTTGTTTGGATTCATTTTTGAGGAAAGATTTGTAAAAACCAGCATGTCAGCATCAATCCAGCAAATATTTCCATATTTGTTCGCTGCGTCTAACAGGATCAATGGTTTTGCGGAGCGAAGAGGGAGGTTGCCGGCATACATTTTTAAACGATCCAATGTTAAACTGTTATCAATAATGCAGCCTGGTAGATTCATATCTTTCGAATCTGTGTAAATGATGAGTGGTGAATCATGAAACTGTGAAAAGGTGCGGGCCAGTCCCCTTACAATAGGATACCAAGCAGCCCCATATGCTGCCGTTACAAAGGATATTCTTTCATCGTTTGTATTCAAAATACGCCCTCCAAATATCAATCTTTATTCTATAAAGTATGCATGCCGCTTGTTTCTGTTACGAAAATGGGAACTAGATAAATGATAGATTAACGCGAAAAAGCCCCAGGTTTTAAGCCTGAGACTTTTTAGATGAACTACACCATAATCTTGCAAATATCATTCGTAAAATCTACAGGATCTTCGATCGGTAGTCCTTCGATAAGAAGAGCTTGATTATACAAAAGATTGGTGTATAAATTTAATTTATCTTTATCCTTTTCAAAAGCTGTCTTGAGGGATTGAAATACTTCGTGATCTGTATTAATTTCTAAAATCTTGTTCGCTTTGATATCCTGATTTCCGGGCATGGACTTGAGGATTTTTTCCATCTCGATGGTTACTTCCCCTTCGGTTGATAGACAAACCGGATGGGTCTTTAAGCGATTGGAAACCCTCACATCTGTTACTTTGCCGGATAGCACATTTTTCATGTGCTCAAAGAGATCTTTATTCTCGGTTTGCTCGGCTTCAGTCTTGGCCTTATTTTCATCAGCCTCAATTCCGAGGTCGCCGCTTGATACAGATTTAAACTCTTTTTCTTTATAGGTCATCAACATTTTGATCGCGAACTCATCGATATCCTCTGTGAAATATAAAATTTCGTATCCTTTCTCAGCAACGATTTCGGTTTGTGGCATTTTATCAATTCTTTCGATCGATTCCCCAGAGGCATAATAAATGTACTTTTGTTCTTCCGGCATTTTAGAAACATATTCGTCAAGTGTAACGAGTTTCTTCTCTTTCGAGGAGTAGAACATCAAAAGGTCCTGCAAACCATCCTTGTTGCTGCCGTAATCACTATAAACACCATATTTTAACTGTCGGCCAAAGGATTTATAGAAAGTTTCATACTTTTCCCGTTCATCCTTTAACATGCTTTGCAATTGGCTGGTGATTTTGTTTTTAATGTTCTTGGCGATTTGCTTTAATTGGCGATCCTGTTGCAAAATCTCCCTAGAGATGTTGAGGGATAAATCTTCCGAGTCTACCATTCCTTTGACAAAACTATAGTAATCAGGAAGCAGGTCAGCACATTTGTTCATGATTAATACGCCATTCGAGTATAGCTCCAAGCCTTTTTCATATTCTTTGGTATAGTAATCGAATGGAATATTCTC
>Ga0180215_1001073_pt1 | contig 31132 bp, 25 predicted proteins | sample eDN3rd37CBELigBY_FD_128871 | JGI IMG/M metagenome (GOLD analysis project Ga0180215, IMG submission 128871) | Enriched backyard soil microbial communities from Emeryville, California, USA - eDNA 3rd pass 37_C BE-Lig BY (version 2) (version 2) | ecosystem: Environmental > Terrestrial > Soil >...
ACGATTTGAAGCACCAATTGCTTTCATCACACCGAATTGTTGAGTTTTTTGTAATATGAATACATAGAAGAACACGGCTATAATAACGGCTGAGATTGCAAATAAGAAGGCAAGCATCATATAGATCGTTCCGCTTTCTTCTTTATAACCAGGCATACCCATTACAGCTTCTGACTTAGAGAATGTTTCGATTAAATCATAATTATCTTCAATTTTTTCTGCTTCGATTGAATTACCTTGTAAAGCAATCATCGTTACAGGATTTTCTAGACCGTTATCTGATCCAGGTGCTGCAAATGCATATGATTGCCATGTTTCCAAGTTTACAAAAACAGTAGGTAAATGGTTAAATGTTTCGCCTTTTGTTATACCGATAACTTTTAACTCTAATTCTGAGCTTGTTACGACAATTGTATCGCCAATTTCATAACCCTTTTTTTGTAATGATTCATCGATAATGACACCCATTTTATCATTCGAATCTAATTGATTACCTTTTACTACTTTTGGTTCGATAAATTTACCAGGTTCAATACCGATAAAAGTCACGTCATTTTTTTCTGCAGAGTCTGCAGCACCTTCTTGTTTAACAATAATTGTTGATTGTCCAAATTTTGCAGCTTCATTAACACCGTATTTTCCCTCGATATCATCTGCAATTGCTCCCGAAACTTTTGTTTTCATCATTGCAGCTTCAGAGCCTTCTTCATAAATAAAAAGATCGCCATCAATATTTTTCATAGTGGAAGCAGCTAATGAAGCTAAACCATTCCCTAATCCTGATAATATAAAAACAAGCCATGCGATTAGCATAATAATGGCGCCAATCATGATGAAACGTGTTTTTGAATGTTTCATTTCTTTTATTGCTAAGAACATTCTTATATCCTCCAATTCTATACTAGCAAAACGGACACATGACTTTATAAAGCATGTACTATTTCCGATTTACCCTCTTTATTATCCCTTTCGAAGTATAGGGGATGAATGTAAACTTTATATAAACTATCATCTATTTTTATAATGTTTGACAGAATTGAAGGAGCCCATTAAAGTGTAATTTTGAAATAATAGTGAACAAATGGTATGTTCGTTTTCTCTATTCATTAATTTGATAGTAGTTGAGAAAAATTGAAACTTGAGAAAAATAAAAGGGGTATAATGCTATTAAAAACCTCTAAATTATGAGAAAGGGTGTGACTAAAGATGCGTATATTAGTTGTGGACGATGATCGATTTATTCAAAAATTAATCGGTATACATTTAAAAAAAGAAGGTTTTACCCCTGTATTTGCAAATGACGGTCTTGAAGCACTTAACTTACTCAATGAAGAGACGTTAGATTTGGCAATTGTTGATGTGATGATGCCAAAATTAGACGGAATTGCATTAACGAAACGATTGGCGATGCATGATATTCCGGTGCTAATGCTAACGGCAAAAGCTACGCTTGAAGATAAAGAAAAAGGTTTTTTAGCTGGAGCAGATGATTATATGGTGAAACCGTTTGAGCCGAAGGAATTGCTTTTTCGCGTACGAGCCATATTGCGCCGCTTTGAGAAACTTGAACGAAGTCAGACGATGATCGGAAATATGCTAATTGATCGGCTTCATTATGAGGTGAAAGTCGGTGAACAAGTACTTCTTCTACCAATGAAGGAATTTGAACTATTAAGTATTTTGTGTAGCCGTCCAGATATCGTATTTACACGTAACCAACTAATGGAACAAGTATGGGGCTATGATTATGAAGGGGACGATTTTACTCTAACTACTCATATTAAACGCCTACGATCTCGTTTAGAAGAAGTTCAAGCCAACGTGAAAATTCAAACGGTACGTGGAATTGGTTATAAAATTGAGGCAATCGAATGAAAACATTATATAAACAATATATTGTTGTGACCTTAATCGTCATTATAGCTAGTCTAGCTATATCAATGTTATTTCTTGGTCAACTATACAATAACAAAGTTCGTGTAGATACGGATGAAAAAAATTTAGAAATTGCGCATGAAGTGGTTAGTATTGTTGAAGCATTGCCAACTGAACGGATAGATCGATATTTTCATTCAGTCGCAAAGTTAGGGTATCAAATTGTTATTGTTGACGAAAACAAAAAGCAAACCAACTACGGAACAAAGTTCGCAAAAATGGAATTGAACCGGGAAATGGAAGATATCATTGGTTCAAATGCTATTTATCACGGGATAAAAGATTATAAGCAGGATTTTTCCATAATGAACCACTACGCAAATGATGTGCAAAATACAGTCGGTGTACCAATTACAATTGACAGTAAACAATATGCACTATTTATTCGCATGGATAATGCATCGTCATTTACAGAAATGCATTATTTAATTGTTGGGTTTTTAATAATTAGTGCAATCATCATCTTCGTTGCAATGATTTTATTAGCACGTCAACTAGTTCAACCGCTTAAACAGCTACAACAAGCAACGGAACAAATTGCACAGGAAAACTATCATGTTGAATTAAAAATTAATCGTAATGATGAACTTGGAAGACTAGCCAAACAATTTCAAAAAATGGCGAAACAGTTAGCCGAAAATGATCAATTGAAAAAAGACTTTATCAATAATGTGTCCCATGATTTTCAATCACCGCTCCTGAATATTCAAGGCTATGCAAACGTATTGAAAGACGGGGAAAATACAGAAGAAGAACGTGTCCAATACTTAGAAATTATTGAGCAGGAAACAAAGCGACTATCAGCACTGACGAAGCAGTTATTGCTACTAAGTTCACTGGATCAAAAAAACTTACCAATTGTAAAAAAATCTTATTCGCTTAATCAGCAGATTAAGGAGCTAGTATTTGCTAAACGTTGGATTTTAGATGAAAAGCAAATTGAACTGATTTATGAGCTAGAGCCTATTGAAATTTATGCAGACAAGCATTTACTAGAGCAAGTTTGGGATAATTTATTATCTAACGCTATTCGTTATAGTGAAGAAAAGGGCAAGATTGTTGTGACGTGTTCTCGGAAGGACAATGAAGTTGTCGTATCGATTCGTGATCATGGCATCGGAATACCAAAGGAAGCATTGGAAAGAGTAAAGGAACGTTTTTACCGAGTTGACACTGCCCGTTCTAGCCAAAGTAGTGGGTTAGGGCTTGCGATAGTATCGGAAATTGTGGGACGCCATGAAGGGGAATTTCTAATTGATAGTGAGATAGGTAAGGGTACTACGGTGACTGTGAAATTATTCGATCGTTAGTAGAACTTGTAATTAGTATTTTAAAAGAAGAACGAATTTCCAATGGCGAAATTCGTTCTTCTTTCTTGTTCGTTATATTGAATTATTGTAATAATTAAGTAGGAACTGAAATAACTTTTTAAGCGGAAAACTTCACATTAATTATCACAAAGATCTGTTCGTTAATGAATGTTTTGTATTACCTTCTCTAGGAATTCACCCATTCGCTTAACAGTTTGTTCTGTAAAATCAAATTCGACTCCTGTTTCTTTATAAATCGCCGCGATAGATTGATTGTAATCCGCACTTGCACCTTTTTTATATAATTCAATCGCTTCCTCTGGGTTATTCTGATAATTTTCTAGTAATTGAAGAGCACCAAGCATCGACATAGAGTATTCAATTTGATAGAAAGGAACTTGGAAATAATGCAGAGTACCAATCCAGCTTGCTCCAATTACATCTTCATAACCAGTAGTATCAACAGGGTTTAACCCATATCGTTTTGAGATTTCAAAGAATTTCTCATCACGCTCTTTTGCAGTGTGGTTAGGATTTGTATAAATCCAATGTTGGAATAGGTCCCCTGCTAGTGGACCGTATAACATAGTAAATGCTCGTTTCAGTTCTTCGCGCTGAGCACTCTTAAAATCTTCTTCCTCAGGATAAAAGCGATCAAACTTATCCATTAAAAGTAATTCCATCCCATGCGAATACAATTCCGCAACTTCCGAGCGTAATTGGAAATCTTCAATAGGACCATGTTCGGCAAACTGAAGGAATCCATTTACAGCGTGACCCATTTCGTGAATTAGTGCAATGAGAGAGAAGAAGGAAGGACTAAAGTTTGCAAAAACAAAGGTATCGCCAGAAACAGGTAAAGAGGTACAGAACCCTCCTTGTCCTTTTCCTTTTCGATCTCCAAGATCTAGTAACCCATGATTTCTCATATATTCGAAACGGTCAGCAAAATATGGATCAGTTTTTCCTAGAATTTCAGAAACGCCATCCATAAGCGTAGATACATCACTATATGGAGGATTTTTCATAAGTTTAGCGGTGCTATCCCAAGGACGATACGTATCCACACCAAGTTTGGATTTGAATACTTCCGCAAGACGATTCCAAGCAGGGATAATATATTTCGCTACATTTTCATGGAAATCATAACAATCTTGGATGCTATACTCACGATTTTTTGCCACAAATATATAATCACGATAATTCTCAAATCCTGCATTTATAGCAATTTGGTGACGTATTTGAACAAGCTCATCCATGATGGCATCGATATCTGATTTTATTCGGCGGAAAGCGTCAATCTTAGCGTGATAAGCCTTTTCACGCACCGTTCTGTCAAGACTATCTAATTGGGAGTCGATAAATGGTAATGGCTTTTCTTCTCCCTCCCATTCAATTGTAAGTCCACCCATTATTTCATCGTACTTAGTAGAAAGTTCTTGTTCCTTTACAAATAAAGGTATGTTTTCTTCTCTGAACAGTTTTATTTTAGACTCACGAACACGTCGCATCAAGCCGTAGCGTTTTTCATCCAACTCGTTTAAATATGACGATTTGCTAAATTTCTCATTCAACTTTGCTTCATATTTCATTAAAAGTGGTTGAATGACTTGTTGATCGTGTAGAAAAATTGACTTGATTTCTGCATCCTCTGTATTTCGGTAGAAGTCAACTTGATGACCTATAATTGCCTCATAGATTTTAATAAATAAGTCTTTTTCATCTTTCAGCCATTTTTCGAGGTCAGAAACTGATTCAATTTGAACATCTAGTAAACTTTGAATCTGCGCTTCAATTCCTTCTACATTTTGTAAGTCAATTAATTCTTGATAATATTTTTGACTTGTATTTTGTGACATGGATAACCCTCCTCTTTCCAAAATATTTCAATTTTCTAAATAATTATATTATAGATTCCGTATGATTAGGTATAAAAAATATCAAACATATCTCCTATTCTCCCACCTTATTGCAACGAGGTGATAAAATAACGGATTTACAATAGAGGAGTTCGTTCTTATTTGTTTCATAAAGGAATAAAGATAATTTCGACGAACTAAATTATGAGGATTGTATAAAGGTTTCATATTACAAAGGAGGATTCTTTATGGAGATAAGAATAGATGACTTAACAGATATTCGCACACTTGAACTTATAAATACACATTTAGCTGGTTTGGCTGAACATTCTCCTGTGGAGAGTATGCATGCCCTAAATGTTAGTGAATTAAAGCAAAATGATATTACTTTTTATAGTGCATGGGATTACGAGGAAATCATGGGGTGTGGAGCTTTAAAAGAATTAACTCCAGAACATGGGGAAGTAAAGTCCATGAGAACGGTAGAGAAACATTTGAGGAAAGGTGTTGCTAGAGCAATTTTGCAACACATTATTAATGAAGCTAAGATGCGAGGGTACAAAAAGTTAAGTCTAGAAACAGGTTCTATGAATGCTTTCAAACCTGCTCACCGACTATATGAAAGTTTTGGTTTTAATTACTGCGGTCCCTTTGACAACTATACTGATGATCCAAATAGTTTGTTTATGACACTTAATTTATAGATTACTAGTCATTTTTAGATAGGTAGATTATTTATTCTAAGGACTGAGGCATTTTATTTATGTTTGAAAATAAATAAAGCTAAAAAATGTACTCCAAAATAAATTTTGTTATCGGTTTAGAACCTAACTATTTATAATAACCCTCCATTAGGAAATACTGTGTAAACAGAGTACAAAATGGAGGACAGAAATATGCCTGAATTACCAGAGATGGAAACATATAAAACGTTACTGGGATCATTAATAGGTGGGCAGAAAATTTCAGATGTTGAGATTGGACGGGAAAAGTCTATTAACGTTCCAGTTGAAGCGTTTACCAAACAGTTATCTAGTCAAACGATAAATAAAATTTCTAGAAGAGCAAAATATTTAATTTTTCATCTACAGGATGGTTCCTGTTTACTGTTACACCTAATGCTAGGTGGATGGATGTTCTTTGGTAAAGAAGAAAATCAACCTGATAGAACAATTCAAGTAAGACTATCCTTTGGCGAACAGCATTTATTTTTCATCGGTCTTCGATTAGGCTACCTCCATCTTTTATCTCCGAAAGAGATTGAGGAAGAGTTTATGAAACTTGGACCAGAAGTGCTTGATCCAGATTTTACATTGGATGTCTTTCACCAACTAATGCAAAAAAGAAAGGGTACTATAAAAACAACCCTTATTAACCAAGAAGTGCTCGCAGGTATAGGGAATGCATACTCAGATGAAATTCTATGGCATGCAGAGATTAGCCCACATAAAAAAATCAATGAATTAGAAGACCAACAATTAACACGTCTCTATCATTCGATTCAATTTATCCTTAATAAAGGAATCAAAGAATGCGGTTATATGGAAAATCCCTTATTTAAAGGTGATAGCAAAACAGGCGGTTACCAGTTTTATGTTTATGATCGAGAAGGGGAAGTGTGTTCTCGTTGCAATACTGCCATAATTAAAGATGAAATCTCTTCGCGAAAAACTCACTTTTGCCCCAATTGTCAACTATAAGGGAGAGGACAACTGTAGGCGAATTTTTATAAACACCAGCACTCTTTGTAGTTGCAGTATACTTTCTTTTCAGACGGGAGTTACGTGATCTCAGTTAATATATTCCTTACGAACGAATTCCAAAAAAGGGGTTCGTTCTTTTTTATTGAATTGATAGTAAGAGGGAAAAAAGCATAAGTAATTAAAAAAGCATCTTAATACCGTGTGAAAGAGGGTGATTTCATGGAAGGGTTTGTCTATAAAAAGTATGATGGTCTTGCTTTAGCAGAGTTAATAAAAAACAAAGAATTGCAGGTAAAGGAAGTTCTTGAAGAAGCTATTAAAACAATCGAAATACACAATCCATCGTTAAATGCAGTGATCAATAAATTTTATGAAAAAGCGGAAAGACATGCTGAATGCGTTAATTTATCTGGTACTTTTGCTGGTGTGCCAATGCTTTTAAAGGATATCGGACAAGAAATTGCTGGGGAGAAAATTACCCAAGGGTCAAGGGCATTTCAAAGTTACTGTGCAAAGGCTGATTCTGAGTACGTTAAGCAGGTGCGAAAGACAGGTGCAGTTTTTGTTGGTCAAACGAATGTTCCAGAGTTTGCGTTAATGGGGATTACGGAGCCTCGATTTTACGGGCCAACTCGCAACCCGTGGAACCTTGACCATACACCAGGGGGGTCAAGTGGAGGTTCTGCGGCTGCGGTCGCTAGCGGTATGGTACCTATTGCTGGGGCGAATGACGGTGGTGGCTCAATAAGGATTCCGGCTGCTTACTGCGGGCTATTTGGAATGAAACCGACTAGAGGACGAACACCTGTTGGACCGACTTATGGGAGGAACTGGCAGGGAGCCTCGGTTGATCATATTTTATCAAGGTCGGTGCGCGACAGCGCAGCAATGCTAGATGAAATCAAATTTTTCGAAAAAGCTGCTGCATTTCATGCACCTCCATTTGATGGTTCATATCTTCAAATGGTGAAAGTTCCACCGAAAAAAAATCTGAGGATTGCTTTTTCAGTCAGATCGCCACTAGGTTCTGACGTTCACGAGGATTGCAAGGAAGCAGTATATAATGCAGCAAAGCTTCTAGCTTCTATGGGATATCATATTGAGGAAGTCGATGCACCTGTGGATGGAAGAAAAATTGCAAAAAGCTATTTGACGATGTATTTCGGTGAAGTAGCCGCAGCCATTACATCTTTGGAGGAAATCTTGGGAAGAAAGGCTGTAATGAACGATGTGGAGCTGACTACATGGATTCTAGGTTTAGTCGGAAAGGCAACATCGGCAGAGGAAATAGTTCTAAGTATACGAGAATGGGATCAAGCGGCGTTTGCGATGGAGACTATTCATGAGACGTACGATTTTTATATGACACCTACCACTGCCTTTCCACCTTCCAAAATTGGTGAACTTGAACCGAAGAAATCAGAACAACTATCTATGCAGGTTGCTGGCAGGCTATCAATGGGAGGAGTGTTGAAAAAAGTTGGGATTGTAGAGCAGGTAGCAGAAAACAATTTGAAAAAAACTCCTTTTACTCAATTAGCAAATTTAACAGGTCAGCCCGCTATGACGGTTCCATTGCATTTATCGGCTGATGGTCTCCCGGTCGGGGTTCAGTTTATGGCGGCTAGGGGCAGGGAGGACTCCCTTTACTCATTAGCGGGACAATTAGAACAAAGTGAATTATGGGTGCCAGTTGAGAAAAACCCTTTGTTTTCCATATGATAACCGTCTAATCAAAAAAGTAGAATTTGAGAAGACTTCAAATTCTACTTTTTTGTTATTTATGATATCGACTTATAGGAAGAATTAACGGTGTGTTTGAGATGGGATCATTGATTACTCGGCAATCTAAATTAAATGTTTCTTTAATTAGCTCACTTGTTACAATTTCATTTGGAGGACCTTCAGCAATAAGATTCCCTTCTTTTACAGCAAACAAATAATCTGCATAACGAGCGGAAAGGTTAATATCATGAAGCACCATTACAATGGTCGTTCCGTATTTGACATTTAGATCTTTCAATAAATCTAAGATTTCCACTTGATACGTAATGTCTAAATAAGTAGTTGGCTCATCTAAAAATAAAATATCGGTTTGCTGTGCTAATGCCATCGCTATCCATACACGTTGGCGTTGTCCACCTGAAAGTTCATCTATATTGCGATCGCTAAATTCTGTAATATTCATCATATCGAGAGCTGTCGCAACAGCTTCATAATCTTTTTTCGACCAACTAGAAAACATGGATTGATGAGGAAAACGACCTCGACCAACTAAGTCAGCTACGGTAATACCTTCTGGGACGATAGGGGACTGTGGTAGCAGTCCAACCGTACGAGCTAACTTTTTAGATGGTATTTCATAAATCGATTTGTCATCTAAATACACATCGCCATCCGTTGGTTTTAATAGTCGAGCCATCGTTTTTAATAAGGTTGACTTTCCACAGCCATTTGAGCCGATAATGATGCTAATTTTATTTTCAGGAATCGATAGGCTTACATCTTTTAAAATGAGATTTTGGTCATAGCCAGAATGTAGGTTTTTAGTTTGTAATGTATGAGCCATTATATATTCCCCTTTCGATTCATTATTATTAGTAAGTAGATTAAATACGGTGCCCCGATAATTCCTGTAATAACACCTACAGGGAAGCGTGTTTCAAAAGCAAATTGCCCGATTAAATCAGCTGCGAGTACTAAAATAACACCTATTAACCCTGATGGTATGAGTGCAGAAAATCCTGCCCCAATTAGACGTCTTGCAATTGGGCCAGCTAAAAATGATATAAAGGCAATCGGCCCCGTTGTTGCAGTAGCGAGAGCGATAACTAGTACAGCACTTACTAATAAAATGATACGAACACGATTGGTTGAGACACCTAAAGATGTAGCCGCTTGTTCACCAAGTTCTAACATTTCTAGATGATTTGCAAAATAGATAAAAATCGGTGTACAGATGACTAAAAGAATCAGTAAAGGCATGATTGTTTCCATTTTTACCCCGTTTAAACTTCCACTGAGCCAGCGAAGAGCAGTTGGTAAATCATGCGTTTTTGCGATTAACATTAAATAGGAGATAAAGGCATTTAACATTGCTTGAATCCCAATTCCTATTAAGATTAATCGTCCAATAGAAAAAGAAGTTCCTCTAGATAGACCATATATAATAATAACTGTCAATAAGCCACCTAAGACTGAAGCAATTGAAATGACTGCATTACTAGCATTAAGAACGACAATGCAAAAGACGGCGGCAGCACTTGACCCTGCTGTTATACCAATTACATTTGGATTGGCTAATGGGTTTCTTAACATTGTTTGGAATACATAACCACCCACTCCAAAAGCAAATCCAGCAAGAAGTCCAGCTAACATACGTGGTAAACGTAATGTTCCAACAGCGAAGCTAGCTCCTTTAACATCGTTACCTAATAAAACCGCAATAACATCTTTTATAGGATAAATAGTATTTCCAAGCATAAGCATGGCGCAACATAATCCAAAGGCAATGATGATTAATATTACAGTCGTTGCAATGTAACGACGTTTACGTTTTGATCTTGATTGAATAATGGTTTGTAAAGTATCGTTGTTCATCATAGGCTACGCATTTTCGCTTTCATCGTAATATAAATTAAAATCGGTGCCCCAATAAAGGCTGTCAATATCCCAACCTCTACTTCTCCAGGACGAGCGATCAATCGTCCTACTACATCGGAAATCGTTAAAATAATCCCACCAGATAATGCGGAAAGGGGAATAACGAAACGTAAGTCAGGTCCAATCATTAATCGAATTAAATGAGTTGCTAAAAGACCGATAAATCCAATTGGCCCTGCAAAGGCTGTTGCTGCACCACATAGTAGTACACCTGCAAAAGCAGAAGCTAATCGAATGGTACCAGTTTTAACTCCTAATCCAGTCGCAACTTCATCTCCTAATGCCATTGCATTTAACGCTGGTGCTGTAATAATAGCAATGACTATACCGACAACTAAGAAAGGGAAAAGTAATTGAATACTATCCCATGTCCCAGCTCCCACACTTCCAACCTGCCAAAAACGGAATTGATCCATGACATTTTGCCGAGGAATCATAATTGCAGTAACAAGCGAAGATAAAATTGCACTAGTTGCAGCCCCTGCTAAGACGAGTTTTAAAGGAGTAGCCCCACTGCCGCCAAGAGAACCAATTATAAACACAAAAATAGCAGTAAGAATCGCACCTGCTATAGCTAACCATACATATTCACTTGCGGTGCTAATATTGAAAAAGGCAATTCCACTTACAACAAAAAGGGATGCCCCAGTATTAACCCCTAAAATACTTGGGTCGGCAATTGGGTTTCGCGTGACCGATTGCATTAGTGCCCCAGATACACCTAATGCTGCACCACACATAAAACTAAAAATCGTTCGAACAACACGCTGACGAACGACACTAGATTCATGGTCATTCAATTCTGGATGGAAGAGACCATCCAGAATTGTAGACCACCCAATTGAACGAGAGCCAAAAGCTATAGAAGCAATAATTGAAATAATCAATAGTATTAAAAGAATAATAGTGAGCCTTCCTAAATTTTTAGGAAAGAATGATTGCTTCTTTTGTTCAACGTTCATCTGTTTCATATTACTTAACGTTTTTAGCTACATCTGAGATTAGAGTTAAGTATTCATCAATTGTATATTGAATTGAAAGTGGATTTGGGTTACCAGCAGCTGCTAATGGTGTGTTATCTTCTATCACAACGATGTTGCCAGCAGCAATCGCAGGTACTTTTCCTAAAATTGGATCAGCTTGTAAAGCAGCCAAAGTATCTTTGTTACCATAAGTAATAAATAATTCAGTGTCGTTTAATGCATCTGCATTTTCAGCACTTACTTGAATGTAGAAGCTATCATCAGTAATTAATTTTTTAATCCCTTCAGGGTACTCCATACCCAAATCAGATAAGAATTCACCACGTGGATCTGTAGGTGTATAAATGTAGAAGCTTGATAAATCATTTGTGTCAAACATACCGAATGCTGCTTTTTTCCCTTTAATAGCAGAATATTCATTTGCCTTATCTGCAATTAACTTTTCTGTATCAGCTATTAACTTTTTACCTTCTTCTTCCATACCCATACCTTTAGCATTTAATAATACTTGGTCGCGCCAAGGTGTAACCCAAGGAGTTTCTTCATAAGGTACAACTGGAGCAATTTCACTTAATGTATCGTATTCTTCTTGAGTAATACCAGAATATGCAGCAAGAATAACATCTGGATTACTGTCAGCAATCGCCTCAAAATCTAGACCGTCAGTATCTTGGTAAACGTTTGGATTTTCTTCACCAAGCTCTTTTAATTTATCTGCAGTCCAAGGTAATAAACCAGAATCATCTTGAACTCCGTAGTTTGCAGCAGAAAAACCTACCGGTACTACTCCAAGTGCCAATGCTACATCTTGGTTTGCCCAAGATATCGTTGCAACGCGTTCAGGTTTTTCATTGATCGTTGTTTCACCAAAAGCATGTTTTATCACGATTGGATATTGTCCATCGTTATCTTTTTCAGGTGTTGCTTCTTCATTTTTTGAATTGTCATTGCCACAAGCGGCAAGTACTAAAACAATAATAGAAGTTATTAATAAGAATAATGACTTTTTCATTATATTTAGCCTCACTTTGTTTAATTTTTCTAATTGATAAAGATTCTCATTACCAATGATATGAATTTATCATACTCCAAATTCTCACTATGTCAATATTTTCTTGAGAATGTTTTTCAATTAGATTTGACTTTCATCGAATGATTCGTTAATCTGAATGAGAAGAGTTCTCAATGGGTACGAATAAAATAATAACGATAAATCAACTACGATTAAGAAATAATGGAGTGTTCAAAATGGAATTATATGATGTGACGATTATTGGTGGAGGACCTGCTGGGCTTTATAGTGCTTTTTACAGTGGCATGCGCGACATGAAAACGAAGATAATTGAATACCATCCGTATTTAGGTGGAAAGGTCAATATCTTCTTAGAAAAAGTACTATGGGATGTAGGAGGTCAACCACCTATTCAGGCTAGTCAATTTATAAATAATTTAATCGCACAAGCAATGACATTTGAACCGACCATTTGTTTAAGTCAAAAAGTGGACCGAATCGATAAAGAAGAAGAATATTTTATTATCACGACAAATACAGGTGAGCAGCACTACTCAAAATCAGTGATTATCGCAATTGGTGGAGGAATTTACGAGCCAATTAAGCTAGATCTTGAAGGAGCAGAAAAGTTTGAAATGCAAAACCTTCATTACACCATTAATGGTATCGAACGCTTTAATAATAAAGAGATATTAATTTCAGGTGGAGGAAATGCAGCAATTGATTGGGCTGTTGAACTATTACCAATTGCAAAAAGGCTTACAATTATCTACCGCAGTGACGAATTAAAAGCTCATGAATCACAAATTAAAAAATTAGTAGAGCATGGTGTCGAGTTTAAATTAAATACAGAAATGACAAAGCTCATTTCCAATGAAGATAAAACAGCTATTGAACGTGTCTTATTAAGAGAAGATGATGTAGAGTATGAAATGTCAGTGGATGAGGTATTGGTATGTCACGGATATAACCGTGAAGTTTCACTCGACTTCTGTGAAGCTATTGCCCCAGAACGAAATGAATATATGCAATTTAACAGTGAAGGTCAATGTAAAACGTCCATACCTGGCATCTATGCAGTAGGGGATATTGTCGCTTATGATGATAAGGTCTACTTATTAGTTGGGACGTTTACCGATGCAGTTTTAGCTGTTAATAGTGCGAAGCAATTCATCGAGCCAGATGCTTCAAGCTATGCTATGGTTTCTTCACACAACGATAAATTTAATGAGCGTAATCGAGCTTTATTAGCAAATAAATAAAGTGGTTGTAATTAACGATAGAAAATAATCATAAAAATTTTCAAAATTATTTATTTTACCTCGCGTAGAAATATTTTGTCAATAGTAAATTTGTATATTCTCTTTAGAAATGTTATAATAATCTTATAATTAGTTTTACTTTACTAATCGTATTCCGAATTCCGCTGTATTATTGCAATAGAATTAGGGATACGATTTTTTTTTACATTTTGTATAGGCAGATAGATGTTAAGCATAAAGGGTAGTCTAAGTTGCAATGTACTAGTAATTAATAAACAGTTCTTAATCTACGAGGAGGATTAGAATAATGAATTTAATCAATAAGAAAGTTACACATAAACGTTTTGGATTGGGTAATATTGTTAAACATAATGAATCTAGTATTGAAATACATTTTGCATCAGAAAGTAAAAAGTTTGTATTCCCTGACGTATTTGAAAACCATTTAAAACTCCATGATGAAAATATGGCAACTTCACTTGATCAAATGATCCAAAAAAAGGAACAGGAACGTAAGGAAGAAGAATGGAAAAAGGAAGAGGAGCAAAAACAGCAGCGTAAAAACCACGAACTTCGATTGGAACATGACAAATTAATGAGAAATCATAAACTCCATCCAGAATCACAAATGGTATTTTGGTGTGACTCTGAGGAGATAGACAGTTCTTTTTCACAGTGGAAAGTTTTTTCGGGTGTAATTAAAAGTGGTAATAACAAGGGAAAGCCAAATAAACCGATTCGCTTGCATCAAAATAGTGCTGTTCTTTTAACCGCAATTGACCCTAATATGCCGGAAAAGGATCGACGTATTTTAGGTGTCTATATGGTCAATGAAAATTTTATCGGTAAACTTTGTGAGGATGGTAATATTTCTGCACATTCAAAATTTAAACTGCAACTTACTGAACAGGAATCAGATCAAATGCTATTTTGGAAATATTATTTAAATGAAAAAACTCCAGATAAAATGACTTGGAATTCAGGTAAATATCGATATTTTGATAATTTATGGATGGCTCAAATTTTACTGGATATAGTATCGTTAAAAAGTGATCCAAAAGAGCGAGAGTTCGCACAGCAATTTTATAAACATTATTGCAAAATGAATCGGATCTCAGTACATGAATTAGCAAAGCCTAATGGTGCATTAATGCGTATGTAAGCAGACGAGAGCTATATGATGGTTCGCGAACAGTAGTTTCAAGATGAAAATTAAAAGCCTAGTAAGTGGTATTTTCCACTTACTAGGCCTTTTGTGTAACTATAATATACTATATGAAATGAATAATATAGAAGCTTAAGTATCTAAAAGAGTTTATAAAACCTGGAGGTATTTATGGAATTAATTGAAAAAGCCATCAATTTTGCCGCAAAGGCACATAAAAATCAAACAAGAAAAGGAACAGATATACCATACATTACACATCCGTTTGCTGTAGGAATGCTTTTGCAAAAAGCGAATTGTTCTGAAGAGGTAATAGCTGCGGGCATATTACACGACACACTAGAAGATACTGAAACATCTTTCGAGGATTTGACGGAAACATTTGGTCTTCAAGTAGCAAATCTCGTTTTAGCTGCATCTGAAAACGATAAGAGCTTACCATGGGAATTAAGAAAACAACATACCATTGAAATGCTAAAGGGTGCATCTCTAGAAGAAATACAAGTTGCTGTTGCGGATAAATTGCATAATCTAAGATCAATTAGAACTGACTTGAAAATAAACGGAGATAGTATATGGAATCGTTTTAAGCGTGGAAAACGTGATCAACATTGGTATTATGGTAGTATTGTGAAGGCATTATCACCTAGAAAAAGTGAATTTGAACTAATAAGTGAATTAGAAGCAGAAGTGATAAGAGTGTTTGGCTCAGTAGATATTTCAGAAGAAGCCTATTAAAACGTGATACGTTCAAAACGCGATTCCTTATAATATAAGGAATCGCCCTTTTATGTTGAAATAAATAATGGAGCGTTCCACTAACTTAATTAAATAATTGCTTCTATACCACTAATTAACACTTTACAAAATCAATAACTTTTCCCACAAATCACGGATTTCTGATACAATTAATATTTCTGAATTTCACAATAATGTACAAGTGTATTTGTGTTTTATAATAAGCATGAGATAAGTTTCTAATAAATATATGAATGTTGGCATTTTGCCAAAGTTTCTGATGTAAATAGAAAGGACTTGAGTTTAGATATGAAAGAAAACTTTTGGCGTGATTTACCACGACCATTTTTTGTACTTGCTCCTATGGAAGATGTAACGGATACAGTTTTTCGCCATGTAGTAAGTAAAGCAGGTAGACCTGATGTATTTTTTACAGAGTTTACAAACTCAGATAGCTATTGTCACCCAGAAGGAAATAAAAGTGTGCGCGGCCGATTGCTTTTTACAGAAGACGAACAGCCAATGGTTGCACATATTTGGGGCGATAAACCAGAATATTTCCGTCAAATGAGTATTGGTATGGCGGAGTTAGGTTTTAAAGGTATCGATATAAATATGGGATGCCCTGTCCCAAATGTAGCATCAAGAGGAAAAGGTAGTGGCCTTATTTTACGCCCAGACGTTGCAGCAGAACTAATTGAAGCAGCAAAAGCAGGTGGACTACCTGTTAGTGTGAAAACAAGGCTCGGCTTTACGGAGATTGATGAGTGGAAAGAATGGTTAACGCACATTTTAAAACAAGATATCGCAAACCTTTCGATTCATTTACGTACTAGAAAGGAAATGAGTCAAGTAGATGCGCATTGGGAGTTAATACCTGAAATTAAGAAACTTCGTGATGAGATTGCCCCAGAAACGCTATTGACAATCAATGGGGATATTCCTGATCGCCAAACTGGTTTGCAACTTGTAGAAAAGTATGGTGTTGATGGAGTGATGATTGGTCGTGGAATTTTCAAAAACCCATTTGCTTTTGAAAAAGAACCGAAAGAGCATACCACTCAAGACTACCTTGATTTGTTAAGACTGCAACTTGATCTTCAAGACAAATACTCTGAAGAATTGCCGCGTTCTATCACAGCTCTTCATCGCTTCTTTAAAATTTATGTTAAAGGATTCCGCGGTGCAGGTGAATTAAGAAATCAATTGATGAGCACCAAGTCAACTGATGAAGTGCGTGCATTACTTGACCAATTTGTAGATATTGAATAACCATACAGGCATACATTTTGCCCCACCCTCTCTTATGTGTATCGAAGACGTTAGAGCTAATAAATACTTAAAAACGGATTCTGTCTAATGAATCCGTTTTTTTTATTTAAAATAAACAGCTTGGAAAGTTGTGACCCAAATCTGTTTTTAGAAGGATTTCCTTTATACAGTATTGAATTGTTTGATAACTAAACTATACATACCATTTTGTATTTCGTGAGGAGATTTTAGCTATGAGTATTGAACGTCGTTTGGAAGAGCTTTGTATAGAGTTACCTGAAGCAGTCGCTCCTCTTTACAGTTATGTTCCTGTAACGATTCATCGGGGAGTGGCTTATATCAGCGGGCAAGTTCCACGCATTAATGGGAAGCTACCGTATACAGGAAAAGTGGGGAGAGACGTTAAGGTAGAACAGGCTCAAGAACTTGCAGAGTATTGCGTGTTAAAAGCACTAAGCTGTTTAAAAGCAGCGATTGGTAACCTAGATAATGTAGAGCAAGTGTTAAAAGTAACGGGGTACGTGCAAACAGCACCAGACTTTTATGAACCATCAAAAGTTCTTGATGCTGCTTCCGAATTACTTGAAAAAATTTTCGGAGTAAAGGGTCGTCACGCTCGTTCAGCAATTGGGGCATCTACGCTTCCTAGTAATACACCAGTTGAGATTGATTTTATAATTGCAGTGAAATAGGGGGATAAAATAAATGATTACATTAAACGATGTGCAAGAAGCAAGGGAACGAATTCGTGATATCGCATACGTAACACCGATTCTTCAATCAGAGCAATTATCTAAAATTTGTGGTAATCAGATGTTTTTAAAATCAGAGCATTTACAAAAAACAGGTTCATTTAAAATTCGCGGAGCAAGTAACAAAGGCATTCATGCAATTGAGAATGGAGCCAAGTACTTAACTACAGCCTCGTCTGGTAACCACGGTCAAGCTGTTGCTTTTGTTGCGAACAAATACGGAGTTCCTGCAACAATTGTAGTGCCTGAAAATGTAAGCTTGTGTAAGGTTCATGCAATCGAAGCGTACAATGGGAAAGTAGAAAAGTGTGGCACAACTTCTGCAGAGAGATTACCACGAGCACAAATGATTGCTGATCAAGAGAATGGTATATACATTCCACCTTATGACGATCCGTTTATAATGGCAGGACAAGGAACGGTTGGATTAGAAATTTTAGAGCAAGTGGATAAAATTGATGCAGTTATAGTCCCTATTGGTGGTGGTGGCCTAATTTCTGGAATGCTAACTGCCATAAAAGAGACCAATCCGAAGATAAAAGTAATTGGGGTTGAACCAGAGCTTGCCAATGACACGTTTTTATCGTTACAAAATAAAAAAATTACATCAATACCAGCTACTACGACCATTGCAGATGGGTTAAGGACCAATCAACCAGGAGACTTAACTTTCCCGGTACTGATGAAATATCTTGATGATATTGTGCTTGTTAGTGAAGATGAAATTCGTCAGGCATTTAGTTTTGTTATGGAACGTATGAAACAACTAATTGAACCATCAAGTGCAACAACCATCGCAGCTGCCATGTTTAATAAACTTAATTTACAAGGTAAAAATATTGTCACAATCATATCTGGTGGAAACGTAGATATTGATCAAATTCATCAGTTAATTACCACTAATACCGTTGAGTAATGGATGCAATTCAACAAAAATTTCCAAAGTTGAATAATAAAAGAACCTCTGAGCTATTATTAGTTACATATGCTCAGAGGTTTTTTGTATTTAAAATATATATGAATGTAAATTTGGGATAGTTAAGGTAAATATAGAAGAAAACAAGAATCTTTAATAAGATTTTATTGATAAAAAAATTGAAATATGGAACTTCTTCTAACCTTACATCGTTATTATACTATTATGATTGTAATTTTCGTGTTTGAATCCATTATTTCTTATTAAGAAAGATAGAAAAATAGCAATTTCGATTCTATTCAACTTGACAGAAGTCCAAACTAGTTGTAGTATGTACTAGCTTCGAAATTTATTTAGCGATATAATATTTTACCAAAATAATATAGTGTTGTAAAACACAAATTATCAAATTTTCAATTTATTTATAAATTATATAATAATTTAATTCTAACTATAGAAAAGGTGAAGGAAATGGCAAGTATAAATATCAATAAAACTAACTACTTAGATAAGTTCTTTGGTCTATATGTATTAGCTGTTTTCATGTTATGGATCAAAACATATATAACGCAACTAACGCAGTTTAACTTAGGTGTAGAAGGAGCACTTCAACAATTCCTTTTATTTATTAATCCGTTAGGTTCTGCTATGTTATTTCTCGGTGTATCATTTCTTTTTAAAGGTAGATTAAAGTATATATCATTAGTAGTAATGTACATGTTAATGTCCATTCTTTTATATGCAAATGCAGTATACTATCGATTCTTTAGTGACTTTATTACATTACCAACCATTTTCCAAACACAAAACTTTGGTGACTTAGGTGGTAGTGTGCAATCTTTATTGCAACCATATGATATTTTGTTCTTTGTTGATCTACTATTATTAATTTACTTATGTTTGACTAAAAAAATTCAAAAAGATTTTACGAGAGTTAGCTTTAAAAAAGTCACTGCAGTGATTACCTTTGTAATTGCGATATCTGCTGTTAATTTAGGACTAGCCAACGCTGATCGTCCACAGTTATTAACTCGTGGTTTTGATAGAAACTATATTGTGAAGTATTTAGGAATGTATAACTATACGATTTACGATGCGAATGAAACGATTATGGCTTCATCACAAAGAGCTTTGGCAGATAGTGATGATATTACAGAAGTTATTAACTATACAAAATCAAACTATGCAGTTCCTAATAAAGAATATTTTGGAGCAGCAAAAGACATGAACGTTATCTACATCCATTTAGAATCGTTCCAAAACTTCTTAATCGACTATAAACTGAATGGTGAAGAAGTAACACCGTACTTAAATTCGTTAACGAAAGATCCGAATACACTGTACTTTGATAATTTCTTCCATCAAACAGCGCAAGGTAAAACGTCAGATGCTGAATTTATGCTTGAGAATTCTTTATTTGGTTTACCGCAAGGATCTGCCTATATTACAAAAGGTAACAATACGTATCAAGCAGCGCCAGCGATATTAAAAGATCATGGTTATACATCTGCTGTTTTCCATGGTAATAACGGAAGCTTCTGGAACCGCAGCACGATTTATAAATCATTTGGTTATGACAATTTCTTTGATGCAAATTATTATGATACAAGTAATGAAAAGGATATGGCTGAGTACGGTTTAATGGATAAACCATTCTTTGAACAATCAATGCCTTATTTAAAATCCTTACAACAGCCATTCTATACAAAACTTATTACAGTTGCGAACCATTATCCATATAAAATGGATCAAGAGTTAACAACAATTGGTAAAGCAGATACTGGTGACGCTAGTGTTGATGATTACTTCCAAACAGCTCGATATGCAGATGAAGCAATTGAACAATTTATAACAGAGCTAAAGGAATCTGGCTTGTATGATAATACGATGTTAGTATTTTATGGTGACCATTATGGTATTTCAGAAAATCATAATAAAGCGATGGAGAAAATCATGGGTAAAGAGATTACTCCTTTTGAAAATACTAACTTACAACGTGTGCCATTAATTATTCATGTGCCAAACATGCAAGGTGGCGTAAATCATACTTACGGCGGTCAGATGGATATTTTACCAACAGTATTACATTTACTTGGAATTGACTCACAAGATTATGTTCAATTTGGTACGGACTTATTATCAAGTGAGCATAATGACGTAGTGACTTTTAGAAATGGTGATTTTGCAAGCCCTGACGTCTATTTAATTAATGAAGAGCTATATGATGCTAAAACCGGACTACCTACAGAAGATAGCAAATTAGAAAAAATGGCGGAAGAATATAAAGAAGAAGTAGATTATAAATTACAATTGTCTGATAAAGTTGTAAATGGTGATTTACTGAGATTTTATACACCATCAGGTTTTACTACTGTAGATCCTAAACAATACAATTATAATAAAAAAGTAAATGAGCAATTTCTGAGATCTGGTGGGCAGTATGGTGGGTATTAATTTCTGATATCACATAAACTTACAAGCCACTTATATAGTTAAATTTGCTTTGAGCTTTTACCATTTTAGAACGTATTTCCTTCGAGAAGTACGTTCTTTTTTCGTGTAATACAAGTACTTAAGAAGTAAATGAAATAATGATGTAAGTTTAGGTTTAATATGTAATAATTAGTTGGTAAATATGTAGCGAAAGTGGGAATTATGATGGCAACAGGAACACACACAGTAGAACTTCCAGTAGATATAAAAGTAGTTTGGGATTATGTTAGTGACCTTGAAAAATGGGCAACAGCAGTACCAGCGTATAAGGAACACGAAATCATTAATGAAGAAGAGTCTATTTGGACTTTTGAAGGTAATGTAAAAGGGATTAAAAAAACTATACAAGCCCAAGTGAATATTACCGAGTGGAATGAACCTTCAAATATTAAGTTTGAACTGACAGGCATATCCGATAAATTTACTGGAAGTGGACATTTTACTGCTGAAGAAGTTAATGGTAAGACTATCATGACTTGTACAGTTGAAGTCAACGCTGGTGGAATATCGGGTGCAGTATTAACACCAATCATTAAATGGGCTGTTCCAAAGGTTACAACGCGTTTAACGGAATCTATTGCTCGTAAAATTCTAGTTTTCTCATAAGATAAAGTAAAAGTCTGCTGGATTTTCAGCAGACTTTTATTATTAAAAATTGATTTCTCGTAAATATTGTTTTAAATCTGTTGGTGAGATTAATTGATCTAGCTTCTTTATAGACTCTTTGTCCATAGAATCAGAGTAAAAATCTAAAACATATTCTCGATCTTTTAGAAACTTGTTTGAAAAAGCGTAATAATTTAAATTTTTATCTTGATCAGTAACTGCATGCTGTAATTTCTCATTATAGTAGGTAATTTCAATACTGAAATAATTCAATTCTTGACTCTTCAAGTGCTGAACCAATTCATAAGCTAAATCAAGTTGGTAATCCATATCATTCGATGAGTTCAGAATGACATTTGCAAATACAATGTTACTAATACCACTATGCTCCTGTACAAAAATGTCTTGATAGGTGTTAGTAATACTGTAATCAGAATAAGTGCTTTCCGGGAATGATACATTTACCATATAGGAATAACTTTCAGCAGTTCCGTAAACTTCTTTATATATGGAACCAAATTGTTCGTTAAGATCTGCCCGCCACTTAATTTCTAAGTAATCATCCCATATTGGTTCCATATCTTCAGTGACTGAGATTCTGATTGTTAGATCTGGGTTTGCTACTGGATGAGCTCTAATTTGGTACGTCCCTGTATCATCACCTAATGGCTTTGAAAATTCGTTCTCATCTATAACAAAGTCTTCTCCATATTGCTCCTCGAGAAATTTTTCAGCCACAGCATTAGCTTTATATCCGATTAGTGGAAAGTAAATATAATCAAATAAAACAAGGGAAATAATAAAAAGAAAAATAAAGAAAGGGATAGCTAATAAAAACAGTAATTTACGCAATATACTCTTCTCCTTGGAGTTTAGTTGTTTAATATGAAATAGACGTAAAAAATCAGAAAAATGTTACACTGTCAGCAATTTCAAAAAAGAAAACAACATGAAAGAAAAAAGACACTGTAAATAAGTGCCTGTCTGTAAAACTTAAAATATTATTAATGAATTAACATCATTCCCGCTATTATGAAATATCCATAAAAAGAGGCTGCTCAAGTGATGAGAAATCACTAATGATACAGCCCTCTAATGTCTTCACCTCTATTGAGGGAAAGTTAACTATTAATCTTGTGAAGAAATGCCTAGCTTATCTAGAATGAAAGCGTAGCATTGTGCAGCTTCTTTAAGATGGTTAAATCGTCCAGATGCACCAAAATGACCAGCTCCCATATTCGTCTTTAAGACAAGAATATTATCATCAGTCTTCATAGTTCTTAGTCGAGCAACCCATTTTGCAGGCTCCCAATAACCAACTCGTGGGTCGTTTAGACCAGTAGTGATATATAAATGAGGATAGTCTTTTGCTTCCACATTATCATATGGACTATATGATTTCATATAGAAATAATCTTCTGCATTACGTGGGTCGCCCCATTCTTTCCATTCTAGAGTAGTAAGAGGTATTGTGTCGTCGAGCATCGTCGTGACAACATCAACAAACGGTACTTCAGGTACAATGACTTTAAACAGCTCGCCAGCCATGTTAGCAACAGCTCCCACAAGCAATCCACCAGCACTTCCACCTCGTGCTACTAGTTTACTTGGACTCGTATAACCCTCTTCAATAAGATATCTTGCTGCAGCTATGAAATCAGTAAAAGTGTTTCGTTTCTTTTGCATCTTTCCATTCTCATACCAACTTCTACCCATTTCTGATCCGCCACGTACTTGAGCAGTGACAAATACAACCCCTTTGTCCAATAGTGGAAGTCGGTAAGCGTTAAATTGTGGATTACTATTTGCTCCGTAGGATCCATATCCATGAAGAATTAAAGGTGCCGGTCCTGAACTTAGTGATCCTTTCTTATAGACAACGGTTAACGGAATTTTAACCCCATCTTCTGCAACAGCCCACAATTGTTCTTGATGATAATCCTTTGCTTGATAACCGCCACTAACAGGAGCCACTTGCAACTGCTTTTTCTCGCCTGTTAACAAATTCAGTGCATAAGTTGTTCTTGGAGTAAGTAAAGACTCATATTGGATTAGTACTTCCGAAGCCTCGTAGCTTTGGTCGCTTAAAATTGACACTGTGTATAATGGTTCATCCCATTCAAACGGATTTAATATACCATCTTGTAGGACCCATATCTGCGTTAATCCGTTCTCACGGCCAAAGAGTAACAACGCATCTTGGAACGGATACATGCCTTGGAGATAGCGATTCCCGTTATATTCAATGACAGGTTCTCTTAATTGGAGATTGTTGATTGGGCATCGGAGTAATTGAAAGTTTAACGCACCTTCATTCGTAAGGATAAGTAGATCATCACCCCAATGCTCAACTTCATATTCGACTCCTTCTCGGCGTTCGTCTATCAGTTGCAGTTGTTCTAAAGGAGAGTCTGCACTTAGCATGCGAATTTCACTCATCGTACTAGAACTTGAATAAACAAAAATAAATTTCCCGCTTTGAGATTTAGTCACAAATAACGTAAATGTACTATCCTTTTCTTCATTAATTAATTCATCACTATCTACTTGACTACCAACACGATGTCGCCACAATCGATAAGGGCGCTGCATTTCATCAACTGTAATGTAAAAAATATAATTACCGCAATGGCTCCATTCTACACTGCTATATAAATACACATTTTGAATTCGATCAGGTAGAATTTCACCTGTTTCTAGATTCTTTATGTAAATTGTATACCGGTCTGATCCATCACGATTTTCTAAATAAGCAAGAAGATTATGAGTAGTGTTTAATCGCTGTTCTGTGACACTTAAATAATCGCCTTCAGCGGCTAATTCGTTTAAATCAAGCAGGATTTTTTCTGTTGCGCTTAATAGTTGCAAACGGTTTGCAGCCCGTTTACGAGCATAGATTGGATATTGTTTGTCTTTGTCTAAGCGAGAATAGTAAAAGAATTGTCCATGTTGTACGGGTACTTTTACTTCTGAATCGGGTACTCGATCAATCATACTTTGGTAGATTTGCTCAGCTTGACTCGCCAATGGACGCATAATTTCATCATAATATAGATTTTCTTCCTCAAGATATTGGATAACTTCTGGATTGGTACGATCCTTTAGCCAATAATAATGATCTTCGCGCACATCGCCATGCAATTCATGGAGATAAGGGATGCGTTTTGCTATAGGTGGTTTCATAAAAATCCTCCTCTCTTAATAATGTTTTAATTTCGTGGCTTTACCTATAAATCCCTTTATTTTACAACTGCAAATGATAATGAAAGGGGAAATCCCCTGTAAATAAATGAGCCTCTTAAAATACATTAAGAGTGTATAAATCTATTCACTATGATTAATAGACCTTGATACATAGTGATTTACAAATGACTAGCAGAAGGAATGATAGGTGTTTCATAGAATTATAGTAAAGATAGTTTTAGGTTATGGAGGGACAAGTTAGTAATGATGAAAGAACGAATTAGTAAATGGGTTGAAAGGTATGACGAGAATGGCTATTTACACGGTTCACTCCTAGTTGCAAAAAGTGGAAAGGTAATAGTGAGTAAAGGATTTGGAATGGCGAATTGGGAGCATATGGTCCCCAATAAACCTACAACTAAATTCCGTATTGGGTCATTAACGAAGGCGTTTACTTCTCTTGCTATATTTCAATTACATGAAAAGGGATTTTTGAATATTGATGATTGTATTGCTAAATATCTAAATGATTACCCACGGGGTGAAAACATCACAATCTATCACTGTTTAACAAATACTTCAGGAATACCTAATTACACAAGTTTCCCTGACTTTTGGTCAACTACTATGAGACTACCAATGACTTTAGAACAACTAATTGATTCGTTCAAAAATCATAAATTGGAATTTGAGCCTGGAAGTGAATTTGACTATTCTAATTCGGGGTATGCTGTACTCACGGCCATAATTGAAAAGGTTTCAGGTGTTTCCTACGCTAAGTACATAAAGGACTATATATGTATTCCATTAGGAATGGTTAATACAGGTTGTGATGATGGTGTTCAAGTAATAGCAAATTTAGCATCAGGATATTCCTATTGGAAAAATCCAATCCATGCCGCATATGCAGATCTTTCATTTCCGTTAGGGGCATATGGTCTATATTCAACAACAGAGGATTTATTCCTATGGGATCAAGCACTTAAATCATTAAGTCTCTTAAATGAAGAAAACACAAAGAAATTGTTTAAAGCATATCGTGATTCATATGCTTGTGGTTGGATGGTATCTGAAGTGTGTGAAAGAAAATGTGTACATCATTATGGGGATATAAGTGGATATTTTAGTGACTTTTTAAGATTCGTAGATGAAGACATTACAATTATTTACTTAAGCAATATGAATGTGACACCAGTAACCCATCTTACTCGAGAAATTGCTAAAATCATTTTCGGAGAGGATGTACAATTACCACCGACTGCTAAACCTATTGAAATTACGAATCAGGAAAACCTGATAGGAAAGTTTTTAACAAAAGAAGGTACGGATCAAATAGAAATCACACTTGAACAAAATGAAATGTATATAACAGTTCCAAAGATGTACGGTGTTTTGTATAAATTTAAACTTGTACCAATTTATCATAACGCATTAAAAACAACATTCTTAACAGAAATGGTTTATGAACAAGTTGAAATGAACTATTCGACTTCCGGTAAAGTTGAACAGTTATTCTACAAAGATTGTCATAACAATCAGTTTGCCGCATGGAGACACTATGAGTAGAGTTTAACGTTACTTTTAATAATTCTATTTGGTAGTTCGAATAAAAAAGAAGACCTTCCACATTATAGGGAAGGTCTCTTATAAGTTTGCTATTTTTTTATTCATTTAAATTTTGTAATTCTGTTTCAAGTTGTTTAATTTCTGCATTTAATTTTGTCATTTCTTCTGTAAGTTTTTTCTTCATATTATCATTATCAAGATTCTTCGCAAATTCATCTAACTTAGTATCCATAAGAGTTTTCTTATTATTAATTTCCTCATTGATTTGTAGTTTTCTTTTTTCACTATCTATTGCGTTTTTCTTTTTTTGAAGCTCTTCGATTTTTTGTTGATATTTTTGAATTTGTTTATTAATTGCTTCTTCTGACTGATCAGTTTGTGTATTTGGCTCAGATAATGCTTTTGGTTCAGAGAAGATTGGATTATTTAACAAAGAGAACTGACCTTTGAAAAATGGACTAGTTTCTTGGAAGATTTGTTGCATGCGGTTTTGCATTCTATTAAATTCTTCTTCCATATTTGTCATTAACGACTTTGAACCTGTTAGTTCCTTCCATACCTGGTCGAATGCCGCTTGGTTTTTATTTTTTGCTGCATCCTCTAATTTATTTTTAAATTGATTAAATGTTTTATCGTCGATGGCATTTGTTGAAAAGCGATATACAGCACCATTTGGGGCTTTCATCTCCAGTTCTTTTTGGCCATCTAACATAGAATGAAAGAAATTATTATCGAAAAGATTGAACATATGAAAAACCTCCTAATAGTATTTGTTAATATATTATATTTAAATTGATAAAGGTCTTTTTGGGTTTTTGACTTTGACTATCTTTGACCTTACGACATAATAATAACTCCGTTAGATACGAAAGTCAATTAATTTCTTGACCTTTTTTGACTAATTAAAGTAATCGGCTCTGATAATAGCAATGAGAAAATATGTACAATCGAAAACAACCCTTAGAATGCGAAAAGGAGCATTTTAAGGGCAGATTTTTGATTAATTTTCATACCAAAATTGACATGACATCTATATAAATAAAATAAACATAATCAGTAAATAAATGAAAATTCTAACGCCATCTTAATACAACTAGAAGCTGACAACAATCTCTTTGTTTTACTTTTGATGAGAATTCTAAACGGATCCCATCTGGGTTAAAGTACACACCAACTTTTGAAGTAATTCCATTGGATTGAATCAAACGTTGTACTTCTACATTATTTGAACGTTGCGCAGCATCCATTACTTTGGTGCTAAAATCTTTAGAAGTTGCAAACAAATCAACTAATTTGCTCGCTTCACGCATTAATTTTTGAGATTCTTTTGCGGATTCATTTAAAAAGGTAGAATCTACTTGAGGTAATCCACTTCGCTGGGCAGTCTGATATAAAAGACTATTATTAGTAGAGGGATATATTGGTACTGTGTGGTAGGTGGTATGTCGATAAGGCAAATAGTGGTTATTTGGTTGATTAAAATAATACACAATTATGCCTCCTTCCAAAGTATTATCTATAATCAAGATTATGCAATAATCATTAACTATTCTAGGCATACACTTATAGTCAAATGGTTCAATAATTGTATTATGAATGGGTTCAAATAGCGTAGAAGTCCCTAGTTAATCAATATCATAGGTAAAAGTACATACGAGGGGTTGAATAATAACCATCGAATCTACTGCACTTTATTAATGGTACGTACTATGTAGAATTAGTTTATGAAGCAAGAGATCTATATGGTTAATGGTAAATTGTGAGTAAAATATAGTTTGGATATATTTCACGAATGAAAGATGAATTTTGGAATATGATGGAATGAAAAGGGGTGCTTTCTATAGTTACTAAAAAGATTCTTTTATTCTGTGATCCTGGAATTGATGATTCCTTGGCAATTATGTATGCCATGCTTGATGCGGATATTGAGCTTGTCGGTATTGTAACGAGTTATGGAAATATGACAAAAGATCAGGCAACTGCCAATGCAGCCTATTTAGTGAGTTTAGCTGGCAGAACTGACATTCCAATAATTCCTGGAGCATCTATGCCAGTTCAAGAAAATGAGGAATTAAGAATATATCCAGAAATTCATGGTAAAGAAGGTCTTGGCCCGATACAACCGCCTAGTAATTTCCGATATCAAGTATATCCATTTGATATGATTCGTGTCATTATAGAAAAATATCGAAATGAACTTATTATTGTAGATACCGGACGATCAACAAGTTTGGCAACAGTATTTAATCTATATCCAGATCATATAAAAATGGTGCACTCATTTTATGTTATGGGCGGTGCATTTTTTGTGCCAGGTAACGCATCTGCACTTGCGGAGGCAAATTTCTATGGTGATCCCACTTCATCTAATAAAGTAGTGAAAAATGCACATAACCTAACCATAACCCCGTTGAACGTAACTCAACATGCGATAGTTTCCGAGGATCTTATGAAAGCAATATCATTAAATAATAAAAGCGTTTATGGACCATTGATGGATCCAATTTTCGAATATTATTATGAATTTTATAAGAAAAGTAACCCGGGTATTCAAGGTGCACCAATTCACGATCTTCTTACCGTTATGATTGTAAAAAATCCAACACTTGCAGATTATATTCAATATGATGCAACAGTAATTGAGAGTACAGAAGCAAAAGGCATGTCATTTATTGATATCCGTCCAACAAGTAAAAAGGGAAAAACGAATATTGCAGTTAAACTTCATTACGATGCATTTTTAGAAGAGTTTAAGAACGTATTGTTAAAGGAATAAAAATCCACTTTGAAGAGTTTTAGAAAAATATTTACAGTTTAGAGATTAAATGTAATAATATATTTATTCTAAAAAAGGAGAGTAAGTATTTATGATGCCATCTAATTGCTAATGATTAATTTATTTTCAAATTAATAGGATTTATTAACGAGTGTGAAATTTGCCTAATACTATTAGGTTTATTTGTTATGCTCTTTATGAATCGGGCAATTTAGAAGGATTACTTACTTAACTAAAATTAGAATAGAATTGGTTTACCAGTGTATCCATTAGTACATGAGTATATAGGCAGTATTATGCACTTTTTAAGTAAAGGCATTTTTGCATATACATCACCAAATTAATTCATATTCAATGACTATTTTAGACTGTAAGAGGACTGTTCTTCTTACAGTCTTTTTATTTTATATAAAGCGCTAGATACTCAATTAAATATGAAACTTCAGTAAGGACTTCATTTGGCCCTGTCCATAAAAAGTGTAACTTTAACTATGGAGAAAAAGAGGGAACAGTTATGTTTGAATTAAAAGTAATCGGTATTAAAAAATATATGGAAGCAACGCTTGTCGTAAATAATATATCCTTTGAGGCATACGAGGGGGACAGAATTGGAATCATTGGAGCGAATGGTAGTGGCAAAAGTACCATCCTAAAAATAATTGCTGGTATTGAGCCTATGAATTACTATCCAGGCTACCCTCAAACATCAAGTCCTGGTTATGACGAGGGGTTGATTAAAATGTCAAGGGGTGCAAGTTGTGCCTACCTTGAACAAATGCCGACCTATCCAGAAGGGTTAAAAGTGAAGGACGTTCTTAACTTAGCATTTGAAGAACTTGGTCGTATTGAAGAACAAATGCGTGAATTAGAGGAACAAATGAAAACGTTAGAGGGTTCGGACTTAGATAAGACGTTAACTAAATACAGCAATCTGGTTCAACTATATGAATTAAAAGGTGGATATGAAAAAGAAGAAAAGTTAAGCAAGGTTTGTACTGGATTAAAATTTATTGATAATTTCTTAAATCGCGATTTTGATCTATTAAGCGGCGGTGAAAAAACAACTGTTGTATTAGGTAAACTTTTAATTCATAATCCAAATATTCTATTACTTGATGAACCAACGAACCATTTAGATATGGATTCAATTGAATGGCTAGAAGGGTATTTAAAAAGTTATAAAGGGATTGTTATCATCGTATCCCATGACAGATATTTCTTAGATAATGTTGTCATGAAAATCGTGGAAATAGAAGATATGGAATCCATTAGCTACAAAGGAAACTATTCATCCTTCGTGAGTCAAAAAGAGGAAAATATGCGGATTCAATTCGAGCATTTCCGTGATCAACAGAAAAGTATTAAAAATATGGAACAAACAATTAAAGCCTTAAGAGACTGGGCGATGAGAGCAGACAATAATAAATTCTTTAGAAGAGCTGCAAGTATACAAAAGAAACTTGAGAAAATGGATCGAATCGATAAACCCATTTTTGAGAGGCGAAATATGAGGTTGAATTTAACGGCTGCTGAGCGATCAGGAAATGAAACCATCAAAGCAGTAGAACTATCAAAATCATATGGAGATCGAATCTTGTTTGAAAACGCAGATGTTTTAATTCGATATGGTGAAAGAGTGGGTTTAATCGGTCAAAATGGAAGTGGAAAAACATCCTTCATTAAAATGTTGTTAGGAGAAGAACTACCTGATTCTGGCTGTGTACAATTTGGTGCAAACGTCATGCCAGCTTATTTACCGCAAAAGATCACTTTTAATAATGAAGAATTCACTGTGCTTGAAACCTTTAGAGAGAATTATTCGATTTTAGAGGGGAAAGCGCGGGAATATTTATCGAAATTTATGTTCTACAAAAATAGTGTCTTTAAAAAAGTAAAGCACCTGTCTGGTGGGGAAAGAATACGTTTAAAATTAGCCAT
>Ga0180215_1001075_pt1 | contig 31082 bp, 30 predicted proteins | sample eDN3rd37CBELigBY_FD_128871 | JGI IMG/M metagenome (GOLD analysis project Ga0180215, IMG submission 128871) | Enriched backyard soil microbial communities from Emeryville, California, USA - eDNA 3rd pass 37_C BE-Lig BY (version 2) (version 2) | ecosystem: Environmental > Terrestrial > Soil >...
TGGGCGACGGCTGAGGGTAGCTACACGGTGCATGTTGGTGGGTCTTCCGCCGACACCCCGCTGGAGCAGGCCGTGAGCCTGGACTTCCCGGCCGCGCAGAACGAGGGAGAAATCCCCATCGGTGCCGAGATCCCGGACGTGACAGAACAGCCCGGATCCCTCACCCTGCGCATCGGCGAATACTCCGGACTGGTGCAGCTGGCATACACCAAGAACTTCGACCGGCACCGCTTCGACGGTGACCTGCCGACAGTCGTGGTGACCGATGCCCGCAGCAACACCCAAGCCGGAGACTCCGGCTGGAGCGTCGCCGGACACGCGTCCGACTTCACCTCCACCGACAACGAGTTCGGCGCCCAATACCTGGGCTGGCTGCCATGGACCACGGCAGAAAACAGACCAGGAGTCGACGCAGGACCCAGAGTCGACGGACAGATGAGAGGCGGACCCGGCCTGGCCGACCCCGCCACCCTCGTCTCCGCCACCAACGAGGGCAGATACGGATCAGCAACAGCAGGAGCACACCTCCTACTCGAAGTACCCCTAGACACCCCACCCGGTGCCTACCAATCCACCCTCACCCTCACCCTCTTCCCCGTGGACTAGGGGGAACAGACGAGTGAGAACTGACAACTGAACACAACACAAGTCCGCTGCTCGGGTCGCCACACGGTGGCCCGAGCAGCGGCAACCCTCAGACCATAGGACCAGACATGTCGAGCATCCGCCCCGCTTCGCTTCTCACCTCCCTCGCACTCGCCTCGATGATGGTCGTGGGCGTTGGTACTTCATCCGCTGCGGCACCCGTGCAGACCGCAGACCCGCAGGGCGAGGTCACGTGGGCGATCGTGCCCGCGGATGCAGACGGAAAGCCAGACCAACGGGTGTCGTACCGACTCGACGTCGCCCCGGGCGCCACCGTGACGGAGCACGCCCTCGTGACCAACTTCTCTGAAGAGGCCGTTACGTTCGACATCGTGGCCGCAGACGGGGTGCTCTCACCCACCGGTGCGTTCGACCTGCTGCCCCCAGAGGAGGAGTCGCGCGGTGTGGGCGCGTGGGTCGAGGTGCAGCCGACGGTCGAAGTGGAGCCGGGGGCATCCGCCGTCGTTCCCTTCACGCTCACGGTGCCCGAGAACGCGACCCCCGGCGACCACCCGGGAGGCATCGTCGCCGGAATCTCGCGAACCGGCGACCAGACAGACGGACCGCAGGTGGGCGTCAACACACGTGTCGGCGTACGCATCCACCTGCGCGTTGACGGAGAACTGGCGCCAGCGTTCACCTTCAGCGACGTGAGCACGAGCTACGAGATGTCGTGGAACCCGTTCGTGCCGGGCAAGCTGCACGTCGAATACACGGTGGCAAACGAGGGCAACGTGCGGCTCGGCTCCATCCAGCAGTTCACGGCGACCGGCCCGTTCGGGCTGCCTACCGGGGCGCTGGGCCCATCCGGAACCGTGATCGGGCAGCAACGCGAGATTCTGCCGGGCCAGACCGCGCACGTGTCTGAAGTGCTCGACACGACGTGGCCGCTCGGGTTCATCACCACGACGCTGCGCGGCACGCAGGGCCCTGTGGGTCAGGACACCCCGCTCCGCGACCTCGAGCAGGTGACGGTGGATGCCGGAACCTGGGCCATCCCGTGGATGCAACTGCTCGTGCTTCTCGCACTCGCGCTGCTCGTGTTCGCTGTCGTCAAACTGCTGCAACACCGCCGGGCAAAGCACGCTGCAGCGATCGCGAAAGCCAGGGAAGAAGGGGCGCGGGCCGCCGCCGCCGCGAGTGGCGGGGCGCACGCGATGCCCTCCTGAGGTTCGCCGCTCGGCCCACCGCTGTGGTGGAATCAAGTGATGCATGATTTCTCCAGCTATGTGGCCATCGGCGACAGCTTCACTGAGGGCGTGGGCGACGAACTGCCCGACGGCCGGGTGCGCGGCTGGGCGGATCTCGTTGCGCTCGGCCTCGCCGCGGCATCCTCACACCCGGTCAGTTATGCCAACCTGGCCATCCGTGGCCGACTGGTCGCTCCCATCGTGGGCGAGCAGCTGGACGCAGCGCTCCGGCTTCGCCCGGCGCTGCTGAGTCTCAACGGCGGCGGCAACGATGTGATGCGGCCCCGGGTGGCGATCAGCTCGGTGGCAGACAAGCTCATCGCAGCCGTGGACCGGGCCACGGCGGAGGGTGCACACGTGCTGCTGGCCAGCGGTGCGAACCCCTCCGCGCGCATGGTGCTGGGGTCGCTCATCCAGAGCCGCGGGGAGCGGCTGGCGCAGGCGATTCGCGACCAGCTTCCGCGCGCCAACGTCACCTTCGTCGACAACTGGGCGGATGCCGAACTCGCCGGGGCGCGCTACTGGTCGCCCGACCGCATCCACATGAACGCGCTCGGCCACGCCCGCGTGGCGGCCAACGTGCTTGCGGCACTCGACGTGCCGGTGCCGGAGCATCCGGGGTCCGTGATCGAACAGGGGCAGCTGGGCCGCGCCGCATACTGGCGGCGGTACATGCTGCCGTGGATCGCGCGGCGCCTGCGCGGGCGGTCGTCGGGCGACGGGCGCGACCCGAAGATCCCGACCCTCGAGCCCGTTGTGCTGCAATCCGCGGAACGGCACACGGAATGAGCCACAACCACGGGGCGCCAGAAACGCATCGCACCAGGCTCGCCATCGCCTTCGGCATCACCGCGGCCATCCTGCTCGCCGAGGTGGTCGGTGCCGTACTCACGGGCAGCCTTGCGCTGCTCGTCGACGCCGGCCACATGCTGACGGATACCGGCGGCCTGCTCATGGCGCTCGTCGCTGCATCGCTCACGCTGCGGGCGCCCACCTCGCGCTACACCTGGGGTTTCCGCCGGGCGGAGGTACTTGCGGCGACCGCACAGGCCGGCATCCTGCTCGCCGTCGGCGTCTACGCACTCGTCGAAGGCATCCGGCGCCTTGTCGAACCGGCGGAGGTCGCTTCGGGCGGGCTGCTCATCTTCGGAGTCGTCGGCCTGGTCGGCAACCTGGCGTCGATGGCCGTGCTCAACGCGGGACGCAGCGCCAACCTCAACCTTCGCGCCGCCTTCCTTGAGGTGACGGTGGATGCGCTCGGCTCGGTCGCCGTGATCGTGAGCGCCATCGTGATCGCCATCACCGGCTGGACGGGGGCAGACGCCATCGCCGGAATGCTGATCGCCGCGTTCATCGTGCCGCGCTCACTGCTGCTGTTGCGCGAAACGTCGCACGTGCTGCTCGAGGCGGCACCGCGCGGGCTCGACCTCGACAAGGTGCGCGAACACATCCTGCGCGTGCCCCACGTGGTGTCGGTGCACGACCTGCACGCCTCCCAGATCGCCACCGGGCTGCCGACCCTGAGTGCGCACGTGGTGATCGCCGAGTCGTGCTTCTACGACGGTCACGCCTCACGCATGCTCGACGAACTGCAGGCCTGCGTTGCCGGGCACTTCGACGTGAGCGTCGAACACTCGACGTTCCAACTGGAGCCAGCCGGGCGCAACCTGCACGAGGGTGCGGCGCACGACTAGGCCAGCGTCTTTGCGGCGTCAGCCGTCGTAGGCGACAGCCGTCATCTCGAGACTCAACCCGAATGGCAGGGTGGCGACCCCCACGGCTGTGCGCGTGGGGCGACACGTCGGACCCATGGCGTCTACGCAGATCTCGTTGAGTTGTGGCCAGTCAGCCAAGTCGGTCAGGTAGCAGGTCAGCTGCACCAGGTTGTCAAGGCCGAGACCTGCTTCGCCGAGCAGGTCGGCGATGTTCTGGATGGTCTGGCGCGCCTCCACCTCGAACCCACCGGAAACTGGCTCGCCGGTCACCGGATTCACTCCGCCCTGGCCCGAGAGAAAGACGAAACCGCCTGCCCTGATTGCGGTGGAGTACGGCCCCTTCGCGGTACTGTCGGCGATGATCTCGTGCACGCTCATTGCTCCTCTACTGTGCCCAGAATTTCCGCGAGAACCCCGCGGTCGATGTTCGAGCCGCTCAACACGACGGCGATGCGAGCACCGGCGAACTCGGGCCGATTCGCGGCGGCATATGCTGACGCTGCCGCTCCTTCGACTATGAGCTTGTGAGTGAGAGCGAGCTCGCGGACGGCGTCGGCGCACTCGTCGACGGTGGTGACGATCGAGCGTGAGATCGAGCGCTTGATGAGGGGCCACATCCCGTCGAGCACGCGGGTTGAGCCGATGCCGTCGACGAAAGAGGTCCGGCGGTCGATCGCGACCGGAGCGCCGGCCTCCAGAGCCGCAGCCAGCGCCGCAGACGTCTCCACCTCAGAGGTGACCACCTGTGCACTGCTTCCAAGCGCGCGGAGGGCAGTCGCGATACCTACAGACAGTCCGCCCCCGCCGAACGGTGCGATGACCACGTCGACGTCTGGCCACTCCTCACCGATCTCGAGCCCGATCGTCGAATTGCCGAGCAACACGGGTTCATCCGCTACCGGGTGAACGAAAACCCCTGGCTCTTCACCGGGCGTGCCGCTGACCTCTCGTGACTGCATGATGGCCCACCACTCGTCGAACGGATGCTCGATGAGGCGCGCCCCGAGCATCCGAATAGCGTCGAGCTTGCTCCGCGCTGCGGTATCAGGAACGTGTACGTCTACCTGAAGACCGTTCACCCGCGCTCCGAACACGAGTCCCTGGGCGAAGTTTCCGGCGCTGGCCGTCACGAGTCTCGTGGCACCCTGCCGTGCTGCACGTTCAGCGGCTGTGACACCTGCACGCACCTTGAATGAACCCATGGGTTGCAGCGACTCGGCCTTGAGACGCAGGTCACGGTCTGTGTGGGCGGTTCGCAGCAGGGGCAGTGAGCGGATGACCGGCAGCAGCCGCTCGCGTGCTCCCCGGATGTCGTCGACCGTGGGAGCGAAACCCTCGATAGCGAAGCTCATGCCCTGACTACTTCTCCCCCCTGCATGACCAGTCGCAGGTTCTTGTCGAAGCTGTCAAAATCCGACCAGTCACCGTCGAGCACGATGAGGTCAGCGATCTTGCCCACCTCAATGGAACCGACCTCGTCTTCGACTTGCAGCAGTTCTGCGGCCGAAAGCGTTGCGGCGTGCAGTGCCTGCTCCGGCGTCATGCCCGCGTTGACCATGTGCAGCAACTCGCGTGGGCTGCGACCGTGTGCGAACACGCCACTGTCTGACCCCATCGCGATCTTCACGCCCGCCGCGTGAGCGCGCGCTATCGCGGCCCGGTGGGTTTCGGCGACCCCCCGCGCCTTCGCCTCGATCTCGTCGGTGACGACCATGCCGGCCTCGATCGCCTCGACGAGGGCAATCGGTGCGAGCAGGGTGGGCACGAGCCAGGCGCCAGTCTCGCGGAACAGTTCGAGACACTCGTCATCGATATAGATACCGTGCTCGATCGACCGCACGCCTGCCCTCAGCGCACGCTTGATTCCTTCAGCCCCGTGCGCATGGGCCATCACGCTGAGGCCCTTGTCTGCGGCCTCCTCCACGCACACGGCCAACTCCTCATACGAGAATTGCGGATGCCTCGGGTCGTCACGGGTCGACATGACGCCACCCGAGGCACACACCTTGATGACGTCGGCGCCGGCGCGAACGATCTCCCGCACCCGCTTGCGCATCTCATCGACTCCGTCGACGACCGAGTCGGGCCGACCCGGATGCGGGACCAGCAGACGCTGCAGGTCACCGTGCACGTTCCATCCGTCGGCGTGGCCGCCGGTCTGGCTGAGTACCGAAATCGCGATGCGCTTCCGGGGTCCGGCGAGAATGCCCGTCTCCACCGCGGTCTTGACACCAAGGTCGATACCGCCACCGTCGCGAATCGTGGTGACCCCGCTGTGCAGCAGCTTCTCGAAATTGGGTTTCGCCGAGAAGAACTGCATCGAGAACGGCTGCTGTTGAATGCGCTGCAGGTCCATGCCGTCGTACTGCGTGTGAACGTGGCAATCGAACAAGCCAGGGGCGAGCAGGGCATTCGTCGTGTCGACGACGGTCTCGCCGTCGACAGCCGCTATTTCGCCCGCGACCTCGCTGATGCGGCCATGCTCGACCGCGACATCCGCGTCGATGACGCGAACGCCATCGAACACCCTCCCACCTCGAAAGACTGTGCGAGTCATCGCACGAAATCCTCAACGGGCGTGAACTCCATGTCGTAGCCGAAACGGCGCGGGCCCGCCAGCTTGATCCCCGCAGGGGTGCGCCAGTGGGCATCCGCCCTCAGACCGATCACCGCGACGCGGTAGCCGAACCTGATCTCCTCAGAGGGGATCGGCTCACCGGACTCCATCTCCAGGCACATGATCAGGTCGGGAGAGGTGGCGATAATCTCGCCATCGCGGATTGCCGCGAGGTTCTCGTTCTGGAAGTTGAGCACCAGGGTGCGACCGGCATCCTCATTCAGGCCGCTGAGCTCTGCGGTGCCCATGGTCCAGCCGCGCTCATTGCGCCGCTCGACCTCCTCCACCTTTCCGGTGAAGAGAAGCACCCCACCCTGACCCTGCACCACCGCGTCGACCGGGGACACATGAGCGGCCCGCGCCTCGCGGATGGTTCGCCCGATCTCGACCGCCAGGGAGAGAGCGCCGCGCACCAGCCAAGCTTTCGCCTGGGCGCCGGTCATCGGATACAGCGCCATTCCAGCGTTGGCACCGCTGGCCGAAACCGCAGCCCGTGCGTATTCCTCAGCCCACACGTTGCTCTCGCATTCGACATACATGGAATTACCGTGCTCATCGGTGAACACCATGGGCGTGGTCGAACCGCCGTACAGCGTCGGGGTCACCATGTCGAGGGCGGGGAAGGCCCGCCCCATACCGTCAGCATCGACCACGGGGATTCCTGCCTGGGCTGCGGTGGTGAACGGGGTCACCGCATTGAAGCCACCGGCCTCGGCCGGGCACACGTAATCAAACTTGCGACCCGTGTGCTTCTCGAGCATGATCAGCACCTTCTCGTACTCGGCTGCACGCGGCAGCTTCTCGATCAGCACACCGGGTGCGCCGATTCCGGCGATGAAGACGATGTTCGCGTCATCCGGCACATCTTCCAGGTCGACCAGGGGAACCGGGCCATGCTTCCGGATCGCCTCACGCGCCAACAGCATGCCGCCGTACGGATCACCGCCCCCGCCCGCGCCGAGCACCGTCGAGCCCAAGGTCATGTCGGCGAGAGCCGCCTCGTCAATCAGCTGCATTGTCATTGCACTACTTCCTTCCGATCATTCCGAGGCATCATTCGAGGTGGCGCCCCAGACAGGGTGGCGGGTTAACGCACGAACTCCTCGATGGGCGTGAACTCCATGTCGTAGCCGAAGCGGCGAGGCCCGGCCAGAGCGATGCCGTCTGGCGTTCGCCAATGCGCATCAGCGGGAAGCCCGATCACAGCGACGCGGTACCCGAAGCGAATCTCCTCAGAGGGAATGGGCTCACCGGAGTCGAGTTCGAGACACATGATCAGGTCAGGGGTGGTGGCGATGACCTGTCCATCGCGAATCGCGGCGAGGTTCTCGTTCTGGAAGTTCAGTACCAGGCTCCGGCCGGCATCCTCATCCAGGCCGCTGAGCTGGGCCGTTCCCATGGTCCAGCCGCCCTCATTTCTGCGATCAACCTCCTCCACCTTCCCGGCGAAAAGGAGCACACCGCGCTGACCGTCCACGACAGCCTGAACCGGCGAGACCTGTGCTTCGCGCGCCCTCCTGATGCTGCGACCGATCTCGACCGCGAGCGATAGGGCTCCACGCACCAGCCAGGCCTTCGCCTGTGCACCGGTCATGGGGTAGATCGCCATAGCTGCACAGGCACCGCTGGCTGCCGTGGCTGCCCGAGCGTAGTCCTCCGCCCAGAGGTTGCTCTCGGCCTCCAGATACATGGTGTTGTCGTGCTCATCGGTCAGCACCATCGGTGTGGTCGAGCCGCCGTACAGCGTCGGGGTGACCAGGTCGAGGGCTGGGAACGCTCGTCCCATCCCGTCGGCGTCGATCACCGGCAAGCCGAGCGCGCCCGCCGTAATGAACGGCGTGATTCCGTTGAGGCCACCAGCCTCGCCAGAGCAGACATAGTCGAACTTCTTGCCGGTGAACCGCTCAAGCTCCAGCAGAACGCGCTCGTACTCTGCTGCCCGCGGCAGCTTCTCGATCAGCACACCGGGCGCCCCGGTGCCGGCAATGAAAACGACGTTCGCGTCATCCGGAACCTCTTCGACGTCTACGAGAGCGATCGGCCCGTTCTTACGGATCGCCTCACGCGCCAGCAGCATCCCCACATAGGGGTCACCACCGCCTCCCGCGCCGAGCACGGTAGAACCGAGGGTGATGTCACCGAGGGACTCCTCGTCGATCATCCGCATCGCTACTCGCCTTCGGCAACGAGAACCGGCGACAGGAACGGCCCTACAGCCTTCACCCGAACGTGCACGGCAGCCCCCGACGGCAGGTGGGTGAGCGGGATGTCTTCGCTCGTGATGATGCGCACCTGCTCAGGGTCTGCACCGGCCTCGATCGCTCGAGCGGTGGCCTCCTCGCGGGCCTCCTTCAGAATTTCGGCCCTGGTGGTTCCTTCGAGCGCGAAGACGCGATCCACTTCACCACCGGCTTCCGCGAACGCGGCACCCACGGCATTCGCAACACCGGCGTTGGCGGGAATCACCGCATGGTCGAGCCCTGGCACCGGTGCCAGGAGCGACGCTCCACCGCCGACGACGATGATGGGAGTGTCTGCACCGGTGAGCTTCGCCTTGTCGACTGCCTGCAGAACCCGGTCACCCGCAATAGCGAGGGCACGGTCGACGACTGCCTGGTCGAGGCCGCTCACTGCTGAGGCATTGCCGATCGGCTCCGCGCCACCTGCCACGGCAACGTCGGTGAATGTCAGCGTCTCTCCGCCGAACACCCGTGCCTCCCTGACGATTCGGTGACCAACACTCTCGGGGCCGACGCTCTCACCATCGTCACCGATGATGGTGCCGCCACCGAGTGCCAGCGAGAGCACATCCGGGATGCTGAAGTTGCTGCGCACGCCGGCCAGGCTCATGGCCACGGTGGCCTCCCGCGGGAAGCCATGACGAAGCATGCCGACGTCGGTCGTCGTGCCACCGACATCGACCACCACTCCGTCCCGGATGCCCGTGAGCAGCGCGGCGCCACGCATCGAGTTGGTCGGACCTGAGGCGATGGTGAAGATCGGGAAGAGTCGCGCGGTCTCCAGTGTCATGACCGTGCCGTCGTTCTGCGACAACAGGATGGGGGCGGTGATTCCAACGCGGGCGATGACGTCTTCAAGCGCCTCGACAACCCGGTCGGCGAGCGTCAACAGGGCCGCGTTGAGAATCGTGGCGTTCTCACGCTCCAGGATTCCGGTGCGACCAACGAGCGTCGAGCGGGTGATGGTCGCCTCGGGCAGTTCCTCCTGAAGGATGCGTTCAGCGAGCTTTTCGGGTTCGTCGTTGACCACGGAGAATACGGCGCTGAGCGCAATCCGACGCACGCCGCTCGCCTTGATCTCGCGAGCGGCGGCCCGCAGGGCATCCTCGTCGACCGGGTTCAGGGGGCGTCCGTCATATTGGGACCCACCGGCGCAGATGTACACACCGCCGTTGACCGCCGCGAGCAGCTTCTCGGGCCAGTCGATCATGGGCAGCAGCGTCTGCGGTGGCGTGGCCAGGCGCACCGCCGCAACCTTGTCAAGGTTCTTGGCCTGCGCGATGGCGTTGATGAAATGGGTCGTGCCGATGAAGACGGAGTCGACATCGCTCGGCTCCAACCCCTCCAGAACCTCGGTCAGCGCGGTCAGGATGCCGGTTGTGACATCGTCACTGGTGATCACCTTGGTGGCGGCGATGACTTCCGTACCCTTCAGCACGGCCGCGTCAGTGTTGGTTCCACCAACATCGATGCCAATTCGAAGCGACATGGGTTGTACCTTTCTCTACCGTTGGAAAATCTGTGGTCAGTCTTTACGAGTGCGGTCGAGTGCCACGGCCGCGATCAGCACCAGACCCGATGCGGTGCCCTGCCAGAACGAACTGATCCCGGCCGCCAACAGAACGCTGTTGACCACGCCCAGGAACAGCACACCGATGAGGGTCCTGGTTGCGCTACCGAATCCGCCCGAGAAGCGGGTACCGCCCAGGAGCACGGCAGACAGGGCTGCCAGTTCCAGCCCGCTTCCGGCAGTCATCTGGGCAGAGCCCAGACTCCCAACCGTCAGGAGACCGGCGAACGCTGCCAGTACCGCACTGATGACGAACGCGATGATGATGACCCGAGAAGCAGGAATGCCGGCGAGGCGAGCGGCCTCTGGGCTCGATCCCACTGCGTAGAGGGAACGTCCGAACCCGGTGCGCCGCAGCACCACGGTGGCCACGAGGTAAACGACGACTGCGACGATCACCAGGTTGGGGATCGGTCCGATCCGGCCGTTGGCGAGGGTGTCGAGCAGCGGGATGTCTACCGAACGGCTCTGGCCCTGAAGCAGTACCTGGGCCTGGCTGCGGAGGATGGCGAAGGTACCCAGGGTGACGATGAGGAACGAGATCTTCAGCTTCGTCACCAGCAGGCCGTGGGCGACACCGATGGCCGCACCCAGCAGGAGTGCGCCGAGAGCAGCCAGCAGGGGAGGCCAACCCTCCATGATGAGCACTGCGAGCACTGCTCCCGAGAGGCCAACCATGGAGCCGACGGAGAGGTCGGCACCCCTACCGATGACCACGAAGGTTTCACCCACCGCGACAATCAGCAGCACCGACGAGAACATCACGATGTTGATGAAGGTCGCTGGCGAACGGAACGACGGGAACATGGTGATGCCGAAGATGATGAGGGCCAAGAGAGCCACGGGCAGCACGAGGTCTGTGGCATGCGAGCGGAGGTAGCCGACAATGCCAGCACCACGCGACTGCGTCGATGCCTGTTCTGTGGTCTGAGTTGTCACAAGATCTCCTGTTCAAGGGTCTGGCTCGAGTCGGGCAGCCCTGAAGCGAGCGCGAGAAGCCGGGAGTAGGGGGTGTCGGAAGGCACTTCGCCGACGATTCGGCCGTCGACGATGACGTAGAGGCGATCGGCGAGCTCCTGGAGTTCCTCGAACTCCGAGCTGACCGCAAGCACTGCGCCGCCTCGCTTCGCGTATGCGCGAAGCAGTTGGTGGATTGCGGCACGCCCGGTGCGGTCAACGCCCTGCGTGGGCTCGTCGGCGACAACAAGTTGCGGTTCGTTCATGAGCTCACGAGCAACGACGACGCGCTGAGCATTGCCTCCACTCAGCGCGGTCACCTCGACACCGTGCGACGGGGTCTTGATGCCGAATCGCTCGATGACCTCCGAGATGCGTGACGAAGAAGGCGACGGCCGCCACAGGCTCGCGAGTGACCGGCGCACCAGATCACCCAGCTCGATGTTCTTCGCCACTGAGAGGGCGGGAAAGATGCCCTCCCCCAGACGATCCTCCGGAATGTACGCAATTCCTCGCCGACGACTGTCTCGCGCGGTAACCGGAAGCTCCTCGCCCAGGAAGGTGACGCCCTTCGGCTTGCCGGAAACGCTCGCAACCAGCTTGCACAGCCGGGACCGCCCGCTTCCCGCCATCCCGATGATTCCGACGATCTCGCCAGCACGCACGGTGAGCCCGTCGATTTCCAGACCGGACAGGGAGCGGTCAGTGGTCACCTCGAGCACGGGAGCTCCGAGTTCGGCCACTGCACCAGCATCCGCGTTTCTCGAATCGTGTTCGGTGGCCACCCCACGACCAGCGGCGAGCGTGTCGACGATCTCTTCAACAGACACCTCTGCGATCGGCCGGTCGAGCACGAGCTTGCCGTCGACAAGTACGACCACCCGAGTGGCGAGGCGCACGATGTCTTTGAGCCGGTGGCTCACCAGAACCACTGCTCCGCCGTCCTGTCTCATTTGACGGGTGGCGTTGTCGACCAGCTCCACGCCCTGCTCCCCGAGCACAGCGGTCGGCTCATCGAGTGCGAGCAGCTTCGGCTCCGTGTACATGGCACGGCCGAGCCCGAGCACCGCCCGGTCTGCCTTGCGCATCTCACCGACATGGAGGTCAGGGTCAATGTGAGGAAGGATGCTGCGCACGCGCTGCCTCGCTGCGTCACGTTCCTGGCGGTTCGGTGCCCGGTCGATGAGGCCGCGGGAACCCAACAGCAGGTTCTCCCATGCCGGAAGCGTCGTTGCCATCAGCGGTTCCTGCGGCACAAGGGTGATACCGAGCTCGAGGGCGTCAGCTGGGCGGGCGAAGCGAACTTCCTCGCCGCGCACAGTGACGCTCCCCGAGCTCGGTCGACGCTGGCCCGTGAGCACGTTGAGCAGGGTCGTCTTACCCGACCCGTTCGCACCCACAATCGCGAGAACATCCCCGGGGGCAACGGAGAGCGAGACTCCGTCAAGGGCTTTCAGCCCGGGATACTCGACTGTTACGTCGTTGAGCGATGCCAGCGTCGTCATGATTCACCTAGCCCAGCGGGATGTCTTTGTACTGGACCTGCTCCTCGTAGGGCTTCCAGTCATCCGCGTTGTCCTTGGTGATGAGGCAGTTGTCGCTGGCCGGGCCCTCGAGCAGCTCGGTGCCCGAGTACTCCTTCACCCCGTTGAGGTGATCGGCAATCGCCTGCCCGATCGCCATGCCGACCTGGATGGGCTGGATGTCGCAGGTGGCCAGAAGGTCGCCCGACTTCACCGCACCGATGCCATCGGTCGTGCCGTTGCGGCTTGTGAACAGCACCTTCTTGTCTGCCTGCTTCGCTGCCGCGATCGCGCCAATGGCGGTGTCATCGTTCATAGCAAAGACGCCGGCAATGTCGGGGTGGCTCTGGAGGATGCCCTGCATCACCTTCTTGCCCCCGTCAGCGTTGTCGTCAAGATTGCGCTGCTGTTCGATGTCGCCGACGATCGTGAGGCCAGCCTCTTCAAAGGCCCGCATCGCACCCTTGTCGAGCGCGTTGACGTTCGGGGTGGGCGGTCCGCTGATGATGGTCACCTTCGAACCAGCGGGGAGGTTGTCGGCGAGGTACTTCGCCGCGGCATAGCCCTGGCCCTCGTCATCCATCTGCTGGAAGGCGTTGACCTCGAAGCCGGGCTGGCCCATCACGGCGAACACCGGGATGTCAGCGGCGAGCGCGTCGTTGATCTGCGGCTCGCCAGAAGTCGGGTCAAGCACGAAGTACGCAATCGCGTCGACATCGGCGGCCACGGCGCGCGTCAGCCCTTGAACCTGCACCGAGAGGTCGATTGCTCCGGCGGTGGCGTCAATCGCCAGAGACCGGGTCATGTCGATTCCGTTCTCCTGCAGTGCGGCATAGATGCCCTGCGTCACGGCGGTGGCGACCGGGTTGGCATCCATCACGTCGGCGTACCAGACCATCGGACGCTCTTCGCCTCCGGGCGTGCCGCCTTCATCGGCTGCACACCCAGTAAGGGCCAGCGCGGCGACGCCAATCATGGCGGCGCCAGTGAGGATCTTCTTCTTCATGGTGCGTTCCTTTCGTTGTTGTGCTGTGTGAAGCTGTCGAGTTGCATGGGCTCGTCGGCGAAGCTGAAGGGTGGGCCCGCCGCGATGACCACAAGCCGGCGTGGTTCGCCGACCATGTGCGAGATAGGGGTCTCATGCACGGCGGTGACCCGGGTGGACGATGGGTGCGCGCCCGCAAGAATCGCCTCCTCGATAGCCCTTTGCCTGGTCTGATCCAGAAGGTCGTCGCGGTCATCATCGGAGTCGATGAACCCTGAGACAGAGGCAGACACATCAGCGGTGGCGGCACCGATCGCCGAGGCGAACTCGGCGTGCTCGGGCACCGTTGCACCGAACGGGTGGCCGCCCTCCTCTGGATGGCCGGCCAGGTCGCCGACCGCGAGGAGTGGCGCATTGCGCGCGTGCCGGCGTAGGCGGTCGACGGGGTTTGAGCTGCGCGGCAGGCCGAAACCTCGAGGAAGATATTGGATGACGCGCACACCTGCGAGCGACGACCGGTCGCTTTCCAGCGCGACGCTGCCGCTGTGAACGACGGATGCCCGAGGCAACGTGTCGTCAAAATCGATGACTATGGCATCGCTCACGTCGGCATCAGTGGCGGCGCCGTTTGCCGCTGTCGCAAGCCGGGAGTCGAAAACGCGCACCGGCATTGCGGCCGCAGCCTCTGCACTGAGCAGCGTTCCATCGTTCTGTGCCAAGTAGAGCTCGGCAGCGATGCCGGCGAGGTCAAGACCGCGACGGGCATCCGAAACCAGTTCGCTGCCCAAGTGCCTCAGACTGGCGTTGAGTATCGCCGCGTTTTCGCGCTCGAGCAGCCCGAAACCGCCGACGGTGTGGCTGAGCGTGAGCGGAACCGGTCCGAGCACAGTGGCCAGACGCTCGGCCGCGGCGAGCTCATGGTCGGCCGAGAGGGGCGAGAAGACAGACGAGATGGCGACCGCATCCACTCGGCCACGGCACTCGCGCGCGAAACTGTCGACTGCGCCGAGATCGAGCTCGGCCAGCGGACTGCCGTCGACGTCTGCCCCGCCAGCCACGATGACTCGTGGCCCGTCGAGTTGGGCAGCAAGGGAGGACGGCCACCCCGAGAGAGGGGGCGCACCCGTCGACGTCAAGCCGATGCGCAGCACGCCGACGCGGGCGTGGGTACTTCTCGCGTGCATCTGCTCGTCGAGCCACGACGTCGCCAACGCGACACTGCTCACGGCGCTTGCATCGACCTGCCCGAGCAGCGGAGTCAGGGCCGCGGCCACTGACTCGGAGAGTGACGGTATCCGATCCACCGCATTCGTGGCGACGATCAGCCCCGAACTGTCGACCGCGACCGCCTGCACGCGACTGCGCGACATTGACAGACCCACGCGCACGGAGGCGGGCGCCACAGTTCTGCCCGGCATCACGAAGTACTCCTCGACGGCAGGCCGGCGATTCGCACATAGTCGACGCCATATCCGAACGCGCGCGGATCGACGGCCGCCAGGGCGGTCGGTTCAAACCAGCGTTCGTGAGCGGGAAGCGCGATGACGTGGACGTCGCGCTGCGTCGAAACCTCTTCGCTCGACAGCGGAGTCCACGTGTCGCGGTCGACAACCGTGATGATGTCGGGAACCGAGGCGAGAATCTCGCCGTCGCGCACCACGAGGTGAAACTCATTGCGTTGCTCGATCCTGAGCAACGCAGCACCCGGCTGATCGGGTTCAATGGCGACGGATGCTCGCGGTCCAAGCCGCTCCGGAGCGGAAACCCGTTCGACGACACGCCCACTACCCAGTAGCCGTCCGCCAGCAGCCTCCAGCGTACTCTCCACCGCATCGATGCTGCTCTCGGCGAAGGTGCCGAACATCCGCCCGATTGCTAGGCAGTCGCTGACAGTGCCCGCCAGCGAGTGGGCGGCGAGGAAATCGCGGCGCAGCGACGCCGTGCTGATGCCGACGAGCCAACCCATCGTTTCGGCCATGGGCCGAATGAGGCTCTCGAGCGAGATGACACCCGTGGTGCGCACCGTGACAGTGCGTCCTCGACTGTCGCAGATGATGTGCTCGGCCAGCTGTGCACCGCTGATGCCCAGCATGGTGGTGTCGAGGCTTGAGAAGCCCCGCCCAGTGAAATCGGCGTCGAGTACCGGAACACCCAGTTCGGCAGCTGCCGCAAGCGGGTACAGCGCGTTGAGTCCGGCAAGCTCGTATGGCATGACCGCGTCGGGGGCGCGGTCGCGAAGGCCTTCCGCGAAAAACAGGGTGCGGATGTCCGATGTGCTCAGGAGCTTTTCTGAGAGAGCGTGCGGAGATCCGACCATGGCGAGCGGAGCAACCTCAGCGTCTGGAGGCAGCTCGTCCAGCGCGACGATATCGAGGTGGCGCCCACCAGACAGCTGGTTCCTGAGCATTTCGGTGGTCAGGTAGGGGTCACCGGCACCACCGCTTCCGAGCACGAAGGCACCCAACGCCATCGCGTCGATGTCGCGCTCGGTGATTCGCATTGGTCGGCCCTCCCTGCCCGTCATGTCAGCATGCGCGACTTGAGCAAGAGGGTCACTGTGCACCCTGCCTAGGAATCTGCGATGGTTAAGCACTATGCCTAATCGAGTGCTCTCAACGCCGCCCGCCCGCGGCTCTGCGCTGAGCGTGCGCGCGATCGTCGAAACCTTCGCCGGAGATGAAGCACGCAGCATCCTCGAAGGTTCGCCGGAGGCCCTCGACCGCTTGGTGCACAGTGCAGGGATCATTTCGACCGCCGAAGAGATCGATCAGCAGAGACCCAATTCCCTGATCATCGTTCCCCCGCACGTCGCCACAAGCGGAGACGTCAGCCTGGAGCTGATGTTGCGGCGCGCAGCGGCGGTTCGTATAAGTTGCATCGTCATCGACGCGGGCCCGAGTGCTGTGCCCATGTCAGCTGCGCGCCTCGCCGCACAATTTCGCATAGTGCTGTGGCGCGAACCCCGCCTGGACCCTCTTCGGCTGCTCTCCCGCATCGAGCACCTGGTGCGCAACCCCAGCCTCGTCGGCGCCGACCTCATTCGCACGGTCAGCGAAACCATGACCCGACCGGCAGCAGACTTCGGCGAAATCATCTCGCGGCTCACCAACGACCTCGGGCATCCGGCTTCCTTGATCGGCCCCGACGGAACCACCATCGTCGGTGCCGCCCTGGAAGCAACCGAGCGTCTCGCCACCCAGCTCAGCCACGCGGGTCACGGAACCCGCGACATGGTGCTCGACTCAACTCTCCCCGGCAGACGCTTGCTCGCGATCCCCGCCTTCCCTCTCGCGCCGGAACCTCCACCTTTCTGGCTGGTCGTGCAGGTTCCCAGCGGCCTCGACTCACGTGCGAGTCACGTCTTCACGGCTATGCGCATCACGTCGATGGCACTCTCAACGAGCCTCGCCTTCAGTTCTCTCGACCACGAGCGCGACAATCGCCAGATCGCCGCCCTACTCGACCAGATCCTGGAGGGACCAGACGAACTCGCCGTCTCTGACATCGAAAACGCGACCGTCGTGGGCTGGCAGCTGTTCGGCTGGCATACGGCAGTGCAGGTGAGTGCCGCTCGTTCATTCGCGGACCTCCCCTACGCGAGCCTGGCGCAGTCGCTCACTCACGCCCTTCGAGCTCACGGGATCGACGCGAGGCCGGTACGACGTGGCCAGACCTTTGTGCTCTGGCTCACCAGGGCAGTGCCTCCGACGCCGGCAGAGGATGCCGAACTTGCAGACCGGGTACGACTGGCACTCGACGACGTCAAGGCGGCATTTCCCGGGGTGCGGCTGCGAGCGGGAGTCGGTGAGCCTCGCGAAGGCGTCCGTGGCATTGCCCAGTCGCTAGAAGGTGCCCGACTGGCCCTCGCCTTCGCAGAATCGGAGCACGGCAGCTCAGTCGTCCAGAGATCGGCGAGCATGACAGCCAACCGGTTGCTCCATTCGTGGCTGCCCAGCGGCAGCGCGCGCGAAGCCATCGTCGACATCATCCAGCCGCTGCGTTCGATCGATGCCGATGGTCAGCTGCTGGCCACCCTCAGGACCTACCTCGACGTGGAGTCGAACGCCTCAGAGACGGCCTCCCGTCTGCATGTACACCGCAACACTGTGCTGCAACGCCTCACCCGCGTTCGCGAATTGCTGCCGCTCGACCTCGACGAGCCAGCAGATCGTCTGGCCGTGCAGGTGGCGCTCAAACTCGTGACGTGATCACGGGCCCGCGACCACTCGTGCGATGGCGTCGTCGAGCAGGGCGATGTCGGTCGCGATCGCCAGGTGGGTGAAACCAGCAGTCGAGAGCGCCTCTGCGCTGCGCGGATCACCCGCGTAAGCCCCGGCCGCGATGCCCGCGCTCTGGGCGGCATCAGCGATGCGAAAGAGAGGGCTGCCTGGACCGCTTGCCGCGAGCAACTCGTCACGCGACATGCCGAGCCCCAGCGCGAGGTCGAACGGCCCGACGAAGAGCCCCGAGATACCCGGCGTCGCGGCGATCGCGCGACAGTTCTCCAGGCCATCGGGCGTCTCGATCATGGCCCACACGCCGGTACGCGCGTTTGCTTCCGCGGGAGGCACGACCTCAGACCAGGCCGCCGACACCTGTCCCCAACTGCGGCGGCCTTCCGGAGGATAGAGGGCTGCTCGGGCTGCCTCGCGGGCCTCCTCAGCCGTATCGACCATCGGAACGATGACCACACGCGCGCCAACGTCTAGAGCGAAACCGATCTCGGCGGCAGTGTTCGCCCGTACCCGCACATGAAGGGCAGCCGCGGAGCCCGCGGTTGCCCGTGCGATCTCAGTGAGGTCGCCTTCGTCGATCGGCGCATGCTGGCGATCAACACACACCCAGTCGAAACCGCCCGACGCCACCCGAGCGGCGACCATGGGGTCGCGCAGGGTGACCCAGCATCCGCGGCTGTGTCCAGAGCTCACGACGGTCGACCCTGTTCTCAGGCGTCAGCGGGGGCGTTCGGGTCAAGGTTGCGCGCAACCTGCTCGGAGATGTGCCAGTGGGCCACCTTCCAGCAGTCGCCGTCAACACGACGGGCTATGACGGTCAGGCGCACGAAGTCATCCAGCATCTGGCCGTTCGGAAGCACGCCGTGCGGAAAGTCTGTGAACCAGGCCACATCCCCGATCATCCAACCGGTTGGTGCCGACTTCTCGAGGCGAGCGGGTGACAAGGGCGAGAGGGCATCGACAGTGGACTGGATACTCCAGTCCAGCGGCTCGTCACCAGTGTGAAAACCGGAATAGCCAGCCTCTGCATCCTCGATCGAGTTCTCGCGCACGAAGTCGACGTCACGCGCAGCGAGCGCGGCGAGATAGTCGCGAATGAACTCATTCAGTTCTGCGGGTGTGGCAGCCATGTGTGTCCTCCGAGCGGCAGTCAGTCATCGTCGATTGACACTGAGTGTGCCCGACCCGCCCGGCACAGACACTGGGCACTGTGCCCACCCTCGTTATCGCGACTGGGCACACCCCCCGATCGCTGGCGGTGGTCGCTGTGGTGCCCAACTAGGCGTTGAGCGGAATCTCGATCTGCTTGCGGTTCACATAAACGACCTCGCGGCGCGAAATGTGGGCACGCGTGTCAGCGCGCGAACGTTCGCCCGCTGCGCCGTTCATGGCCGACTCCAGAGCCTCTTCATCGTCGAAGCTGAGCATGGAAAGCGCATCCCACTCCTGGTCACCCGAAGTCGCGATGTTGACGTAGTAGTGGCGTAGCCCCGGAATACCCGTGGCTGCTTCTGCGTGGTTCTCATACCAGTCGACGAACTCCTCGAAGGTGAGGTCTTCGCGGCGCTTCAGCATTGAGATCATCGTGATCATGTCACTCTCCTAGATTGTTCAGATGGTGTTGTTGATGGGGTGAAAATCCCGGCGACCGGGGAGTCGAGAAATTGATCCTGAGCCTTCTCGTCACGACTGAGGCATGCGTGGATCAGCTCGCGAAGCTCTGTCGGCAGTTGCGAGGCCTTATTGCGCACCGAGCGTTCGCTCGCGCCCGCGCGCACGTCTTCCAGACTGACCGTCACTCTGCGTTCGCCAACGTGGACGCTTGCGGTCATATCGGGCAGATCAGGATCGATCTGAATCGATACGTCTGATGCGCGCCGCTCGGTCTCGGAGGAGACGAGAACCGAACCATCCAGCAGTCCGAGCGCGCCGTCACGGTCTCCTTCCAGCGCTGAGGCGACGAGGTAGGGCAGGCTGAACCGCGCTTCGTCGATGGTGCCGGGGCGAGACACCTTGCACACCCGCGCAGCGCTCGCACTCACCACCAGCACGATCGACTCGCCTGTCTCAATCGGTTGGCTACTGTTCAGCTCCTGAGCGGCGAGCACGGGCGCGTGTGCGAAGTAGCAGCAGGGGAACTCTTTGATGCGAAGCTCGGCGAGAGCGTCGTCAGAGACGTAGCTCGCGTTGCGCACCGGTGCACGGAGGATGCCGATCACGCGCCCCAGACTGCTTTCGGGCACGAGAACATCCGGCATGTCGGTCACAGCAGCGGCCAGCAGCGCGGCGTGCACGGCAGCGCCGGTGGCGAGCCCCACCTGGACGGATTTCGCAGAGGTGCCAAAGACATCCGTAAACCCGCTGCTGGTGATCGCCGCGAGTTGCATACCGTTCCATGCCGTGTCTGAATCATCGTGAACGAGCAGTCCAGCGGCGTAGGCCGCCGCGAGTCTGCCGACCGTCGCCGTCGCGTGCCAGCCGGCTGCATAGTGGCCCGGGCCGAGGCACCCGGCCAGCTCAGCCGCCATGCCCACCCCCTCAAGGAAGCACTCACACAGCCTGCGGACCGCAGTCGACGGCTCTGCGCACGCCAGCAGGGCTGGCCAGATCACAGAACCGGGATGATTGGGGACACCCAACATGACGTCATCCCAATCCAACAGATGCGCCGCCGTAGCGTTGGCAACGGCAGCCTGATAGATGCTGCCCGGATCCCTACTGATCGGAGCCTGCGGCCAGGAATCAACCGGGCCCTGGGCCATCAGTGAACGCACCTCGCTGCCGGACGCAGCCGTACCGCCGACTGCAAGGAAGTCCGCGAGATGGACGAGGGCGACCGTGGCTTGCTCGCGATTCATGCTGAGAACGGTCCAACCACTCCCGCTTCCTGCAGCGCGCTCACCTCAGTCTCACTGAGCCCGGCGAGTTGCTGCAGAACCCGACTAGTGTCGGCGCCAAGCGGTGCGGCCGCCCTGAACTCGTCGTCTGGTCGCGCTCCGGCCGACTTAATAGGGTTTCCCGGAACCTCTACGGCTTCACCGTCGTGCGTGGGGAGGCGCACCATCATGTTGCGCGCCCGTGTCTGCTCGTCGGAAAGGGCATCCGCAACGCTGTTCACTCGTGCGGCAGGAACCCCCGCCGCCAGTAGTTCCTCGACGATTTCACCACTGGTTCTCTGCGCGAACGCCGGCTCGAGAATTGCCCAGAGCTCTCGGGAGTTCTGCAACCTGACTGCGTTCGTCGCGAACCGCTCGTCGTCGATCACTTCTTCAAGGTGGAGCACCTGGCACAGTGCGCGCCACATGCCCTCCGTGTTCGCTGTCACCATGACGTGTGCGCCGTCCCCACAGAGAAACGACCGATAGGTGGGAATGCTCAAATGCCCGGCTCCCTGCGGCCCGGGTACCTCCTTTGAGATGGAGTAATAGACAGCCTGGTAGACCAGAAGCGCCAGTTGGCTGTCGAACATCGCCACGTCGATGTGAGCCCCCACGCCACTCTGTCTGCTCGCGGCGAGAGCGGCCACACAGCCGAGCGCAGCGTACATCCCCGCAGCCAGGTCTCCGATCGGGATGCCCATTCTCGAGGGTGGAGCACCCGGATGGCCGGTGAGGCTCATGCCGCCGGCCCAGGCCTGGATCATCGCGTCATACGCCGGAATGTTCTTTCGAGGACCCGTCTCACCGAACCCGGAAATGCTGCAGGAGACCAGCTTCGGATTCGTCTCTTCGAGTCGTTCCACCGTCAGACCCAAGCGATCCATGACTCCCGGCCGGAAGTTGTGGATCAGCATGTCGCTCGACGCAACCAGCTTGAGGAACGTCTCGATCCCCTGCTCAGCCTTCAGATCAATCTGCACGCTCTTCTTGTTGCGGTTCACCGCGTGGAAGTACGCGCTCGCTCCCGAGACGAAGTGCGGGGGAATATGCCGTGAGCTATCACCCGCCCGCGCCTCCACCTTGATCACTTCGGCGCCCAGGTCACTGAGTAGCTGTGTACCGAACGGCCCGGACAGAAAGGTGGTGAGGTCGAGTACACGAACGCCCTCAAGGAACATGGGTGGTGCTGGTTTCGTCACGCTCGCCCTACAATCGCAACCCCGGATGCCCCGTGGTCGAAGCCGGCAATGCCTCCGCCCGTGCAGTGCGTGAGTACGTTTGTGACTCCCGACACCTGGTGTTCACCCGCGTCACCCGCCACCTGCCAATAGGCCTCGCAGATCTGCGCAACGCCCGTTGCCGCAACCGGGTGGCCCCGCGACATCAGGCCGCCACTGGGGTTGACCGCGACCCTGCCGTCGAGCTCTGTGGCTCCGTCACGGATGAGCTCCCAGCCTCGGCCGAACTCTGCGAAGCCGAGAGACTCGTAGTACATGAGTTCGGCGATCGCGAAAGCGTCGTGCGTCTCGACCACCTGGATGTCGGCGGGAGTCAGCCCCGCTGACTTGTACGCTGCGCTCGCCGTCCGCTCCGAGAGTTCGCTTCTGGTCATGTCGCGATATCCGTCGGTGAAGCGGCCGGACTGAACCGAAAGTCCCTTGATAACCACCCCCGGCCGCGCCTCCCCGGGTGCGTCGGCTGAGATGATCGCGACGGCGGCGCCATCGCCCCGTGGGCAACACATGAGCAGGGTCAGAGGTGTCGCCACCGGCCGGGACCCAAGCACTTCCTCGAGTGTGACCTCGTTGCGCATCTGCGCCAACGGGTTGAGGCTGCCGTAACGACGCGATTTCACTGAGACCTTGGCAATGTCTTCGATCGTCGCCCCTGTTTCTTCCAGGTATCGCCTGGCACGCATGGCATATACGGCTGGCATGATGACGCCCTGACGCACTTCGATGTCGTCCTGAGCGAGAGGTAGCGCGCCCCTTCCCATGTCGCTGAGCCGGTCGACCCCCACAACCGCGACCGTCCGCGCCCGTCCGCTGCTGATTGCCTCCATCCCGATCGCGAGGGCAGCCAGTCCACTCGAACAGGCGTTCTCGACGTTGGTGATTCGTGGGCCCGTGAGCCCAAGTGGCCCCGCAATTCGTTGCCCTGCGAGCGGCCCGCCGTAACCGGTCCCGCACACAAGCTCGTCAATGTCATTGAGAGTCAGCCCGGCGTTGTCAACGGCAGCGACCAGGGCCTTCTGCGACATCTCGGCGAAGCCGTCGGTGCTCCTCTTGGCGAAGGCGGTCATCGCGACCCCCCTGACCCAAATCTGATTGTCGGTCATGCTGCAATCCCTTCTGCTGGAGCGACAAAGAACACGGTCTGAACGACCCTCTCCGGGTCAGACGGGTCAACCAGGTCGCGAACCTCGATGTTCACCCGCGTGCCGGGCGCTACCGGTTCGAGCGTGTCGAAGTGCCCGAAAACCCTCGGTCCAGCACTGAGATCGACATAGCCGAGGTGATAGCTGCTCCCGAAGACCGGATGCGGAACATGAATGACCGAGTCCACATACACCTCCGCGTCATTCGCGAGAGTCGTCGCCTCGATGGTTGCGCCGCACCCCTCCGAACAGTAGGTCGGCTGCGGCCATGAGACGTGCCCGCATTTGCTGCACGTGCCTCCGGTCAGCTCATTCATGATTCGTTCGTCCTTTCTTGCATCCAATTCAGAATGTTGTTGACAGCACCACTGAGGTACGCATCCATCGACTCTTCGGTGCGCCACCCCAGGTGCGGGGTCGAGGTGACCGAAGGGTGGGCCACGAGCGGGTCACCGGCTTTGACGGGCTCCGCATGGAATACATCCAGCGCAGCTGCGCCCAGTTCGCCGTCGTTCAACGCGTCGAGCAGGTCCCTTTCGACCACCAGGTCGGCCCGGGCGGTGTTGACCAGGAGACCACCCGTTCCAATGGCGCGCAGCTCGTTCCGCGAGATCATTCCGCGCGTCTGGTCACTGAGTTCCGCGTGGAGTGAGACAACGTCCGCCCGGGAACACAGTTCCTGCAGCGAGACCGCTTCAAACCCCCCGATCGTCCCGTCGTCTGCCCTCCGAGAGCAGACGATGACGTCCATCCCGATGGCGCGAGTGATGTTTGCTACCTTCTGGCCGGTCGCACCGAACCCCACGACCCCCATCACGGAGCCCGCCAACTGGTGGCCGAGTGAGCGTTCCCACTCACCGTTCTTGAGCGACTGCATGGCTTCGCTCATCCGGCGTCGTGACGCAATCATCAAGGCCACGGCCAGCTCCGCGACGGAATGAGAACTTGCTCCTCCTGTTCTGGTGACCAGAACTCCGGCAGCTTCGGCAGCGCGCATGTCGATGTGCGCAACACCACCGCCGGTCTGCGCAATGTGCCGCAGCTGAGGCAGTTGCGCGAGCAGCTCCTCGGTGATCGGGCGGCGCTCCCGGATCGGCACCAGGACCTCCGAGTCGCGCGCCACCTCCAGGAACTCGGCCTCGGAGGCGTAGCCCAACACGTGTACGTCTGCATACTCCCTCAAGCTGGCGACAGCACGGGAACGCCCGGCAATCCCATCCCAGTCGTCCATGATGAGCACCTTGGTGCGCAGGGATCCCCTGCTACTGGGACGCATTCACGGTCACCGCCCAGGCAGCTTCGATCTCCGCGACTTCTGCGATGACCGCATACGCATGCTTTGCCGTCGCGATCGCGTGCTCATGCAGCGCAGCCGTCGGCGCGCAAGCCGCATCCGGAGCCAACACAACGTGGTAGCCCGCGTAGAACGCATCACGACCGGTACCGTCAACGCAGTTATTCGTAGCTGTGCCGCAAAGCACGACAGTGCTGATGCCTGCGTCACGCAACACGTCGTCCAGTCGGGTCTTCTGGAAGGCGCTATAGGTGTGCTTCACCACAACCTCTTCGCCCTCCAGTGGTTTCAGGTCATCGATGAAATCGGCTCCCCAGGACCCGGACACGCAATACGGCTCAATGTTGAACCGCTCCAGGCGCTCGAGCATTGGCCTGTTCAAGTACTTGCCGTCAAACCACGACTGGATGTGCACAACCTTGACCCCTGCGGACCTCGCAGAATCGAGCAGGCGAGCGATCTGGCGAGCAGTTGGCTCAACTGCCGTCAGATCTGCCCCGAGCTTGTCCAGGTATCCGCCCGGCGAACAGAAATCGTTCTGCATGTCAACGACAACAAGGGCTGTCGTTGCGGGGTTGATGCGTTCGTGGATGTTCATTGTCATATTTCCCTCCGAGGTCTGGGCGTACCGCCCAGAAGACTGGTCAGAGCGTCTGCACGCTCCAGCGTGATTGCAGCGAATTCGGCCTCTTTACCGTCCATGAAGCGCACATACGGCATCGAGATGACCAGGTCGCCGATGACCTCTCCGTCGGCGCCGAAGACTGGGGCCGCGATTCCGGTTGCACCGCTTATGCGCTTGCCGTGGCTTATGGCATAGCCGCGGGCGCGGATGAGTTCGATTTCATCCTCAAGCTCAGCCCGCGTGGACTCTGCGCCTGAGGCGAGATGGTCGTCGATGACCGCTTCTCGCCTGTCCCGGTCAAGGAAGGCCAGGATCGCCAATCCGCTGGCACCGGTTGCCAGTGAAACCCATTTGTTCAGCGGAATGACATAGCGCAGCGGGTGCCCGCCCTCCACCTGGGAGACGAACGACATCCGATCGTTGTGGCCGTCCAAGAGACCAAGCAGAGTGGTCTCCCCCGTGACATGAGCGACCTCCGCCAAGTGTTCCCGCGCGAGCTCGGGAAACGGGAACCGAGTGATGACTCGGCGAGCGATGCGATGAAACTCGACTGAGAATTCATAGACGGCGGTCTCAGCGTCCTGAATCAGGACTCCCGCCCTCATCAGCGCCACCAGGGTGCGGTGCACCGAACTGACCGGCGCCCCCAGCTCCGCGGCAAGCGAGCGAGCTGTCCAGGTCGTCTCCTCCGAATCCACCATGTGATTGAGAAGACTCAGTGCCTTGGCCACCGGGTTCCGGCCCGTAGCATCAACCAGACTGCCCGGGGCATCACCCAACCTATGGGTAGTCATTGGTGCTCCTGTTCCGCTTCACGACGTCACACTCAGAAGGCCATCTGGGCCGGAAGGAACGTGACGATCTCCGGGAACATGGTCAGGACGGCGATCAATAGAAGATCGAGTGCAATGAATATCCACACACGCGCCCAGATCGGACCCAGCCGCATGCCCTTCACCGACGAGGCGACGATGAGCACGTTCAGGCCGAGTGGCGGGGTGAGCAAAGAAATCTCGATGAGCTTGACAACGATCACGCCGAACCAGATGAGGTCGAACCCGAGGTAGTCGATGATCGGAGCAAAGAGGGGGATAGTGATGACCAGCACTGAGATGCCCTCGAGGAACGTGCCCAGCACGAGGTAGACGAGCACGATCACCAGCAGAACCACAACAGCGGGGACATCCAAAGACGAGACGAACGCCGCCAGAGCCCTGCCCACTCCCGAAACCGCGATGAACTTCGCGAACAGCAGCGCACCGATCAAGATCAGGAAGATCTGAGCATTCGCCCCCACGGCGGCTTTGGCAGCATCCCAGACTCCACCGAGCGACAGCCTGCGGCGGACCAGTGCAAGAGCGATCACAGCCAGGGCCCCCACAGCAGCCGACTCCGTAGGAGTGACAAACCCGGAGTAGATACCGCCGATGATCGCTGCGCCGATCAGGAGGATGGGCAAGGTCTGGGGTATGGCTCGCCACTTGTCTCCCCAACTGACCGTCTCAACTCGCCTGGGGGCCTCTTTCGGGCGTACCTTCGCCCAGATCAGCACGACCGCGAAATAGAGCACCACAGTCACCAAACCGGGAATGAGCCCGGCGATGAGGGCCTGACCGACAGACTCCTCGGTCAGAAGTGCGTAGATGACGAGCATGGCGCTCGGCGGGATCAGCACGGCCAACCCGCCCGTGGCGGCCAGCACAGATCCTGAGAAGCGGTCGGCATAGCCAGCCTTCCGCATCTCGGGAATGCTGACCTTCGACATCATCTGTGTGACCGCGACACTGGACCCGCTGATAGTGGCAAAGGCAGCAGAAGTGCCCAGCACACCCAGCGCGAGCCCACCGCGGATTCCGCCGAGCCAGGCGTTGAATCCGGAGAAGAGATCCGTGGTCATCCTCGATCTCAGGGCCACTTCACCCATGAGGAAGAACATCGGCAGGATTGTGAACGCGAACACGGCGGTGCCAGTGAAGGACACGCTCGACAGCAACGACGTCGCGGTGTCAAAGCCACGCAGGAGTACCAACCCAACGAGACTCGAGACGATGAGCGCAACGCCGAGATAGGTCTTGAAAAGTACAAGGGTGAAGAGCAGCGCGATACCGATGATGCCGATAACGATGTCTGGCATGGTTACTTCCCTCCAGACGCGAAGCCGAGCTGCTGCTTCTCGCGAATTATCAGAATTCGTTGCACCAGTTCACGCACGACGATGAACAGCATCAGCAGGCAGCCGATGGTGATGACGATGCGCGCGGGGTAGACCGGCACGCGAATGACGCCGGGTATGTACTCGTGGATCAGGACTGAATGGACCGCCTCGCGTAGGGTGCCCAACGACCAGATCGCGAGCACGACCAGGTACAGCGATGAGTGAAAAAGGTCGGCAATGCGCTTTTTCGAGTCGCCGAAGCGACCGTAGAACAGGTCGAGCTGATAGTTGTTTCGCTTCAGGAACGTCCATGGCAGAGCCAGGAAGACCAGGATGGGCATCGCCACCTGACCTATCTCGAAGGCACCGGGGATGACTCCCGCGGTGAACGACCGGATGACGGCGTTGGTCACAATGAGCACCAACAGTCCCAGGATGACCAACGTGGCTAACCACATTGCACTCCTGCTTGCCGCTTTCGCGGGTCGGTCAAGCGGACTCCGGATCTCCCGGCCTTCCTGACTCACCATGTCTTGTAACTTCCTGTTCGGAAACGGACGCGGTACTACTTGATGCTCTGAAGGAGCGTGTCCCACGCCTCTGCGTACAGGACCTCGATCTCTTCAGTGCTCATGGCTGCAAGTTCCTTGTACCGCTTGACCATGTCGCTGCCGGGGAGCCCCTGTCCGTCGAGGTCTTTGGCCAGGTCAGCCCATACGTCAGGGAACTTCTCCGACCACACGTCGATGTCAGACTCCGACATCTCGACGACGTCGACGTTAAAGTCGCTGGCCATGGCGTCGATGGCCTTCTTCTCGTCAGCCGGCACGGACTCCTTCGAGTACTGCACCTCTGCAGTGCGTCCCGCCTCAAGGAAGGCCTTCTTCGTGGCCGCGCTCAGACCGTCCCAGACGTCCTTGTTCATCGTGAGGTGGTAGCCCGCGTTGAGAGGAGGAGTGGTTCCGTTACCGACCAGAGTCAACTGCTTCGCCACTTCGCCCATGCTGGAGCTCAGGAAGAACGCCGGAAGCGAATATGCGCCATCGACAACAGAGCGCTCCATTGCGGTGTAGAGCTCATCCGACGGCATGTTCACGGTGCTGGCACCGACCGACTGGAACAGGGTTGGCATGAAGGAGCCATAGGTGCGGATGGTCCGGCCCTGCAGGTCAGACAATGCGCTCAGCGGCTCCTTGGTCAGCAGGTGATGCGGGCTGCTGGCGATGGAGAAGATGAACTGAAGGTTCGAGTCGTCGAGCTCCTTCTTAAGCTGGTCAAACTCGGTGAGCATGATCCGCGTGATCATGGTCTGGTCGTACGCAGTCATCTGCGTGCCGACCTCCGGGTCATGGATGCCTGCCAGCGCCCAGCTCGGGAACGCTGCAGGATCGGTCGACAACTGAGCCGAACCGAGGTCTGACAGGCCGTCGCCCACGCCCTTCATCATGTCTCCCAGGCCGAGGAGGCTCCCGCCGTGCGAGCTGTTGAACTGGACTGCACCGTCGGTGAGCTGAGCGACCTCATCCATCCAGACGCTGACGGTGCCAGCGAAAGCCTGGGCGTCTTTCTCGGACGCCGGGTTCGCGTATTGAAGGGTGACGCTGTCAAAATCGCCGGCTTCTTCGCCGGGGTTGCTTGCAGCACATCCACTGATCGACGCGGCTACGCCGATAACGAGTAACCCTGCCACCAGGGCAGGACGAACCTTCCATTGCATATCTACTCCTTTGGCTTTCGCACTATTGGGCATTGATGGGGATCAGCGAGACGTCACGGCTCCGCACTTGAGGTGTCACGTTATTTGACGTGGCGGCAGCGAACCGTAAGGTGTTCCTTTTAGCGGAACCCCCGTTCCGCTCTCGAAGTCACGGTGCGAGGATGACGCGACATGGCCATCAACGGTGCTCGTGACCAGCTGAGTAAGGCCTCTGCGATCTTGGAATTGCTCGCAACTTCAGCCGCGAGCAAGCCCTGGTGGGGCGTACGGGAGATCGCGAAGAGCCTCGGTGCGTCTACCACGACGACTCACCGCACGCTGGTCGCACTCTCAGACATCGGTTACGTTCGCCAGGACCCTGAGTCGGGAAGGTATGCGATTGGCACAGAGCTGCGTCGCGTAGCCTCGCTGATCACCAACTCCGACCCCTTCGTCGAATTGGCCAGACCGACGTTGCAGCTTCTCACCAAAGACACCGGTGAGACATCGATACTGGCCCGCTTCGACGAAATAACTCGTTCGCTCGTGTTCGTCGACGTTGTTCACGGAAGGCGCGAACTCGGCTACGACATACCCATCCACAGACATTTGAGCCTCTACCGAGGAGCGAGCGGGCTGGCCGTGCTCGCGAACATGTCGGCCGGCTGCCCGGAAACGCATCCTGAACTCCGGGCCCTGCTTCACGGCATCCGCAGCACGGGCGTCGCGCTCACCCAGGGCGAGCGAATTCCGGGGGCTCTGGGCCTGTCGTCTGCTGTCCTCACCGATTCGGGGACGGTGGTTGGAAGCGTCACGCTCACCATTCCTGAAGCCCGGATGCCCACACCCGAGTCAAGAAGAAAGATGGCACTTCGGGTGAGAGAAGCAGCGGCGCAGATAAGCAAACGCATCAAGTCTTCGAACGTAACCAGCTGATCGAAGGGCATTGCCCGTCGTGTCGAACGCAGCGAGAGAAAGGCGCACCCCATGAAACGTGTCAAGACTGGCCTGATCCATTTGTCGCAGATTCCCGTTGAAACGGATGTTCCCGAACGTCCGGGGGTGACCCGGCAATTGCTCTATAAAGACGAAGAGACCGGTTCAAAGACTCGAATCTTGACGTTCCCACCGAACTACAGGTCTGCGCGTTCATGGGAGAACGACGGACTCATGGAGTCGCACCGCTCCAGCGAGGAGATCCTGGTGCTCGAAGGAGTACTGTCATTCGGTCGGTGGTACGACCTACCCGGGCTCGGCTACACCTTCCACCCGCCGGGGTGGATCCACCCGGCCGACCAGCAGTCGGAGTTCGGGCATCGAATGCTGATCAAGAGCGGAGAGGAGCCGGTCGACTTCACGTTCACTCCCCCTCCAGTCGACTGGGACGGCGCCGAATTCTCCTTGCTCGACGATAAAGCAGTCGGGGTCACTCGCCGCAACGTCACGAGCGTGCCGAAGCTTCCCCTGAAGGATGACGCCGGCGAGCACAACGGCCTCCATCGCCAACCTCTCCTCGATGATGGCCCGGATGGGTGGAGCACCTGGATGCTTGTCGTGCCGCCACAGTGGAGGGGCGATGCCACGTCGTCGTACACATTCGACGGGTTAGAGTTCTTCGTCATCAGTGGTGATCTCACTGCAACGATCGACGGGCAGCTCGTAGAACTCACGGCCGGAAACTACTACTGCGATCCGAACCCATCGGTGCTCGGCACCGCAGACGCGTTCTCCCGTCAAGGCTGTTATGCGATCTGTTGGACGAGGGCATCAGAGTAAGCATCAGTGCGTACCGGGCGCTAGCCGCTTCGCGAGCGCCATCGCGTCGTAAGGGGCCCGCACCTTGATGTCGTTGTCGAAGTACACGAACGAGTCGCGCCCGTCGGCCAGCCACCCGCGCACGGTGTCGGCCCAGCGGTCGAGGGACTCGTCGTCGTAACCGCTCTCGTAGAGCACCTTCTCACCGTGCAGTCGCGCATAGGCGAAGTCGGCGGTCTGGCGGGTCAAGCGCGGCCACTTGCCAGCCGTGTCTGCGACGACGGATGCCACGTTGCGACGCTCCAGGATGCGAAAGAACTCGGGGGTGTCGAAACTGTGGCTCCGCACCTCGAGGGCGTGGCGCAGGGGCCGGTCGGCATCCGTCGCCAACCAGTCGCGACCGTCTACGCGCGCGTCATGCTGCCTCGCGAGCTGCACCGCGGCATCCGTCGACCCCGGCAGCTGGGCCAGGAAGCCGTCGATCAGGTCTGCGTCGAACGTGAGCTTCTCGGGCAGCTGCCACAGGACGGGGCCCAGCTTCGGGCCGAGCGCAAGCACGCCGGAGGCGAAGAAGTTCGCGAGTGCGGTGCCCACGTTGCGCAGGCGCAGCAGGTGGGTGATGAA
>Ga0180215_1001076_pt1 | contig 31067 bp, 29 predicted proteins | sample eDN3rd37CBELigBY_FD_128871 | JGI IMG/M metagenome (GOLD analysis project Ga0180215, IMG submission 128871) | Enriched backyard soil microbial communities from Emeryville, California, USA - eDNA 3rd pass 37_C BE-Lig BY (version 2) (version 2) | ecosystem: Environmental > Terrestrial > Soil >...
AGGACGAAGCCGATCTGCCGCTTCGCCAGGTCGACGCCGGCGATCTCCACCTGCACGTGCTCGCCCACGCCGAAGGAGCGGCCGTTGCCGAAGACGAGGCGGTGCTGGCGCGGATCGAACTCCCAGTCGGTGCCCAGCTCCTCCGCGCGCACCAGCCCCTCCACCGGGAAGTCGTCGATCTCGGCGAAGAAGCCGAAGTCGGTGATGGAGACGATGGTGGCGCCGTAGATCTCGCCCACCTTGTCCTCGACGAAGCGGCACTTGAAGTAGGCGTCGATCTCCCGCTCCGCCTCCATCGCCGCGCGCTCGCGCTGCGACGCCTGCGCGGCCAGATCGGCGAGCTTTTCCTCCATCTCCTCCAGCTCCGCCGCGGAGAGGCGGCGCTCCTCCCGCGACCAGTGGAGCTTGAGGAGGCGGTGGACGAGGAGATCGGGGTAGCGGCGGATCGGCGAGGTGAAGTGGAGGTAGTGCTCCGCGCCGAGGCCGAAGTGGCCGATGTTCTCCGGCGTGTAGATCGCCTGCATCATCGAGCGCAGCAGCAGGGTGTTGAGCGCCTTCTGCTGGGGCGATCCCTCGATCCTGCGCAGCCACTCGGCGAGCTTCACCGGCGTGATCCCCTGGGAGAGATCGAAGTCGAACCCCACCGCCTGGGCGAGGTTGACGAAGTTCTCCAGCTTGGCGGGATCGGGCTCGCCGTGGACGCGGTAGACGGTGGGGAGCTCGCGCTTGCCGAACCAGCGCGCCACCGCCTCGTTGGCGGCCAGCATGAACTCCTCGATCAGCCGGTGGGCGTCGTTGCGCGGGCGGCGCACGATGTCGACCACCTGCATCCGCTCGTCGAGGACGGGCTTGGCCTCGGGGAGATCGAAATCGAGGGAGCCGCGCTCGATGCGGCGCTCGCGCAGGTGTTGCGCCAGCTCGCCGGCGAGGATCAGGTCGTCGCGCACGTGGTCGAGGGCGGGCACGGGCTTGCCCTCGAGGAGATCCGCCACCTGCTCGTAGGTGCACCGGGCGTGGGAGTTCATCACCGCCTGGTAGACCTCGGCGTCGAGCGGCCGCCCGCTCCCGTCAAAGGTGATGTCGGCGACCATGCAGAGCCGATCCACGTGCGGGTTGAGGGAGCAGATGCCGTTGGAGAGGCGCTCGGGCAGCATCGGCAGCACGTGGTTGGGGAAGTAGACCGAGGTGGCGCGGTGGAGCGCCTCCTCGTCGAGGCGGCTGCCGAGGCGGACGTAGTGGGCCACGTCGGCGATCGCCACCACGAGCCGGTAGCCGCTCCCCTTCCGCTCCACGAAGACGGCGTCGTCGAAGTCGCGGGCGTCCGCGCCGTCGATGGTGACGAGGCGCAGGCCGCGGAGATCCCGGCGCCCCGCCTTCTCCTCCTCGAGCACGTGGTCGGGGATCGCCTCCGCCTCGTCGCGCACGTCGGCGGGGAAATCCTCGGCGAAGCCGTGGCTGTAGGCCACCTCGAGCACCTCGACGATCGGATCGCCGGGATCGCCCACCACCTTGACCACGTCGCCCAGGAGCTGCTGCACGCCGGGCTCGGGGTACTGGGTGATCGCCACCTTGACGATCTGGCCGTCGCGGATGTCGCCGCGCGCGCGGACGGGGACGAAGCGCGGCAGCGTGGGATCCACCGGCACCACCCAGGTGGTGCGATCGCGGCGGTAGAAGGTGCCGAGGAGGTGGCGGCGGCGGCGGTCGAGCACCTCGAGGAGCTCGCCCGCGTCGCGGCCGAACCTGCCGCGCACCACGCGCACGCGGAGGCGGTCGCCGTCCATCACGCCGTGGAGCTGATCGGGCGGCAGGAAGATGTCCTCGCCGGGCGGCCCCTCGAGCCGCTTGAGGAAGCCGTAGCCCTCGGGGCGGACGGTGATGGTGCCGACCACCTCGGCCCCGCGCCCGCGCAGCGCCGCGGCGCGCTCCTCGCGCTCGCGCTTGCGCTCGGCGCGGCGGGCCTCGTGCTTCTTCGCCCGCTCGGCCCGGCGCGCCTCCTTCTCGCGGCGGCGGGCCTCCGCCGCCGCGGCGAGCTCCTGCTCCCAGGGCTCGAGGGGCGGCAGCGCTTCGGTAAGCGGCGCCGCCGGCGCCGCTGCGTCGCCGAGCATCTGGGCGACGGCGAGGGGATCGACGATGGCGCGGCGCCCCTTGCCCTCCACGGGCGCCTCGAGGACGGGCGTGGGCGGGAGCGGCAGCGGCTCCGGCGGCGCGGCGACGCCCGTCGCCGCGGGGGCGATCGCCGCGGGCGAGGGCCCCGCCTCGGCGGGCGCTGCCTTCGCGGCGCGGCGCTTCCGCTTCGCGCGCTCCCGCGCGGGAGGCGCTTCCACCGCTGGAGCCTCTGCTGCTGGCGCAGGTGCGGCCTCTGCCGCCGGCGCCGTCGCCGCTTCCTCCGCAGCGGCCGGAAGCGTTGCCGCGGGGGCAGCTTCCGCTCCCGCGGGCAGGGCCGCCTTCGCCCGGGTGCGGCGCGCGGCCCTGCGCTCCGCGGCGGCGGCCTCCTCCGCCTCCGCCTTCTCGCGGCGCGCGGTCCTGCGCTCCGCGGCGGCGGCCTGCTCTTCCTCCGCCTTGCGACGGCGCGAAGCCCTGCGCTCCGCGGCGGCAGCCTGCTCTTCCTCCGCCTTGCGACGGCGCGAAGCCTTGCGCTCCGCGGCGGCGGCCTGCTCTTCCTCCGCCTTGCGACGGCGCGCAGCCTTGTGCTCGGCGGCGGCCTGCTCTTCCTCCGCCTTGCGACGGCGCGCAGCCTCTCGCTCGGCGGTGGCCTGCTCCTCCTCCGCCTTGCGACGGCGCGCAGCCTTGTGCTCGGCGGTGGCCTGCTCCTCCTCCACCTTGCGGCGGCGGGCAGCCTTGCGCTCGGGGGCGGCCTGCTCCTCCTTCCGCGCGGCGGGCCCCTGCGCGGCCTTCGCGGCCGCCGGCCTGCGGGCGGGCTTCTCCGCAGCAGGCTTCTTCGCGCCAGGCTTCGCCCCAGAAAGCTTCTTCGCAGCCCTGGCCTTCTTCTCCGCGGCAGGCTTCGCAGCGGCTTTCGCGCCCGCAGGCTTCGCCGCACGCTTCTTCGCCGCAGCAGGCGTCGCAGCGCCGGCTCGGCTCGTCTCCACAGCCTTCGCCGCGGCAGGTTTCTTCGTCGCGCTGGTCTTCGCTGCCGCCTTCGTCGCAGCCGCCTTCGCGACGGTGGCCTTCGCCGCAACGTTCGTCGCCGCAGCGGTCGCCGCAGCGGCCCGGGCCGCGCGAGCCTGCGGAGTCGCCTTCTCGGCCCCCTTCGCTGCTGCCTTCGTCGCGGCGGGCTTCACCCCTGTAGCCTTGGCCGCGCGGGGCTGCGAGGCAGCCTTCTCGGCTCCTTTCGCTGCAGCCTTCGTCGCGGCGGGCTTCACCCCTGCTGCCTTGGCCGCGCGGGCCTGCGAGGCAGCCTTCCCGGCCCCCTTCGCTGCAGCCTTCGTCGCGGCGGGCTGCACCCCTGCTGCCTTCGCCGCGCGGGCCTGCCAGGCGGCCTTCCCGGCCCCCTTCGCTGCAGCCTTCATCGCGGCGGGCTTCACCCCTGCAGCCTTCTCCGCCCCCCTGGCGGCAGCGGCCTTCCGCGCCCCGGCGCCCGTCGCGGCCCGCTTCGTCGCCGCGCCCGCACCACGAGCCGACGGCTTCGCGGCCTTGCTCCCAACAGCCTTCCGCCCGCCCGCCGCGGTGGTGCCCGCAGCCGCCTTCCCCGCTGCGCCGCCGCGCGTGCGCCCCGCGCCCGCCGCTGCAGCCACCTTCCCGCCGTGCGCCGCCTCCGCCTTCCGGCCACGCCCCGCCGCCGCGGCGCGCCGCGCCGCCGTTCCCTTCGCCCCGCCGCCTTCCCCTGCGTTGCCCTTCGGGCTGCGGGTCCGGCGCACGGTCTTCTTCTCTTCAGGCATTCGAGCCCACTCCTTTGGATCGCAGCGGCGCACGTCATCCGCGCCGCTTGCAATCGCGTCCCCCTGTGATGTGCACATCTGGCGGGCGGCGGGAAGCGCCGCGTGCGAGGATTCGACCCGAGGGCGACGCCGGATCCACCGCGCCGCCACCAAAGGAGGGCCGATGATCCCCTGGGAAGAGGCGGTCGCCCGCATCCAAACCGAGCTCTCGCCCCTCGGCACCGAGCGCGTCCCGCTCCTCGACGCGCTGGGGCGCGCCCTCGCGGAAACGGTGGAGCTCCCCTGCGATCTCCCCCCGTTCGCGAACAGCGCCATGGACGGCTACGCCCTCCGCAGCGCGGACGTGCGGGAGCCGCCCTTCGCCCTCCCCGTCTCCGGCGAGCGCTTCGCCGGCGCCGCTCCCGGCGCGCCCATCGCTCCCGGCACCGCGGTGCGGATCTTCACCGGCGCTCCCCTGCCCCCCGGCGCGGACACCGTCGTCAAGCAGGAGGAGACCACGCGGGAGGGAGACACGGTGCGCATCCACGGCCGCCCCGCGCCCGGCGACTTCGTCCGCCCCGCGGGCGAGGATGGCAGGCGCGGCGAGATCGCCCTCGCCCCGGGCCACGAGCTCCTCGCCCCGGAGCTGGGCAGGCTCGCCGCGCTGGGGCGGAGCACGGTGCAGGTCCACCTGCGCCCGCGGGTGGCGATCCTCGCCAGCGGCGACGAGCTGGTCGCCCCCGACGAACCGATGCGCGAGGGCGGCGTGCGCGAGAGCAACGGCATCGCCCTCGCCGCGGCGGCGATCGAGGCGGGCGCCGTGCCGGTGCTGCTCGGCATCGCCCGCGATCGCCCGGGGGAGGCGGAGCGGCTCCTCGCCACCGCCGCCTCGTGCGACGCGGTGGTCACCTGCGGCGGCGCGTCGGTGGGCGAGCGCGATCTGCTCAAGGACGCGCTCCGCGCCCTCGGCGCCGAGGAACGCTTCTGGCGGGTGGCGATCAAGCCGGGCAAGCCCTTCGGCTTCTACCGGCTCCCCGGCGGCAGGCCGGTCTTCCTCCTCCCGGGGAATCCCGCCTCCGCCTCGGTCACCTTCGAGCTCTTCGTGCGGCCGGGGCTGCGGCGCCTCGCCGGTCTCACCTGCCACGGGCGGCCCGAGATCGACGCGCCGCTCGCCGCGGCGGCGCGCAAGCCCGCGGAGCTCGCCCTGTGGGTGCGCGGCAACCTGGTGGACGGCGCCTTCGTCGCCTCGCCCCACCAGTCGAGCGGCCTCACCCGCTCGCTGGTGGGCCAGCGCGCCCTCGCGGTGCTGCCCCGCGGCGCCGCCGCCCTCGACGCGGGGACGAAGGTGCGGGTGCGCCTCCTCGGCGGCGCGCTCGGCCCCTCCTAGCTACACCCGCGCCGGCTCCGTTTTGCCTCCGGCGCGCACGTAGGCGTCGAAGCCACCCTCGATCAGATAGACGTCGGTGAAGCCATCGGCCAGCAGGCCCATGGCCATCGACTCGGCCACGTCCGGGTCCGCCACCAGGAGCAGCGTCTTCCCCCGCGGGATCTCGTTCTTGCGGCGCTGGAGGTCCTCGGGCCGGATCCGGATCGCGCTCACCACCGTCTGGCCGCTGGCGGCGTAGGTCTCGTCCGATCGCGCGTCGACGATGGCGAACATCTCCCCGTGGGCGAGGCGCCGGCGCAGCTCGTCGGGATGGACGAAGGTGTAGGCGAGGCCGCCGAATTCAGCCTGCATGCTCTCCCTCCTGGCAGACGTGGCGGCGAAGGAGCCGCCGAACGCACGAGGGAAAGGTGCGCACCGTCCGGGGAGGGCGCATCGGTCAGGGGCGGTCGTCTTCTCCGGTGGCGGCGGGCGTTGCGGGCGCCCCTTCGGCGGGATCGCCCACGAGGACGCGCATGATCCGGGGCGTCTCCTCGCGGGCCATCACGCCGCAGCTCGAGCAGGCGTGGACGGCGAGCGGCGCGTCGCAGCTCCTGCAGTGGCCGAGCGCCTCGAGGGCGGCGGCGAACTCGGCGCCGATCCGCTCGAGGGCGGCGAGGCGCCGCTTGGTCCGCTCGAGCTGCTCGGCGAGGGCCCGGCCGAACCGCTCGGCGAGCTCGGGCGCGCTCCCGCACCCTTCGCGGAGCTGGAGCAGCCCCTTGATCTCCTCGAGGGAGAGGTCGAGCTCGCGCAGGTCGGCGATGAGGGCGAGCTTCTCCAGGTCCCGCTCGGTGTAGAGGCGCCTGCCGCCCTTCCCCACCGCGCTCGGCTTGAGCATCCCCGCCTCCTCGTAGAAGCGGACGGTGCGCAGGGTGGTGCCGGTGCGCCGGGCGAGATCGCCCGTGCTCAGGCAGGCCTCCTGGGGCCGGATGGAGCTCGCGTCAGCCAAACGGGCAGGGCCTCCGTCGTGGGCCTCGGAAGCCCACCCGTCAGAAGTAACGGCGGCATTCTCCCGTGTCAAACCGCCACCTTGCGCAACAGCGGAAGGGCGGCGGCCTTTTCCACGGTCCTGCGCAGGCCGGCGAAGGGCAGGCGCTCGAGCGCCCGGGAGAGGGGCACCCACTCGGCCGCCTGGTGCTCGGCGGAGATCCGCACCTCGGCCCCCGGCGGCACCACCGCGGCGAAGCCGTGTTCGCGTACGAAGAGGGGCTCGTCGCCGAAGCCGAAGGCGTGGACGTACTGGAGGTCGGTCACGGGGAGCTCGAGGCCGGTCTCCTCGCGCACCTCGCGGGCGGCGGTGGCGGCGGGTGACTCCCCCGCCTCGATCCGCCCGGTGACGATCTGCTCGAAGCCGCCCCGCGCCTCGCTGCGGCGCAGGACCAGCACCTCCGGCTCGGGCGCCGCGTGGCGGAGGAGCGCCACCGCCACCGTCTCCAGGTCGAAGCCGCGCTCCTCCACCGGCCAGCCGAAGACCGCGCCGAACTCCCGCCCCACCACGCGGGCCACCTCGTCGGGATCGATCAGCCGCCCCTTGAGCCGGGAGAGGGAGGTGACGCCGCGCTCGGTGATCCCGCAGGGGATGATCATCCCGAAGTGCGAGAGGTCGGTCATCACATTGAGGGCGAAGCCGTGGGTGGTGACCCAGCGCTTGATGTGGACGCCGATCGCCGCGATCTTGGCCGCGTCGGGGTCGCTCTCCTCCCCCACCCAGACGCCGGTCCACTTCGGGATGCGCCCCGCCTCGACACCCCAGTGGGCGAGCGTGCGGATGATCGCCTCCTCCACGTCGCGCACGTAGCGGCGCACGTCCTGCCGCTCGGGCTTGAGGTCGAAGATCGGGTAGCCGACCACCTGGCCGGGGCCGTGGTAGGTGACGTCGCCGCCGCGGTTGGTCTCGTGGATCTCCACGCCGCGCGCGCGCAGCTCCTCGTCGGAGAGGAGGATGTTCTCCGGCCTGGCGCCGCGCCCCCGGGTGATCACCGGCGGGTGCTCGAGGAGGAGGAGCGTGTCGGGACAGCGCTTCTCGTCGCGGGCCTTCGCCACCTTCTCCATCAGGTCGAGTCCGTCCGCGTACTCGACGCGCCCGAGGTGCCGCACCACCAGCCTGCGTTCCATCACGACCTCGACCACCGGGCCCGCCGCGCCCCGGGCTCAGGCAGCGGGCGATGCGCGCAGGGCGCGCGATTGTTGCTTCCGGGCTCCCGCACCGAGCCCACCGACGCGAAAGGCGACGCCACGGGCGCCGCCTCTGGGACACACCCGGGCAAGGCGGAACGGCTCAGCCGCGCGCCGCCTTCTCCGCCGCCATCGAGGCGAGGCACTCGGCGCGCTGCTCCCGCAGGTTCCAGGGCATCTCGGCGTAGACGTCGTCGAAGAGCGTCTCGAGGGCGGGATCGGGCGCCGCCTCCACCGTGGCAATCGCCTGGTTCACCTCGGCGAGCAGCTCCTCGCGAAGCGCCTTGTCCCGGGCCTCGTCCCAGAGCCCCTCCGCCACCAGCTCCTTGTAGAAGCGCTCGATGGGATCGCGTTTCGCCCAGGCGTCCACCTCCGCCTGATCCCGGTAGCGGGTGGGATCGTCGCTGGAGGAGTGGGCGCCCATGCGGTAGGTCTCCGCCTCGATGAAGGTGGGACCGCCGCCGCTGCGCGCGCGCTCGATCGCCTCCTTCGCCGCGACGTAGACCGCGCGGGCGTCGTTGCCGTCGACCTTCACGCCGGGCATCCCGTAGGCCACCGCCTTGATGGCGTAGCTCTCCGAGGCGGTCTGTCCCTTCTTGGGGATCGAGATGGCCCAGTGGTTGTTCTGGCAGAGGAAGACCACCGGCGCCTTCCACACGCCGGCGAAGTTCATCGCGGTGTGGAAGTCGGCGGAGGAGGTGGCGCCGTCGCCCATGCAGGCGAGCATCACCGTCCTGTCGCCGCGGAGCCTGGCAGCCATCGCCGCGCCCACCGCCTGGGGGAGCTGGGTGCCGATGCAGCTTCCCCAGCTCACCTGGTTGACGGAGCGCGAGGCGGGGTGGGACGGCATCTGCCGCCCCTTGGTCTCGTCGAGCGAGTTGCCGAAGACCTGGGCCAGGTAGGGGACGAGCGGGAAGCCGCGCAGCAGCATCGCCGACGACTCCCGCAGCGCCTGGAAGATCCAGTCGGTGGGCTCGAGGGCGAGCGCCACCGGCAGGAAGGCCGCCTCCTGGCCGGTGCAGGCGCCGTAGAAGCCGACGCGCCCCTGCCGCTGCAGGGTCATCATCCGCTCGTCCACGGTGCGGATCCGCACCATCGCGCGGTAGAGGCGCACTGCTTCGGCGCCCTCGAGCTTGTGGCCCGACTCCACCGCCTGCTTCTTCGCATCTACCGCGCGCTTCCGCATCAGGCCATCTCCACGATGAGCTTCTCGGGATCGGTCAGCAGCTCGATCACATCGTAGGCGAACTTCGCGCCCTCGGCGCCGTCGACGTTGCGGTGATCGAAGGCCCACGACAGGTTCATCATGTCGCGCACCACAATCTCGCCGGCGTCGTTGACCACCGGGCGCTTGCGCATCCGGTGGACGCCCATGATGGCCACCTCGGGGTGGTTGATGATCGGCGTGGCGAAGAGGCCGCCGGTCTGGCCCAGCGAGGTGATGGTGAAGGTACCGCCGCCGATGTCGCTCTGGCTCAGCTTGCCGGCGCGGGCCGCCTCGGAGAGCCGGAGGATCTCGCGGGCGATCTCGCGCATGGAGAGGCGGTCGGCATGGCGGACCACCGGCACCACCAGGCCCGCGTCGGTCGCCACCGCGATGCCGATGTTGTACTCGCCGCGGAGGACCAGCTCGTTGGCCTGCTCGTCCATCACCGCGTTGACGCGGCGGTTCTTCTTGAGCGCCGCGACCACCGCCTTCACCAGGAAGGGCAGGAAGGAGAGCTTCTCGCCGGAGGGGGCGAGCTTGGCGTTGATCCGGTCGCGGAGGGCCACCAGCTCGGTGGCGTCCACCTCCTCCACGAAGTGGTAGTGCGGCGCCATGTGCTTGGAGCGCACCAGGTTCTCGGCGATCTTGCGGCGGAGGCCGCGGACCGGGATCCGCTCGTCGCCGGCGCCGGTCTGGATGGCGGGCAGCTGCATCGGCTGCGCGGCGGGCGCGGCGGCGGGCTGCACGGCGACGTTGCGGGCGCCCTCGACGAAGGCGAGCACGTCCGCCTTGGTGACGCGGCCCTGCGGACCGGTGCCGGGGACGCTGGCCAGATCGACGCCGTGCTCCCGGGCGATGCGCCGGGTGACCGGGGTGGCGAGCACACGCTTGCCGGGCTCGCCGGCGGCAGCAGCGGCGGCAGGCGCGGCGGCCGGCGCCTCGGCCTTCGGGGCCTCCGCCTCCGCGCCGCCGCCCTCGACCTCGAGCTGCACCAGCGGCGCGTGGACCTTGGCCACCTCGCCCTCGTTGCCGAAGACCTTCAGCACCTTCCCTGCCTTGGGGCTGGGGATGGTCACCGTGGCCTTGTCGGTCATCACCTCGACGAGCGCCTGGTCCTCGGTGATGACGTCACCGGGCTTGACCAGCCACTTGACGATCTCGCCCTCGACCACGCCTTCGCCGATGTCGGGAAGCTTGAACTCGTAGATTGCCATCGTAGGTCTCTTCGCTGGAGGCCGCGCGAGCGGCAGCAAGGGGTTTCAGGCGACGAAATCCATCACCTCGCGGATGCCCTGCAGGATGCGGGGCGCGCGCGGGAGGTAGGCGTCGTCCAGGGTGTAGGGGAAGGGGGTGTCCCACCCGGTGACGCGCTTGACCGGCGCCTCCAGGTGGACGAAGGCGCGCTCCTGGATGAGGGCGCTGATCTCCGCGCCGAGCCCCAGGGTGCGCGCGGCCTCGTGGACCACGACCACGCGGCCGGTCTTCTTCGCCGAGGCGATCACCGCCTCGATGTCGAGCGGCCAGAGGGTGCGCAGGTCGAGGAGGTCGCAGCGGATCCCCGCCTTCGCCGCCTCGTCCACCGCCGCCTGCGCCTCGTGGAGCATCGCGCCCCAGGCGATGACGGTGCAGTGGTCACCCTCGCGCACCAGCGCCGCCTTCTCGAGGGGCACGGTGTAGTCGCCCTCGGGCACCTCGCCGCGGGCGGCGCGGTAGACGCGCTTGGGCTCCATGAAGAGCACCGGATCCTCCTGCCGCAGCGCGGAGAGGAGGAGCCCCTTGGCGTCGTAGGGGTTGGAAGGGACCACCACCTTGAGGCCGGCGTGGTGGATGAAGACCGCCTCCGGCGACTGCGAGTGGTAGAGGCCGCCCTTGATGCCGCCGCCGTAGGGGGTGCGGATCACCATCGGCGCCGCGTACTGGCCGCCGGAGCGGTAGCGCAGCTTGGCCAGCTCGTTCACGATCTGGTCGTAGGCGGGGAAGATGAAGTCGGCGAACTGGATCTCCGGCACCGGCCGCATGCCGTACATGGCCATGCCGATCGCCGCCCCGATGATCCCGCCCTCGGCGAGCGGCGTGTCGATGACGCGGTTCTCGCCGAACTCCTCGTAGAGGCCGGCGGTGGCGCGGAACACGCCGCCGAACTTGCCGACGTCCTCACCGAGGATCACCACGCGGTCGTCGCGGCGCATCTCGAGTCGGAGGGCGTCGTTCACTGCCTGGATCAGGTTGAGGACGGGCATGGCGGTCTTCCGTGGGAGAGATCAGCTCTGGATCGGGACGCCGAAGCTGGTGACCTTCTGCTGCTTCGCGCGCTCCTGGCGGATCAGGCCGTTCATGAAGAGCTCGGCGGCCTTGTACGAGGAGCGGACCAGGGGGCCGGAGGCGACGTAGAGGAAGCCCATCTCCTCCGCCTTCCGCTGCAGCTCGGCGAAGCGCTCCGGGGTGACGAACTCCTTCACCTCGAGGTGCCACGACGAAGGCTGCAGGTACTGGCCGAGGGTGAGGACCGAGACCCCCACCGCGCGCAGGTCGCGGAAGGTCTGGAGGAGCTCCTCCTCCGTCTCGCCCAGGCCCAGCATGATCGACGACTTGGTGTAGATGTGCGGGTACGTCTTCTTGACGTACTCGAGCACGTGGAGCGACTGCCGGTAGCCGGCGCGGCGGTCGCGGACGGTGGGGGTGAGGCGCTCCACCGTCTCCACGTTGTGGGCGATCACCGCCGGGTTCGCCTGGCCGATCAGGTCGAGGCAGGCATCGCGCCCGTCGAAGTCGGGGATGAGCACCTCGAGGATGGTGTCCGGCGCGCTGGCGAGGAGCTCGCGGATGCAGGCGGCGAAGTGGGAGGCGCCGCCGTCCGGGACGTCGTCGCGGTCGACCGAGGTGACCACCAGGTATTTGAGGCCGAGGCGGCCGATCGCGGTGGCGAGGTTCTTCGGCTCGTCCGGATCGAGGGGCTTCGGGTGCCTGGCCGTGTCGATGTTGCAGAAGCGGCAGCCGCGGGTGCAGGTGTCGCCCATCACCATCACGGTGGCCGTGCCGCCGCCCCAGCATTCGCCGATGTTGGGGCAGCGCGACTCCTCGCAGACGGTGGCGAGCTTCAGCTCGTGGAGCGTGCTCTTGACCTTCTCGTACACCGGCCCGTGGGGCAGGCGCACCTTGAGCCACTCGGGCTTCTTCGCGCGCGGCCTGGCCGCGGGGGCGGGAGGCGTGGGCGTACCCAGGCTGACGAGCTTTTCCGACACGGCGAATCTCTCTCCTTCCCCTCCACCCGAGACATAGCGGCTGGCGCGGGCGCGCGCAGCCTACCCGCTTTGCGCCCGTTTGTCCTCCGTCCGGGCCCGCGGGGAGCGGGCCCGGGCGGCGGCCAGGCTAGATGTGGAGCGGGTGGCCGAGGGTGGCGTGGGCCGCCTCGCCCATGATCTCCGCCACCGTCGGGTGGGGGTGGATGGTGCGGGCGAGGTCCTCGGTGGTCGACTCGAGGCGGAGCGCGGCGCACGCCTCGGCGATCAGGTCGGTGGCGTGGGGGCCGATGATGTGGACGCCCAGCACCTCGTCGTACTTCTTGTCCGAGACGATCTTCACGAAGCCGGTGGTCTGGCCGAGGATGCGGGCCTTGCCGTTGGCGCTGAAGGGGAACTTGCCGACCTTGACGTCGTAGCCCTTCTCGCGGGCGGCCTTCTCGGTGAGGCCGACCGAGGCGACCTCGGGCGAGCAGTAGGTGGCGCCCGGGCACTGCTCGTACTTGAGCGGCGGCGGGTTGCGACCGGCGATGTGGTCGACGGCGGTGAGCGCCTCCTGGGTGGCCAGGTGGGCGAGCATCGCGGTGGGGACCACGTCGCCGATGGCGTAGATGCCGGGGACCGAGGTCCGCATCATCGGGTCGACGGGGATGAAGCCGCGCTTGTCCACCTGGACGCCGACGGTCTCCAGGCCGATCCCCTCGGTGACGGGCTTGCGGCCGATGGCCGAGAGGAGCAGCTCCGCCTCGAGCACCTCGGTGGTGCCGTCCTTCTTCGCCACGTGGGCGCGGACGCCGTTGGGGAGGCGCTCGAGCTTCTCCACCTTCGCCTCGAGGCGGAAGTCGATGCCGCGCTTCTTGTAGGCGCGCTCGATCTCCTTCGAGATCTCCTCGTCCTCGATGGGGAGCAGGTGGGGCATCAGCTCGATGATCGTCACCTTGGCGCCGAAGGCGGCGTGGACCGAGGCGAACTCCATGCCCACCGCGCCGGCGCCCACCACGATCATCGACTTCGGCACGCGGTCGAGGTCGAGGATCTGGTCGGAGTTGAGGACCACCTTGCCGTCCGACTCGAGGCCCGGGAACTCGCGCACCACCGAGCCGGTGGCGATGATGATGTTCTTCGCCTCGATGGTCTGCCTGGAGCCGTCCTCGGCGGTGACCTCGATCTTGCCCTTGCCGGCGAGCTTCCCGAAGCCGGTCACCACGGTGACCTTGTTCTTCTTCATGAGGAAGGAGACGCCGTTGGAGCTCTGCTCCACCACCTTGTTCTTCTTGGCGAGGACCGCCGCCATGTTCACCGAGGGGTTGCCCTGGAGGACGATGCCGTTCTCGGCGGCGTGCTTGATCTCCTCGTAGAGATCGGCGGAGTGGAGCATCGCCTTGGTGGGGATGCAGCCGACGAGGGTGCAGGTGCCACCCAGGCGCTTCTGCTTCTCGATCAGGACGGTCTTGAGGCCGGCCTGGCCGGCGTGGATGGCGGCGGCGTACCCGCCGGGGCCCGAGCCAATGATCGCAACATCGTAAACGTCGGCCAAGGTCTTGCCTCCCCGGTTGCTTTTCAGGTTGGCGCGGTAGCTAACGCGGGGGGTGCGAGGTCGTCAAGGTTCGTTTGGGCAACGCAACGCGGCATCCGGGCGCCGCCGGGGCCCCTAGGCGAACGGCCCCTTGAAGAGCTTGCGCATCGCGGTGGCGAAGAGGCCGAAGGTCTTCTCGCGGTAGGGGTACATCCAGAGCGGGAGCATGGAGATCCGCGGCTGGTTGACGTGGCGGATCTCGCAGAGGTCCTTGAGCCCCTGGAGGCCGTGCACGCGGCCGACGCCCGACTGCTTCATCCCGCCCCACGGCGTCTCCGGCAGGGCGTGGGTGTAGAGGACGTCGTTGATCATCACCGTGCCCGCCTCGAGCTGCCGCGCGATCCGCTCCGCCCGCTCGATGTCCGTGGAGAAGACGTAGGCGGACAGGCCGAAGGGGCTGTCGTTGGCGTCGGCGATCGCGTCCGCCTCGTTGCGGAAGGGGCGGATGGGCAGGCAGGGGCCGAAGGTCTCCTCCCGCCAGATCCGCATCTCGGGGGTGACCTCGACGAGGACCGTGGGCTCGAAGAAACGGGCGCCGTTCTCGCCCCAGGCCCGCCCGCCGGTGAGGACCCTGGCTCCCTTCGCCACCGCGTCCGCCACGTGGGCCTGGACGATCTCCACCTGGCCGGGGACGACCATGGCGCCCAGGTCGACGTGGTCGGTGCCCGCCGCCGCGGGATCGCCCTGGCGCAGGGAGCGGGTCAGCTCCACCACCCGCCGCACGAAGGGCTCGTAGATCGACTCGTGGACCAGCACCCGCTCCACCGAGGCGCAGATCTGGCCGGCGTTGGCGAAGGCGCCCCACACCACCTGGCGGGCCACGTCCTCCACCTTCGCGTCGGGGAGGACGATGGCGGGGTCCTTGCCGCCCAGCTCGGCGACGAAGGGGATGAGCCGCTCGCCGCAGGCGGCGCCCACCTTGCGGCCGGTGGCCACCGAGCCGGTGAAGATCATCATGTCGATCCCGGCGTCGACCAGGGCGGCGCCGGTCTCACCGCCGCCCAGCACCACCGCGAAGAGATCGGGATCGAGCCCCGCCTCCCAGAAGAGTTCCTGGGCCTTGAGGAGGATCCGCGGCGTCCACTCCGACGGCTTGACCACCACCGCGTTGCCGGCGGCGAGGGCCATCACCACGTCGCCCACCGGGATGGAGAAGGGGTAGTTCCACGGGCTGATCACGCCGACCACGCCGCGGGGCACGTAGTGGATGGTGCTCCGCTTGAGCGGGCCGAAGAGGTGGAGGCCGATCGACTCGTCGCGGAGGATCTTCCTGGCGCGCCTGGCGAAGAAGTGGGTCAGGTCGGCGACGGGGAAGACCTCGTGGGTCAGCGCCTCGAAGCGCGGCTTGCCGCTCTCCTGCATGAGGAGCGCGACCACCTCCTCGGTGCGATCGACGAGGAGCGAGCGGAAGGCGAGGAGCTTCTCCTCGCGCTCCTTCCAGGAGAGCGCCGCCCAGCGCTTCTGCGCGGCGCGGGCGCGGGCGACGATCTCCCGCACCTCCTCCGGCCCGTGGATGCGCAGCGGGGGGAGCGGCCTGCCGGTGGCGGGCTCGGTGTTGCGGATCTCGCCGTCGACGATGTTGCTCGCCGGGCGGGCGGGAACGGCCTGCTGGGTCACCATGGCTTCCTCCGGGCGGATCGAAGGGAGGATGCACCACCGCGCCGCGGTGCGCCATGGCCGGCGGGTGCGGATTGTCCATCGGCCGGGTGGTGGATGGCGGCCGCGGTCGGCGGACGGATGGACGGCCCCCGGTTGACACGCCCCCTGCACGGGCCTACGAAGCCGCCCATGGCGACCTACGACAGCGTGGTGATCGGCGGCGGGGTGATGGGGAGCGCGGTGGCGCTCCGCCTCGCGCAGGCGGGCCAGAAGGTGCTCGTCCTCGAGAAGGCGGTTCCCGGAGCGGAGGCCTCCAGCGCGGCGGGCGGCATCCTCGGCGCCCAGATCGAGGGGCACGAGGACAGCCCGACCTTCCGCCTCTGCCTCGCCTCGCGGGCGCTCTACCCCGCGCTCGCCGAGGAGCTCCGCGAGGCGACCGGGATCGACGTGGGCTTTCGCCGCTGCGGCGTGCTCAAGGTGGCGGGGCCGTCCGAGGATTTCGCCCCGCTGCGCGCCCGCGCCGCCTGGCAGCGCGGGCTCGGCCTCGCGGTGGAGGAGCTCTTCGGCGACGAGGCGCGCCGCCTCGAGCCCGATCTCGCCCCCGACGTCGCCTTCGCCCTCCACTTCCCCGACGATCCGCAGGTCGATCCCCGGCAGCTCGCCAGGGCGCTGCCCCTCGCCGCCCAGCGGGCGGGCGCGACCTTCCGCGCCGCGCTGGTGCGCAGGGTGCTCGTGGAGGACGGCCGCGCCACCGGCGTGCAGCTCGACGGCGAGACGATCCACGCCGGCGCGGTGGTGGTGGCGGCGGGCGCCTGGACCTCGCTGGTGGAGGGGATCGGCCTGCCCCACGAGGCGGTCAGGCCCGTGCGCGGCCAGATGCTCCGCCTCTTCCTGCGCGGCCTGCCCCTGCGGCGGATCGTCTTCGCCGCCCGCGGCTACGTGGTGCCCCGGGGCGACGGCACGGTGATCACCGGTTCGACGATGGAGGACGCGGGCTTCGAGAAGAAGGTCACCGCCGGCGGCGTCGCCTCGATCCTCGCCAATGCGCTCGCGGCGGTCCCCGCCCTCGCCGGCGCGGAGCTGGTGGAGAGCTGGTCGGGCCTGCGCCCCGCCCCCGCCGACGGCGCGCCGCTCATCGGCGCCGGCGCCGCCCACGGGCTCTTCCTCGCCAGCGGCCACCACCGCAACGGCATCCTCCTCACCCCGGAGACCGCCCGCCTCGTCGCCGAGACGGTGCTCACCGGCAGGGAACCGGAGGCGCTGGCGCCCTTCTCCCCCCGCCGCTTCGCCCGCTGAGCAACGCCGGAGGCGGAGCAATCGCGAGGTTGGATTGCGCGCGCCGGCGCGCGTCTCCTCCACCGGCTCCCGCGCCAGCGGGGCCGGGTGGAGGAGATCCGAGGTGCGATCAGAGGCGCAGGCCGGCGAGGACGCCCGCGCTCACCCAGGAGACGTCGGCGTCGCCGCCGAGCCGGTTGTAGGCGAGGTGTACGCCGAGATCGATCATCGAGAGGAGCCGCACGCCCAGCCCTGCGCCGACGTCCCAGGTGGTGGCGGTGCGGTGGGTGTCGCTCCAGCCGCGCATCGAGCCCTCGACGTCGCCGGCCTGCTCCCGCTCGTCGATGTCGATGGCCAGGTCGCCCCAGCCCACGTGGGCGAAGAGAACGGGCCGGAGGAAGGTGCCGAAGGAGAGCCGGGCGCCGCCGGTGACGCGGAGCATGTCCACAGTCCCCGGCATCGCCGACGGCGACTCGGTCGGGCCGCCGAAGTCGATGTAGCCGACGCGGATCTCGGGCGCGAGGTCGAACGGCAGCAGCGGCAGCGTGTAGCCGAGGCGCCCGGCGAACCCGAGGCCGATGTCGTGGCTGGGCACGCCGTCGTCCTGGAAGGCCGCTTCGACCTCTGCGCCGATCTGCCACTGCGCCGCAGCCGCGCCCGGCAGCAGGAGGAGCGCCGCCGCCAACCCCGCACGAAATCCGTTCCGCATTCCGCCTCCCGATCGAGTGATGCATTCGATCGCTAGCAAAGCCGGCGCTGCAGCGCCAGAGAGCGGCAGGAGCGAGCACACGGCGACGGGCAGCGGGATCGCAGCCCCGTGCGGCTCGCCTCGTGGCGGGCCCCACCGCTCCGCGCCGTCTCAGCAGCCGGTCGTGCGCACCACCCGCTCGCGGTCGCGCCGCTCGGCGTCCGCGCCGCCGATCGACATGCCCGCCGCCGCAGCCGCGTTGGCCACGGCGCTGGCCACCTGGTTGAGCTGGCCGACGGGGAGGGAACCCCACCCCTGCTTCGGATCGACCGGCCGCTTGCGCAGCTCGGCGAGATCGGCGTCGCTGAGCTGCTCGAAGGCGCGCACCACCTCGGGATCGAACTGCGTCCCGGAGCAGCGGACGATCTCCGCCCGCGCCGCGGCGAAGGTGGTTCCCGCGCGGTAGGAGCGGTCGGAGGTCATCGCGTCGAGGGTGTCCGCCACCGCGAAGATCCGCGCGCCGAGGGGGATCTCCTCGCCCCGCAGCCCGCGGGGATAGCCGCGGCCGTCGAAGCGCTCCTGGTGGGAGAGGACGATCTCCGCGGGCACCCGGAGGAACGGGATGCTGCGCAGGATCTGGAAGCCGATGTCCGGGTGGCGCCGCATCTCCTCCCACTCGGTGGAGTTGAGGGGCCCGGGCTTGAGGAGGATGGCGTCGGGAACGCCGATCTTGCCGATGTCGTGGAGGAGCGCGCCCCGCGCGATCTCCCCCAGCTCCGGCTCCTCGATCCCCATGATCTTCGCGATGGCCACGGTGTACCGGACCACCCGCTGCGAGTGGTCGCTCGTCTCGTGCTCCCGGGCGTCGAGGGCGGAGACCAGCGCGTAGAGCGTGTGGGTGTAGGCGTTCTCCACCTCGCGAAGCGCGTGGGTCAGCTCGGAGGTCTTCTCCAGCACCCGGCGCTCCAGGGTCTTCTGGTAGCGCTTGCGGGCCACCTCCACCCGGCGGCGCGCGAGGGCGCGCTCGATGGCGCGGATCAGATCGGTGACCCGGGGCGGCTTGAGCAGGTAGTCGACCGCGCCGCGGCGCAGGCACTCGACGGCGTTCTCGGTATCGCCGAAGCCGGTGAGCATGATCACCGCGGTGTCCGGGTGCTCGGCGCGCAGCTTGTCGAGGAGCCACATCCCGTCGTGGCCGGGCATCTTGAGGTCGGAGATGACGAGGTGGGTCTCCTCGGCGGCGACCGCGTCGAGGGCGCCGTCCGCGTCCACCGCCGTGATGGAGTCGTACCCCTCTTCCATGAGGAGGACCGAGATCACGTCGCGGACCGCCGGATCGTCGTCGACGATCAGGATCCGCGGCGCATCCGGCGCAGCGACCGGCTGGGTCATCACCCCTCCCTGCCCTTCCCTCCCGGGCAAGAACCCATGAGGGATCGATTGTCGGGTGTGGAAAACTGCGCCGAGTCTACAGGCGCTATCGCACCCGGGCAATTGGCCGAGCGGGCCCGAGCGGTGGAAAACTCGCCCCGGCGGAAGAGCCCCGAAACGGCGACCGCCCGGCCTCGCGCGCAGCGGGACCGGGCGGCATCGGGAACGGCAGCGCTCCCGGGGAGCGGCGCCGGATCAGGCGGACTTCTTCTCCCGCTCGAAGGAGAGGATGGGCGGCTCGCCCCGCAGGATCACCCCCTCGGTGATCTTGCACTCCTTGATCCCCTCCCGGTACGGCACCTCGTACATGATGTCGAGCATCGCGTTCTCCATGATGCTGCGGAGACCGCGGGCGCCGGCGCTGCGGGCCATCGCCTCCCGGGCGATCGCCCGGAGCGCGTCCTTCTGGAAGGAGAGCTTCACCTTCTCCAGCTCGAAGAGCTTCTGGTACTGCTTCACCAGCGCGTTCTTCGGCTGGGTGAGGATGGTCACCAGGTCGTCCTCGTTGAGGTCCATCAGCGTGGCCACGATGGGCAGACGGCCGACGAACTCGGGGATGAGGCCGAACTTGACCAGGTCCTCCGGGGTGACGTGGGTGAGGAGCTCGCCCAGCGAGTGATCCTCCGCGCGCTTGCCGGTCACCTCCGCCCCGAAGCCGAGCCCCTTCACGCCGATCCGCTGCCGGATGTTGTGCTCCAGCCCGGTGAAGGCGCCGCCGACGATGAAGAGGATGTTCGAGGTGTCGACCTGGATGTATTCCTGCTGGTTGTACTTCTTGCCGCCCCGGGGCGTGACGTTGGCGCGGGTGCCCTCGATGATCTTGAGGAGCGCCTGCTGCACGCCCTCGCCGCCCACGTCGCGGGTCATCGAGGGGCCGTCGCCCTTGCGGGCGATCTTGTCGATCTCGTCGATGTAGACGATGCCGCGCGCCGCCTTCTCCACGTCGTAGTCGGCGTTGTGGAGGAGGTTCTGGATGATGTTCTCCACGTCCTCGCCCACGTAGCCCGCCTCGGTGAGGCTGGTGGCGTCGGCGATGGTGAAGGGCACGTTGAGGAAGCGCGCCAGCGACTGGGCGAGGAGCGTCTTCCCCGAGCCGGTCGGCCCGATGAGGAGGATGTTGCTCTTCTGCAGCTCGACGCCGTCGTCCGGGCGGCCGGGGCGCCCCTTGCTCGCCTTGCGGGAGTGGATTCGCTTGTAGTGGTTGTAGACCGCGACCGAGAGGACCTTCTTGGCGAAGTCCTGGCCGATCACGTAGTCGTCGAGGAAGGCCTTGATCTCCGCGGGCGTCGGCAGGGTGACCTGGGGGCGGCCCTCCTCCCGCTCGTTCTCCTCTGCGATGATGTCGTTGCACAGCTTGATGCACTCGTCGCAGATGTAGACGGTCGGCCCGGCGATCAGCTTGCGGACCTCGCGCTGCGACTTCCCGCAGAAGGAGCAGGAAAGGTTCCCGTGGTGATGCTCGCGGTTCCGGCTCACATGCGCCTCCGGAGGCTTGCCCATGCGGCCTTCGCACGGCGAACCTCTCGCTCAGAATCCTACTACAGGGAAGCCGCCGCAGATATTCGCCCGTCTGGCGTGGCGGACGCCCCTCGTCAAAATATAGGGCCGGGGCCCGCCGCCGTCCCGACCAGGTCGGCTCGCTGCGCGGGCGGGCCGTCGACTTTCGCGCAAGTGGCGAAGATCAGCGGCAGAGTTCCTCGACGTCCTCCGCCAGGGCCGCGGCGCGCTCCGCCACCGCCCTGGGGATCTTCGCGCAACCGCCGAGATCGCGCGCCAGCTTCCGCGCCTGGGCGGCGAGCCGCTTCACGGTGAGATCCACCGGCGGCTCCTCCGGCTCGGGCTCGGGGAAACGCCGGGCCAGCTCGCGCTTGATCTCCGCCTGGCTGACCGGCTCCTCCCAGAGCTTCTCGCGAACCTCGCGGTAGGTCTGGTCGTCGAGCTGCCCGCGCTCCTCCGCCCGGGAGAGGACCTCGATCACCTCGAAGGACGGGGTCTTGCGCGCCTTCTCCTCGTTCTCGAGGGCGTCGGGCTCGTGCTTCTCGAGGAAGCCGTAGCTCATCACCAGCTTCTGGGCGGTGGCCTTCTTGATGCGGAGCTCGCGGGCGCAGTAGGCCTCGAAGGTGGCGTAGCCCCACTCCTGCCACAGCCCCTCGCCCTTCACCCGCACGAGGTGGCGGGCGAGGTCGAGCCACGAGGCCTTGAACCGCCGGGCGCTCTCGAACACCTCGGAGCGGAAGCTCCCTGCAGGGATCGAGTCGACCAGCCTCTCCGCCGCGTTGCCTGCCATGGTCCGTACCTCCTGCCGCCGTCCACCGGCCCGGAATCGAAGGGCGCGGAGAATAGCAGGAGGCTCCGACATCCGGGCGGCAGAAGTTCAGGAGCCGACGCGGAAGGAGAGGCTGACCGAGGGCCGCTCCCCCGTGAAGGGGGGGAAGCGCCAGGCGGCCATCTTCTTCCGGAAGCACGCCCCGAGCGCGCCCTCGTCGAGCCCCGGGCGGTCGATCCAGATCCGCCCCACCCTGCCGTCGTTGGCGATGGTGAAGGTGAGCGGCACCTCGCCGCGGAAGGTGGGATCGCTGCGCGCCTGCTCCTGGAGGCAGGGGTAGAGGCTCTTCTGCTCCCGGGCGAGGACGAGCTGGATCGCGGCCTGGTCGTAGCGGGACTCGGTGGCGAGGCCGTCGGGCGCCGCCGCCCGCGCCTGCCTGCCGCCGGCGGAGGCGGCGGCCACCCGGCTGCCGCGCCCGCCGGCCCCCTTGCCCTTCGGCGCGGGATCGGGCTCGAGGTAGTCGAGGAGCTCCTCCTCCTGCTGCGCCGCCCCCTCGCCCACCGGGGCGAGCTGGATCACCGGGAGCGAGACCTGGATCTCCAGCGCGGCGAGGAGGGCCTCGTCGGGTCCGAAGAGCCTGGTCTCCTCCGCCCAGAGGACGAAGCGGACGGCGCCACCGGCGAGGAGGAGCGCCGCCACGGCGATCGAGGCGATCCAGGCGATCCGCCTGCGCCGGCGCGCCCGGGCGGCGGCGCGGGCCTCGCCCTCCACCTTGAAGCGGGCCACGGCGCGGGCCACCTGCACCGCGAAGACGGGCTCGTCGGCGATGCGGCGGAAGGGCTCGCCGTCGCGGGCCACGGGGGTGTCGGCGCCGAGCTCCCCCTTCTCGACCTTGTCGAGGAGGAGCTGCGCGGGGACGGGACCGTAGAGCAATCCCTGGTGCTGGAAGAGCCAGTCGCCGGCGGGCGTCGAGTCGGGATGGGAGTTCATGGGATGTTCGCTGGAAGATAGCACGCGCCTGCCGGCCGAGATACGGTGCGCGCGTGGCCGACAAGCATTGCTACGCCCTTCTCGTCTCCTACGACGGCGCCGCCTTCTCCGGGTTCCAGAAGCACCCCGCGATGCCCACCGTCCAGTCCGCCCTCGAGAGCGCCCTCGCGGCGATCGGGGTGCCGGTGCAGGTGGAGGGCGGCGGACGCACCGACGCCGGCGTCCACGCACGCGGCCAGGTGGTCACCTTCCGCACCCGCGAAGCGCTCGACGCGGCGGCGCTCCCCGCGCGCCTCGCGCGCCACCTCCCCGTGGAGCTGGCGATCCTGCGGGCGGTGGAGGCGCCCTGGTCCTTCCATGCGCGCTTCTCCGCCCGCTCGAAGCACTACCGCTACCGGGTGAGTACCGGGCCGTCGCCCTCTGCCTGGGAGGAGCGATTCACCTGGACGCTCCCCGACCCGCGCGGCTTTCCGGAGGTGGAGGCGGTGGAGCGCCTCGACGAGGGGGCGATGCGCGCCGTGCTCGCCGCCTACGAGGGCTGGCACGACTTCAAGAACCTGGCCCACCCGAAGACCTCGGGGAAGACGCGGCGGCTGCTGCTGCGCGCCACCCTCGCGGTGCGGGAGCGGGCGGCGGGGGGCGCGCGCTACGAGTTCGCCTTCGCCTCGCCCGGCTTCCTGCGCCACCAGGTGCGCAACCTGGTGGGCGTGGCGGTGACCGCGGGGCTGGGCCTGCTGCCCGAGGGGGCGCTGGAGCAGCTCCTCTCCGGCAAGGGGGATCGCTGGCGGGGCGCCCGGGCGCCGGGGCGCGGCCTCGTTCTGTGGGAGATCGGCTATCCGCCGGGGGAGGATCCCTTCGCCCCCTAGCTCGCCTTGCGGCGGATCCCCTCGTTCGCGTCCTGGCCGTACTTGACCAGCAGGTCGCGCACCGCCTCGCGCAGGTAGTCGCTCTGCCGGACGCGGGTCTGGCGGGAGAGGTCCCGGAGCGCGTCGGCGAGCTGGGGCGGCAGGCGGATCAGCATCGAGGTGAGGCGCTGCGGAGCGGACGGATCGAGCGGCATGGTTCCTCCGTGCAGTGGGTGGCCGTCCCACCCGCGCGGAATTGAAGCCGCCCCGTCCCGACGGGTCAAAAAAACCGGCCGTGGACAAAGCGCGCGCTCGCGCCCCGATCAACCGGCGGTGCCGAAGCGGAACTGCACGCCGAGGCCGGCGTCGATGCCCACCTGCACCGCGTCGCCGTAGCCGATCGACGGCCCCGCGCCGAGCCAGGCGCCCCAGTTCTCGTGGAAGTCGTACTGGACGCCGATGCCGATGCGCGCGGCGACCGCCCACAGGGGCTCGATCCGCAGGAGCAGGCCCGCGTCGAAGAAGGTCTTCCACGCCTCCGCGCCGCCGTAGACCCGGTAGAAGAGATGGGGCGCGACGAGCCGGTTCTCGTGGTCGCCCCGCCCCGCGCGCAGGCCGAGGAAGAGCTCGCCGCCCTCGTCGTTGAGCGGGAGGCCGAAGGCAAGGTCCGCCACCGCGCCCGGGCGGCTCCCCTCCTCGTCGCTGTCGTCGGCCGCGGCGACGATGAGCTGCTCGTAGAGCACGCCTGCGAGGATCGAGGGCTGGTTGCGGTGATCGAGGCGCCACTCGATCGCCTGCGCTCCCGCTGCGCCGGGGAGGAGGGCGAGGGCTGCTGCTATGAGGAGGGCGCGGGCGCTCATGCGATCACCGGCAGCGCCGCGGCGGGGCGGGCGATCCCCTCGTTCATCCTGCCCGAGCGGAAGGGCTCGAGGTCGACGGCGGCGAAGCGGAAGCCCGCCTCCTTGACCCGCGCCGCCACCGCGGCGCGGAGGGCCGCGTCGCCGAAGAGGCGCTGCTGCTCCTCTTCGCCCAGCTCGATGCGCGCCACGTCGTCGTGGAAGCGGACGCGGAAGATGCGCAGGCCGAGGTCCTGGAGCGCCTCCTCGGCGCGGGCCACCCGACCCAGCCGCTCGGCGGTGACCGGCGTGCCGTAGGGGATGCGGGAGGCGAGGCAGGCGAGCTGCGGCTTGTCCCAGGTGGGCAGGCCGAGGCGCTTCGACCAGGCGCGGAGCTCGGCCTTGGTGATCCCCGCCTCGAGAAGGGGCGAGAGGACCTTGCGCTCCTCGCCCGCCTTGCGGCCGGGGCGGTGGTCGCCCGCGTCGTCGGCGTTGAAGCCGTCGAGGACGGCGGCGAGGCCGCGGGCGTCCGCCTCGCGGCGGCAGAGATCGTAGAGCTCGCTCTTGCAGAAGTAGCAGCGGTTGGTGGGGTTGGCTGCGTAGGAGGGGTCGTCGAGCTCGGAGGAGTCGACGAAGACGTGGGTGGCGCCCAGCTCGGCGGCGATGCGCGCCGCCGCCTCCCGCTCGCGGGGCGGGACCGAGGGGGAGACGGCGGTGAGGGCCACCACCCTCTCGCCCAGCTCGTCGAGGGCGATGCGCAGGACGAAGGTGGAGTCGACGCCGCCGGAGAAGGCGACGAGGGCGCTGCCCTGGGCGCGGATCAGCGCGCGCATCTTCTCGAGCCGGGGGCGGCTCGCTTCGGCGAGGGTGTCGAGGTCGTGGTGCTGCATCGGCTCCATCCGGGCTCGGGCGCGGTTTCGAGCGGATGGATGTAGCAGCGTGCGGCGGGATCGTCCATGCCGAGGGGACGCGGGCAGGACGGCGCGGGCGCGGGGGTGGCGCGCTGCGGGCGCCCGGATCCACCCGAGGTGTCTCGAAGCAGCGAGGGCGGGGGACGCGCCCTCGCGCGCTCCTCGCGGCAGCACGAGCCGCCGATTCCTGCGCGGTGCGGACGCGCCCTCGCACGCTCCTCGCGGCGACACGAGGCGCCGGTTGCCGGGCGGCGGCTCGTCGATCCGCTCCCGAAGGATCACGCCATCCGGCGCCACCTCGAGCGGCGCAACCGGCTCAGCGGCGCGAAGCGCTCTTCTTCGCGGACGCCGCCTTCGCGGGCCGGGCGACGCGGGCCGCCTTCGCGGTGGGCTTCGCCGCCTTCGGCGCGGGGAGCTTCGCCGCCTGCTTCGGTGCCGCCTTCTTCGCCGCGGGCTTCTGCTTCGCCGGCGCCTTCGCAGCGGGCTTCGCCCTGGCTGCCGCCGGCTTCGCCTTCGCCGCGACGGCCTTCGCCGCCACCTTCGCAACGGGCTTCGCCTTCGCGGGCGCCTTCGCCCCCGCGGAAGGCTTCGCCCTGGCGGGCTCCGCCACCTTTGCGGCGGCCTTCGCCTTCGCCCTGGCCGGCGCGGCGACCTTCGCCGCCGTGCGCGGCGCCGCCGCCTTCGGTGCGGGCGCCGCCTTCGCCTTCGCCGGCGCCGCCTTCTTCCCCTTCGCCGGCGCAGCGCCCTTCTCCGCCTCGGCGCGGGCGGCGGCCTCCGCCCTGAGGCGGCGCTCGATCATCTCGTGGCGCGCCTCCTCTGCGTCGATCTCCTCTTCCTCCTCCTCGTGGCCCCGGTCGAGGGTGCCGCCGTTGATGAGGACGTCGCGCTCCCGCCTGCTGAGGAAGCCGTGGTTGAAGAGCCGCTCGAAGACCTCGCGCCCCAGCTCCTCCACCGACTCGGTGACCCCGGTGTCCACCTTGATCTCCGGATCGGTGTTGGTCTGGTAGGGCTCGTGGTAGCCGATGATGTCGGTGACGGCGCCGGAGACCCCCTGCTTGTAGAAGCCGCGGTGGTCGCGCTCGAGGAGCTTCTCCCAGGGCGCCTCGACCATCACCTCGACGAAGCGGCCGATCTCCTTGCGGACCTCCTCCCGCGACTCGCGGTAGGGGCTGAGCGAGGTGACGATGGCGATCACGCCGTTGCGGGTGAGAAGCTTCGCCGCCCAGCCGAGGGCGCGGGTCGAGTGCTCCAGCTGCTCCCGCGCGGAGGCGCGCGGCTCCTCGGGGAAGAGCGCCTCCACCTCGGGTCCGTCGAGCAGCTCCACCCGGCGGCCGATCAGCGGCAGCCTGGAGGCGATGTAGCGTGCGAGCGTGCTCTTTCCCGCGCCGCTCATCCCGGTCAACCAGAGCGTGAAACCCGGCTGCATCTCCATTCGATCCTCCGCGCGACAACGAGGATGGCGGCGCAGGCCACCATGCGGTTACGCCTTTTCCCGGGCCGCGTCGGGTCGGCTCCCCCCGCCCTCGGCACCCTCCCCGTTCCGGCAGGAATTGGGTACCAGGCCCTTGAAAAGTCTACATTTATAGCGGGAATGCAGTTTCGCTACAACAAGCCGGCCTGCAGACGGACGCCTGCCTGCTCCATCTGCCTGCACTCCAGGTGAAGGCGCGCGCCTCGACCAGCCGGGGCGCGGGGCCGTGGATCGCGAGGACCCAGTGGTCCACGCCGGGGTGGAGGGGGCGGCCCGCGGCGGTGGTGGCCGCGGCGCGATCCGCCGCGGAGAAATCGGCCGTTCCGTCCGGGTGGGAGTGGACGAGGGCGACGAGGGCGAACTCGCCCGCCGCGGCGCGCCGCCAGATGGCGAGCTGTTCGGCGGGATCGAGCTCGAAGCGCCGGGCGGGATCGGCGGCGACGTTGCGCACGGGCAGGTAGCGGCAGGCGCCACCCGCGCTGCGCACCACCACGCCACACGACTCGAGGGGCCAGCAGGCACAGGCGTGGTCCGCGGCGGCGGCGAACGCGGCGCAGCCGCCCGCGGGCCGTGGCGCCCCCGCGCTCACCCGTGGTCGCAGCGGACCGGTTCGCCGCCGCGGAAGTGCTGCACCGGGCGCGGGCCGTCCGCCCTGCCGAGGAGGTGGATCAGCGCCTCGGCCCCGGCGAGCGAACCGGCCAGCGAGGCGGCGGCGGGCGCGGCGGGCGCCGCGGGAAGGGCCGCGGCGCAGGCGGGGCAGAGGCGCGCGCCGGGTGGGACCACCACCGCTTCGTCGCCGCGCGCCGCCCAGTGGATCACCCCGGCGTCCGCGGCGCCGTCCGGCAGCCCGGCCCGGATCCGCAGCGCCGCCTCGCCCCGCCCCACCGCCGCCGCGGTGTCGGGGTTGAAGGCGGGGATGGCGGCGGCGAGCGCCTCGTCGCGGCGCCTGCCCCGGTCGGCGGCGGAGAGGAGCGGCGCGAGATCCGCCGCCGACACCGCGGCAGCGTCGTCGAGGAGGAGCCTGCCCACGCCGGCGAGGGCGAGCCAGGCCACCAGCCAGCCGCCCGCCTCCAGCCCCTCCACCGCCACGGTGGAGGCGAGGAGGCGCTCCTGGCCGATGCCGCCCACCTCGCGGAGGAGGATGTGGCGGGCGTACCGGTCGATCTGCGCCTCGGTCAGCACGGCTCGCTCCCCTTGCGGATCACCAGCCGGTGGCCGTCCCCCGCCGGCTCGGTGCGCACGACGGCGTGGCCGTCCGCGGCGGCACTCCGGGGGATGTTGCGCAGGGGCTCGTCGCCGCGGAGGAGGACCTCGAGGTGCGCGCCGGGGGCGAGCCGCTCGAGGGCGAGCTTCACCCGCACCCAGGTCATCGGGCAGACGTGGGCGCGGATGTCGACGGCGGCGTCGATGGCCGGCGCGGGCGTGGGATCGCGACTCATGCTGCGCAGCTCGGGGCGAGGTAGTGGACCGGATCGAGGGCGCGCACGGTGGGCGCGTCGCCGCAGACCGCGCACCGGGCATCGCGCGGGAGCGCCACCCGGCGGCTCCTGCCCGCGAGCGCGTCGTGGACGAGGAGCCCGGCGGGCGGCTCGGCGCCGGCGAGGATCCGCAGCGCCGCCTCCACCATCCACGAGCCGACCATCCCGCAGAGGGCGCCGAGGACGCCCGCCTCCGCGCAGGACGGGACGCTCCCCTCCGGCGGCGGCGCCTCGAAGAGACAGCGGTAGCAGCCGGTGGCGCCGGGGCGCACCGCGAGGACCTGTCCGGTGAAGCGGAGGATGGCGCCGTGGACGAGCGGCGTCCCCTCGAGGACGCAGGCGTCGTTGGCGAGGAAGCGGGTGGGAAAGTTGTCGCTGCCGTCGAGGACGAGGCGGGCGCCGCCCACCAGCGCCCGGGCGTTGCCGGTGGTGAGACGCTCGGCCCGGGTGGCGATCCGCACGCCCGGGTGGATCGCCCGCAGCCGCTCCGCCGCCACCTCCACCTTGGGCCTGCCCACGTCGGCGGTGCGGTAGAGGAGCTGCCGCTGGAGGTTGCTCAGGGAGACGACGTCGTCGTCGAGGAGGAGGATGGGGACGTCCGCCGCGGCGAGGAGCGGCAGGACCGAGCACCCGAGGGCGCCCGCGCCGATCACCAGGACCGGGCGGCCGTCCCGCGCCCACTCCGCACCGATTGCCGTCACGAACGCCTCCCGCGCCGCCCGCTCCGTGCTAACGGGAGTGCAGCGGCACAACGTGGCCGCGGTTCTACGAAGGGGCCGCCCGGGGGTCAAGGCGCGGCGCCGGAGGTACGGGATGAAGCAGCTCGGTTGGTGGATCTGTGTGGCGGCGCTGGCAGGTTGCGCCGGGACGCAGCGGGCGCCGGAGGCGACGGCGCCCGCGGCGCAGGCGGTGGGCGATCGCGCGGCGCGGGAGGCGTGCATCGACGGGTGGCTCCGCGAACGGGGCCTCAACGAGTACGGCGATCCCGCGGACACGATGTACGCGGGCGGCACGCCGCTCTTCGACGAGACGACGGGCGAGAGCCGCGACCGGATCGAATACCTGCTGGAGAAGCACCCGGCGCTGGTGGACGCCTGCCCCTGACGCCGGTGCGGCGGCGGGCGCGAAACGACCAGCAGCAGACAGTGGGTGACAACCCACATTGCGCCGAGCAAAGCGGCGCACCTACGATCGCCGCCCGTGCCCACCGCCACCGCAAGCCCGGCGCCGTCCCCCGGGGCGGCGCCGCTTCCCTCCCTCGAGGCCCACCGCGCGCGCCTCTTCCGCCGCCGGGGCAGGGCGCTCTTCGCGGTGCGCTGCGCCCTCCTCGCCGGCCTCGCGGTGGTGGCGTTGCAGCCCCGCCTCGCCGCGAGTCTGGGTCTCGACGGCCCCGCCGCCGTCCGCATTCCCCTCGGCCTCGCCTTCGGCGCCCTCGCCAGCAGGCTCCTCCTCGACGGCCCCCTCGGCAGGCCGGCGCTGCTCCTCTCCCTCTGCCTCGACGCCGCGGGGCTTGCCCACCTCCTCCGGGCGAGCGGCGGCCTCTTCTCGCCGCTGCTCGGCACGCAGCTCGTCCTCCTCGCCGCCTGCACCCTCCTCTTCCGCAGCCGCCTCGCCCTCCTGCCTGCCCTGCTGGTCCTGCCGTTCGCCGCGGGCGCGGGCGGCGTCGACCTCTTCCTACTCGCCTGGTACGGCGCCCTCGACCTGGCCGTCTTCGCCGCCCTCGCCTGGCTGCAGGCGCGGGACGACCACGCCCACGCGGCGGACCTGGCCCTCGCCGAGGCGCGCCGCGCCCACGCGGTGCTCGAGGAGCGCCACCGCCTTTCCCGCGAGATCCACGACGGCGTCGGCGCCACCCTCGCGGCGCTGGTGCTGCAGGCGGAGCTCGCCGGTGCCCGGGTGGGCGCGGCCGCCCGCGCCGAGGTGGGCGGCCTGCGGGACACGGCGGAGGAGGCGATCGAGGAGCTCCGGCGCAGCCTGCGCATGCTCCGCGGCGAATTCGATCCGGCGCGCGCGGTGGAGGAGCACTGCCGCCGCTTCGCCGCCCGCACCGGCCTCGCCGTCGCCTGCACCGTGGGGGGAGGCGGGTGCCCGCTGGCGGCGCAGGCGGCGCTGGCCCTCTTCCGCGTGCTCCAGGAGGCGCTCCACAACGCCCTGCGCCACGCGAACGCGAGCGCGGTCGAGGTGCGGCTCGAGCTGGCGCCAGGGGGAGCGCGCCTCGTCGTCCGCGACGACGGCGTCGGCTTCGCGCCGGGAGCTGCGCCCGCGGGCCACTACGGGCTCCGGGGGATGCGGGAGCGCGCCGCCGCCTGCGGCGGCAGCCTCGCGGTGCGCAGCGCGCCCGGGGCGGGAACGGAGATCGAGCTGCGCCTGCCTGCCGCCGGCGCAAGGGAGGAAGCAACGTGAGCGAACCGATCCGCGTCTTCGTCGTGGAAGATCAGCCCGAAGTCCTCGCCGCGCAGGTGCGGCTCCTCGAGACCTCGCCGGCGGTGGAGCTGGTGGGTACCGCCTGCAGCGGCGAGGAGGCGGTGGAGAAGGCGCCGCCGGCGCGCCCGCAGGTGGTGCTCTGCGACCTGGGGCTGCCGGGCATCGACGGCATCGAGGTGACGCGCCGCCTGCGGCGGACCACGCCCCGCCCCGAGATCCTGGTGCTCACCGTCTTCGAGGAGGAGGAGCGGGTCCTCGCCGCGATCCGCGCCGGGGCCGCCGGCTACCTGCTCAAGGGCGCGAGCCTGCCCCGGGTCATCGAGGGGATCCAGGACGTCCACGCCGGCGGCACGGTGATCCAGCCCTCGCTGGCGCGGGTGCTCCTGCGCCACTTCGGCAGCCCGGAGCAGATCGATCCCCCCGCCCCCGCCGCCCTGACGCCGCGGGAGCGGGAGATCCTGCAGATCATCGGCAAGGGCCTCTCCAACCGGGAGGCGGCGGAGGTGCTGGGCTGCTCGCGGGCGACGGTGCGGACCCACCTCGAGCACATCTACGAGAAGCTCGAGGTGACCAACCGGGTGGAGGCGGTGGCCGAAGGGCTCCGCCACGGGATCATCCACGGCTGAGCCGCAGCTCACAGGAAGGCGCCGAGGTGCAGGGTGGCGAAGAGCTGGTCTGCACCGCGCGCGGTGCCGGGCTGGAAGGCGAAGTGGTTGCCGAAGACCAGGTCCCAGGTGCCGCGGATCCCGACGCTGAAGGTCTCGAACTCCATGTCCACCCCGAGCCCGAGGGGGACCTTGGAGATCATGTCGTCCTCGATGGCGCCGCCCTCGATCCCCTCGTCCACCGCGTTGACGTGGGCGAGGCCGAAGCCGCCGAGCAGGTAGGGCTCGACGCCACCGCCGGCGAAGGGCGCCAGCTTGACCAGGCCGTAGCCGCCGTTCTGGATTGCGGCGGTGCGGGCGGAGGGATCCTCCGCCTTCGCCGTGAAGGCGGCCCCCTGGTAGCCTGCCTCCAGCTCGATCGCCCGCCACGGCTCGATCTCCACCCCGACGCCCCAGGCTGCGCCGGGATCCACGTCCGCGGCGCGGGGAAAGGCGACGAGGCCCACCCCCGCCTGCACGTGCAGGCTTCCGCCCGCGGCGCCGGCGGGGACCGGACCGAGCGCGACCAGGGCGAGCGAGGCCAGCGCGACCCGCAATCCCACCTCCGCCGGAAAAGGTGCCCCCTCCAGGCGGCAGGGACAATCGCGGCGGGCCCGGCGCCCCCAGGAACGCCGAAGCCCCCGCCGGGAGGGCGAGGGCTTCGGTGGGGCGGGCGCCCTGGCGGGCGCCCGATCCGCGGGTCAGCGCTTACTCCGCGCCGCCAGCGCCGCC
>Ga0180215_1001077_pt1 | contig 31066 bp, 21 predicted proteins | sample eDN3rd37CBELigBY_FD_128871 | JGI IMG/M metagenome (GOLD analysis project Ga0180215, IMG submission 128871) | Enriched backyard soil microbial communities from Emeryville, California, USA - eDNA 3rd pass 37_C BE-Lig BY (version 2) (version 2) | ecosystem: Environmental > Terrestrial > Soil >...
GCCGGAAACGCCGCCGCCGCACGCTCCGCCACCGCCGCCATCTCCGCCCCCTTCATCGCCGGCGCGCTCGACGCCCTCTCGCCCGTCAGCGGGTTCTTGCGCTCAAATGTCATCGGTTTCCTCGGTCTTGTCATCGTGAAAGGCATGATGGTGCCGCCGCCCGACGGCACCATCCCATTGCGTCAGAAGGAGAAGGACGCCTGCAGATACCAGTTTCTCGGACGGGCGTAGATCTTCTCGGCATAGCCCAGCGTGCCCAGCGAGGCATTGCCCTGGACCAGATAACGCTCGTCGAACAGGTTGATCACGCCGGCCGTCAGGCGCCAGCCACGGGCCTTGTCGGCAAGCGTGAGCGAGGCGTTGCCGACAAAATAATCGCCCTGCTCGATCTCGGGTACGCTGCCGGTGATGAAGGTGATCTTGGTACTGTAATTCCCGTCGAAGCGCGGCGTGAGGGCAAGGTCCCCACCCAGTGGCACTTCATAGGCAATGCCGAAATTGCCCTGGAAGGAGGGCGTGAACGGCAGGTCGTCGCCCGGCTGCACGGTCGCGGTTGCTCCGGGGATGGTCGTCACGCTCAGGATCTTGTCGTCCAGCGTGCTGGCGGCCAGATCGATCTGGAGGCCCGACGTGCGGGAACGATAGTTCAGCTCCGCTTCAAACCCCTGAATCCGGGCCTTGCCGGCGTTGAAGAGCAACGGCACCACGCCCTGGCGGAAGATGAGCTGGATGTTGTTGTAATCCGCGCGGAAGGCGGCGGCGTTGAAGCGGACTTCGCCGAAGTCGAATTTCGCGCCGATTTCATAGCTGTCGACCTCTTCCTGATCGAAGGGCGTCGGCACATAGTCCGGAGGCGCGGCATTGTAGCGCGTGTTGAACCCGCCCGATTTAAAGCTGCGGGCGTAGGACACATAAGTGCTCACGTGCCGCGACCAGGAATAGCGGGCGCTCGCCGACCCGGTCAGGGCCGTGAAGCTGCGCTTATAGGGGCCGGGGTAGATGAACAGCGGGCCGCCATCCGGAATGGCCTGGGTGGGCAGCGGATCCGGATCGGGCAGCGTCGCCGGGAAGAGGTTGAGCACCGTTCCGTGGAAGGTCTTGCGATCGCGCGAGTAGCGCAGGCCGCCGCTCAGCTCCAGTTGCTCGACGGGCTTGACGGAAATCTCGCCGAACAGCGCGATGGAATCCGTCTTCAGATCGGACACCTGCAGGTCGCGCGAGCCGGGGCCGCCCGCCAGCAGCGAGCCGATGACCGGCGGCGACGGGGGGAAGGCCAGCGGAACGGTCGCGCGTTCGTTGGTCTTCTCATTGAAATAATAGGCGCCGACGATGCCGTTGACGCTCCTCGATTCATACTGGAGCTGCAGTTCCTGGCTGAATTGATCCGATTGCGAGCCCACGTCGGTGGTAATCATCACGAAGGGCATGTTGTCCGCATCGCGAATGCCGCGTGACTCGGTCGAGCGATAGGCGCTGATCGATTTGAGCGTCAGGCTGGACGTGAGGTCCGCGACGACCGTGCCCGAGAAGCCGAACACTTCCGACGTGCTCATCACGGCCGCGGTGCCGCCGTTGACATAGGGGCCGAGCGCCTGGAAATCATTGGCGCAGCGCGCGTCATCGATCAATGGCACGTTCGGCGCGCCGAAGCGCGGATCGCCGGGGGTCAGCGGCGCGAAGGGAATGGTCGCGCCGGGGCAACCCGCCGCAACGCTCACGATCGCCGCGACAGGCGCCTGCTCGTTGACGCCCGCGAAGACGAAGGGCGCGCCATTCTCGTCGCGGCGGGTATAATCGGCCCGCAGATTGACGCGGACGCTGGGCGCCGGCTCCCAGAGCAGCGCGCCGTTCAGCGTGAAGCTGTTGTCGTCACCCAGATCGAGGCCGTCCGCCTTGCGGATGACATAGCCGTCGCGCTTGCGGAAGCCGCCCGACACGCGGGCTGCCGCCGTTTCCGCCAGCGGAATGTTGAGCGCGGCGAAGCCCTCGAACAGATTGTCGGTGCCCGTGCGGGCGCGGATGTCGCCCGAGAATGTCCCGATCTCTGGCTCGCGCGTGCGCACGAGAATGGCGCCGCCGATGGTGTTCCGGCCGAACAGCGTGCCCTGCGGGCCGCGCAGAACCTCGACACCGGCGATGTCGCCGAAATCGATAGCGCCGCCGACCGCGCGTCCGACATAGACCTCGTCGAGATAGATGCCCACGCCCGGATCGACCGCGGCTGTGGGGTCGAGCTGGCCGACGCCACGGATGAACACCACCGTCGCGGCGGTGTTGCCGGAGAGCTGCCCCGCCGTCTTGAACTGAAGGTTGGGCGTGATGGCCTCAAGGTCCGCGGTCTGGTGAATCTGCCGATCCTGAAGCATCTGCGCGTCGAACGCGGAAATCGCGACAGGCGCGTCCTGAAGCGATTCCGCGCGCCGTCGGGCGGTCACGATGATCGATCCGCTTTCGAGGTCGTCGCTGGTCTGGACGGCGTCCTGCGGTGCGGCGGGCGCTTGGGCAAACAACGGGCAAGGCGTGAGCGCGCAAATGGCGGCGCCCACAAGCATTCGTGATCTCATGATCGGCTCTCCAGAAAGTCCCCTCAGCCAGGCGCACGCGACTGCACCGCCGCCGATTGGCGGCCTCCGTATGCCTCAGCCGAAATTATGTTATATGAGGAAACAATATTTGGCAATATCACATAACAATCCTACGGGGCGGACACGCATGGAAATGCGTTGCAATACAGGACTTTTCCATGTGAGAGACGCACGGCGCGCCGATTGCCGCCGCAATATCGGCCGTTCAGAATGACTTGGCAGGAGACGGACATTTCCACCCGACATGAAGAGGACGATCCGGCGTTGCCCTTGGGGCCGCTCGATCGCCTGACCGGCTTCCACCTGCGCTATGCCTATGCGCTTTTCGGCGCGGATTTCGCGCGTGTCTTTGCGGGCACGGAGATGCGCCAAGTGTTGTTTGGCGTGCTCTCCGTCATCTCGGCCAATCCGGGCATCAATCAGGGAAAAGTGGCCAAGGCGCTCGGCATACAGCGCACCAACATGGTGGCGCTCATCAACAAGCTCGTCGAGCTGGGGCTGGTCCGGCGTGCGCTGGCGCGGGATGACCGCCGGGCCTTTGCGCTCCATCTCACGCAGGCGGGGCAGGATGCGATCCAGGCGACACTGGACCGCATCCTGGACCATGAGAAGCGCCTGCTTGCCGGGTTGACCACCGCTGAGCGGCAGACGCTTCTCACGCTGTTGCGCAAGGTGACGGCCGGCGCAGGCTGAAGCAGGCTCTCACATCACTGCGCTTTACATCGCCGCGTATCACATCGCCTTGTAGAAGCGAATTTTCACGGCCGGCTCGCCGTTCGGCCCCTTGGCGCCATCCAGCGTGCCGATGAAGGCCGTGCGGTTCAGCCAGTCATATTTGCCCATTGGCGCCTCGAAGCGGGGCTGTGTCCGGGTGGGCTGCGACGCTTGCCCCTCCTTGGGCATGCAGAGCACGCCGACATTGATGACGTTGATGATGACGCCATCGTCGGTCTTGAGCATGTAATCGGCCTCGACATCGACGCAGCCATCGGCCCGCACGAGCTGCCAGTCCCAGCCGCCGGGGAGGATCGTGCCCTTGATGCCGGGTCCCTCGAACGTGCCGCCGGTGATCGGGATGATGTTGCGGCTGCCATAGGGCGTCTTGCCCGGTGCGATTGCCTGGCCGAGCGTCACGATCTCCTCGAAAGCGAATTCAAGGCGTGGCTCGGGCGAGGGCGCGGATGGCGTCTGGGCCTGGGCGCCAGCGTGGGTGAGCAGCGCAATGGCCCCTCCCAAAATGGTGGCCGACCGCGTCCGAATCCCGTCTTTCATCTGTTTTCCCCTCTTCGGATTCCCCGCCGCTGGCTGGTTTTTCACGGCGGCTTGATCTCTTCTAATTAGTCTGACTATTTGTCCCGCGACTGAATCGTCAACCGACGGGAGTCGCCTTAGGGCATCGCACAGGGAGAGGATAGATATGTCGGACGCAAGAGTGCTTACCGCCTTCGTCTTTGCGGGCCTGCTCGCGTCACCCGGGCTCACGGCAGAGGCTTCACGCGCGAGTTTCGGCACGTTGGCGGACGGCCGAGCGGTGGAAGTGGTCACGCTCACCAATGGCCAGGGGACCACCGCGCGCATTTTGAGCTACGGCGCTATCCTGCAATCGCTCTCCACGCCGGACCGGACGGGGAAAGCGGACGAGATCACCCTGGGCTATGCCGACATGAAGGGCTATCTCACGGCGCCCAATTATTTCGGCGCGACCGTGGGGCGCTATGCCAACCGCATCAAGGGCGGCACCTTCAGCATCGACGGCAAGACCTATCGGTTGACCGCCAATAATGGCGCCAATGCGCTGCATGGCGGCGTGCGAGGCTATGACAAGCGGCTCTGGACGGTGGAGCGCGTGACCAGCGGGCCGAGCGCGGCGGTGGTCCTCAAATATGTCAGTGCCGATGGCGAGGAGGGCTATCCCGGAGAACTCACCGTCACGGCGACCTACGCCCTCAACGAGCAGAACGAACTGCGCGTCGATTACAGTGCGACAACCACCAAGCCGACGATCGTCAACATCACCAATCACAGCTTCTTCAATCTGGCCGGCGAGGCTTCGCAAGCCACGATCTACGATCATTATCTCACCATTCCCGCAGAGACCACGACCCCGGTCGACCGTTCGCTGATTCCGACGGGCGCCTTCCGGCCGGTGGCGGGTACGCCGTTCGACTTCCGCAAGCCGGCACGGATCGGCGCGCGCATTCGCGACGGCCGTGACGACCAGATCGTCTTCGGGCAGGGCTATGACGAGAATTTCGTTATCGACCGAGCGCTCTCCCCGGCACCGCGCCTGATGGCCCGGCTGGAAGACCCGGCGAGCGGGCGGATCATGGATGTCCTCTCCAATCAGCCCGGCGTACAGGTCTATACCGGAAATTTCCTGGATGGCACCGCCATCGGTCGGTCGGGCCTGGCTTATCGGCAGGGCGACGGCATCGCGCTTGAACCGCAGCTCTTCCCCGATACGCCCAATCAACCCGCCTTCGGTTCCGCGCGGCTGGATCCGGGGCAGACCTATCACAACATCATCATCTATCGCTTTTCCACGACCGCGCCTTAACGGTGACGGGCCTCCAGAGGGGGCGCGCGGGCGCCGGCCGTAGCGGGAGCCGGCGCCGTGGCCGGCGGCTGCGCGAGGCGTAGCGAGAGTCGGGCGAGAGCAGGGGTGAGAGCAGGGGCGGGCAGCGAACGAGCCGATTGGCGCTTTGCAGCCCGGTCCCCGTGACCCGCTCCGGCGAGGTGCACCTACCCTCTTGACCGCATCAATTGTCTGAGTATTGTAGCGATGTCCATGCCCGGACGGCGGCCTTGGCCTGCGCGGGCATTGGGCGGGACGGATTTTCGACAATGACATCGGCGGGCCGAACCGGCCACGCGCGGAACGGCGCTGCGGCGCGCAAGAGGGGATACCAGAACAGCATGCGCTTTTCCAAGATCATGGCGTTCACGATGGCCGGGGCCGCTTTCACGGCGCTGGCGCAACCGGCGCGGCCCCAGGCCGCAGACACGCTCTCGATATCGGTGGCGGCGGACCGCAATGGCCCCACCATCAACCGTCACATCTTCGGCCAGTTCGCCGAGCATCTCGGCTCGGGCATCTATGGCGGCATCTGGGTCGGCAAGGAGTCCCGCATCCCCAATGTGCGCGGCATCCGCTCCGATGTGGTGGCCGCGCTCAAGGCGATCCAGGTGCCCAATGTCCGCTGGCCGGGCGGCTGCTTTGCCGACGAATATCATTGGCGCGACGGCATCGGCCCGGCCGCGAAGCGCGCCGTTCGGGTCAACACCAACTGGGGCGGCGCGGCAGAACCCAATACGTTCGGCACCGACGAGTTCATGGACTTCGTGCAGCAGGTCGGCACGGAGGCCTATGTCTCGGTGAACATGGGCTCGGGCACCATCGAGGAGGCGGCCGACTGGGTTGCCTACATGACTGCGGACGCGTCGAGCACGGCCGGTAAGGAGCGGGCGGCGAACGGTCACGCCAAGCCCTATAAAGTGAAGTTCCTCGGCCTCGGCAACGAAAGCTGGGGCTGTGGCGGCTCGATGCGGCCCGACCATTATGTGGACCTGATGAAGCGCTTTGCCCGCTTCACGCACAATTTCAATCCCGCGCAGCAGGAGGGCGACGATGTGATGCAGCGCATTGCCGTTGGCCCCAACGACAATGACGGCAGCTATACCGAAGCGGTCATGAAGGCGTGGAAGGACCATGACTGGGCCTGGGACATTCAGGGCCTCTCGCTGCACAGCTACACCACCGACGGCTGGCCGCCGCATCTGCCGAGCACGGGCTTTGACGAGACGGATTATGCCAAGCTGATCCGCGCCACGCTGAAGATCGACGGCATCATCGCCGAGCATAGCGCGATCATGGACAGATATGATCCGGAGAAGAAGGTCGCGCTGGTGATCGACGAGTGGGGCGCTTGGCTGGCGCCGCTGCCGGGCACCGATCCCGGCTTCCTCGTGCAGCAGAATTCGTTGCGTGACGGCATTCTCGCGGCGCTCAACATCAACATCTTCGCCCGCCACGCCGACCGCGTGCGGATGACCAACATCGCCCAGATGATCAACGTCCTGCAGGCCATGATCCTGACGGACAAGGAAAAGATGGTCCTGACGCCGACCTATCATGTGTACAAGATGTACGTGCCCTTCCAGGATGCGACGTTCGTGCCGGTCAGCTTCGATGCGGGCAGCTTCGTGCAGGGCGACATCAGCCTGCCCCGTGTCGACGCGATTGCCGCGCGGGCCAAGGACGGCAAGCTGTGGCTGGCGATGGTCAACGTCGATCCCAGGCGGCCCGCCAATGTCCGCGTGCGGTTCGATGGCGTGACCGTCAAGGCGGCGCAGGGCGAGGTTCTGACCGCGCCCAGCGTGGCCAGCATCAACGAGTTCACGGCGCCCGATGTCGTGGCGCCGCGTCCTCTGGCGGGTAGGGTTGATGCCGGGGGCGTCACCTTCGAGCTGCCCTCCAAATCCGTGGTTGTGGTCCAGATCGATTCCTGAGCCCAACGGAGCGGACGGCATCTGCCGTCATCTCCTCTCTTGGCCGCGCCGCTTCACTCGATGAACGGCGCGGCTTTTTTCTGCTGTCCTACCAGAAAGGCGTCAGCCACAAGCGCGAGCGGGCGCAGGTCAACATCGCTTGCACCGCGCCGCAACAGATCCGCGAAATGCGCGTAAAGGGCGGGATATTCCGCATCCTGCGACACCTGCTCGCCATCAGGCAGCGTGAGCACCGCCCCACCCATGCCGAGCTTGAGGAGGCCGGCGTCGGTCTCCACCGCAATGTCCCAGCTCTGCGGGCCGGTTTGCAGAAAATCGAAGTCCGCGCTCACCGGCGCTCCATTGCCCAGGCGCATCGCAATCTGTGCGGCGACGGGCGCGCTGCAATTGGCGGGGACATGGAGGACCGCGCTCTCAAGAATCAGCGTATCCGGCAGGATTTCCGTGACGATGGAGAGCGCGTTGATCCCCGGATCGAACACGCCGAGCCCGCCGGCCTGCCAGATCCACGTCTGCCCCGGGTGCCAGACGCGCACATCCTCGCGCCAGACGATCGATACGCGTTCGATCCGCTTCTGCGCGAGCCATTCCCGCGCCAGCGCCACGCCGGCCGCGAAGCGCGAGTGCCAGCTCGCATAGAGGGTCACCCCAGCCCGGGCGGCGGCCTGGTGGAGCGCGACAACCTCACTGAGTGTCGCGCCGGGCGGCTTCTCCAGCAGCACATGCAGCCCGCGTGCGAGGGCAGCCTGCGCCAGCGCGTGGCGCACCTGCGGCGGCGTGCAGATGGCCACGGCCTCCACCGGCGGCCCCGCCGTCAGCAGCGCTTCCAGATCGGCGAAGTGCGGACTCTGCGGGAGATCGGGCGCGGCCGGCCCGACCGTGGCGGCGAGCGCGAAGTCCGGGCTGGCGACCAGCGCGGGCACATGCTGATCGCAGGCGATCTTGCCCGCGCCGATGATGGCGATGGCTATCCGCGCCACGGCTAGAGCGCCCGGACGCGGACGGGCTGGCTTGCGCGCCGCGCCATCGCATTGCGCACCGGCAGCGTGAAGGGCGCCGCCTCGATCTCGAACATATCGCCCGGCTCGGCCCGTATGCCTTCGCTGAACGACAGCGTCGCCGTGCCGAAGAAGTGCACATGGACATCGCCCGGCTGCCGGAACAGGCCATATTTGAAATGGTGATGCTCCAGATTGGCGAAGCTGTGGGACATATATTGCTCGCCGGAGAGGAAAGGCTGCTCCCAGATCGTCCGTTCGCCGCGCCGGATGCGGCTGAGTCCCCGCACCTCCTGCGGCAGCGGGCCGACCAGCAACTCGGGGCCGAGCGCGGCCTTGCGCAGCTTCGAGTGCGCGAGCCAGAGATAATTCTCCCGCTCGGTGACATGGTCGCTGAACTCGTTGGCGAGTGCGAAGCCCAGTCGGAAGGGCGTGCCATCCGGGCCAATGAGATAGATGCCGGCCAGCTCCGGTTCCTCGCCGCCGTCCTGGGCAAAATCGGGCAGGTCGAGCGGCTCGCCGGGCCCAGCCAGCTGGCTGCCATTGCCCTTGTAGAACCATTCGGGCTGCGCGCCGACTTCCCCCGGCGCCGGTTTGCCGCCTTCAACCCCTGAGAGGAACATCCGCATGGAATCGGTGAGAGCCGCACCCGCCTTGGCAGCCCGGTGCATCTTGTCGCGCCCTTCGGCCGAGCCCAGATGGGTGAGCCCCGTGCCGGTGAGATAGAGATGGGCGGGATCGTTATGATCGATGGGAGCCAGCAGCCGGCCGGCGGCAAATTCCGCCGCGAGATCGACCGACCCTTCCAGGCCGCAGGTCTCGATGGCTTGCGCCAGCGTCTGCCCCCGCGCGATCGCGCTCTCCGCGAGGCTGCGCACGCTGGCTGCCCCGCGCACGAAGCGGGCCTCTCCCTCGCGCGCGACGATGACGCGCCGCGCTCCCTGCGCATCCCGATGCTGCGCCAGCCGCAAAACCATGTTCAAGAAGCCCTTTTTCTGCCTGAATGTGTGATGATCACGCATCCCGGTCTTCGGTCTATTACTCCGACATATTCGCTGCAATGGCAATCTTGGCATCTTTGCGTTGATTGGAAAGGCTGCACTGGTATGAACAGCCTATGAAAGCAGAGGATGGCACGCCGCTCACCCCTCCGGGAGGAGCACTGGACCTGGATCCCGAGGGGGTCGTCACGTCCCCCAAGGGCTCCGGCCGGCGACTGCGCGGTGCCGTTGCGCACTATCTTGGCTCGGCAATCGTCTCGGGCGCGATCGCGCCGGGGGAACGGCTGACCGGCGAAGTGGAAAATGCCGAGGCGCTCGACGTCTCGCGCAGCGCCTATCGCGAGGCGGTGCAGGTGCTGGCGGCCAAGGGGCTGGTGGAGAGCCGCCCCAAGATCGGCACGCGCGTGCTGCCGCGAAACCGCTGGAACCTGCTGGACCCGGCCGTGCTCGCCTGGGCCTTTTCCGGCGAGCCGGACATGGACTTCGTGCGCGATCTCTTCGAGCTGCGCAGCATCGTCGAGCCCAATGCGGCGCGGCTCGCCGCCGAGCGCCGCGAGAAGGCCGACGTCAAGGCCATGAAGAATGCCCTGACACGCATGCGGCGGCATACGCTCGCCACTGAGGAAGGGCGCGCGGCGGACCGCGATTTCCACGACGCGCTCCTTCGGGCGACCCACAACAACGCGTTGATCGCGCTCAGCGCCAGCATCAGTGCGGCGGTCAACTGGACGACCAAGTTCAAGCAGCGCACGCGCGCGCTGCCCCGCGATCCCGTGCCCGATCATGCACGCGCGTTCGATGCCATCGCCGCCGGGGACGGGGAGGCAGCCAGCATCGCAATGCGGACACTGGTGGACCTGGCGCTGGAGGATACGCGCGTCGCGATGCAGGCCAGCCGGGGAGACGGGGGCGGCGCTGAAGACGAGGCAGAGCCGCGCTGAGATATGCTCGAGGGGACGGGCGATGTCGGGGGCGTTCGATCCATCGCCAGAATGACCGCGCGCTTGTAGAAGACGGGCGTCAGCGTTCGCAGGTTAGAGGTGCAAGTCAGCGTTCGCCAACGCTGGTGCGATCCGTGGCATCAAAGATTCGAAACCGCCCGGCGCGTTAAGACTTATGAAGCCAACTCGTTCGGCACCTTGATTTTCAAAGTCGTGAGCTGTTCCACCTGGAATAATGACATAAGTTCCCTTCGGAGCTTGCGTCGAGCTGTCCTCGAATATGAGGTCTAATGTCCCCGCGATGACATAAAAGATGTGATCCTCGGGATGGGAATGGAGGCCGGGACCCTTCGTTCGCGGCTCTAACCACCACTCAGATATGGAATACCGCCCGTGCGTTTCATCGCCGTCTGCTTTGAAAATCGCGGTTATCCGCCCCATTTCATAGATGCGGCCTGTTTCTGGTCGGATCACCAAGGATGCTGCATCCGTCATCTCGTACCTCTGCCGCCGGCTGGTTGTGTCGCATCGTAGCAGATGCTGGCGATCGAGGAAGTTTGTTACGTGTATCTGTCCGCTTCCGGTCGTGTCCGGAATGCGTCCCAAAGAGTCGCCCTCTCGCGAAGCGAGCGAAATTGCTCGGGCGGCTAGCGTGTCAGTGCCGCATTGGCCCAAGTGACGGGGGACGGGACGTCGCTCGGCGTTTCGGCGCGGGCGATCAGTTCGATGAGTTTGGCGCCCGTTATGTCTGCGCTCAGCGGCTCGGGCGGCTCGCCCCAGTGCAGGGGCCTGGAGCGAGCCAGCAGCTTGCCGTCGGCATAGAGCGCGAAGGTGACGGGCGTTTTGCGGGTGCGGGCGGAATCGTCGATGCCGACCTCGGCACTGAACCGGCGATAGCCCGCGTTGCGGACCTCCAGGCGCGAATTGGCCAGCACGCCGATGCCGGTATCGAAGCGCTGGCCGGCCACGGAGAGCTGCTGGCCATAGGGCGTGCTGTCCGCCTGTGCGCCGCCCCATCCGCCATAATGCGCGCGCTCGCCGGTTCCGCGCGTGCCCATCCACGGCAGCAGGCCGCGATGGATGAGCGGTTCGATCTCCGGCGCGGTCACGCCGTCGACGGCGGGGTTCACGCTGCCCGGCATCTCGGAGAGATAGAGGCCATCGGCCAGACGCCGCGCGCCCCGGCTGGTGAAGATGAGAGTCTGGCGCGGGGCGAGGCGCAGCTTGGTTTCGCCGCGAAAGGACGAGGTCGCGCCGGTCCACAAGTCGGTCAGCGCAATGTCCGCATCGGCGCGATATTTGAGATGCTGGGCGGTCAGCGTGGCCTCGATCGGCGTCGAAGTGCGATTGAGGATGGCCACGGCCTTCTCGCCGGAACTGAGCGTCTTCACGAAAATGTCGACATCGTCGGAATCGAAGGCGAGCACGGCTTGATTGCCGGCGGGATCCTGATCGAGCGCGATGATGCGGCTGTTGCCCAGCACCTCCATCAGCGCTGGCGGTGCCTGGCGCAGATCGTAGCCGATGATGAGCGGCGCATTGACCATGGCCCAGAGCGCAAAATGGGAGCGGGCGGCAACGAGATGATCCGCGTCGAATTCGCCGCTGCCGATGAACAGCATGTCCGGATCGTTCCACGAGCCCGGATGCGCATAGAGCGGGCGGCGCGAAACGCTGTCGAGATTGTGGAGCATCCGGCTCCAGTTGGGCGAGATGTCCTCGCTGGTCCGCGACATGTTGCCCACGTCCTTGGCCCAGGCGCGCACATTGGCCGAGCCCCAGAGGCAGAGCGAAAACACGAAATCGCCATCCGGATTGTTTTTCAGCAGCGCCGCGCCCACCTGCTCGTAGAGCCGGCGAACCGCCGCGATGTCGGTGCGGCCAAGCGAATCCGCGTCGATCAATGGCTCGAAGGCGCGGTATTGGCCGGATGTGACCAGCGGGTTGGTGGCGGGCAGGGCCCTGATCCCGCAAGCGTCGACCTTGATGAGATCGAACCCCCATTCCCGGAAATAAAGCGCGATGTCCTGCTCGACATGGCCGTAGAGGCCCACTTCGCGCTCCGCGACGGTGCCCTCCGGCTGGTTGGGAAAGCTCGACGTATAGACCTGTCCGCAGCTGTTGCGGCCGATGTCCGAATAGATGCCGGCCTTGAGACCCATGGCGTGCAGCCGGTCGGTCAGCGGGCGGAAGCTGGTGGTTCCATCGGGCAGGGCGGCCGAGGGAAAGGTGGCGGTCCGCACGACCATGCGTCCGTCCTGCTGGTTGCGCCGGAGCCACCAGCCATCGTCGATGCCGATATAGCGATAGCCCTTCGCGGCCAGTCCGGAATCGACGATGATCCGGGCCGACGCCATCAGCTTTTCCTCGTCGATGCCGCTGTTGAAGGCGTTCCAGCTATTCCAGCCCATGGGCGGCAGGGTCGCCGCGCCGTGGCTGTAGGCGCTCCAGCGGCCGGCGGGCGCCAGCGGATCGGCCACTGCGGGGCCGGCGGTTGCCAGCAGCGCGGCAACGAGGATCGCCGTGCCCCTCACGGCATCGGCTCGAAGACGAGATTGCTGCTGAAGAAGGGCAGCACATTGTCCTGGAAGCGATAGGCGACCCGGCTGGTGTGCGTGCCCGCATAGACCTCGAAGCTGTTGGCGATGCCGTAGCTCTCCAGCACCTCATGCAGCGTCTTCATATCGGTGCGTAACCCGTCCTGGTCGCCCACATCCATGGAGATCGCACGATAGCGGCGCAGATTGCCGATATACTGATCGACGAAGGAGAGCGGCGCATTGGCGGCCCATTTTGCCAGCACATCCTTGCGGACCGCACCGTTTTCCACCGGCAGATCGAGATAGAGCGGGGGCTTGCGCGGATTGGGCGACCATGCCGCGGCCACGGCGAGCTGGGCGCGCAGAATGAAGTTGAGAGACGCCGACTCGGCCGGTGCCTTGAGCGCGGCAAGTGTGGCGTTGGATTTTTCGTCCACCGGCCCAGCGTCGCGCGCGGAAAGGCAGCAGGCGCTCATGAGATAGAGCGCGCCGAACACATCGGCATGCTTCATGCCGATCCGCGTGGCGCCATAGCCGCCCATCGAGTGGCCGACCAGGCCGCGGCTCTCCCGCTGCGCCAGCGTGCGATAGTGGCTGTCGATATAGGCCACCAGATCGCGAGCGATGAACGTCTCGAAATCGCCCGTCGTTTGCGAGCTGGAATACATCGAGCCGTTGTGGACGGTCTTGCTGTCCGGCAGCACGAGGATCATCTCGCGCCCGCCCTTGCCCAGGGCGCCTTCCACCGTCTGCGGCACGCGGATTTCGTTGATCCACTGCTCCGGATCGATGGAATAGCCATGGAGCGCGTAGATGACTGGATAACGCCGCGCAGAATCGCGCGCATAGCTGGGCGGGAGCACCACGATGACGCGGCGCTCTGCGGTTTCACCTTCGAGATTGCCCGCAATGGCCGGCGAATGAACAGTGATGCGTTGCAGCTCGACCTTGGGCGCGCCGGCGACCAGAGGTGGCGCCTCCGTCTCCATCTGCGCGGACAGCGGCGTGCCGCTGACGGCCAGGGCCATGGCCAGCGCAAAAACGCCGTGACGGATCGTCGAATGCATAAGTCCTCCCCAGTCGAAATTTGGGCTATTTGTCTGCGTATTTATTCCAGCAGTCAACCGCTTCGGGGCAGTGGCGCGCCACGGCGTGAGGTGGAAATGGGAGGAATGTCCGTTCGGTGCAGGGACAACGCGATGGCGAGCGGGAGGAAAAGGCCCCTTTCCATCACTCCGATTAAACGATCCCTGCGGCGCTGGCGATCCCCTTAGCCGCCCCGCAGCGTCTGCATGACGAAGGCGCGGATTCGGCCGTAATTGCCATCCTTCAGCGGGCCGAGAATACCGTGCTGTTCGGTGGGCAAATGCGCAAGCGGATGGCCTTGCTGGCGGAACACATAATGATCGAACCACGCCGCCCAGGCCTGCCGCTCGGCCAGCGGGCGCTCGGCAATGGTAATCATCGCCAGCATCATCGCGGTCATCGGCGCATCCGGTCCGGTGCTGAACGCGTCCCACCAATAGTTGACCAGCATGTTCGCCGGCTCGGTCGCCTCGACCTGATGCCACCAGAGCTTGGGCAGGAACAGGGCGTCGCCAGGCTCAAGCTCAACGATCAGGGCGTGGTCGCGCAGCGTTGCGAAGCGAGGGTAGCGCGGATCGTCCGGCGCGGTGCCGGGGGCCAGCGCCACCGGTGCGCCGGCGATGCTGTGATCGATCGGTCCCACATACAGATCGCCGATGCAGGCGGGCGGATACAGCGTGAACCGCCGACGGCCGGCAATGAGGCAGGCCAGATTGTCGAGCCTGTCATAATGGCAGGCCACGTGCGATGCAGTGCCCAGCCAGAGCCGGGGTTCGACGGCGGGACTAAGCAAGGCGGTACCGTTGTCGGCCGCAAAGGCCGGGAGAACCTCCGGCACGGGGAGGGAGCCCAGATAGACAGAGGCGGCGTCTGGCGCGCGCATTTTCGCGTCGATCCGGTCGAGAACCTGGGAGACGGTGAGAGGCATGCGCTTGAAATTGAAGCCGTCGTCCTGATCGCCATAATAATAGCGGCCGTGAATGGCCTCGTCGCCGATGAAGGCCCGGCCAGGGCGCCCGCTGTCGAGACCGCGCAGATAGGCTGCAAGAGCGCTCCAGCCCTGGCGGGCGGCGGCGATGGCCGGCCAATCCGCGCATAGGCCGCGCACGACGACCGGCTGGCAATGCGCGACCACCTCGCGGTGAAAGGTGGCGGCATCGCCAAGCGCTGCGGCGTCAAGCTCGGGGACGCGCGCGGTCATGGTCAGGCCGGGGTCAGGTCGCACAGGCGACGATTGCGCTGCTCCGCCAGCGCCGGCACCAGCCGGAGCGACTGTGCGATAGCGAAGGCCATTTGGAGGTCGCCGTTGCGAAAGAGCGCGAGGGCCTGCGCGTCGTCGAGTTCCTGGAGAGCATCGAGACTGATCGTATAGAGGCCCAGCAACGTGACCGTTTCCCCATCGTCGAAGCGCAGCGAGATATCGACGGGTTCGATCAGGCGCAGCTTCATCATCGCCGCGATGAAGCGCCGGCTTTCCTCAATGCCGCGATGCGCTCGCCCCAAGGCATATTGTATCTGGCGCAGCCGGTCGCTTGGCTGGCCGTCGTCCTGGAACAGCGGTTCGCCTTCGCCGCTGGTGAAGCGTGGATCGGCAGGATCGATGGCGATGTGCTCGCCGGAGATAAAGAAGCCCTGGCGGATGACATCGAGAGGCACGAAGCCGCTCACCCGCCCCATGGAATCCTGAAGCAGGTTCTCGCCTTCCTTGAATCCGAACATCGCTCCGACATAAAATTGCCCGGTGCTGCTGTCCTTGGTGAAGAAAAGCGGCGCCCGGGCGGCGGCTTCCGCGATCTCATCCGGGACGATCTGGACGAAACTCTGCGCCGGAGGTGTCGGCTTGCCTAGCCTGAGCCTAGCGTGGCGTTCTCGATCAAGTACCTCTAAATCCGCCATATTTATATCGCCCTTTCCCCCGAAATGCGTCTGGCGGGATCTTTTCGTAATGCCTGCCTCGACCGGATTTCTCTCTCAGAAATACAATGTTCCTGCCGATAGGCCAGTGCTCATCGCAATTTAATTACACCGACAAATTATGTTTGATAGCGCTACCAAAACATGGTAGCGACTCCCCTGCTAGATCAGAATGCCGTCATCCAGGCCGACTCCGGATTTGAACAGTCCAGAGCGGAGCGGTCCAGATTTGCCGGCGTCTTCTGAAACAAAGATCGCACGAACGCGACGAAGGGCATGCGCACATGCGCGGAAGAACGCGGATGAACTCGAGGAGGGGGGAAGAAAGTGTCCCAATTTACTGATCCGACAAATAGGAATGCGGCGCGTGGTGTGCCGCGCCGGCTTGCACTGATCTCGGCGTCCAGTCTCTGGGCCCTGGCGATTGCGGTGCCGGCCCATGGCCAGGCGCAGACGGGCGCCAATGCAGCGGCGGCCGAAGAAGTTGCCGATACCATCGTCATCACCGGTATTCGCCAGTCTCTGCAGCGCAATCTCGATATCAAGCGCGAGGCATCGGGCGTTATCGACGTCATCTCTGCGGAAGACATTGGCAAGTTCCCGGATTCCAACGTCGCGGCCGCGCTCCAGCGCTTGCCGGGTCTGTCGATCCAGCGCTCCGGCGCGCGCGGCGAGGCCACCGGCGTCAGCATCCGCGGCTTCGGCGGCGATTTCGTCGACACGCTTTACGACGGGCGCCACATCTCCACGGCCACGGGCGGCCGCGGTATCGACTTCACGACGGTAGGCGCCGATTTCGTCGGCCAGCTCAACGTGTACAAGACGCCCGATGTCGAGCTCTCGACCAGCGCCATCGGCGGCACGATCGACATCTATCTGCCCAAGCCGATGGACCGCCCCGGCCTGCGCATCGCCGCCACCGCGTCCGGTGCCGTGCAGTCCCGCGACAAGAGCGTAACGCCAACCGTCGGTGCCCTGATCAGCAATACCTTCGCCGACGACCGGTTCGGCGTGCTGGCGGACATCAGCTATTCGCGGCGCGATACGACATCCAACCACGTCTTCATTCCGGGCTGGATCGGCGCACACTTCTATCAGTGCCAGAAGACGGCCACCTGCACGGACGCCGACCGGACTTCCGCCAACCAGAATTTGCTCACCTGGTTCCCGCAGCAGCAGGGGTTGGAGCAGACCCGCAACAAGGATGAACGCGTCGACGGCCGCATTGCCCTGCAATGGCAGCCGACGGATGACATCCTGCTGACCATCGACGACAATTTCAGCCGTCAGACGGTGCACAGCAGCGCCTATGGCTATGCCGCCTGGTTCAACGGCGCGGACCTGCGCAATGTCAAGATCGATGGCAATGGCACCGTGACCGACTTCTCCCAGTTCGGCACGCCCATGGACTTCAATGCCAACCAGGCACGCAACATTTACGAAACCAACCAGTTCGGCGTGAACCTGAAGTGGGATGTAGCCGAGAGCCTGCGGCTGGAAGTCGATGGTTCCATAGCCCGCAGCACTCGTAACCCGGACCGCAATGGCTTCAATGACAGCATGGACATCGGCTATGGCGGCACCAACGGTGCCACGACCGTGCTTGGTGCCAACACCGGCGTGACCATCCTGGGGCCGAGCAGCGAGTTCCTGCCCCAGATCCACGATGTCGGCCCAGCCGGGGATGCCTCGCGCTTCCTCGATACCAGCGTGGTCGGCTCCCACGTTATCGTGCGCGGCGCCGCCTACAACACCGATACTGTCAAGCAGCTGCGCGCCGCGCTCGGCTGGGATCGGGACAATCTGAAGGTCAAGATCGGCGGCCAGTACATGGAGGATCAGCTCTATGGCGATGCCGACAGTACGTTCACCAACGGCGTCTTCGCCAGCCGGGGCGGCTACGGCACGCCATCGGGGCGGCCCGGTCCGGAAGATGGCGGCGGCATCGCGCCGCTGCCGGCGAGCGTCTATCAAGGCACGGTCTCGACGAACAACTGGATCCCCGGTCGCTCCGGCAGCCTGGCACCTGGCTTCTTCGTCTACGATCCCTATCAGGTCTATCAGCTGCTTGAGCAGACCGGCGGCTCGGTCGCGCCGTCCTTCAATCCAGGCAGCGTGTTCCGGATCAAGGAGCGTACTTACGCGATCTTCTTCAAGGCCGCGTTCGACGGCGACATCGCCAACATGCCCTTCCACATTTCCGCCGGCGTCCGGCACGAGGGCACGCATCTTTCATCCGCGGCGATCGGGCGGCAGGTTCTGGGCCTGAGTATCCCGGCCACCGACCCGACGCTGATCCAGCCGGACCCCACGTTGGGCCCACTGAAGGATGGTTATTCGGAAAGCACGAACATCGTTCGGACGTCGAATTACACCTATCTGCTGCCCAGCCTGGACGCCAAGCTGGAAATCACGCCGCAGTTGACGTTCCGCATGGATGTCTCGCGCACGTTGACCCGGCCGGGCCTCGGGAGCCTGCGGCCCACGGTGACGCTGGGTACGCTGCGCGTCGGCAGCCTGTCGGCCAGTGGCGGTAATCCGGATCTGAAGCCCTATCTCTCCGATAACTTCGATGCCGGGCTTGAGTGGTACTATCAGCGCAATTCCTATTTCGCTGCGAACTTCTACCTCAAGCATATCAGCAACTTCATCGTCGGCGGCGTTTCGACCCAGAGCATCAACAATGTGATCGATCCGAGCACCGGCCAGGTGGCGAAGTTCAACGTCAACGGCCAGATCAACGGACCGGATGCAACGGTGCGAGGTTTCGAGTTCGCCTTGCAGCATGTCTTCGGAGACAGTGGCTTCGGCTTCCAGGCCAACGCCACGCTTCCCTCGACCAACCGGAACTACGATCCCAAGGACATCTCCGGCACGGCCTTCTCCATCACGGGGCTGGCCAAGTCGGCCAACTTTGTCGGCTTCTACGACAAGGGTGGGTTCCAGATCCGTGGCGCGGTGAACTGGCGCGACGAGTATCTGCTCGGGCTCGGGCAGGCGCAGGGCGGCACATTCGGGGCCGAGCCGGTCTATGTCGACCGGCAGCTCCAGATCGATGCATCGGCCAGCTACGACATCAACAAATACTTCACGGTCTTCGTGGAGGGCACCAACCTGAACAATTCGACATACAGCACGCATGGTCGGTTCAGTAATCAGGTGCTGGATGTCTGGTCCTACGGTCGGCGCTTCACCTTCGGCGCGCGCGCCCGCTTCTGATCGCGATCGTCCGGGGGGTGCCGGCTGGCATCCCCCGGATTAATCTTGCCGGCCACGCGGCCGGTCGTTTCGATCGTCGAGGACCATGGTTCAGCCCGTCACGCACATCGTCATCGTCGGCGGAGGCACCGCAGGGTGGCTGACCGCCGGAATCATTGCAGCGCGCCATCGCGGCCGGATGCCCGGCGGTTTCACCGTCACGCTGGTGGAATCGCCCGATACGCCTGCCATCGGCGTGGGCGAGGGCACATGGCCGACCTTGCGCACCACGCTCAAGAAGATGGGTATTTCCGAAACCGACTTCTTCCGGGAGTGCGATGCCACCTTCAAGCAGGGCGCCAAGTTCGCCCGCTGGACAACGGGCGCGGCGGACGATGCTTATTATCACCCGCTGATGCTGCCACAGTCCTTTGCCGATCTGAATCTGGTCCCGCACTGGCTGGCGGGCGAGGATGGGCGCGATTTCTGCGATGCGGTCTGCCCGCAGGGGCGGATCTGCGAGGACGGCCTCGCGCCCAAGACCATCGCGACGCCCGAATATGAAGCGCTAGCCAACTATGCCTATCATCTCAATGCCGGCCGGTTTGTGCCTTTCCTTCAGCGCCACTGCCGCGACAATCTGGGGGTGCGGCATGTTCTGGCCAATGTGAACAGCGTCGCGCTGGCCGAAAATGGCGACATCCGCGCCATCGAAACAGATCGCGCCGGGGAGATTGCGGGCGACCTGTTTGTGGATTGCACGGGCTTCAAGGCACTGCTGATCGGCGAGGCGCTTGGCGTGCCGTTCAAGAGCTGCAGCGATGTTCTGTTTTGCGATACGGCGCTGGCGGTCCAGCTTCCTTATGAGAGCGAAAACAGCGCCATCCCCACCCACACCATATCCACCGCGCAAAGCGCCGGCTGGATCTGGGATATCGGCCTGCCGCACCGGCGCGGCGTTGGCCATGTCTATTCGAGCCAGCATATCTCAGACGATGCGGCGGAACAGGAACTGCGCGCCTATCTGGGGCCGGCGGGCAACGCGCTGTCCGTGCGCAAGATTCCCATCCGCGCCGGTCACCGCGAAACCTGCTGGAAGCGCAACTGCGTGGCGATCGGCCTTGCCGGCGGCTTCCTCGAACCGCTGGAATCCTCGGCCATCGTTCTCATCGAGCTCTCCGCCAAGATGATCGCCGAGCAGATGCCGGCCTGCCGCGAGGTGATGGACATCATTGCCAAGCGGTTCAACGAGACGACCGAATATCGCTGGGGCCGTATCATCGATTTCCTCAAGCTGCACTATGTGCTGACCAAACGGCAGGACACCGCCTTCTGGCGCGACAATCTGCTGCCGGAAACCATCCCGGACCGCCTTGAGGACCTGCTGCTGCTCTGGCGCCATCAGCCGCCCTGGTTCCATGACGAATTCGACCGGATCGACGAGGTCTTCCCCGCCGCGAGCTACCAATATGTGCTCTACGGCATGCGCTTCCCGACTGAAGTCGAGGCCCGTACGCTCGTCGGCGAGAGCCGCCAGGCGGCGCGGGCGCTGCGCGAGAACCTCGTCCAGACGGATCGGCTGCGCCAGGGTCTGCCGCGCCATCGCGATCTCATTCGCAAGATCCATGAGCAAGGCATGCAGCCGATATGAGCCGCCGGCCTGCATGCTCTGCTTCGCTTCCTTCGGAGATCCTGATGCCGCGCCGTCCTTTTGCCGCTTCTCTTCCCTCCCGCCTCGTTCTGGTTCTCGCGATGGCATCGGGCGTCGCGCAGGCGCAGGCGCAGGCGCCTACGGACGTGCGCGCGCGCGCCGATGGCCTGGCGCAGGCGCTGGTGTCGAAGATGACGCTGGACGAGAAGTTGGGGCAGTTGCTCAACACGGCGCCGGCCATTCCGCGCCTCGGCGTGCCGGCCTATAACTGGTGGACGGAATCACTGCACGGCGCCCTGGGCACCGTTCCCACAACCAATTTCCCCGAACCGATCGGCCTCGCGGCGAGCTTCGATACACCGCTGGTCCAGGAGGTCGCCGGCGCGATCAGCACGGAGATGCGTGGCCTCCATGCGCTCGCGCGGCAGACCGGGCGTATGGGGCGCATCGGCACGGGGCTCAATAGCTGGTCCCCCAATATCAATATCTTCCGTGATCCGCGCTGGGGGCGAGGCCAGGAAACCTATGGCGAGGACCCGTTCCTGACGGCACGGATCGGCGTTGCCTTCATCACCGGCTTGCAGGGACCTAATCCCGATCTGCCCAACGTGATCGCCACGCCCAAACACTTCGCCGTGCACAGCGGCCCGGAATCGACCCGGCACACCGCCAATGTCTTCGTGTCGCGGCACGACATCGAGGACACCTATCTGCCTGCGTTCCGCGCTGCCATCGTGGAGGGGCGTACGGGCTCGATCATGTGCGCCTATAACCGGGTGGACGGTCAGCCCGCCTGCGCGAGCGACGATCTTTTGCGGCGCTATCTACGCGAAGCCTGGAATTTTCAGGGCTATGTGGTGTCCGATTGTGACGCTGTCACTGACATCGACCGCCGCCATCATTACGCGCCGGACGGCAAGACCGCCGTTGCGTCCGCGATCCGCGCGGGAGTCGACAATGAGTGCAATGGCGGCACGCTGAGCGACATAAGCGGGCTGACCGACCGTTACCGCGATGCCTTCGCGGACGGGCTGATTGCGCCCGCGGAACTGGACCGCGCGCTCGTGCGACTCTTCTCGGCGCGCTACCGCACGGGCGACCTGCCCGGCCTGCGCCCAGCCGAGCCGATGCGCCCGCTTGCCGAGACGGTGAACACGCCCGCTCATGCCGCGCTGGCGCTCAAGGCGGCCGAGCAATCCATGGTGCTGCTCAAGAATGACGGCATTCTGCCCCTGCGGGCGGATGCGCGCATCGCCGTTATTGGCCCGCTCGGCGATGCCACGCGCGTGCTGCGCGGCAATTATTCATCGACTCAGTCGGCACCGCCCATCTCGGTGGTGGATGGCTTGCGTCAGGCCATGCCCAAGGCGCAGGTCCGCTATGTGCCGTTCGGCCCCAGCGTCACCGATGGCGACCCGGTGCCGACAACGGCCTTGCGCACGCCCGATGGCAAGCCGGGTGTCCTGGCGCGCTATTATAATCCCGTGGAGCCAGCTCCCGCCACGTTCGCGCCGGGCACGCGTGAGACCGCTCTCAAGCAGATGCGCTGGGCCGAGACGCCTGTTGCGACACGTCGGGAAGAGGGCATTGGCGGCGGCAGCCTCGATCTGGCGCAGGTCAGCGATCATCATCGCACGGTCTGGACGGGGTCGCTCATCGCGCCCGAAACCGGCACGTACCGGCTGGGTCTCTCCGGCATGGACGGCACGCTGATCTTCGACGGCAAGCCGCTGGCGCAGGCGCGTGGCTGGGGCAGCCTGGCGGACCTCAAGACAGTGACGCTTCGGAAGGGGCAGGCCTATCCCATCGAGGTCAGTTCGCACAGCCACGGCGGGGATGCGACTATCGGCCTCGTCTGGAAGCGGATTTCGCAGGATCCGGCGGGTGATCTCAAGGCCGCCGCCGACGACGCCGACGTACTGGTCGCCGTTGTTGGCCTCACGTCCGATCTGGAGGCCGAGGAAGCGCCGGTGAAGGTCGAAGGCTTTGAAGGCGGCGACAAGACCACGCTCGATCTGCCTAGCGATCAGCGCGCCCTCCTCGAGCAGGCACGCGCGACCGGCAAGCCGCTGGTTGTCATCGCCATGAACGGAAGCCCGGTCAATTTCAGTTGGGAGAAGGAGCATGCTGCTGCGCTGCTGGAGGCCTGGTATCCCGGACAGTCTGGCGGCCTTGCGGTCGGTAACATCCTCTCGGGCAAGGCCGATCCGGGCGGCCGGCTCCCGCTGACGTTCTACCGCAGCGTGGCGGACCTGCCGCCCTTCGGCGACTATTCCATGGCCGGCCGGACCTACCGTTATTTCACCGGCAAGCCGGTTTACCCGTTCGGCCATGGCCTGAGCTACACCAGTTTCACTTATGCCCCGCTCACGGTCGACACGCGCGGGGATGCCACCAAGGGCCTGCGCGTCACCACCACGGTGCGCAACAGTGGACAGCGCGCCGGCAGTGACGTTGCACAGCTTTACCTCGACTTCCCCGACCAGCCGGGCACGCCGCGTCTGGCGTTGCGCGGGTTCCAGCGGTTCGATCTGGCGCCGGGGCAGGCGCGGACGATCGCATTCGACCTGTCGCCCCGCGATCTGAGCGCGGTCACGCCGGATGGGGATCGCGTTGTGCTGGCCGGCCAGTATCGGGTCAGTGTCGGGTCTGGCCAGCCGGGCGAAGCCGCGAACGTTCAATCCGGCTCTTTCGAGATCGCAAAGGTCATCGCGCTGCCGAAATGAGGCGCGAGGGCCGCGGGCTGGCCTATTCCTCTCTCCTTCAGGCCAGCCCGCGCTCCAAGAGCGGCCCGTGGAGAGTCACGGACCGTCCCGGTTCCAGCGTGAGGTCAATGGACCGGTCGGCGCAGCGAACCCGCTTCCTTCCCGGAACCGCGACGGCCAGCATGGCCTGGACGAGCTCTCCGTCGCGCCATGCGAAATCGACCTGGCAGGCGCCGGGCGCGCGCAAGCCCCGTACCGATCCGGTGGGCCAGGCCCGAGGCAGCGCGGGCAATAGGAGAATATCGTCGCCCCGACTTTGCACCAGCATCTCGGCAATCGCTGCCGTGCCGCCGAAATTTCCGTCGATCTGGAACGGCGGATGCGCGTCGAACATGTTGGGATAAGTACGCTCCGGCCCGAACAGGAAGCGCAGGATTCGGTGGGCATGCGCGCCCTCGCGCAGTCGCGCCCAGAGCGCTGCCCGCCATGCCGTCGCCCAGCCGGTGGATTCGTCGCCGCGCAACTCCAGCGACGTGCGTGCCCCCGCCGCCAGCGCCGGCGTGACATCCGGATCGATCTGCTGGCCGGGAAACAGCCCATAGAGATGCGAGACGTGACGATGATGCGGATCGGGCGCTTGGCTGTCCCAATCCTCCTGCCATTCCTGCAACTGGCCCTGCGCCCCGATCCGGTCGGGCGCCAGCCGCGCGCGGGCGGCAGCCAACTCGGCCGAGAATAGCGCGTCGATGCCGAGGATCGTCGCCGCCTGCACTGTCTGCGCGAACAGGTCGCGCAGGATCTGCATGTCCATGGCCGGCCCGGCGCACAGGGACGCGCCGCCGGGGTGGATATTTTCCGGCGATAGCGACGGATTGGTGACGAGATGGCCGGTCCGGGGATCGACCTGGAGTACGTCGAGAAAGAACTGCGCCGCCCCGCTCATCAGCGGATAGACCGAGCGCAGATAGGCCCGGTCCCGCCCATAATCGTAGCGCGCCCACAGATGCGTGCAGAGCCACGCCCCGCCGGTGGGCCAGAGCCCCCAGGCGGCGCCATCGATGGGCGCGGTCGCACGCCACAGGTCGCTGTTGTGATGCGCTACCCAGCCCCGTGCGCCATACATCTCCCGCGCGGTGCGCGCGCCTGTGACGGCAAGATCGCGCACCATCGCGATCAGCGGTTCGGTGCATTCGGGCAGGGCCGTGGGTTCGGCGGGCCAGTAGTTCATCTGGGTGTTGATGTTGATTGTGTATTTCGAGCCCCAGGGCGGCTCGGTGCTCTCGTTCCACAGCCCTTGGAGATTGGCCGGCTGGCTCCCCGGCCGGGAAGAGGAAATGAGCAGGTAGCGGCCATACTGAAAATAGAGCGCGGCGAGCGCGGGGTCGTCCGAGGTCTGGCTGGTCCGGATGCGCTCGTCGGTCGGCCGGTCCGCGGCGGGGGTGCGCCCGAGATCGAGCGTGACACGGCGGAACAACTGCTGATGAGCCTGCGCGGTATCGGCGGCGATCTGCTCGAAATCCCTTGTCGCGGCCGATGCGATGGCGGCCTGCGTCGCCCCGGTGGGATCGCCGCTGCTATCGTCGAAGCGGCGATAACTGGTGGCGATGGCCAGCAAAATGGTGAGCGCCTGCGCGCCGCGCACCGTAAGACCTGTCTCTCCGCGCACGATCGTGCCGCCGCTGGGCAGCAGGCGCGCGCGCATCTCGAAGCGCAGGGCGCCGGGGATACCATTCCCGTCGGGATTGCGGCCCGAAAAGACGAGGGCGTCCCGCGCTACGGACAGGGCGCCGCGATGGGGCGAGGTGAGGGCGATGGCGCAATCAATGGCCACCGCGCCGTCGCTGTCGAGATGGATGGCAATGACCTGATGCCCCGGCGAGGCGACCACGCGGCGGCGATAGGTGATGCCGCCGGCTTGGAAGAGCGTCGTGGCCAGCGCGGCATCAAGGTTGAGTTCACGATGATAGGCCTCCACCGCAAGGCCGCTCAGATGAGGCATGTCGATGAGCAGATCGCCCGCGGTCTGATAGGCCATCTGGCTGAGCGGCCTTGCCATGAGCTTCTCGTCCGCCAGTGTCTGAGCGTCGCGATAGCGGCCGGCGGTGATGAGGTCGCGGACTTTGGCCATCGCGCCCCGCGCTGCCGGGTTGACTGGATCGTAGGAGCCACCGGACCAGAGCGTATCTTCGTTGAGCTGGAGGCGCTCATGGGTTGTGCCGCCGAACACCATGGCGCCCAGCCGGCCATTGCCCACGGGCAGGGCCTCGACCCATTGCGTGGCGGGCTGGCGATACCAGAGCCGGTCCGCCGGGTCAGGCAACGCCGCGCCCGATGCGTTCGCGGGCAGGGCCAGGCCGGCTATCATCGCCGCCGACCCCTCCAGCATGGCACGCCGCGTGAAGGTCATGAGGCGCTCCTTCCAGACGACCTGCGAGTCAGTCGATTGGGCGTTCCGGCGCCAGCGCGTTCGTCGGCTTCGATCCCCAGAGCGCATAGAAGAGTACATAGAGCTCGCAGGCGACAGTCAGCAGGAAGGACATCTGCAAGCCATAGGCGTCCGCAAGCCGCCCCTGCACGATCACGAGCGCGCCACCGGCAATCGCCATGATGAGCAGACCCGAGCCTTCCTCGGTGAGCGGGCCCAGGCCGCGAATGCCCAGCGTGAAGATGGTGGGGAACATGATCGAGTGGAACAGGCCCACGGAGATGACTGCCCACATGGCGACATGGCCTGTCGTGAACGTCGCGGCCAGCATGACCAGCGCGGCTGCGGTGGCGGCCAAGGCCAGGATGCGCTCGGGCGCGACCTTCTGCATGAGCGCGCTGCCCGCGAAACGCCCCACCATCATGCCGCCCCAGAGCAGGAACAGATAGTCCGAGGCCTGCGCATGGGTCATGTTGCCGATATCGGGCGCCGAGATGAAGTTGATGAAGAGATTGGAGACGCCGATTTCCGCGATCAGATAGATGAAGATCGCGGGGACGCCGAACACCAGATTGCGGTGCCGCCAGAGGCTGTGCTGGCGCCGCTCCTCGCGCGCGATCCGGCTCGTTGCCTGCCCGATGGCGGGCAGGGGGAAGCGCGCGATCACGATGGCGAGCACCACCAGCACCACGGCCACGATCAGATAGGGAAGCTGGACCGATTGTGCATCGGCCAGGCGCTCCGCCGCGCTCAGCCCGTCCGCGCCGGTGGCGGAGGTGCCGGATTTGGAGCGGGCGAGGATGAGATAGCCGCCGAAGAGCGGCGCCAGCGTCGTACCCAGCGAATTGAACGCCTGGACGAAGTTCAACCGCGACGACGCCGTCTCCGGCGTTCCGACTACGGCGACATAGGGGTTGGCCGCGACCTGCAGCAGCGTGATGCCGCTGGCGATCACGAACAGCGAGGCGAGCGTCATCCCGTAAGAGGGAATTCGCGCCGCCGGGATCATGCCCAGCGCGCCCACCGCCATGACGAGCAGGCCCGTCACCAGTGCGCGCTGGTAGCCGATGCGCTCGATCAACTTGGCCGAGGGAATGGACGCCACGAAATAGGCGATGAACCAGACACTCTCGATGAGTGTCGTCTGGGTGTAATTGAGATCGAAAACGCTGCGCAGGTGCGGGAGCAGCGTGTTGTTGATGACGGTGATGAAGCCCCACATGAAGAACAGCGTGGCAAGCAGAGTCAGCGCCGGGCGATAATGGTTCGCGGCCATGGCGCCGCCATCGGGCGACGCGGTCCCATTCGTCTGCAACACGGCCATCGCTCATCCCCTCCCGCCGCGTCCCGTTTTTCCGGGCATCGCGGACCGTCCTTTTGATTTAGTCTGAGTATTGGACGTTTACAGAGGCGTCAACCACAGGCATGGCGATGATCGCAGAAAAGCTGGTGGGCGCGCTCCGGCGGACGCGGCGCGACGCATTGGCGGGATTGCACGAGGCGTGCGTGCGCGGGTTGCTTGCCGCCATAAGCGTGCGCAAGAAGGGCGAGCGTTCCGGCAGGAGGGGCCATGCAGATCTTCGGCGACTGGGGCACCACGCGGCTCCGCCTCTTCAGAGGAGCGGGCGAACGTTGCGACCGCCGTGAGGGGCCGGGGATTGGCCATCTGGATGGCAAGGCGCCCACCGAGGCCCTGATCGCGGCGCTCGGCCCGTGGCAGACGGATGCGCGGCGCCACGGCCTGTTTCTTTCCGGCATGGCCAGCGCGCGGGGCGGATTGGCCGAACTGCCTTATCTGCCTTGCCCGGTCAGCGCCGGACTGTGGCGCGATGCCGCGGCCGCCGTGGAGATCGACGGCATTGCCCTGCGCATGGCGCGTGGCCTGTGTGCCACGAACCTGGCGGGCAGGCCCGACGTAATGCGGGGCGAGGAAACGCAGATTTTCGGCGCTCTTGCGCAAGATCCGGAGCTTGCTTGTGGGCAGGCGATCATCGTCTTGCCCGGTACGCACAGCAAATGGACTGAGATGGACGACGGTGAAATCCGCCGTTTCCACAGTTTTCCGACCGGCGAGCTGTTCGCGATGCTGCGCGATCATTCCACGCTTTCCGCGCCCTCAACGGCTGCGCCGGATCCGGAGGGCTTTGCGGCGGGGATCGCCATGGCGCCGGATGGCCTGCTGGCATCCTTGTTTCAGGCGCGCGCCGCACAGTTGGTGCGTGGACAGAGCACCGCCTGGTCCGCAGCCTTCCTTTCCGGCCTGCTGATCGCCAGCGAATTTCGCGAAGCGCTGGCGCTGCTGGACGGACGGCCCCGCCGCCTGCTGCTCATCGGTGCGCCAGCGCTGGTTGCGCTCTATCGACAGGTGGCGCAAAGTCAGGGGCTGGCACCGGAGGCGCTGGACGGAGACGCCTGCGTGCGTGCCGGCCTTCAGTTGATCGCGGGGCAGGTGGACCGATGATATTGGACGAGATGCCTGCCGAGACGCCGCCGATTGTAGCGATCCTGCGGGGCGTTCAGGCGCACGAGATCGCAGCCGTTGCCGAGGCGCTGATCGCTGCCGGCATGCGTTTCATCGAAGTGCCCCTCAATTCGCCGGACCCGCTGGCAACGATCCGTCGATTGACGCAGGTCGCCGGAGACCGGGCGCTGTGCGGCGCGGGGACGGTGCTCACGCCCGCCATGGTCGATGCGGTGGCAGAGGCCGGGGGTCGCCTGATCGTCACGCCCAATAGCGATCCGACGGTCATTGCCCATGCGGTGCGGCGCGGTCTTGAGGTTATGCCGGGCTTCGCCACGCCGACGGAAGCGTTTGCCGCTGTCGGGGCTGGCGCGCGGCGGCTGAAGCTCTTTCCCGCGCAGAGCTTTGGACCCACGCATCTCAAGGCGATGCGCGAGGTGCTGCCGCATGGCACCGGCATCTGGGCGGTGGGCGGCGTCGACACCACGACTCTAGGTCGATGGCTGGATGCCGGCGCGCAGGGCGTGGCCGTAGGGAGCGCCATCTATCGGCCGGGTGATGGCGCGCAGGCGGTTGGCCGGCGCGCCGCCGAGCTGGTCGAGGCCTGGCGCTGCTGGAGCCGCTCCGCGGCGCAATAAGCCGGCCGGGTCAGGACGAGGTTGGCATGGAAGGCGGAAGGATCGCCCTGCTCATTGCGCAGGGCCGTCCGAGCCACGAAGCTTGATTTCGTAGCCCAGGCGCAGGTGGCGCGCGCGTGCCTTGCGAGCGTCGGGCGACTCCTGCCGTAACGTTCGGGCCAGCAGCGCGACAGCCGCGGCGGACATGGCGTTGATCGGTTGCCGGATCGTGGTGAGTTCCGGCCAGACCGTCGTCGCCAGAGCCGTGTCGTCGAACCCGCAGACCGACAGATCGTGAGGCACATCGAGGCCGCGCTGATGGGCGATGGCGATGCATGCGGCGGCCATGTCGTCATTGGAAGCGAAGATGGCTGTCGGCCGCTCGGGCAGGTCGAGCAGCTCCTCGGCGGCATCGAGACCGGAGCGATAGGTGAAATGGCCCGATGCGATCAGCTCGGGTCGCCGGGGCAAGCCGCTCTCCGCAAGGGCCCGCAAATAGCCCTGGAGCCGCAGGGCGCTAGCCGATTGCCGGGCGTCGCCGGTGATAAAGCCGATCCGCGCATGACCCCGCTCGATGAGGTGCCGTGTCATCTGGAAGGCGGCCCGGCGCTCGTCGATACAGACCGACAGGGCCCAGTCGGGCGCCTTGGCCGATGCGATCGAGACGACCGGCAGTGCCAGCGTGCGCAACCGATCCAGCACATCCTTCGATTCACTGATCGGCGGAGTCAGGACGAAGCCATCCGCCCGGGCCGCGATCAGGCGGTCGATCGCGGCGTCGGCATTCCCGGCCTCGTCGCAGGCCTGCACGATGAGCTGAACCCGGCTGCGCCGTGCCGCATCGAGGCTACCGAGAAGCAGCTCGGTGAGATAGCCGGAGCTGGGATTGTCATAGATCAGGCCGAGGCGGAGCTGATCCCCGGTCTTGAGCGAGCGCGCGGCGAGGTTGGTGCGATAGCCCAGCGCCTGGACCGCCGCCAGCACGCGCCGGCGCAAGTCCTCGCTGACATTGTCCGCGCCGTTCAGGACCCGACTCACCGACATCGCCGACACGCCCACGCGCGCGGCTACGTCGCGCATGGTGGCGGTCCTTCTCGGCGCCGCACGGCGGGTGGCGCCGTTTCGATCGCTAGAGGGGAGTGGCACGATCACAATTGGGGTATTTTGTCTGTCTATTCATACAGACTATGCACAGGGGAAAGCAAAGGCGAGGCGACGAGGGAACGCATGAAAATCCGCATTTAAGCTGAGTATCCCGGTAAAAAATGGTGGCGTTCGGTGGTTTCATAGCGCGTATTTCACCTCCTAAAAAGATTGTTTTACACGGTGTAATAAATTTAGTGGTCGAGCAGGCAGCCGGGTGTGCGGGTCGCGTGGTCATTGGGCTCCTGGCTGAGGATGGATCGCGATTGGGGCTGTTTGCCGCAGGGGCCTTGCCGGCGTAGCGGCAGGGCTGCTGGTGTACTGGGATGCCGGAAGGGCGGCGCAGCGCCGTTCGTTATGGTGCAACATCGTCAATCCCGCGTCCGGGGCCAGATTGCGGGGTATCCATCGGTTTTATACGGGCATTCGTCGCTTTTTCGACTGGTTCATCGCCAATTAGGGCAGGCGCGCGCATAAGAGGCGGCAGGCCGATGGACGGATCGGCCGTGAAGAAGGAGACAGGATGTGATGCCCAGGACATGGATCGGCGCGGCGAAAATCGGCTTGGCGGCGGTGGTGCTGGCGGTGGCGGGTGCGCCGCTCGGCCAGTTGCTCGCACAGCAGCCAGGCAACGACGCAGCTGCCGCTCCGGGCAAGGTGGCTGCCGGCACGGTGGATGAAGCCCGCGTCCAGAAGGGCCGCACGCTCTTCGCCGACTGGAGCTGCACGAGCTGCCATTCGCTGGCCGACGCCCAGTCGCACAGCGACATCGCCCCCTCGCTCGATGGCGGCGAGTTGACTGAAGCCTTCATCATCGGCCGCGTGAGCAACGGCCTGGGCGCCATGCCCTCCTTCGCCGGCCAATTGACCGACGAGGAAATCGCCGACATCGCTTATTATATCACCCACGTCGCGAAGAAGGGCTGAGCAGGGGCGGGCTGATGGGGTGAGGTTCATCGGCCTGGGCGTGCTCGGCGCGATCGCATCGATGCGCGCCCCTTCTTTGTGAGGCGGCTGGGGCTGGGGATGAGGCCGGCGGACAGGCGCCCTATTTCTCATAGCGGTGCCTCGCGTGGCGGGGTGTGCCGCCCTGCCGCAGGGGAACACTGTGACAAAGCGCGCGTGCCGTCTTCCCCGCCGCCGCGTGTGTTTCTCAAATCAATGCTGTTCTGCGCCGGTTCGGCCGACGAGGTGCGTGAGGGGGCTTCTAGATGCAGACCCACGCAGTAATTGCGCTGTTAACACGCACCTTCGGCATCGCAGCCGCGTGCGGGAACGGAGCAGCCGTCAGC
>Ga0180215_1001078_pt1 | contig 31064 bp, 24 predicted proteins | sample eDN3rd37CBELigBY_FD_128871 | JGI IMG/M metagenome (GOLD analysis project Ga0180215, IMG submission 128871) | Enriched backyard soil microbial communities from Emeryville, California, USA - eDNA 3rd pass 37_C BE-Lig BY (version 2) (version 2) | ecosystem: Environmental > Terrestrial > Soil >...
GCCGCGCGACCACGCCCTTAGCGCCTTCCATCGCCACGGTCAAGCCGCCCGTCAGGGCCGGCGCCACGTTGTCGGGATGCCCCTCCATGGCCGTCGCATGACCCAGGATCTCCTCGGGGCCGAACGGCTCTCCCATGAGGGCATTGGCCGCGACCAAGCCGCCTACCACCGCCGAGGCACTCGATCCCAGCCCCCGGGCGAGCGGAATCTCCGCCTGGATCGTGAGCTCCCAGCCCGGAAAGGGACGCCCCGCCGCCTCGTAAAGGCGCTGCGCCGCCGCCAAGACCAGGTTCTGCGAGCTGCCGTGAAGCGCCTCCTTCCCTTCGCCGACGGCCGTGGTCAGGTTCTGGCCATCCGAGCGCTCACGGACGGTAAATCGGTTGTACACGGACAAGGAGAGGCCCAGGCAGTCGAAGCCGGGGCCGAGGTTGGCGGAGGTGGCGGGAACGATGACGGTCAACATGGCTCAGGGCGACTCCTGGGGAGAAGAGGGGGAAGCGGGAGAGATGGTGGAGGAATCGGGAAGATTCGAGGTCTCCGTGGGCCCCGGAGAGGGGGCGGAAGCCGGCGACGCCACCGGCTTCGGGGCGGGCTGGATCTTGGCGAACGGCGGGGGAGCCCCGCGATCGACCCGGGTGGCGACGCCCCAGCGCGATTTGACCACGCGCTGGACATGGGCGGGATCGACCTTGTCGGTCAGACCCGCGTCGCGGATCAGGCGCTGGACATGGGCGGTCATGTTGGGAATCTGGCGGTAGACGTCACGGCTGACTTCCAGGTAGATGGCTGAGCCATCGACGGCAATCTTGGCGGGCTGATAGACGATCCGGACCATGGCGCCCTTGTCGAGCAGGTCGAAGAGCTGCTCGACGTGCTCGGTGCGCATGCGGATGCAGCCATGGGTGGAGAAACGGCCGATCGAGCTGGGGGCGTTGGTGCCGTGGATGCCGTATCCCCATGCGGAAAGGCCGATCCAGCGGGTCCCCAGGGGGTTCGTCGGGCCGGGTTTGACCTTGGTGAGGACCTCCTTGCCCTCCCGCCGCATCTCTTCTTGGATCGAGCGCGGAACGTTCCAGACGGGGTCCTTGCGCTTCTCCACCACCTTGAAGGAGCCCGTGGGAGTCCGCCAGCGCTTGGGGTCGTCGGCGTCCTTGTCGGTGGGCTCGCCGAGGGCCACGGGGTAGACCGTGATGCCCGTGGCGTCGTAGCGGTACAAGAGCCCATCGGGGATGTTGACGACGACGGCGGCGCCCTGTGCGGGCGGGGGGATATGGCGATCGCTCAAGTGGATCTGCTGGCCCGCGCGCAAGGGCTTGCGGGTGGAAAGGCCGTTGATGGCCAGTAGACGCCGCAGGTCGAGGCCGTAGCGGCCGGCGATGCGGCTCAGGGTATCCGTCGGCTGGATCGTGTAGACCCATTCACGGCCCAGGACGGGAGAGGTCGACGGCTGGGCCATGGCCGGCAGGCTTCCCGGAAGGCCTCCGAAGGGGACGGGAAGCGTCCCCACGAAGAGAGCGGCGGCGAGAAGGACCTTGCCTTTGGTGAGCATGGGCATCACGGCCTCCTTTACCCAGTCGACGTTTCGCCAAGCAACGGACTTGGCGTCAGCGGCGCGGGCTCCGTCCCCGGCGCGCGGGGGCCCGCCGCCCCTCCGGAAGTTTCGGATGGGGCACTCCCGCCATTATACGACTACCACCTGCTCGCTCTGCCGCGCGTATCGACGTGAACGAACCAACCGTGGGCCGAAGTGGGCTTGTAGAGCGAAAGTCCGCCCTTGAGATCGGTCGTACGGTCGAGACGATCGGCGATCCGGTAGAGGATCCTGGCGTCGGCCTCGGTGATCTTGCCATCGCGGTTCCAGTCGTCGGCGAGGATGTCGGCGGCGTCGCCGTAGGTATGGCGGCTCAGCGTGGTCTTGTTGCCGATGCCGGAGTTGTAGGCGGGGGTGCGGTAGCCGCTCATGATGCGCAGGCCGTCGGCTTTGTAGCCCTCCTCGTTGAGCTCGTCGATGATGCGCTCGAGCTTGGTGATCAGGCGTGGGCTGAGAAACATGTACTTTTCGGCGCGCTTGCCGTCCTTGGTTTCGAACTGTCCGAGGGTGAAGTGGCGCGAGACCTTGGCTTTGCGGGACTCGGCATCGAGCTTGATGAAGCCTTCGGGAAGGTCGCCGCCGCGCGCGTTCCGGCTGGGCGTGCTGCGGCTGGGGGTGTTTCGCGTGCCGAGGGCCATCAAGGCGGGGTAGCGTCCGACGCGATACCCGTTGATGACTCCGTCCTTGGCTTGGGCCGTGGGAACCGTGACGAAGGCGTTTAACTCACGGCGGAAGGTCTTGCCGTCGACTTCCGCGGTGCCCACGAGGGGGTAGACGCCGGACTTGTCAGGGGCTTTCCAGCGCGCGTCACGGGAACCGTGGGCGATGAGGCCCTTACTCAGGTCGCTAGACCGTTCCGAGAGGCTCTCCGGCGCCGCAGGCGCGATGGCGCCGTGCTTGATGGTCCAGCGAACGGGAAGCGGGCGCTTTGACTGGGGATCGTAGGCCGCGAGGGTGACGACTTCTCCCGGGGTGACCGGGAGCATGGCCAGTGAATCTTCGAGGTTCCGGAGGGCGAAGGCGGGCGGATTGGCGGAGGTTGCCGGAGCCGAAAGGGTCGCGACGAGGGCGGCGGCCAGGAAAAGGGGGGCGAGACGCGGGTGCTTAGCCAATCGGCACCTCCTTTCAGACGCTCCATTGTAAGGAGTGCCCTCCGGAAGGGTCAAGCGCCGGAAACGCTTTAAGCAAGCGCATTTCCGGCATGGCTTGGGCGGGGTGACCGGATTTTTAAGCCCCCGTGCCGAAGGAAGGCCGGGTGAAGGATTGTAACGTTTGGCCAAGACCGGCCTCGGATCGCCCAAAGGGCGCGGTAGGGCCGAGCCGAGCGAGCGTGGGTCACGCGAGGCGTCCAACCGGGCCGGCGCTAGGGGGGGCGCGCCCAGGCTCGACACGGCTTAGATAGGGGTTCGACAGGGGTTGAGGAGGCGAGCATGAAGGTATGCGTGATCGGCACCGGGTACGTGGGGCTGGTCTCCGGGGCCTGCCTGGCGGAAGTCGGCAACGACGTGATCTGCGTCGACGCCGACAAGGACAAGATCGCGCGCCTCGAGGCGGGGGAGATCCCCATCTACGAGCCGGGACTCGACGAACTGGTCAACATGAACTCCTTGGCGGGGCGGCTGCGCTTCACGTCGTCACTGGAAGAAGGCGTCCAAGCCTCGGAAATCGTCTTCATCACGGTGGGGACGCCTCCCTTGCCGAACGGGGAGGCGGATCTGTCGGCCGTCGAGGCCGTGGCCCGGGGAATCGGCCGAGCGCTCAACGGCTACAAGGTGATCGTCAACAAGAGCACGGTTCCCGTGGGATCCGGAAACTGGGTGGCGATGCTGGTGAGCGAGGGCATGGCGCAGGTCCAGCGCGAGCGGGTGGGCTCCGGGGGGCTCTCCGAGTCCGAGGCTCGGTTCGACGTGGTCTCCAACCCCGAGTTCCTGCGCGAGGGCTCGGCGATTCACGACACGTTCTTTCCGGATCGGATCGTGATCGGCTCGCAGAACGAGCGGGCGGTCCGGATCATGCGCGAGCTCTACGCGCCCTTGATCGAGCGGCGGGTTCCCGGCCGGGTGCCGGCCGACGACTGCGAGGTACCGTTCATCGTGACGGATCTGACCTCGGCGGAGATGATCAAGTACGCGGCCAATGCCTTCCTCGCGACCAAGATCAGCTTCATCAACGAGATCGCCAACGTCTGTGAGCGGGTGGGCGCGGACGTGACACAGGTGGCCATGGGCATGGGCCTCGATCGCCGGATCGGCGGCCTCTTCCTGAACGCCGGTCTGGGCTGGGGAGGGTCGTGCTTCCCCAAGGACGTCTCGGCCCTGACCCATATCACCCAGGAGTACGGCTACGAGGCCGAATTGCTGACGGCAGTACAAAACGTCAACCGGCGGCAGCGGGCGATCGCCGTCCACAAGCTGCAAAGCCACCTCAAGGTCCTCAAGGGCAAGACCATCGCCATCCTGGGGCTGGCCTTCAAGCCCAATACCGATGACCTCCGAGACGCCCCCGCCCTCTCGATTGCCACGGATCTTCTCAAGCTGGGGGCCCGGGTGAGGGCCTGCGATCCGATCGCTGGCGAAGGCGCGGCCAAAGTCCTGCCCCGGCTCGTGCTCTGCGAGACACCCGAGGAGACGGCCCTGGGGGCGGATGCCATCTTGATCGCCACCGAATGGGACGCCTTCCGGACGCTCGACCTCAACGCGTTGCGCGCCGCCTTGAACCCGCACCAGGAGAGCCCTTTGCTGCTCGACGGGCGCAACCTCCTGAACCCCGCCGACGTTCGCGCGGCCGGGTTCGTTTACCAGGGAATGGGGAGGTAAGCATGCGACTTCACCTGATCAACCCGCCGGAGGTTCCGGGATTCCTTTCGGACCGGGACAAGGCGGGGGGCCTGGGGGTGATGTTCCCCCTCAACGCGCGCTACCGCTACCGGGCGCTCACGCCTCCTCTCGATTGGCTCTACGCCGGGGCCGTCGCCCAGGAGCGGGGCTGGGAGGTCACGCTCATCGACGCGCCCGCCGAGGGCTTGAGCGTCGCCGGCGTCCTCTCGAGGCTCCAGGCCTCTCCTCCCGAGAAGATCGGCATCCGGATTTCGCTTCCCAGCCTCAGCGAGGACCTGGCCCTGGTGAGAGCCATCAAGCAGGCGCTACCCGGCGTCGAGGTCTTCGGCTTCGGCAACGTGATCCGCACGACGCATCAGGATTGGCTCGCGGGCTCGGGCCTGGATGCGGCCTTCTTCGGCGAAGGCGAGGTGGTCCTGAGGGATTACCTCGACGGCCGCGACGTGCCGACCGTCTGGCGGCCGGGCATGGCGCCTCCTCAGGACTGGCAGTTGCTGACGGCGCTCGACGAATTGCCCTTCCCGGCATGGCATCTCCTCGATCTCTCGCGCTACGGCCCCGAGATGACCTTCTACGTGCTGACGACCCGGGGTTGCCCAAAGGCATGCTCGATGTGCCCGTATTACGTCAACCAGGGGGGCCCCTGGCGTCAGCGCTCGGTCGAGAACGTGATCGCCGAACTGGAGATGCTCAGAGGACTGGGGGCCAAGCGCCTGCAGGCCCGAGACCCCAACATCGGCTTGGTCAAGAAGCGCCTTCGCGCCCTGGCCGAGCAGATGGCCGAGCGCGGCCTGACGTTCGACTGGGTGATCGAGACCGACCTCGAGAGCCTGGATCCCGAGACCCTCCAGGTGCTCGCCCGCTCGGGCCTGAAGCGCCTGATGACCGGCATCGAATCGGCCGACCCGCAGATCCTCCGCGAGATCCGGCAGCACCCCGACGCGCTGAAGCTGACCCTCGCCAACATGAAGCGCTGCTCGGAGCTGGGCATCGAGCTAACAGGCTTCATGGTGGTGGGCTCGAGCTCCGAGTCCTACGACTCGGTCCATGCGACGGTGCGCATGGCCCAGTCCCTGCCCATGAACTACTCGGTCTCGCTGATGACGCCCTACCACGGGACCGTCTACCGCCAGGAAGCGGAAGCCCAGGGGCTCGTGCTGTCGAAAGGAACGTGGAGGTCGTATTCCGGCACGGATTGCCTGGTGCGCACCAAGCATCTCACCGAAAAAGAGGTCCGTCTGGCGTACCGCTGGGCGCAAGGCGAACTGGAGAAGACGCTCAGAGCTCGGGCGATCGCCCAAAGCCACGGTTTCGCCAAGCTTTGGGCTTGGGCGCGCTTCGCGAAGCACGCGGCATGGCATGCGCCGACTCATGTGACATTCAGCCTGGCCCGCCATGCGCAGGCCAAGCCGACGGCGGGGGCCGCGTCGTGACCGCGCGGCTGCGCCTCGCCTTGCTTTCCCCCGAGCCGGTGGAAGGCGCCACCGGGGGAATCGGCACTTACTCGGCCATGCTGGCACGCGGGCTGGCGTCTCTGGGGCATCGGGTGCACCTGGTCGCCCCGCGTGGGGAGATGCCCGCGGGCATCGAGGCCAAGGGCGAGCTCAGCCTTCACCGCCTCGAGCTGGGTCCTCCGGCCCGCTTGCCGTTCGGGAACCGCTTCTGGGGGCTGAGCTTGGCGTGCTGGCCGTGGATCCGGGAGGCCTCCCGGGCCGTCCGGAGGATTCACGCCACGCATGCGCTCGACCTGGTGGAGGTCCCGGAATGGATGGGGGGCGCCTTGCGCTTGCCCCGCAGCATGCCGATCGTCGTCAGGCATCACACGCATGCGGCCCTGGTCCGGCGCCTCAACGATCGGCCGGAATGCCTTGACCAGCGGCTGCGAGCCGCCGTCGAAGGCCTCGCCATGCGGCGCGGCGACCTGCGCCTCGCGAACTCGCGGGCACTCGCCGAGGCCTGCAGCCTCGACCACCGGATGCCCCTCTCCAAGATCGGAGTCCTCAGGCTGGGGGTCGACGTCGAGCGCTTCCGGCCCGGACTGCCGTCGCGACTCCGCGAGGAACTCGGCATCCCGCAGGACCACGTGGTCTTGGCGTTCGTGGGGCGGCTCGAGCGGCGCAAGGGGATCGATGTCTTGGCCCAGGCCTTCGCGCGGCTGGCGCCGCGCTTGCCCTATTTGCACCTGATCCTGGCGGGAGGGGATACCGATACCCTCGACGGCTCGGCCTGGGAAGCCGTCCTGCGCATGTCGCGCGCTGCGGGCGTGGACGCCCGCGTCCACTGGCTGGGGAGCGTGGACTCCGAGCGCCTGCCCGACGTCTACGCGGCCTCGGACGCGCTGGTGGCGCCGTCGCGCATGGAGCCCTTCGGCATGGTCTACCTGGAGGCGATGGCCTGCGGGCTTCCGGTGATCGGCACGCTCGCGGGAGGCGTCCCCGAGATCGTGCAAAGCGAGCGTCATGGCTACCTGGTCCTGCCGGGCTCGGTGGAGTCGCTCTTGGTCGCGATGATGGCCCTGTCGACGGACGAGGGACGGCGTCGGCGCATGGGCCGCGAGGCGCGACGGCACATCGAGGCATGCTTCGACCAGCGCCGGATCGCGAGGCTCACCGTCGAGGCGTACATGGAAGCCATCCGTCGTCGGACCGGAAAGGAGGCGGGGTATGGAGCGCTGGCTCCGTGAGCGCGCGGCGGATCTCGCCTACTGGGACCGCCGGATCGGCTTCTGGCGGGACCGGGCTCGCCAGCACCTGATCGCGCGCGAGCTGCAGGGGCGGCTCACGCGCGAGCCTGGCGTTCGCCTGGAACGCGGGCTGATCTGGCGCGTCGGGGATACGGGACGGCTTCACCTGGGCGAGGGGGCCTGCCTCCGGGAAGGGACCGAGCTCAAGGTCGATGGCAGGTTAGAAATTGGCCCCCGAAGCCTGATCGGGGCCTGGAACGTCCTGAGCGTGCTCGACAGTCTCAACATCGGTGCCGACTGCCTGCTGGCCGAGCGCGTCAGCATCCGGGATCACGACCACCGCTTCGACGATCCGTCGCGTCCCATCGCCGAGCAAGGCTATCAGGTCGCCCCCGTGACGCTGGGGCGTAACGTCTGGGTGGGCGCGAACGTCGTGATCATGAAGGGAGTGACACTTGGCGATGGCTGCATCGTGGGCGCCAACGCCGTCGTGACCCGCTCGTACGGGCCCGGCACGGTCCTTGTGGGAGCGCCCGCGCGCCCCTTGCATTCCGTGGACACCCACGTGGAACCCCATGGCTTCGCCGGGCAACACCCCCCTACCGGCTGCGCCGGTCGTCCCCCCGTCAAGGGGGGACAACTAGAGGAAGATTAGATGGCTAACCCCTTACGGCTCGCCAAGAACACCGCCTTCTCGTTCATCTCGCTCTTCTCCAGCGCCGTCCTCGGGATCGGCCTCACGGCCCTCGTGGCCCGTGTCCTGGCCCCCGAAGCCATGGGACATTACGCGCTCGTCGTCTGGATCACCTCCCTCGCGGGCCTCGTCGCGAATTTAGGCTACGTGACCACGGCGACGCGCTTCATGGCCGAGCGGCTGGGGCAAGAACGCCATGACGAGGCGGCGGGCGTGCTCGCGCATGCCACCCGGAACGTCTTCTGGACCGGCCTGGGGGTGATGGCCCTCGTCATGGCCTTGGCCCCGTTCGCTCCCCGGATTTACCCCGACCTGCCCATCACGCTCTACCTCTCGATCGGGGCACTGGGCATCCTGCCGACGGCCATGACGGCGCTTTTCGCGGGAGCCTGCCAGGGACTCCAACGCTACGACTGGATGGCGGCGGTGACGGGACTCGGCACCGTCCTGACCCTCGGGGGGGCGATCGCCGTCCTCCTTGCCGGTGGCGGCATCCCCGGCCTTCTCGCCGTCACCGCCGGCGTGGCCGTCATCAGCAGCCTGGCCTACCTGGCCTTCCTCACCCGCTGGTACCCCCGGTTCTGGCGAGCCCCTCTCGAGCCCGACGCGCAGCGACAGCTCAAACGCTTCCAGTGGGCCGTCTTCGCCATGCTCGGCCTCGACGCCATCGTCTGGCAACGCTCGGAGTTGTTCTTCCTCGGGGCCTGGGCTCCGGCCCAGCAGGTGGCCTTTTATAGCCTGGCGTTCGGGCTGGCCACGATGGCGATGAAGCTGCTTCCGGGCACCCTGGTGGGCCTGCTGATCCCCATGATGGCCCGCTCCGAGGGGGCAGGCGATCGCGAGGCCACCGCGCAGGTCTTCACGCGAAGCTGCCGGGCCATGGCCATGCTGGCCGTTCCGGTCGCCGTCGGAGGCGCCTTGGTCTCGGTCCCCTTGGTCCACGTCCTCTACGGCGCCGAGTACCTGCCGGTCGCAGGCCTGCTGTCGGTCCTTCTGCTCGCCGGCGCCCTCGTGATGATCTACGGCTACCCCGCGTCTTCGGTGCTTTACTCGACCGGAGGCGAGCGCTACCTCGTCAAAGTGGGCGTCTCCGTGGCGGTCATCAACCTGATCCTGGACGTCGCCCTCATCCCATTCTGGGGCGCCTGGGGCGCGGTGGCCGCCAACGCGCTCGCGCAGATCGCGAGCCTCGGGCCTGGTCTCTGGGGCGCGTACAAGTTCGCCGGGGTGCGCCCTCCGGTGGCCATCCTGCTTCCCGTGACGCTCTCGACCGCTGTGATGGCCTTGCCGGTCAGCCTCATCGTCCTCCACACGCCGGCTTGGGTGGCACTATTGCTCGCCCCAGCCGCCGGGGGCATGGTCTACGCGGTCAGTCTCCGCGTCACCGGGGCCTTGGACGCGACGGAACTCGCCCTCCTGCGCAACCTGATCCGCCGAGGCTTCAAGAAGCAACTCTCCTCCCAACACGACTAGCCTAGGAGGCCGGCGCGAGAAGCCGTCAGGACAGCGGAGCGGCGGCGTCCTGGCCTTCTAGAAACGCTGAGAGTACGTGGTTGAAGACTTCGGGGTTTTCCATGTTGGCCACATGGCCAGCCTGAGGAATCGTGACGGTTTTCGCATTCGGGATGAGCGAGCTCATGATCTCGGCATGCCTCAGGATGCTCTTGGACTCGTCTTGCCCGTTCACGATCAAGGTCGGACACGCGATGGCAGCGAGGTTCTGTAGCCGAAACCCGTAAAGCACCCCGTACAATTTCAGGTACTCGGCCGTGACGACAGCCCGCATGCTTTCCTCGACGTAAGCGGCAATCGCAGGGTCGCGCCCGAACCATGCGCTGCTTCGCATCGCGACCGCCAGTTTGAACGAGAGTCCGACGAACGTCTCGGTGCCCAAGACGCGAATCATCGCTTGCATCATCCATTGGGGCGCGAGCAGATAGGTCTGGAGCTTATCCGAGAGCGTGAGCGTCGCTGAGGCGGCGGTATCCGCCAAGATCAACCGCTCGACCATGTCGGGGTAGGTGGCGGCGAACGTCTGCGCCACCATGCCACCCAGGGACAAGCCGCAAATGACCGCACGCGTGATCCCGAGCGCCTCGAGCAAGGCCTTGAGATCGTCGGCCAGCAATTGAACGGAATATTGCCGACGCGCAGACGGGCCCGTGCGCCCATGGCCGCGCAAATCGTAACGCAGGACCTGATACCGGCTCGAGAAGAAGGCCACCTGAGGATCCCACATCCGGTGATCCACGAAGGCTCCGTGCACCAGGACCATAGGCGCTCCCTGGCCGCTCAGCTCGTAGTAGGTTTCGATATCGCGGGTGCGGACGACTGGCACGAGGGCTCCCCTGATGACACGCTTCCATGAGAACTGTACCCAGCCCCCAGACCCACCGTGCACGTCAAGAGGCTCGGTTTGCCAAGGAATTGCGGCAGCAGGCGAGCAGAAAGGCATACTTCCCTAGATCGGACGGGGCGTTTCGTGTACGATCGGCTACTGGCGGAGCATCCGCCCGTGAAGCACTTGGAGGAGACCCCCGTGAACCTTGTCGAGCTTACCGCCGTGCAGCTGGCCGAGCGGCTGCGCAATCGAGACCTTTCCGCCGTCGACCTGACCCAGGCCGTCCTCGACCGGATCGACGCCGTCGAAGGAACGATCGGATCCTACGTGACCGTCACCCGCGACGCGGCGCTGCAACAGGCCGAGAGCCTGGATCGCCGCCGGGCCGCCGGAGAAGAGCTCGGCCCCTTGGCCGGCATTCCGATCGCCCTCAAGGACAACCTCAACACCAAGGGCATCCTCACCACCTGCTCCTCCAAGATGCTCGAGCGCTACGTGCCTCCTTACGACGCCACGGCCACCCGCAAGGTCATGGACGCCGGCATGATCAGCGTCGGCAAGGCCAACATGGATGAGTTCGCCATGGGCTCCTCCACCGAGAACTCGGCTTTCAAGAAGACCGCCAACCCCTGGGACGTCACCCGCGTGCCGGGCGGCTCCTCGGGCGGCTCGGCCGCGGCCGTCGCCGCCGGCGAAGCCATCCTCTCGCTAGGCTCGGATACCGGTGGCTCGATTCGCCAGCCCGCGGCCCTCTGCGGCGTGGTCGGCATGAAGCCCACCTATGGCCGGGTCTCGCGTTACGGCCTGGTCGCCTTCGCATCGAGCCTCGACCAGATCGGTCCGCTGTCGCGTGACGTGCGCGACAACGCGCTCTTGCTGGAGGCGATCGCCGGCCACGACCCCCTCGACTCCACCTCGCTGGACGCCCCCGTCCCCGCCTGGAGCAGCCAACTCACCGGCGAGATCAAGGGCATGCGCATTGGCCTCATCACCGAGCTCATGGGCGAAGGCGTCTCACCCGCCGTTCGCGACGCCATCCGGCGCGCCGCCGAAACCTTCGAAAAGCTGGGCGCCCACGTCTCGGAGGTCAGCCTCCCCACGGCCCGCCACGGCATCGCCGCCTACTACCTGGTCGCCACCGCCGAGGCCAGCTCGAACCTCGCCCGCTACGACGGCGTGAAGTACACCATGCGCGTGGACGCCCCCGACTTGCTGACCATGTACCAGCGCACCCGCGACGAAGGCTTCGGCCCCGAGGTCAAGCGCCGGATCATGCTCGGCACCTACGCCTTGTCCAGCGGCTACTACGACGCCTACTACAAGCGTGCCCAGCAGGTCCGCACGCGGATTCGCGAGGACTACGCGGCGGCTTTCGCGAACTTCGACGTGCTCCTGAGCCCGACCACTCCCGACACGGCGTTCCGCCTCGGCGCCAAGACCTCCGATCCGCTGGAGATGTACCTCAGCGACGTGGCCACGGTGCTCGCGAACCTGGCGGGCATCCCCGCCCTGAGCATCCCCGCCGGCTTCGACGCCGACGGCCTGCCCATCGGCTTGCAGCTCCAGGGTCCCGCCCTCTCGGAAGGCACGCTCTATCAGGCGGGCTTCGCGTTCGAGCAGGCGACCGACTACCACCTGCGCCGTCCCCAGCTCGCACTCGCGTCTCAGTCATAGGAAGGGCAACGATGTCCAAGTACGAAGTGGTCATCGGCATCGAGGTGCATGCCGAGCTCTCGACCGAAACCAAGATCTTCTGCGGCTGCCCCGCCAAGTTCGGAGGCGAGCCCAATACCCACGTCTGCCCGGTTTGCCTGGGCCTTCCCGGTGCCCTGCCCGTCCTCAACGAGCGGGTCCTGGAGTTCGCCATCAAGGCCGGCCTCGCCCTGAACGGCACGATCCCCGAGCGCTCCAAGTTCGACCGCAAGAACTACTTCTATCCCGACCTGCCCAAGGGCTACCAGATCTCGCAGTACGACCAGCCCATCATGCAGGGCGGCTGGATCGACATCACGACCTCCGAGGGCCAGAAGCGGATCGGCGTGCATCGCCTCCACATGGAAGAGGACGCCGGCAAGCTGGTTCACCAGGGAGCCGCCGGCCTCGCGGGCGCCACTCACTCGCTGGTCGACCTCAACCGCGCGGGCGTGCCCCTGGTCGAGATCGTCTCCGAGCCCGAGATCCGCTCGCCCGAAGAAGCCCGCCGCTACGTCGAGGAGCTGCGCAATATCCTGGTCACCATTGGCGTCACGGACGGCAAGATGGAGGAAGGTTCGCTGCGCTGCGACGTGAACCTCTCGCTTCGCCCCGTCGGCCAGAAGGAGTTCGGGACCAAGACCGAGATCAAGAACCTCAACTCCTTCCGGGCCGTCCAGAAGGCCAGCGAGTACGAGATCGAGCGCCAGGCCGAGCTGCTCGACGCCGGCGAGAAGGTCACCCAGGAGACGCGCCTCTGGAATGAGGAGCGCGGCATCACCGTCCTGATGCGCTCCAAGGAAGAAGCCCACGATTACCGCTACTTCCCGGATCCCGACCTCGAGCCCCTCGAGGTCAGCCGCGAGCAGGTGGAAGCCATCCGCAAGCAACTTCCCGAGCTTCCCGCGCAGCGTCGCGCCCGCTACACCGAGGTCGTTGGCTTGCCCGAGTACGACGCCGGGGTGCTCACCGACAACCTCGAGCTGGCGCATTACTTCGACCAGGCCATCGAGGGCTCCAAGAACCCGAAGGCGATCGCCAACTGGCTGATGGGCGACGTCAGCGCGACCCTCAACCGCGAAGGCAAAGCGCTCTCCGAGATGGCCATGCGTCCCGAGCACCTGCGCAAGCTGGTCGACCTGATCGACGCCGACGTGATCTCCGGCAAGATCGCCAAGTCGGTCCTCGGCGACATGCTCTTCACCGGCAAGGACCCCGAAACGGTCGTCGCCGAGAAGGGCCTCAGCCAGCTCACCAACGAGGACGAGCTTCGCGCGCTGATCCGGAATATCCTGAGCCAGAACCCCGCTCAGGTCGAGGAGTACCGCTCCGGCAAGACCAAGGTCATGGGCTTCCTCGTGGGCCAAGCCATGAAGGCCACCCAGGGACGCGCCAAGCCAGACATGCTCAACCGCCTGATGGCCGAGGAGCTCGCCCCGTAACCGAATCGCCCCTCTCGCGGTAAGAAACCCGACCCAGGAACCCCATCGCTAGGCGCCCCAGCCCCCTCACTGTCTCACCATTCGAGGTTTGCACGTGAAACTGATCTACTGGCTCCTGCTCTTCGTTCCCGTCTCCATCGCCGCCGAGTTGCTCCACTGGAACCCCACCATCGTCTTCGTGACGAGCATGCTGGCCATCGTGCCGCTGGCGAAGCTCATGGGCTACGCCACCGAAGAAATCGCGCTGAGGACCGGCCCCGGACTCGGGGGCCTCCTCAACGCCACCTTCGGCAACGCGGTCGAGCTGATCATCGCCTTCTTCGCCCTGCGCGCGGGCCTGTTGCAAGTCGTCCAGGCATCGATCGTCGGCTCGATCATCGGCAACATCCTGCTGGTCCTCGGGCTCGCCCTCCTGCTGGGCGGCCTCAAGCACAAAACCCAGCATTTCAACCGTTCGGCGGCCGGCGTCAACACCTCCTTGCTGACGCTTTCGGTCGTCGCCTTGATGATGCCCGCAGCCCTGGTCGCGACCTCGCCGGAGACCGAGCAAACCCTGACCGGCCTCTCCAACCTCTCGCACTGGGCCGCGTTCATCCTGATCGGCATCTACGCGCTTTTCTTGCTCTTCCAGCTCAAGACCCATACGCATCTCTACGACGGCTCCAGCCACGGCGAGGGCGTCGAGGAGCCTAAACTCCAGATGGGGCCGGCCGTCGGCCTCTTGCTCCTGGCCACCGCCGTGGTCGCGGTAGAAGCCGAGTTCCTGGTGGGCTCGATCTCGCACGTCGCCGAGACCTGGGGCCTCTCGGAGCTCTTCATCGGGGTCATCTTGGTCCCGGTGATCGGCAACGCCGCCGAGCACCTGACGGCCGTGACGGTCGCCGTGAAGAACAAGATGGACCTGAGCCTCGGGGTGGCCATCGGCTCGAGCACCCAGATCGCCCTCTTGATCGCGCCCTTGCTCGTCCTGGTCGGCTGGGCCATCGGCCAACCGCTCACCCTGAACTTCGGAGTCTTCGAGGTGGTGACGGTCTTCGTCTCGATCCTGATCGTCAACTTCATCGCGCTCGACGGCGAATCGAACTGGCTGGAAGGGGCCATGTTGCTGGGAACCTACGGAATCATCGCCCTGGCCTTCCTCTTCCACCCGTGACCGGCCGGTCGTCACGCTATCTCATTATCAGCTTAGCATCATGACATCTTGGCCTCATGTCCTTTTCGGATGGGAGGCCAAGATGCCGCAAGGGCCCCAGGCGTGCTAAGATAGGCTCGTCGAGGCGACGTGACTCTATGAGAAAGAGTTCGAGACGGTGACCTGCACATCCTGCCAAGCTGCGCTGCTGCCAGGCGCGAAGTTCTGTTCCCAGTGCGGAACCAAGGTGGAATGCCTCTGCACGTCATGCCATGCGGAGCTGCCTCCTGGGTCCAAGTTCTGCTCGCAATGCGGCACTCCGGTCGCCGGGACGTCCGCTCCGACCAACCCCGCTCCGCTTGATCCGACTCCCGTGACCACGAGCGTTCCCGAGCCCGCCGAGCTCAAGAGCGATCGCCGCGTCGTCACCGTCCTCTTCACCGACGTCTCAGGCTTCACGGCCATGAGCGAAAAGCTGGATCCCGAGGAAGTCACCGAGATCGTCAACCAGTTCTTCGCGGTCCTCACCGAGCCCATCTACCGCTTCGGAGGCGTGGTCGACAAGTACATCGGTGATGCCATCATGGCCCTCTTCGGCGCTCCCGTCGCCCATGAGGACGACCCTGAGCGCGCCGTCTGGGCCGCCTACGAGATGCAACGCGCGGCCAAGGAATTCGCCGACAAGCTCGAAGCCAAGACCGGCATCGGCTTGCGGGTGCGCATCGGCATCAACACCGGCCTGGTGGTCGCAGGCGCCGTGGGCGGCGCCCAGAAGCAGGACTACACGGTCATGGGCGATACCGTGAACCTGGCCCAGCGGATGGAAGCCAATGCGCGTCCGGGCAAGGTGCTGGTCACCGATGAGACCTACCGGCTGGCGCGCCACCGTTTCAGCTTTGCAACGCTCGACCCCATCACGGTCAAGGGCAAGGCGCAGCCGGTCGAGGTTTACGAGCTCGAGGGCCCGCTCAAGCAGGTCGACGATCAAAGCCCCGACTCCCATCCCTTCGTGAACCGCACGCGCGAGCTGGACTCCCTGGCCTCGGCCTGGGATCGGGCCGCCCAGGGGATGCCACAGCTCGTGGTGGTCTCCGGCGAGGCGGGCATGGGCAAATCGCGGCTGATCTCGCAGTTCCTCTCCCAGCGCTGCACTCCGAGTCCCCTGGGACTGCGGGCGCGCTGCCAGTCCTACACCCAGAGCTCCTCGTTCGGGATGGTCGGCAACCTGCTTCATTACCTGACCCGGACCACCCCCCACATGCCGCTCCCCGAGGTCCGCTCGGCCCTAGAAGCCCGCTGTCGGGACTTCGCACCCGACGACGCCTCGCGCCTCGCCGACCTCCTGGGCACCTTCCTCGGCCTGGATCCCACGAGCTCGGATATCGCCTCCCTGGGCCAGGAGCAGCGCCGCAACGCGGCCCTCGAAGCCCTTAACGGCCTTTTGCTCGCGATGGCGCGGATACAGCCCGTCATGCTCTCCATCGAGGATCTCCAATGGACGGATGACGCCTCACTGGCCTGGCTGAAGCTCTTCCTCGATTACCTGTCTCACCAGCCCGACAGCCAGCGGCTCATGATCGTGATCCAGCACCGCCCCGGCTTGGATTTCAACGCAGCATCCATCTGGAAGCTGGATCTCACGTCAATCCAGGTCCGGCCGCTGGAAGCCCCCGACTCGCAGAAGCTTCTGAGCGCCCTTCTCGGATCGCTTCCCGACGCCGGCGCGTCTCCGACGCTCGCAACCCTACTGAAGCAGGTTCAGGATCGCGCGGAGGGCAACCCGTTCTACCTCAAGGAACTGGTCTTCTCGCTGATCGACGGCGGAGTCCTGGTCAAGCAAAAAGACACCTGGCAGATTCAACGGCCGTCGAGCGAATTCAAGATGCCGAGCACCATCCAGGGCGCGGTAGCAGCCCGTCTCGATCGCCTACCTCATCACAAACGCTCGCTCTTGCAGGTGGCCTCGGTGCTGGGGCGCACCTTCTCGCAGCCCTTCCTCGCCAAGGTGGCCGGCACGAGCCTGCCGGTGCCGGGCCTCGAGGAATTGATCAAGGCGAACTTCCTCTACCAGAACTCCAGCGGAGATTACGCGTTCACCCAGGCACTCACCCAGGAAGTGGCCTACCAGAGCCTCCTGCTGTCGAGTCGCAAGGAGCTCCATGGCCGCGCCGGCCTCGCTCTCGAAGGGCTCTACGCCGATCACCTCGACGAGAACGCGCATATCCTCGCGCATCACTTCGCGCTGGCCGAGGATTACTCGCGCTCCCTGCGCTACCAGGTGAGAGCCGCCCAGCGCGCCTTTGATTTCTTCGACCTGGCGACCGCCAAGGTGGCCGTCGAGCGTGCGCTCGTCCTGGTCGACCAGCGCCCCTTGCTCGATGGCCCTCAGCGCTGGGAGATCCTATACCTCAAGGGCTTGATCCTCACGCCGCTCAACCTTTTCGCCGAAGCCCAGGCGGCGCTGGAAGCCGCGCTGGCGCTCCTGAGCGAGCCTCAGCCCAAGGCCAAGGTTCTGTTAGCCCTGGGGGATCTCTTCGAGCGCCAGGCGAATTACCCCTACGCGCTCGACTTCTATCAGCAAGGCTACGACCTGCTGCCCGCCGAGTTCACCACCGAGCGGGCCTCCCTGCTGGCCAAGGTCGCCTACGGCAAGTACCGGCAAGGCGAACAGGATGCCTGCCAGATGCTCTGCCACGAATCGCTGGCGCTTCTAGAAGGCGGCAACCATCCTCGCGAGGCGGGCTTCGCGCATTCGGTCCTCGGCCTTTGCCTCTGGCGCCTGGGCAACCTCGAGAAGGCCATCCAGCATACCCAGCTCGCCATGCAGCACCGCGAAGCCGCGAAGGACCTGTTGGGCGTCGCGACCAGCAGCAACAACCTCGCCTCTATCTACACGGACTCGGGGGAGACCACGCTCGCCGAGCAGTATTACCTGCGCGGCCTGCAGGCCTACGAGCGAATCGGCGACGGCTACTTCATCAGCAAGGCCCATAACAACCTGGGCGATCTCTTGCTGGCCATGGGCAAGTTGGCGGAGGCCGAGACCCATCTCCGCAAGGCCCTGGACCTCCAGCAACGCCTCCAGCACAAGGACATCCTGGCTACCATCCTCTTCAACCTGGGCAACGTCCTCTCGTTCCGCGGGAAGGTCGACGAGGCCCTGACCTTCATGCGCAAGGGCCTCTCGATCTTCGAGGCGATGGACGTGCGGGAGGTCTTCCCGGAGGTCTACCGCAGCATCGCGCTCACCTGCGCGGAGGCGGAAAGGCTGGCCGAGGCGCAGGAAAGCCTGGAGCGGGCTTTGCATTTCGCCCAGGAGATGGGAGATCCGCTCACGCCGGCGGTGGTCTTGCGGATCCAGAGTTTGCTCGCAGAGAAGGCGGGCGACCTGGATGCGGCGAGGGCGAAGGTGACGGAGGCGATCGCCCGCCTGATCGACCTCGACACGCCCCTGGAACTGGGACGGGCCTACGCGCTCGCGGCGCGCCTATTGGCCGGCACTCCCCAGGGCGACCTCGCCCACCAGCAAGCAAGAGAGCTCTTCGAGCGCCTCGGTGCCCGCCTGGACCTGGCAAACCTCCTGCAGACCGCGCAAGCCCAGGAGTAACGAACGTCACAGTCCCATGAGGACGAACGTCTCGAAAAACGGTCAAGCGTTGGGTTAGAATGACGAAAGCTAGGGTAGTTTACGATCATAAGCTTGAACGCTTGCCTGCTCGAAGGAGACGACACATGAAACTCACGCGCGCCCTGCCGGCCTTTCTGGCCCTCAGCTTGCTGACCGGCTGTGACATCAACGCGTTCCTCCCCAAGACCCCGGATGGCAAGGGCGCCATCACCAACCCCAACACCAACGATGTCCAGCTCCAGCTGACCGAAGCCGAGCTCAAGAGCGTCAACGCCCTCGAGGGCGGCCTCTTCGACGCCCTCGCCCAGGGAAACAGCACCGCAGGAGTCGTCAATACCCTCAAATCCGTCGCGGCCTTCACCGGCGGCAGCGCTAGCGGGTACCGGATCTCCAGCGTGGATGGACCGATCGTGTGGAATCCCGTCGACACGGACCATGAGCACTACACCAAGCTCAAGGACAAGTTCTCTGGCGATTTCGGAACGGGCAACCATTCCTGGCACCTGCGCGGAGACTTCACGCTACTCGACGGCCTCACCGCCACGGGCACCGCGAGCCTCGCCACCAACGGTGCGACGGCTACCCTCGGCACCATGAAAGACTTCGCGGCCACGGTCACGGTCGAGATGGACGTGAAGGATGTTCCCCAGGACAAGGGCGAAGAGATCAAGAGTCTCGCGAACTCCCGGATCAACTTGACGATCGAAAAGCCGGTAGGCCCGATCCAAGACTTCCTCGAAGGGTACTTCACGATGAGCAAGGGGGATGTCACCTCGAAAGGCCTCTTGGAGGTCGACCTCTTGAGGGAGACCTGGAAAATCACGATCCTCTCGAAGGACGAAGCGGGTAACGACGTCGCACTCCGCCTGACCAGCGAACTCGGTGGCAGCGGTCGAATGACCGTGTATGCCTTGCACCATGCTCTTCCCGTCCCAGGTCAGTTTGAGATGAAGGATGTGAACTTCGACAAAATGCTCTGGGATTATTCCTGGGGTCGGGACGGAATTGTCTATGTGAACCGCAAACCGACGCCGGTGCGGGCGACTTGGCCGCGGAATTCCTTTTAACGTCGCCAGGCCATTCTAAGGGTATCCGGACGGGCGGGAGTGGAAACTCCTGCCCGTTTTTCTCAGTTGAATCAGCTTATCACCACATCATCATACAGCCACCTGCAAAAGAAGTGCTTAAGCAGCCCCACCTTTGCACGCCGACGCGCATCTCGCAAAAGAGTCAAAACATTGGCGTAATTTATTGCACGTTCGGGTTCGTTCCGAATAACAGCCTGTACGCTTGCTCAATCAAGGAGACTTCGAATGAAATCGACCCGCGCCCGCCCGGCCCTCTTGGCCCTCAGCTTGCTCACAGGCTGCGACGTCGCCTCCTTCATGCCCGACTTCAACAAGTCGCCCGTGACGAAGGGCCCGGGGACCGAGAATCCCGGCCAGACCCTCAAGGAGCCGACCGCCGAGCAGAAGTAACAAGTGGCCGAACTCGCGGATACCGCTCGCAGCGCGGCAGTCCAAAGCATGGCGGCCGTCACGGCCATCAACAGCCTCAAGTCCGTCGCCGCCTTCGGCAGCCCCTCGTCCGGTTACCGCACCGCGGGAATCACCCTCCCAGACACGCCCGATGCCACGCAAAACATCGACAACGACACGTTCAATGGGACGTATTCCAGGCTGGGGAACGAATACTACATGGACGGCACCTTCAGCCTCAAGCCGGACGTGACCGCCGAAGGTCAAGCGAAGCTCGAGACCAACCAGGAGATGCCGCCCTCTGACATCAAGACTTTCCGCGCCACGGCCTCCGTCGAGGTGCGGATGGGCGACATTCCTGTGGAGGAGAACGTATTTTTCCTGGCACTTGCCAATAAAAACGTCAGAGTCACGCTCTATAAGGATTCGGACCTCATTGAGTCGACCCTGTTCGGCACCTACGAGATTGAGGGTGGTGAAGTCCTTCTTCTGGGAGGCCGAGGAAAACTGGAAGTCGACCTCCTGAGAAACGCCTGGACGGTGGAGAACATCGTCGAGGGTAGGATAGGCCAGCGCATGACCTTCGAGCCCAACGGCTCCGGACAAGGCGCGGCCTATCAGGTCAAACCGGGCGCGGGCGGCAACCCCGTCATCGACTACGACCAAGAGTTAGTGAAAATCAGCTGGGGCGTGGATGGACGGATGACGTTCATCTACCCTGATGGCCTGGTTATCTCCGGCGTGCACCTCTTCCAGTAGCTCAACGGGTGACGCCTCACAAACGGGCGGCGGGAAATCTCACCGCCCGTTTGCCCTTTTGCCTGCCCGGGTAGGTGAAGGTTAGCGTACCCTCCCTTACCGTGAAACCATGATCGACTCCATCTTCCACTGGCAAGCGCTGGCCAAGCTCCCCGCGGAACTCGAGGCGATCGCCGACTTCGACGCCAAGCTCGAGCGCATCTACGCGCTTGCCCGCGCCATGCTGAGCGCCGAGCGCGCCCACCTCTTCACCATCGGCCGCACGATGGCCGAGCTCTCGGCTCCCGGCCGCAACCAATTGCCCTTCTTCGAGTACCTGGCCCTGCAACGCAACCCCGTCCTGGTCCAGGAAGGCGAACTCAGCCTGGACGCCTTGCCCAGCGAAATCGCCGACTGGCGCTACCCCACCCTGCTCTTCATCCCGCTCATCGCCCGCGAGAACGCCCTGGGCGTCCTGGCCATCGGAAGCCGCCTCACCCGCGACTACACGCCCGACGAGGAAGCCCTCTTGGCGGCCTTCGTTCCCCTGGTCACGAGCGTGGCCGAGAGTGAGACCCTGCGCCGCGACCTGGAACGCCAGCAAACGCACGCCGCCTTCCTCGCCGAGTTCGATGCCGCCATCCTCAAGCCCGAGATCGCCGAGGTCCTGGGCGCCACGGCCAGCCTGGTCCAGCGCGGCATGCAGGCCGAGCGGGCCCTGATCTTCACCCGCAAAGGCCCCAAGCGCGAGCTGGATGTCGCCGCGGCTAGCGGCTGCCCCTACGCCATGACGGGGAAGCTCGCCGACCACGCCTGCGGCCGCATCGCCCGCGAGATCGCCGAAAGCCCCCATCCCCTCACGCATAACGCGGAAGCCATCCAGCAACGTCTCGGCGGTGAGTCCCATGATCGCTGCATCGAACGGCAAGTAGTGGCCGTCCCCATTGCCACCTCCCAGCAGTTCTACGGGGCCCTCGAGGTCTACAACAAGACCGACGGCACGGACTTCACCGCCGCTGAAATCCAGTTGCTCCAGGACATCGCCGCCAAGCTCGCGCTCGCGATGGCCAACGTCGAGCTTTACGGCGAGCTCCAGCAGGCCGCATTAGAGACCATCAAGTCGCTGGCCCGCGCCCTCGACAGCAAGGACAAGTACACGGCCAACCACTCGGAGAACGTCTCGCAGTACGGCTTCCTGATCGCCTGCAAGATGGGGCTTCCCTTCGACGTCTGCGAGCGCATCAAGCTCGCAGGCATCCTGCATGACGTGGGCAAGATCGGCATCCCCGACGCCATCCTCAACAAACCCGATCGCCTGACGGACGAGGAGTTCGCGATCATCAAGCAGCATCCGGGCAAGGGCTACCGGATCCTGGAGCCTTACAAGGGCCTGCGAGACGTGGCCGATGCCGCCTGCTCGCACCACGAGCGCTATGACGGAAATGGCTACCCCCGGCGTCTCAAGGGCGAGGCCATCCCTCTGGGTGGGCGGATCCTCGCGCTGGCCGACGCGTTCGACACGCTCACGAGCGATCGCAAGTACCGCGCTCGCGTGGACATGGACTGGGCGCTCGAGGAGATGCACCGCTGCGCGGGGAACCACTTCGACCCCCGGGTGGTCGAGGCCTTCTTCCTGGCCATGGCGGACCTGGGGCCCGTGGACTTGAACAAGAACGCGCTGCCACCCCGAGAGAAACTCCTCGAGATGGCAGCGACGGTGCCCAACTTCCTTTAGTTGTCCCCCCTCGCAAAACCCTCTAATGGGCAACGCCCTACCACGGGATTTTGCATCGCCGTAAGCGATACCGGGGGGACGGTCGGCGTAGCCGGCAGGGGGGTGTTGGCCGGCTGCGCCATGGCGTTCCTTGTTTCTAAGGAACCTGGGAGCAGTAACACCCCCCAGGGCTGCGCCCTGTCCCCCCGTCGCTCACGCGTAGCGTATCTACGCCGCAGGCGTAATGGGGGACGACTAGCAGAAGATTAGTTGGTAAACACCTGGGTCAGGTAAACCCTTCCGTTCGACGGATTTCGGTAGACCCCGATTCCCGTGCGCCCGTACTTGGCATTTTGGATGTTCTTCCGGTGCCCGTCCGACTTCATCCACCCGTCCATGGCGGCCTGCGCGGCGCGGTCGACCGGATACGTGTTGTAGGCGATGTTCTCACCCGCCGTCGAGTAGCTGATGCCCGCCGCCCTCATGCGGTCAAAGGGCGACTTCCCGTCAGGGTTCGTATGGTCGAAGAAGTTGCGAACGGCCATGTCCTTGGAATGCGCCCGCGCGACGTCGCGCTGCTTACCATCCATAGCGAGCGCCTTGGCGCCGACCTTGGCCCGCTCATCGTTGACCATCCGGAGGATATCCGATTCGAGCTGGCTCAGGTACTCCGAGTCGTCGGGAGTCGTGGGCTGCGTCGGAGTCGGGGTGGGAGTCGGCTTCGGCGTCGGCGAGGGCTTCGGATTCCAGGGATTCGGGGGAGTGCTGGGCTGAGGAGTTGGTTGCTCGGTCCCAGGCTGCCCCGGAGGCGGCAGGATCGTGAAGTCGGGCGGCGTATTGGTGGGCTGCTCACGGTAGGCCGGGGGGCCCATCTCCCCGAAGTCGGGGACGGTCCCCCCCAGGAAGCCGCTCGGATAGGAGCTGCCGCACCCGGCCAAAACCATCATGACTGCCGCCGCGGAGGCGATTAAAGGAAACTGACGATAAAACAAAAGGTCCTCCTCATCAAAAAGGCTGACCCATTGTTCCCGGTGTGCTTGGACGCTGGATGTCGGAATTGTTTAGAGTCTGTTAAAGAGCTAACACGGAGCCTGCCGCGTCGGCAGCGTGAACCAGAAACGCGATCCGTGGCCCAGCTCGCTTTCGACTCCGACCGTCCCGCCGTGCGCCTCGACCAGAAGCTTCACGATGTTGAGGCCCAGGCCCGTTCCGCCCTTGCGCTCGGCACCGGTCAACTGGCTGAAGGGGCGGAAGAGCTTATGCAGGTCCTCTGCGGCAATTCCCGTCCCGGTATCGCAGATCTCGGCGCGAATGCCTTCGGGAATCGACGCGAGCGAGACCCGGATCGTCCCCCCGGCCAGAGTGAACTTCATGGCGTTGGAGATCAGGTTGAAGAAGACGCGCTCGATGCGTGGAACGTCCAGACAAGTCACGAGCGGCTCGGAGGGAAGGTCCAGGGCGAACGCGAGGCCCGAGCGTTCGATCTGAGGTTTCAGGCTCTCGGCGACGTCCGTCACGCGCATCGAGAGATCGACTTCCTCGAGGTTGAGCTTGAGGGTGCCGGCCTCCATGCGCGCAAAGTCAAGAAGGTCGTCCACCAGGCGTGCGAGGCGCAAGGCGTTCCTCTGAATCTGGTCGACGAAGACCTCTTGCTGGGGCGTCAGGGCACCGCCGATGCCGTCCTCCAGGAACTCAGCGTAGCCCATCACCGAGGTGAGCGGCACGCGCAGATCATGCGAAACGGCGTTGACGAACTGGTTCTTGAGGCGGTTGAGCTCCCGGATGGCCTCGACTTCCGCGTGCGCTGCGGTCTCACGCGCCAAAGAGCGCGCCCGCTCTTCTTCGGCCCGGCGGCGATCCGAGATGTCCTCCATGGCGCCGATCATGCGAATGGCTTGCCCCCCGGCATCGCGAAGGATGTACCCCCGCTCGCGAATCGTGGCGTATCCGTCGTCCTGGCGCAAGAAGCGATACTCCTCGGTCCAGTAAGGGATTTCCTGGCCAAGCGCCACGCGCAAGCTGGCCCAGACGCGCTCGCGGTCCTCGGGGTGCACATGCTCGCGCCATTGATCGATCCCGAAGCTTTCAAAGAGGGCCGACGCGGGGCTGACTTTTTGCAGGCCGTCGCTCCACCAGAACGCTCCGGTCCGGATATCCCAGTCATAGAGGGCGTCCGCGGTCGCGAAGGTCACGTAGCGAAAGCGCTCCTCGCTTTGCTGAAGCGCCTCTTGCGCCCGGCGGTGCTCATGGCTTTCGCTCGCCAAGGACATGGCATCCCCGAGCGCGGCGGCGAAAGCCTCCTCGTCCGCGGTCCAGTGGCGGCTCGCTCCCACGTGCTCCAGGCAGAGGACTCCCTGGAGTTGCCCTCCGATCCGCACGGGAACGTCCAAGAGCGAGGAGATCCCGAGGGGCGAGAAGTAGGAGGCAGCAAATTCATGGGTCCGGGGATCCCGGCGGGCATCCGTACTCGCGATGAGCCGATCCGTCGTCAAGGCCTGGAAGTAGTCGGGGTAATCGCAGGCCCTCAGCTCGGTTCCCGAGGTATGCGTCCCGCTGGAGAGGTCGAAGAGGTCGCGGCAATGGATATGGGACTTGTCGTCGTTGAAGTGCCAGATGCTGACGCGCTCCACCCCCAGGGTTCGAGCGGCGGCTTCGGTGATCGCATGCATGGCGATCGCCAGGTCCCCGCCTTGAATCGCGGGGTGGCGCATCAGCTCGGCGAGCACCTTCTGCTGCGCGCGCAGGCGCGATTCCAGCTGACGCTGCTCGGTCACGTTCCGGGCGATCGCGTAGAGCATGTGGTCATCCGGAGCGGGGGTGCACGTCCAGTCCAGCCAGACCGTTTCCCCTGAGCGGGTGACGTAGCGATTCTCGAAGTGCGAAACCGCGGCGCCCTCCGCGAGGCGATGGAGTTCGGCAAGGGTCGCTTCCCGGTCGTCGGGATGCACCAGCGCCAGGGGGAGCATGGCTTGAAGCTCGCTTTCCGAGTAGCCGAGCAAGCGCTCCATGGCGGGGTTCACCCGCTCGAATCGGCCCGTCATATCGGCGATCGCCAAGAGATCGAGGGACAATTCGAAGAAGCGCCGGAACTGCGAAAGTTCCGCCTGCTGGCTGGGGGGCAGGTTGCGCGAATCGACGAGGTCCATGACATGCATTATCCCACGCACCTTTCGAATCAAAACCCTGCGCTGCAGGGTAAGAGGCGTCCGCCTAGGGCGAAGGCGCCGGAAACCGGCGCCTTCGCGACTTCGCGAGCCGTAAAATATTTTAGCCTCGCAGGCTATGCGGAGCGAGTGACCGACGAGGCGCCCGCCGTACGAACCACCTGGACCATCGCCATGATGGCGGGGCGGCGGCGCGTGCGCTCGTAGAAGAAGCGACCCACGTCCTCCTTGAGGCGCTGGTTGAGCGCCGTCGAGGTCAGGGCGCCTTCCTCGCGGCTCCGGGTGAGCGAGGCGACGATGGCCTCGCGCGCATCGTCCAGAAGGTCGTGGAACTCATCCTGATGGATGAAGCCCTGGCTCAAGAGCTCGGGGCCATCGAGCACGAAGCCTTCCTCGTCCACGGTGACCACGGCGGAAACCACGCCTTCGTTGGCGAGGGTCTTGCGATCCTTGAGCAATCCCAGGCCGACGCCCAGGGCCGAGCCGTCCACCAGGACGGGATCGGCGTTGAAGTGGCCGACCACCTTGCAGGACTCGGCGTTGAACTCCATGATGTCGCCGTTGGCGGGGATCATGATGTGGTCGGGGTTGACGCCGACCGACTCGGCGAGTTCGGCGTGGCGGATCAGGTGGCGCTCCTCGCCGTGAATCGGCACGAAGAACTTGGGCTTGACCAGGGTCAGCATGATCCGCATCTCTTCGCGGCTGGCGTGGCCCGAGACGTGCTTGGTGGCGCCGGGAGCGGTCGAGCGCGAGGTTTCGTAGACCACGTGCGCGCCGTGCTCGAAGAGCGTGTTGATCACGCGCGAGACGGTCCGCTCGTTGCCCGGGATGGGAATCGCCGAGAGGATCACGGTATCGCCCGCCACCACGTTGATGTGCTTGTGCTGGTGGTTGGCGATCCGGGTGAGGCCGGAGGTGGGTTCGCCCTGCGAGCCGGTCGTGACGATGACGACCTTGTCATGCGGCAGCTGGGTGGCCTCGTCGATCTTGATGAGCAAGCCTTCGGGAACGGTCAGGAAGCCGTGCTTGCGGGCCTGCTCGGCGGTCTTCACCAGCGAGCGGCCGACCAGAGCGACCTTGCGGCCGTACTTCTGGGCCAGGTTGCAGAAGATCTGGACCCGGTGGACGTTCGAGGCGAAGGTGGAGACGATGATCCGGTTCTTGGCGGTGGCGAAGGCGCCGTCGAGGCCCATTTCGACCATGCGCTCGGAAGGGGTGAAGCCCTCGCGCGTGGCGTTGGTGGAGTCCGACAAGAGCACCAGGACGCCCTTTTCGCCCAGCTCGGCGAACTTGTAGAAGTCGAAGTGCTGGCCGTCGACGGGGGTCTGGTCCATCTTCCAGTCGCCGGTGTAGATGACGGTGCCGGCCGGGGTATGGACGGCGATCGCGCAGGCGTCGGGAATCGAGTGGGTGACGCGGATGTACTCGACCTTGCTCTGGCCGGCGTCCACGACGTCACGCGGCTTGACCACGACGATCGGGAACTTGCCGCGAATGGCGGAGTGCTCCTTGAGCTTGGCTTCGATCAAGCCCGCCGTGAGCGGGGTGGCGTAGATGGGCACGATCACGTCGAGTTGCTTCAAGAGATAAGGCAGCCCGCCGATATGGTCTTCGTGGCCGTGCGAGATGTAGATGCCCCGGAGGTCCTGCTGATTTTCCAGCACGATCGAATAGTCCGGAAGGACCAGGTCGATCCCGAACATCTCCTCGGTGGGGAAGGCGAAGCCGCAGTCGAGGATCAGGAAGTCCGGGCCGGAGCGGATGGCCCACATGTTCTTCCCGATTTCGCCGGTCCCTCCGAGGGGCAGTACCTGAACGTTCTCCAAATTAAACCTCCGCAGGGGCCTTCGTCAGGCCCAGGTCATGCAGCATCCCCGCGAGGCGACGGCGTTCGTCCGCCGTGAGCTCGACGAGGGGCAGGCGCACTCCGCCCACCGGCAAGCCCGTCATCGACAGGGCTTCCTTGACGGGAGCGGGGGACGGCGCCATGAACAATCCGTTAAAGAGATCCCAGAGCCGGAAGTGGATCCGGCGGGCTTCCGCCCAATCGCCGCGCAGGGTGGCGTCCACCATGGCATGAACCTCGTTTCCGACCACGTGGGTCGCCACCGAAATCACGCCGTAGCCACCGATGGCGAGCATCGGGAGGGTGAGGGAATCATTTCCCGAGTAAAGCAGGAAGCTCTCGGGCGTCACCTTCCGGAAGTCGGAAGCGACGTCGAGGCTGGCAGAAGAATCCTTGAGGCCCACGATGTTGGGAACCTGCACGAGGCGCGCGAGGGTCTCGGGGGCGATCGCCACCCCGGTCCGGGGCGGGTGATTATAGAGGATCACCGGCAGGCGGGTGGACTCGGCGACCGTCCGGAAGTGCCGGTAGAGGCCTTCCTGGTTGGGCTTGTTGTAGTAGGGCGAGATCAAGAGAATCCCGTCGCAGCCGATCTCCTCGGCTTCCCGGGTCAGGGCGACGGTGGCCGCCGTGTCGTTGGAGCCGGTGCCCGCGATGACCGCGCCGCGGCCCTTGGCGGCGTCGACCACCGCCCGGAACATTTCAAGCTTCTCCTCGTGGCTGAGCGTGGGCGATTCCCCAGTGGTCCCCACCACCACGATCCCATCGGAGCCATTGTCGAGAAGCTGCGTCGCGAGCCGCTTGGCCTGCGCGACGTCGACGCGGCCCTCCGCATCGAGGGGGGTCACCATGGCAGTCAGAACGCGGCCGAACGTTTTCATCGTCAACTCCTTGATTCGTTCCATCATCTCATTTTTGGGGAAAGGCGTCCACCGAAAAAGCGCGCTACGACTGAGTATCAGCGGCGAGCGCGGGCCGGCGCCCCTGCAAGAGGCCGCGCCGATCCAGCTCTTCGGCGATCTGGATCGCGTTGAGGGCCGCCCCCTTCCGGAGGTTATCGCCCACCACCCACATGTTCAGGCCATGGGGATGCGAGACGTCCCCACGAATGCGACCGACCAGCACCTCGTCGCCTCCCGCCGCATCGGTCGGCTGCGGGTACGCCATGGCCTGGGGCTCGTCCAAGAGGCGAACGCCGGGCGCGGCCGCCAGCGCGTCGCGAGCTTCCTCGGGCGAGACCGTCCGGTCGAACTCGACGTTCACCGTCATCGCGTGGCCGACTTCCACCGGGACCCGGACGCAGGTTCCCGAGATCCGGAACTCCGGGATCTCGAAGATCTTGCGGGTCTCGTGGGTGAACTTCATTTCTTCCTTGGTGTAGCCGGAATCCAGGAAGGCGTCGATCTGGGGGATCAGGTTGAAGGCGATGGGCTTGGACAAGGCCGACGGGGCGAGGTCCTCCCCTCTCAAGCGGGCGGCGGTTTGCTCGCGAAGCTCATCGACGGCTTCCTTGCCGGCACCCGAGACCGACTGATAGCTCGAGACCAGGACGCGCTCGACCTTGAAGCGCTTGCGCAAGGGGTTGAGCGCCATCAACAAGATGGCGGTCGAGCAGTTGGGGTTGGCGATGATGCCGTGATGGCCGTCCAGGGCATGCGGATTGATTTCCGGGATGACCAGGGGCACGGTCGGGTCCATGCGGAAGTACGAGGTATTGTCGATCACGACGGCCCCGCGCTTCACCGCTTCGGGAGCCAAGGCCGCGCTCACCGAGCCGCCCGCCGACGCCAGGACTACGTCCACACCCTCGAAGGCCTCGGGAACGGCCCGCTCGACGATGAAGTCCCGCCCCCGGCAGGTCACCGTTTTGCCCGCGGAGCGCTCGGACGCGAGGAGCGTGATTCGCTCGGCCGGGAAGTTCCGGTCCAGCAGCGTTTCCAACATCTCCTGGCCGACCATGCCGGTGGCTCCGAGGATCGCGACGTGATACCGAGTCAAGGGGGACCTCCTTTGCGGGGGCTAGAGGATGTTCTCCAGGCCGTAGACGAAGTGATCGAGCTGCATGACCTTGCGGACCGAGACCAGGACGCCGGGCATGAAGCTTTCCCGGTTCAGCGAGTCATGGCGGATGGTCAGGGTCTGCCCGAGCCCTCCGAAGATCACTTCCTGATGCGCGACCAAGCCAGGCAGGCGAATGCTGTGGATGCGGATGCCTCCCGGCGCCTCGCCGCCCCGCGCGCCTTCGAGTTTCTCCACCTCGTGGGCGTTGTCCAGGCCGAAGGCGGCCCGCGACTCGCGCATCAGCTCGGCGGTCTTGAGGGCCGTCCCCGACGGAGCGTCGGCCTTCTGGTTATGGTGAAGCTCGAGGATCTCGGCGTTCTCGAAGTACTTGGCCGCTTCCTGGGCGAACTTCATCATGAGGATGGCGCCAATGGCGAAGTTGGGGGCGAGGATGGCGCCGAGACCCCGCGTTTCGCAGGCATGGCGAAGCTCGTGGATCTCATGGGCCGAGAGGCCGGTCGTGCCGATCACGGGGCGCACCCGAGCGGTCAGGGCTTCGAGGGCATGGCCCGCGGCGGCCTGAGGGGTGGTCACGTCCACGAGGACGTCGATGCCCCCCTGGACGAGAGCGTCGCTGAGCTGAGAGACGATGGGCACGCCCAGGGGAGAAAGGCCTGCGACCGTGCCGGCGTCTTCACCGGCATGGCGGCGGGCGATCGCCGCCACCAAGGTCATGTCCGGGGCCTGGGCGATCGCCTTGACGATCTCGCGGCCCATCTTGCCGGACGCTCCGGCCACGGCCACGCGAATCCGGTCGGCCGGGGCGGCGGACGGGGGAGTGGATGCGTCGTTAGGCTCGGTCCCTGGGGTCATGAAGCAGCGGCTCCTTTCTTCCCCCTCATCATACACCACGCCACCGGGGCGAAGGCGCGCCAGAGGCGCCGAGACATCACGTCCCCGACGAGCCCCAGCCAGTCGTCCGAGGGGTAGGCGCGATCTGGGCCACTTCCTCGAACGTCGGATGCGTGTAGCGCTCGATGCAGATCTGCGCGATGCGATCGCCCTCGCGGGCGACGTAGTCGTCGTCGGAGTGGTTGTATAGGAGGACGCCGATGGCGTGACGGTAGGAGTTGTCGATGAGGCCCGCGCCGGCCTCGATGCCGTGTTTGAGGCTGAGACCCGAGCGCGAGTGGATCCGCGCCCGGAAGCCGGGAGGCAGTTCGAGCGCGAGGTCCGTGGGGACCATGGCGCGCCCGCGGGCGGGGATCACGGTGTCGGCGGCGGCGAATAGATCCGCCGCCACGTCCCCCTCCTGGCTGACCAGGGGGGGACGGGCGCGCGGGCTGAGACGTTGGAAGCGGATGGTGGTGGTATCGTGCATGCGAGGTCCCATGTCCCCCCTCAAATCTTCCTTTAGTTGTCCCCCCTTGACGGGGGGACGGACGGCGCAGCCGGCAGGGGGGTGTTAGCCGGCGAAGCCAAGGCGTTCCTTATTAAGGAACCTGGGAGCAGTAACACCCCCCTGGCTTCGCCAGTCCCCCCGGTATCGCCTGCGGCGATGCAAAATCCCGTGGTAGGGCGTTGCCCATTAGAGGATTTTGCGAGGGGGGACAACTAAGGGAACAGGCTTAGGAAGCCTTTTGCAGGGCCGGGGTCTTGACCTTGCGGACCGGGCCGACGACCGTCATGGTCATCCGCTGGGTATCGAAGATCTGGTTGGCGACCCGCTTGATATCCGCAAGCGTCACGCGCTCCATGTCGGCGATCACCTCGTCGGGCGAGATCAACCGGCCGAAGTAGAGCTCATTGCGGGCCATGCGGCTCATCCGGTGGCGCGGGGTCTCCATGGCGAGCAACATGCCGCCGCGGAGCTGGTCCTTGGCCCGGCGCAGCTCTTCCTCGGAGAAGCCATCGGCCTTGACCTTTTCGAGCTCTTCGACCACGAGGTCGACGACCTGGTCGGCATGCTTGGGCGAGCAGCCGGCGTAGACGCCGAAGACGCCGGCCTTGGCATACATGATTTCATAAGAAGAAATCGAGTAGGCGAGACCGCGCTTCTCGCGGACTTCCTGGAACAAGC
>Ga0180215_1001081_pt1 | contig 30965 bp, 28 predicted proteins | sample eDN3rd37CBELigBY_FD_128871 | JGI IMG/M metagenome (GOLD analysis project Ga0180215, IMG submission 128871) | Enriched backyard soil microbial communities from Emeryville, California, USA - eDNA 3rd pass 37_C BE-Lig BY (version 2) (version 2) | ecosystem: Environmental > Terrestrial > Soil >...
ACTGCGCCGCCCGGATAGCCGAACACGCAATCGACATCCTCCAGCACCAAACTGCGAAGTAAAATTTCTGAACCGGAGATTACCTCGGGTTTCGAGAGCCTCTCTTTAATTTCCTCTTTTGACTTTAGTACTGCGCCTTGCGTTGCCATTAGTCATCCTCCTCTCACAAGCGTAAACGGGCAATTCCGCTCTTGAACGGCTAAGCTCGTTTCGCGTTGAAATACAAGAACCGTATGAAAAGCCGCTATACTTGCTTGTATTTAGAAAACAAAAAAACCTTTCGCTCCTCAAGCTTCAATAATGAAGCTGTGAGGGACGAAAGGTTGATCTTCCGTGGTACCACCCAAATTCGCTGTGCATCTCTCGATGCATAGCCTCCACAGGTAAGAACGTGTGCACAAATAATCGTTCATACCTTCGGCACTTTAACGCTTGCCCTGCGATCCCCCCTAATAGGCGCTGACGCTTTTCAGGGAAACAGCTCCGAGGTGAGCTCGTAGAAAAGGGATTTTGGCGACGGTTGCAGCTATTCCGTCCGCTCTCTGTTCAAAAGGGCCCTTAACACTTCGTCCTCATCATTGCCGATTCAATATATGGCTTGTAACGATTAATATCTAACATGTTAGATAAGATTTACTTTATTATATGTCCTTCGATGCGGTTCGTCAAGAACCATAAACGGCCTTTTACGGAAAACCGCCCCGGAGCAATTAGCCCACCCGCACATATACTATTTTATGCCTGCAGCATGAAGCTCATACAAGACAGGCATGCAAAATTTCGCTACCACAGAAATGGAATGATGTTATGCCGATTATAAGAGCGCGCCAGCCTCGCACCGACGATGAGGAAATTATCCGTCTCATACGAACCGAGCTGATCCCTTTCTCGCATACCGTTTCCCCCCATGACGCGTGGCTCATGCGCGAGCTGCCGAGACGGCTTCAGCGCGGCGGCACTTTAGTCGCTTCGTTGACGCGCACGAGCCCGCCTGTCGCATTTGTCCGCTGTGAGGTCATGGGCGAGACGCTGTATGTAGACATGCTCGTCACGCATCCTCAGCATCGCAACCGCAACTGGGGCAAAAAGCTTATGGCAAAATGCGAGGCCCATGGAATTGCGCAGCAATGCAAAGTGGTCCGATTATTCGTCGATCAAAGCAACGACAAAGCCCAGAAATTTTATGCTAAGCTTGGATACGCCGCCGTCCGCTATTACCCGGAGCTCCGCTGTTATGAAATGCTCAAGCCATTGGCCTCGCCGTATTCGGTCAATCCTTAGAATCCGTTGTAAAATCCGTTATTGCCGTTGCCGTAATTATAGCCTTGATTGTAGCCCTGCGGCGGATACCCTTGTTTGCCGTATCCGTACGGAGCTGGCGGCGGCGGACAGCAGCTGTTGTAATAGTTGTTGTTGTTGCAGCAGCCCTGCCCTTTGCCGCCGAACAAGCCGCCTCCCCATAGCGGCAGCGTGCCGATTACGAGCAAATCGAACAGAATAAGCGGGATAAACGCCCTAGTCTGCACAACCTTACCCTTATCTTCCTTCAGCTGCGCAAGAATGAGCCGGTCTTGCTCGACTTTCACGAGCACGCCTGTAACGACCGAACCGTCCTTGCGCTTCGCAAAGATCGGCTGCCCAAGCAATGCTTGAGCCTGCTGTATTGTAACATGTTGCAAATGATTACCCTCCTCCCATTTTCCAATCTGGCTGTAGCGCAAGCTTCGCCCATTGGAATTTGGCTTGAAAACGGACTATAGCCGCCGAAGGACGGGCACAAGCCGTTTACGCTTGCTGCATTATATTCGGGCAGTCGTGCCGGTGCCTGTATATATGTCCGCTATCGACAGCAGCAAAATATAAGCGGCCGCTCCGCGCAAACGCAAAAAAGGCTGCTTCACAACAGCGCACCGCGCGTTATGAAGCAGCCTTTCTATCGGTTAACGACTAAGCGTTAAGCTTTGTTTTCGCAACGCCTGCAAGGGAGTTGAACGAGTTGATATCGTTAACAGCCAGGTCAGCAAGCATTTTACGGTTAACTTGAACGCCAGCAAGCTTCAAGCCGTACATAAATTTATTGTAGGAAAGTCCGTTTACGCGTGCAGCAGCATTAATACGAACGATCCACAGTCTGCGGATGTCGCGTTTTTTGTTGCGGCGGTCGCGGTAAGCGTACATAAGCGACTTGCCAACTTGCTCCTTCGCTGTTTTAAACAGACGGTGTTTCGAACCGAAATAACCTTTAGCTAGCTTTAAAATTCTTTTGCGACGACGAGTGCGGACAAATCCGCCTTTAACTCTTGCCATGAGTGGAAACCTCCTGTAGGTTGAATAATCTTATTTGGTACTGCAATTATTTCAAGTTAGCAAGGCCTTGCTGAATACGACGAACGTCGCCTGCAGCCATAATCGGCTGGCCAGCAAGAACGCGTTTTTGACGGCCGGATTTGTGGGAAAGCAAGTGATTGCGGTAAGCTTTGTAACGTTTCACTTTACCAGTACCGGTAATTTTGAAGCGGTCTTTCAGACTGCTGTGCGTTTTCATCTTTGGCATTTCAGTTATCCTCCTAAAAAGTTTTCATAGCTTCCGGTCGCTTTGCAACCGTTAGCTGTTTGATTTTGGTGCCAAAATCATAATCATGCTCCGGCCTTCCAGCTTAGGAGCACGCTCTACGCTGCATATTTCGGCAACCTCTTGCGAGAGGCGTTCCAATATTTTTTGTCCAATGGAAGCATGCGTAATCTCGCGTCCGCGGAAGCGGACGGAAGCCTTCACCTTGTCTCCTTCATTAAGGAACTTCACGACGTTGCGGAATTTAACCTGATAGTCATGCTCCTCGATGTTTGCACGGAACCATACTTCCTTCACATCGACGATCTTCTGGTTCTTGCGCGCTTCCTTCTCTTTCTTCTGCTGCTCGTAACGGAATTTGCCATAGTCCATAATTCGGCATACCGGCGGTTTAGCCGTCGGCGCCACATTAACCAGATCCAAATTCAGTTCGGCAGCAAGAGCCAGAGCCTCGCGAAGCGGCTTAATGCCGATCTGCTCTCCTTCAGCGCCTACAAGGCGCACTTCTCTTGCACGAATCTCATCGTTGATTTGATGTTCTCTGCTAATCGTATTCCACCTCCATAAGGGTTTGACTATCTGTAAAAACAAAAAATGCGGGTTCGCTCGAACCCGCATCTCATAACCGTAAGTATGCGCCAAACAGGCATAATAAACATATGCGCAGTATGGCTAATCGATTATCGCGAACCAGTCAGCTTGAACCGAAAGGTGAGAAGCGGGCGCTTCTGCTTGTGCGTATTAGCTTTTCAAAAACTACTCGATAACTATATCATAGCCCTTCGCATGAAGTCAAGGGTATCGTTCTTTTCTTATAGCTGCTTATTTTGCACCTCTTCAAGCCGGATTACTCTGGAGTGCTCCGTATGGCTCCACTGCTTGTTGTTTTGCGTAAAGAACGCATAGAACGTAATCGGCCACCAGGAAATAAGGAAAAATGGCAGCGTAAGCAGATGAGCATACATTTTCCACGACTTGACCCCTTCCAGTATAAGCGCCACCGGGAATTGGGCAATCATCGCGACGGCCGCTGCGACGATGACCCATACAGGCAAGTAATCGTAAACGGAATGGAACAGTTGGAAAGACGGGACAGCTGTATCCAGCCATAACGCAACGGTCAAAATAAAACCGAGCAGCGTATTGTACACCGAAATCGAGTAAATCGCCGAATCGAATTTGACGAGATTCCTTTCCTTAATGCTCGCCCACAGCAGTGGGAAGAAATAATTGCGGGCTACATTGAAATGCCCTTGCATCCAGCGCAGGCGTTGGCGTGCCGACGCTTTGAACGTTACCGGCTTCTCGTCATACACCTTCGCATCGTAGTTCAATACCGGATATACGCCCCGCTTCACGCAGCGCATCGAAAACTCCAAATCCTCGACAAGGCTTGTCGCGCCCCAGCCCATATCCTTCAAGAGGGCGGATTCGAAGCACATGCCGGTGCCGCCTAGGAAATTGCTCATTTTCAAGTTCGTTCTGGACAGCTGCCACAGCCGGTTGCAGTACCAGTACGTAATGCCATACGCAGCCGTAACCCATGAGTCGTCGGGATTTTTCGTATCCAAATAGCCTTGGATAACTTGATAGCCCTCGCAAAGGTCGTTGTTCATCAACTGCAGGAAATCGCGGTTGACCAAATTATCGGCGTCGAACATCACGATCGCGTCGTATTGGCGCGGCATGCCCCACAGCTCCTTGAGCATCCATTCGATGGCGTAGCCCTTGCCCCTTAAATGCGGATTCTTTCTCTCGCATGCGTACACGCCGTGGCTGCGCGCAATGTCTGCCGTGCCGTCGGTGCAATTGTCGCAAATGACGAACACATCGTACAGCTCTTTCGGATAGTCCATTTGTTTCAGGTTTTCGATTAATGCTCCTACTACCTTTTCCTCGTTGTGGGCAGCTACTAGCACGGCGAACGATTTTTGCGGCGCGTGCTGCTTACGGCTTCTGTTTTTCTTTAAGCCGAACAGTGAAAGGCTAAACTGGTAGATGGCAATAGACGCCATCACCACCTGCAGCACAATAAAGATTGTTGCTACAACCATGCGATAAAACCCCCTTAAGCCCCTTTTTTTGTCTTGCGTCATCCTTTCCGCGGACGGAAAGCCGGCAAGCATCTTTACCCTTTTTTGTCTAAAGCCGCGTCCTTCTGTGAACGCCTTTTCGCCGATTGCTCGGCCGCTTGGCTCCAGCCGTTACTGACGGAGCATTTTCATTTTCCACACAAGACCATTAGTTGTCAAAAACTGAATTTGACTTGCTTTTATACAAAGTCGTCAATAAAACGTTTCCAATGGACGTTAACGTTCATTTTTCCTCCTTTTGCTTCGTCTAGGTGTTATTCTCTGTCATTTTCCGATTTTTTAGCACTGCAGTCCTTGTTTATTAAAAAAACTTCATCTAATCGCTTGTTAACAGCGGAAACGGCGTCTCAAAGCCGCTGCAGCCGGAATATCCCTATCAGCTTTCCCAAAGGGATTCGAATGTAAAACAAATTCTAAATAAAAGGATTACATGGGGAATACAATTTCATGATAAGATCATGGAGCACGGATCTCTGAATGAGGATAGCTGACGAACTGCTGCAGCGAAGCGCGCCGGCATACCGGCGCTTGCGAAATATCGCGCGGCAAGAGCGGAGGAGATAGAATGGAAAAAATTATTGTGTGGCTAAAGAATAGCGACACGAGAATGCTGCTCTGGGCCAATCGAAGGCCGGACGGCGGCCGCATTCATGAGCTGCTTGGAAAATGGTTCAGCACCATAACGCATATGGGCGGCGCCAGCTTTACGCTTAGCACCGCCCTGTTAATTGCTATATTCGGTTCTATGGAATGGAGCATGACGGGCTGGCAGTGCTTAACAGCGGTGTGCATAAGCCACCTGCCGGTCGCCATCGGAAAACGCGCGTTCAAGCGTCTCCGTCCATACCAAGCGCTGCCTTCCGTTCATACGGGCCGCAAGCCGCTCCGGGATTCTTCCTTCCCTTCCGGCCATACGACAGCGATTTTCGCCTGGCTTGTTCCTATATTGCTGACGAGCGGCATTTGGCTCAGCGTATTTATGCCTCTGGCACTATTAATAGGACTTTCCGTCGGATGGTCGCGCATGTATTTAGGGCTTCACTATCCGTCCGATGTAGCAGCGGGCGCTATTCTCGGCAGCATGACAGCGATTGCCGTTAACTACTACTGGATTTCTTCCTCGGTTGTCTGATCGCCGCCGCTTGCAGCCTCTGCAGCTTCGCGGCGGGCCGCTAACCGCTTCGCCTCGCGGTGCTTATGCAGCGCTTCGGCTCCAATAACAACCTCAACGCGGTGAATCGGCTGGCCTTTCTCCATAAATTTCATTTCATATTCCGTAAATACAAGGTCCTCGCGAGGGCCTTCTTTGTGCAGATGCAGCGATATATTGCGCATGACGAGCTCCATATCCGCGAAGCTGTTCAATGAAAATTCGAACAAGGATTGAGAATCGGTCTTGAAATGGATCTCTCCCCGTTCATTCAGCAGCTCGATGTATTTCTCTACGAACCGCTGATGCGTAAGCCGGCGGCGGGCATGCTTCGCCTTCGGCCATGGATCGCTGAAGTTCAAATGGATGCGCTCAAGCTCGCCTGGAGCGAACATCGTCTCAATTCCTTCAATATTAGCGCGCAGCAGCGCCAGGTTCGGCGGGCTGTCAACGCCCTTTTGCTCCCATATCGCACGGGCCTTCTCGCTCGCGCGTCTTAGCAGTTCATCGTACATATCTACGCCGATAAAGTTAATATCCGGATTACGGTAGCTCATTTCGCTAATAAAGCGCCCTTTGCCCATCCCAAGCTCGACATAGATCGGATTGTCATTGCCGAAAAATTCGCGCCAATTCCCTCTATGCGGAGCAGCGTCCAGCACGACGAGTTCCGGCTGGCTCTCCAAACTTTCGCGTATCCCTTTTCTTCCTCTTAAACGCATATTGAATAGTCCTCCATTTATTTAAGCGTGAACGGCTGAAGCCGACTCGCGTTCGCCAAAAGCTTATTCCGCGGCGATCGAATAGCAGCCTCAAATAGCTAGTCCTTATTTTGACCAAATTCGTCTCTATTGTAAAGAGGGAATGGCGTTTCAGCATCCGCTCGGCAGCAGCGCGTTTTGGTTGCGCAGGCAAAAATAAAAGCCGCAGTCTGTTGGCTGCGGCTTCATGCTCTATGGAAACTGACTACATCAACAGACGATAATCGATTGGCCCGTTGCTCTTCTGATCGATTTCGTATGTTTCTTCCAATACCTCGTTAAGCTTCTGGCGGGCTGAAATTTTCACGCTGTGATTATCGTGAAAACGGACGCCTGTAAGCGCCATCAATTCCTTGACCGTCAGCTCAACCGTTACTTTGTCATCACCGTGCGGAATTTTTGTCGTTGTACTCATCACACATCACCTCATCGATTTATTGTACTAGTATTTCCAGTTAATCGACGTTTCATGACTTAAAGTGCAGATAGGCTATGTTAGGTATTTTCGTTGATTTGTCGCACTTTTAATATAACAGATCATGTAAGGTATTGCAAGCCCAAATCATATCGCAGCGATTTTTTTCTGGTAAAAAAAACGTTGCGCTTTTGCCGGCGCAAAAAAAAGAAGGAAGCGCCGAAACGGCTGCCTTCCTTCCTATCGGCTTACATTAGCCGACCTAATTATTCCTTCTTCAAGCCCATCTCTGCGCGAAGCTTCTCAAGCTCCGAGGACGCATTCACTTTGTTCAGATCGCGCACTTGCTTTCTCAGGTCGTCGCCGCTGAGCTCTTTCAAAGCGTCAACGCGATTCGAGCGCTTCTCTACCTTTGCCTCCATACGGTCAAGCGTATCGAACACGTTATTATCGAATGCTTTGGACATAACGGTCGTTACGCGCTCGTTAGCAGCAGCAATTTTGTCCTTCGCAATCAGCGTATCCTTGCGGCGCTTCGCGTCGCTAATCCGGTCTTCAATTTCCTGCAGATTTTCACGCAGCACCTTCACCTGCTCGGTTTGCTCGGCAAGCTGAACCGTATACGTCTCAACAAGCTCGGCGTATTCCGTTTTCTTCTGCATGCATTTCAGCGCAAGTTCCTCATTGCCCTGCGACAATGCGTTGCGTGCGCCAGTGTCCCATGTTACAACCTCTGCTTCAGCCTTCTTAAGCAGCTGCTCCAAACGTTTCTGTTCTGCCATGCTGTCGGCTACAGCGCTTGTCGCTTCGCGCTGCACATTCTCTAAATCACGGATTGCCTGGTTCAGCACGATTTCCGGCTTCTCCATGCTGTCGACGGCATCGTTGGCAATTCCTTTAAATACAGTAGCAATTCTAGCGAAAATACCCATTGATTAATTCCTCCCATACATTTTTTTCACACAATCTATAGTAATTTTTAATTGTGTCGCTTCAACCAGCAGGAAAAATCAGCTGGATTATTCATAATTTTATCATTTATTAGAAATGAAATACAGCATCGGGTTCTATTAGATGTTTCAATTTAATACGTGGCAATCAAGCTTGTTTTTCGTTAAAATATAGACTGAATGTCTATCATTAAGGAGCAATACAATGTCCAACTCAATTGAAACGCTGCAGCCTAGGCTATGGAATGACAAAAGATTCCATACATGGAACTATGAGATGCGGCAGCAATTCGGCGGCAAAGTGTTCAAGGTTACGCTTGATGCCGGCTTTACATGCCCGAATCGGGACGGTTCGATTGCCATCGGCGGCTGTACCTTCTGCAGCGCGCGCGGATCTGGAGACTTCGCGGGCAGCAGGCGGGACGACCTCGTCACCCAGTTCAACAAAATCCGCGACCGGCAGCATCAGAAATGGCCGGAAGCGAGCTATATCGGTTATTTTCAAGCTTATACTAATACGTACGCACCCGTTAATGAGTTGCGAGAATATTTTGAAATTATTTTACAGCAGCCAGGCGTCGTCGGATTATCGATTGCAACTCGTCCCGATTGCCTCCCCGATGATGTTGTCGATTATTTGGCCGAGCTGAATGAGCGCACCTATTTATGGGTTGAGATGGGGTTGCAAACGATTCACGAATCGACCTCCCAGCTCATCAATCGGGCACATGATACAGACTGCTATATCGATGCCGTTAATCGGCTTCGCGCGCGCGGCATACGTGTATGCACGCATATTATTTACGGGCTGCCGCAGGAGTCCCATGAAATGATGCTCGACACCTGCCGCGCGGTTTCCCGCATGGACGTTCAGGGCATTAAGATTCACCTGCTTCATTTGATGCGCAAAACGCCGATGGTCAAGCAGCATGCCGCGGGCCTGCTGCGGTTTCTTGAAATGGACGAATATATAGGCCTTGTCGTCGACAGCCTTGAAATGCTGCCTCCGGACATGATCGTGCACAGGCTGACGGGCGACGCGCCACGCGAGCTGCTCATCGGCCCTCTGTGGAGCCAAAGGAAATGGGAAGTGCTTAACGGCATCGATAAAGAGCTGCTGCGCCGCAATAGCTGGCAGGGCAAGCTTTGGCAAAAGGAGGTATAGCCTATGGGCTTTCTATCTGTGCTTAGCATGGCGCATAAATGGATCGCCGAGCGGACCGGTCCGGGCGATATCGCCATCGACGCGACGGCTGGCAACGGCGTCGATACGCTCGCGCTTGCCAGGCTCGTTGGACCGAAAGGCACCATATACGCCTTCGACATTCAGCAAGAGGCGTTGGACAGGACCAGAGAGAGGCTTTCTGCTCTCGAAGCGGAGACCCTTCTTCCTGACACGCATCTCATCCATCAGAGCCATGCCCGAATGGCGGAAGCGGTCCAATCCATTCACGCCCCTCACGCAGGGCTGGTATCGGCCGTCATGTTCAATCTCGGTTATTTGCCGGGAAGCGGCGATTTATCCATTATTACGGAGCCTACCTCCACCATTTCCGCACTGGAGGCCGCATTGACGCTGCTTCGCAGAGGGGGCGTCATCACCTGCGTCCTTTATCCGGGTCATCCCGGGGGAGCGGAGGAAGCCGCTGCCGTCGAAGCCTGGGCGGCTGCGCTGCCGCAATCGATCGCACAGTCAGTCATCTATCGTCAGCTTCAGCGAATCGATGCGCCTTATCTCATTGCAGTAGAGAAGCGGTAATGATTCATCACCAAGCGAAACCGGCTGCCGCCGTGATCAGGCGGTTAGCACCGTTTGGCATAAAATATAAGCGCTAAGGGAGAGAGACGAAGTGACGATTAAGCCATATCCATTGCAATTTAAACCAGAAATGAAGGAAAGAATTTGGGGGGGCCGCGCACTGGAGCAATTCGGCCTTGAGCTGCCGGAGGGCTCGATCGGCGAGGGCTGGATGATTGGCGATCATCCTAACGGCACGACAAAAGTTGTTAACGGCGAGCTTGCCGGCAAGGGCCTTGATGAAATCCGCGAGGCGTACGGCAGAGAATGGTTCGGCACAAACGGCTTTTCCGAGAAAAACGGCCGTTTTCCGCTTCTTATTAAGCTGCTTGACTGCAATGACGATCTGTCGGTACAGGTTCACCCTGCAGATACATACGAAGCGCTGCCGGAAGGCGAGCTGGGCAAGACCGAGATGTGGTATATTCTGGACGCCAAGCCAGGCGCTAAAATTATTTACGGCCTCAAGGACGGCGTCGACCGCTCCGCTATGGAGGCTGCTATTGCCGAGGGCCGCATTATGGACACGCTTCAGGAGGTGCCTGTAGCGGCCGGCGATGCCTTCTATATTCCGGCAGGTACGGTTCATGCGCTATGCTCCGGCGTTCTCGTCGCAGAAATTCAGCAAAATTCCGATACGACCTATCGCCTGTACGATTACGACCGCCTAGGGCTTGACGGCAAGCTGAGAGAGCTGCACATCGAGGATTCCTTGAATGTGATCGCCTATGAAGGCGCGGGCGCTACTAGGATGAAGACGAATGGTGCGCAGCCTGGGGAATGGCTGACGATTGCATCTTCTCCCTATTTTATTGTAGAAAAAGGAATCGTCGCCGCGCCATGGAAGCTTAACACTTCCCTCAAAAGCTTCGTCATACTCGTTATTGCGGACGGAGAAGGCCGCTTAAGCTGGGGCGATGGCGAGCTGAACTTGAAAGCAGGCGAATGCTTCCTGCTGCCGGCCAATCTTGGCGCGTACGAGCTGAATGGCAGCATGACCGTGCTGCGAAGCGTCGTGCCGGCATAATTAAAAGCAAAAAGGGTACCCGCTGGCGGGTACCCTTAGCTTGTTGAGAAAGCTTCAAGAACTTTATACAATGGTTAAGGATTTCTAGGAGCAGCATATAAGAAAAGCCGCAGTTTTGAAAAAAGATGCTTAAATACATTTTTTTTGATTATTTAAAGTAGATATAAAGGAAAGCCTGCATTCGTGCAGGCTTTTCGGCTGTGAGAATGAAAGTCGGGCATTTGACGCACGAATTCCTGCATTATCGAAGCTTTTTCATCCAGATCGCCCATTTCTCACTAAAAAGGCTGCACATTTGCATCCATTATTCAGGCTGGCGCTTCGGATAAATATTCTTAAACCTTCACAAAAAGGGCTGTTCGATAAGTTAAGGGTACCCGGAGTCGAGTACCCTTAAGCATTCATTATATTCGTGCTGAATCAAGCGTCAGCATAAACGGCCGCGGCTTCGGCTTGCCTGTCGGGTCGCCGGCATCAAGCGCATAAAGGACAGCAAGCAGCGTATGGCGGGACGTGTCCCGGACGCCTTCTGCTAAATAAGCGCCCAGATCGAACGGCAGCAGCTCGATGACGGCATGCTTTTGCAGCTCCTTCTCGCTCAGCCCGAGCGCAGCGAATTCAGGCGACACTTCCTCAGGCCGCTCGGCCAAACGACGCATCCAGCCGCTCCATACTCCCTTGTCCATCGTGAAATCCCACCATGGCTTGCGAGGCTTATAGTTGTGCTTCAGGAAATAATCGTACTTCATGAGGCCCAGCACAATGTCGGCATTCAACCGCTCTGCGGCATAGGCGAGCACTTCATTCTGCTCCGCTGCAGCTTCGGCACCGCTAAGCGACGACAAAAATTGCCACAACCTGGAAAATAAATCCTCCAGCTGATGGCCGATCTTCTGCCAGCCGCGGCCTTCCCAGTAGTCGCCGAATGATTGGAAGAAATCGAAGGGCGAAGAGAATACCTCATTTACTAAATACAACAGCGTATGATCCATGCGGTGCGCATTCCAATATTTCTCCAGCACGTCCTCAACTCGCTTAATCCGCACAATATCGGCAAACGGCATAAGCTCATTGCCCAGCATCTCATAAGGAGCCCGGTCCATATAGGTATAGCCCCATTTGTCCGCATCTCTGCGAAGCCCGGTGCCGCGCAGCATTTTAAGAAATCCGAGCTGCAACTCCTCCGGCCCAAGCGCGAACACGTCGTTGAACGTGCCGCGGAACGTATTGTAGTCCTCTAGCGGCAGCCCCGCGATCAAGTCCAAATGCTGGTCGATTTTGCCCGAATCCTTCACCTTCGTGACGGTACGGACAAGCTTGGACCAATTTTGGCGGCGCTGAACGGCCTCATTCGTCACATCGTTAGTTGACTGTACGCCGATTTCAAAACGGAATACGCCTGGCGGCGCGTGCTCGGCCAAATAGTCCAGCACCTCGGGCCGCATAATATCAGCTGTTATCTCGAATTGAAAAACGCAGCCGCGGTGGTTCTCAATGAGAAACTTGAACATCTCCAGCGCGTAATCGCGCTTGATATTAAACGTTCTGTCAACGAATTTGATCAGCTTGGCGCCGGAATCGATCAGATAAATAATGTCCGCCTTCGTCCGCTCGATATCAAAATATCTGACGCCGACCTCGATGCTCGACAGGCAGAACTGGCAGCTGAACGGGCAGCCGCGGCTTGTTTCAAAATAAACAACCCTGCTGCCGAGTGCCTGCACATCTTCTTCAAAGCGATATGGAGACGGCAGCTTGCTTAGATCGAGCTTAGGACGCGGCGGGGTAATGACGATTTCTTCCTCGTCGCCGCGCCGCTTCCGGTATGCAATGCCGAATACCATATGAAACTTCCGGTTTCCCTCAACCTCCGTCAGCAGATGATGGAAAGTCTCTTCTCCTTCGCCGATGACGATAAAATCAACCTCGGGCACTCTGTTCATCCAATATTCCACATCATAGCTGACCTCAGGGCCGCCTAGAATGATGCGGATCTCGGGCATTATTTTGCGCAGCATATTGATGACGGTAATCGTCTCTTCAATATTCCATATATAACAGGAGAAGCCGACGACATCCGGCTTGCGCGCAAACAGATCCGACACGATGTTCATGGCCGGATCCTTGATCGTATATTCTGCGATATCCATATCAAAATCTTTCTCGCCGTATGCTTTCAAGCATCGCAATGCAAGCGACGTATGGATATATTTAGCGTTCAATGTTGTGAGTACGACTTTCATAGCTTACCTCTCTTACTTATGCGTCTGCATATACTGCATTTTTTCTTAAGTTGTCCATTGACTGCGCTTCGCTTTGGGCAGCTAGATGCGATATTCGATATAGAGCTGATCCTTCAGCTGCATATCGATGACAGGGTAACGCACGCGCCACTGGCCTCCGCCGATCGACGTTACTTCATGCGCTTCCAGGCCGCGCGGCTTAAAGCCATAGTCGCGTTCGAAGGAAATGAGCACTTGAATTCTGTCGTTCGGCAGCATCCGATGCAGCTCATGCCCCATATTGATCATCCAGAACCGAAGCTCGGAAGCGGAAGAAGCGCCGTAATACATGTAGAAAATCGGATCGATATCCGCGGTAAAGACGAGCCATCCTTCATTATCGCGCACAACCTTCCAATTCGTAAAGGCTGCCGTTCCATCCGATGTTTGTACGCTGCCGAACTCATTCCTCATGAGTAATCTCATATCCTCAAGGGAGGCTTGCGTCAACGATTCCGGAAAACGGGATGGAAGAAACGCCGCTTTGTCCAGCTTTTCCTTTGTTATGGTGTCAACCAGCATAGAGGCATGAATAATCGAAACCGCAAAGTTAATGTCCGCATTCGAGCCCGTTATGCCAAGCGTCGTAATGCCGATAAGCTGGCCATATTGATTGAACAGCGCTCCGCCGGAGCTGCCATGATCGATTGGCGTGCTCGTCTGAATATAACGAATACCGTCTTCATACGTAATATTGCTGATCACGCCGTCCGATACCGTATTTTGAACGCCCAGCGGGCTGCCGATCGCGATTACGCTATCGCCCTTGCGAGCGTTCAAGCCAATGCCGACCTCAACCGGCTTGATGCCGATTTTTTTATCCGTCTTCAAAATAGCCAAATCCGCCTTCTCGTCATAAACGACGACCCCCGATATAGATAACTGCTCGCCGGAAAGGGTATAGGCCGTCGCAGTAGACGCTTCGGTAATGACATGATGATTCGTCAAAATCAAGTTGTCGCCGATGACGACGCCGCTGCCTTGTCCGCGGTTCGTTCCGATAAGAACGATCGCCATATCGTAAGCGTCAACAATCTCTGTAGTCGTTAGCTTCGGCTTGTTCAGCGTCTCGTATACCAGGTTTGCGTAGTCGATTCCTTTCGCTTCCGCCGATGTAATATGTACGGATTGTGTCGCATTGTTCCATTTCACTTCGGCGTCCAACGCTTCCGCGACAAAACGGACAGGGACAAAAGTTGTGCTGTTGCGTATAATGGCGGGCGAGTCGAGCTGAACCTTGCTTCCATTAATATCCGCGTCTTTACTGCCGACTTTAAGCGTAATCTTCGTGCCATCCTTGCCGCCGGTGATCGTCTGCGATGAACCCTCCCAGTTAACGGTTGCATTCAACGCGTCAAAAATATCACGCATCGGCACGAGCGTGACTCCGTCAACCTTAAACGGCGACTGCGCCAACGTGAGCTGATAGCCGTCAACATATACTTTAATAGAGCTGTTAACCGAATTGGATGAGGCCGCGGCCGCGACGGCCGCATTCGATGCTCCAAACGCCGGTAAAGGAGAAAGCATTAAACTAACGGCAAGCATGGAACCTAGAATTGGCTTTAAGAGCTTCGTTTTCATGCGCATAATTTCCTCCAAATTTTAACAATTAATCAAAACTTATACCATCTACAATCCTACCATTCCTATTAACTTTTTGTCTATGAAATTAAAAATGCTAGAATTCAAAAATAAAGAGACCGGAATCGAATAAAAAACGCCGCAACCTTAGATGGAAGCGGCATTCGCCTTTAACGTGCGCTGATGACCGTATAGTGCTTAAATGGCTTCACCTCATAACGGCCTTCATCGACTACGGGCACGTCATAATTAGGGAAGATGTACGCAGCTCGCTCCCCATCCACGATCGACGGGCTTTGGAACGTATATCTGCCGAACGAGCTTACCTGCTGAAAAGCTCCCCCAGGATTGCTGTATTGGACCGTATCGAGAAAATGATGCGGGTCAATCCGCTCATAGAACAGCACATAAATGTATGGCATATTGACCGCATTCGTAATATGCACGCTGCCGTCAGTCGCGTCCGATGCGTATTGCACCGCCTCGCCGAACGATTCGAAGAACGACGGGCTAATCCGGTTCGGATAATCCGTAAAATAATAGCTGCAAAATGAGGCAAAAAGCAGCGACAGCCCGCATACTGCCGTCCATAGCAGCAGCCTCGCACGCCCGGTCAGCCAATCCAGTCCGATCGCTCCCAGCATAATGGCCGGATAATAAATAATGTTAATCCGATTGATATTGACATCCGTTATAAAAGCCATTAGCACAGCTATAACAAACCAGAGCGCCAGAATCGCCTGCTTGATGCAAAATTGGCGAGCAAGCCGCACTCTTATGTAAACGATACCTACTAGAGTAAAAATAAATAGAATAGGATAGACATGATCGCGCTCCGGTATGGAATTCCAAGGCAGCCCGTCGTTATGCGTTGCGAACAGCTTTAGAAATTGGCCGAAATTGTTCCATATAATATCGAAGCCGCCGCTGCCGAATATGGACGATACCTGCTCGACTCTAGGCTCCGTCAGCTTCGGTATCGTGAATAACAGCGTCTGAATCGACGGCCAGTCGAAACGGTTGATCAGCACAAACAGCGCAATAGGCAAAGCCATAATTGCAAGCAGAGCCCCGTTCCAAATCAGCGTTCCCAGCTTAATCGCCCTCTTCGCAGCGAGCAATGCAAACAGACCGGCTGCAAACAGCGGAACGAAAAAATACGCGGTGCCGTAAGCGTATAAGGACAGCGCAAGCGAAATCGTGAAGCCGGCGAGCCAGCTTGGCTGCTCCAGCGATTTCAGCAAAAACCATACGGCCAGCAGCACGAGCGTCGGAAATAAATTGGATTCCAGCGCCCATCTGGACATCATCATATGCCATGGGCTTATCGCGATTAGAAATGCGGCAATTGCCGCACCTCGCTTGCTTCCCATCAGCCTTCTGGAAATCGCGTAAAACAGCGTGATGCCGAGCACCCCGAACAGTACGCTGACGATCCTGATCGAGAACACATTCAGGCCAAAAAGGAGAATGAACGGCATCGACAGATACGCGTACAAGGCGTTTTGCCCGCTTCCCCATGCGATCAAATGAATCGGAAGCCGGACGCCGTTGCGGTCGATGCCGTAATGCAAGATCGAGTACGCCTCGTAGCCGATGGACGCCTCATCCTGATTCAATCCTGGAGGAATCGAGCCGAGGGCGATGCAGCGCGCCGCCGCGCCGACGATAAGTATGATTATGAATAAAGGATTTAGCTTGACCCACCGGATGAGTTGATTTATAGGTTTCATAGACTGCTCCTGAATTACATCGATGTTGTTTTGTTTTCAGCTGCTATGGGCGATCTTCGAATCGGATATTTGTAAAAGAAGAACAAGGCGATAAGCAGCGCTGCGACAGGAATGAGGCTAATCATGGAACGAATGCCCCAAATGGCGGACGCCGTCTGCTCCACATCCTTCTCATACCCTGACAGCTCAAGAATTAGGCCCGTTACGACCGCCTGCAGCGAGACGCCCCAGCGGACGATAAATCCGTTCATGCCGAAGTACATCCCCTCGCGCCGCTCATGGGTTCGCAGTTCGTCCTCGTCAATAATTTCCGACAGCAGCATATCCAGCAGCACCATTAAGCCTGCCAGCCCGACACCTACAGCGGCGGCGGTAACCGCAGCGCCAACTACGCCGGTAACGAAGAGGAATGGAAGCATTGCTGCCGCATAACAGCTCACTGCCGTCATAACCGTTGTCCGCGGTCCCCATTTTTGCACCAATCTCCCCCATATATAGACGCAAGGAATGGCTGCTACAAAAATAGAGCCCAGCAAAATCGTATTTGTATCATCCGTCCCGCCAAGCACATACTTGCTGAAAAACGGAATCGTCGCGGGCAGCAGCGCGAAAGTAAACTGGACGAAGAAGCTGCCTATTACAAAAAACAGAAACGCTTTATTCGTAAACGTATATTTCAGCGATTGCTTAAAGCCGATCTTTTCGCGCTCGACCTGCTTCTTCTCTTTGCTGACGCTAACCATGACGATGAAGAAAATAAGCGACACTCCGGCAAATATTGCGCCCATCGGCCCCCAGCCAAGCTTCCCGTAAATGAGCGGCGGCAGCGCTACGCCGATAATCATCCCTACGATGCCCATCATTTGACGCCAAGCGGATACGGTTGCCCGCTCCTTCATTGTCGTGAACATTTCCGGAAACAGCGCGGAATAATTAAGAACAACCATAACGAACAGCACATCATAGACGAGCACGATGGTTAGAAAATACCAGAATGCGCCCATGCCCTCGCCAAGGGGGAACCAGATCGCCGTAAAAGCGGCGGCAAGCGGCACCATGCCGAACAGCATATAGGGCACTCTTCTTCCCCAGCGGGAAATGGTTCTATCGGATATATAGCCGAATAGGGGATTAAGAAGCGCATTCACGATGCCGTGAATAACCATGGCGACACTTATGAGTGCGGGCTTGACGCCCAAGACGTCGACGTAGTAGAACACAATATACGTCGCGAATGCCTGAGCGATCAGATTAACTGACAGATTGCCCGAGCTGTAGCCGAGCTTGGTGCTCAATCTTAACTTCGACATAGAGAACACGCTCCTGATTAATAATGAAAAATATGTAAATTATTATAGGGCAATTCTATTTTACATCATGCATCCCTATTACACCAACAAATAAAAGAGTCATTGACGCTGAAAGTACATAATTTTTCCTTAACATTATTAACGCATTTGCTATAATGTTTTCATAGCGTTTAAGCGACAGAGGATGTGCATCATGAGTGAACTTGTTGATCATTTAAAGCCCTTGCTTCAATTGGCGGATGCTGTAATTATTACTGATAAGGATCATCGCATTATTGCCGTCAACGAAGTCTATGAGCAGATTACAGGCTATTCCTCCGAGGAGATTATCGGGAAGAAGGCAAGCATACTAAGAACCTCATTTACGCCATGTGAGACTCATCGCGACATGAAGCATCATATCCATAACGGCCTTCCGTGGTCAGGCGTATTCACGAATCGAAAGAAGAACAAAAATCTGTGGCACTCATCAATAACGATAACCCCGTATCATATAGAAGGCACGATCTATTTCGTCGGCGTATTCCGTGAACTGGAGCAATTGAACAGCGGCTTCTATTTGCCTGAGGAACGCGTAAGCTACATTCAAGGATCCATATTGCGAGTGCTTGCGATCTCCTGCGAAATTCGCGATCCCGGCATCGAGCAGCATTTGTTAAGAGTGAAGGAACTGACGGAGGAACTGACCGCCTACCATAACAACAGGCTGGAGCTGCAGTGGAATCCCGATACGATTAATCAAATTTCGAATTCCAGCATTTTGCACGATATCGGCAAATCCGCCATTCCAGAGGGCATTCTGTACAAGCCTGGCAAGCTGGCTCCTTATGAACGCCAAATCGTAGAGATGCACACGCAAATCGGCTGCGACATTATCGATAAAATTTATGCCGACTTTAACGATGAGCTGTTTGCGACGGAGCTCGAAATCGCTAAAAACATTATTAAGCACCATCACGAGAAGTGGGACGGCACAGGCTACCCGCAGCGGCTGGCAAGAGAAAATATCCCCGTCGAAGCCCGCATCGTGAGCGTAGTCGATGTGTACGATGCCTTGACGAGTGCGCGTCCTTACAAGGAAAAATGGCCGATCGAAAAAGCTCTGGACTATATCCGCATGGAGAAGGGGAAGCATTTCGACACCGATATCGCCGATTCTTTTCTGGAGATGATGGCTTACAAAATGCAAGAGCAGGCGATTTAGAGAATGCCGGCGGATGTTGCCGCCGGCTTCTTCATTGTCGGGAACAGCTGAGCCGACTAGGTTTCACGGCCGTAGCATTCGTTGCCAATAACAAAAGAACCGCATGCTGCAGGCGCCGTTGCCGGCGTTTGTCGCAGAATGTGGTTCTTTCTATGTTATTTCGCTATTTGCTCCATCAGCAGCTCGACTGCCTTCAACCGCTGCGTATCCTCGGTGTTCAGCTTCTCGCGCAGCAGCGCCAGCATCGCATAGCCGGTTTTATCGTTGAACTCGCCGTCTGCCTCGAGCCCCTCCGCCTGCTGGAATCGCTTGAGCGCCTGTACCGTATCGCTGTCGAACAGTCCTTGCTTGCCGGAAGGCCTATAGCCTAGCACGTCCAAAGCCTGCTGCAGCGTCTTCACGTCCTCGCCGTAGCTGCCCTCCTGCAAATGCGTACCGATCGGAAGCGGGCGCATAGAAGCATATTCCGGAAGCTTGACCTCATAATCAGGGGCTACGCCGACTTTGTTGATCCAAGCGCCGCTCGGCGTTTTCCACTGCGCTTCCGTAAGGCTTAGCACCGAGCCGTCCTTGTACTGCTTGAAAGCTTGCACGACGCCTTTGCCGAACGTCGTCTCGCCGATGACAACCGCGCCCGCCGACTCCTTAAGTGCTGCTGTCAGCACCTCGCTAGCGCTCGCCGAGTTCCCGTTCACAAGAACGGCAATCGGCGCAGTCCACTCCCTCGTACCTTTCGATTCATACGTTCGGACAACGCGTTCATTTTTGTACACCACCTGCAAAATGGTTTCCCCTTTTGGCACGAGCTGATAAGCAATTTGCAGCGTCGGCTGCAGCAGCCCGCCGGGATTGGAGCGCATATCGAGCAGCAGCCCCTTCAGCGGCTCCTGTGCTTCCAGCTCTTTGATCGCGGCTTCGAATTCCTGAGCCGTCTTCTCCGAAAACTGGCTAATCGTTACATAACCGATACCGTTCTCGAGCATTTCAGATGTCACGGAATGAAGCGGAATCGCTTCGCGCTTAAGCTTAATATCGATAAGCTCCGTCTCTCCCGGCCGTTTAAGCTGAAGCGATACTTCCGTCCCTTCCTTCCCTCTGACCAGCGAGATCAGCTCCTGAAACGATTTGCCCTGGGTGGCATTGCCGTCTACCTGTACGAGCGAATCGCCCGGGAGCAGGCCGCCGCGCTCCGCAGGGCCACCCTTCGTAACCTTGCTGATGACAAACTGGCCGTCCTCCTGACGCATCTCTACGCCAATACCATAAATTTCGCCCTCCAATGATTGCGTATAAGCATTTCCCGCCTCGCCAATCATATAGTTCGAATAAGGGTCGTCCAAAGATTCAAGCATCCCTTGAGCTGCCCCGTTTATTAAATCGCTCGCCTCCGCGCCTTCCAAATAATCGTTCATAATTTTGTTATAGGAATCGGCAAACTGCTGAAAAGTCGGCTCGCCCATCATCGGATACTGCTTATTCACCCAAAAAAGGCCGCCGGCAAAGCCAAGCATGCCGCATATAATCGCCGCGACCACGCTAAGCGCAATAAAACGTTGCCTGGAAGCCTGTTTCATATAACTGCTCATTCCTTCATCTCCTCGTGTGTATGTAGCTCATGATCATAATCCCAGCGTTTAGTCTTGTACGATACGGGCTTATTCGCTACAATCAACCTAACAACAATCTGAATAGATAGACAGAGAGGAGCCTTACTGCCAGTATGTATAAGCTTATCGCAATCGATGTAGACGACACTTTGCTCACCGACGACCTAATCGTAACGGAGGGCACCAAACGCGCAATGGAGCAGGCTATCGCCCAAGGCGTTACCGTTACGCTCGCAACCGGAAGGATGTTCGCTTCCGCTCAAAAGATCGCCAAACAAATTGAACTCAATGTTCCTATTATCACCTATCAAGGGGCGCTCGTCAAAACGCTGCTGGACGGCAAGGTGCTGTATGAGCGCCATGTGCCGGCCGATGCCGTAAAGAAGCTGCATGCTTTTGTAGAAGCGAACAATCTTCATCTGCAGCTTTATGTCGATGACGAGCTGTATGGAGCAGTCGATAATGACAAAATCGCCGCTTACTCCAAGCTGACCAATATCCCGTATAAAATAGATCCCAATTACGAGCGGCTGCTCGAGCGGCCTATGCATAAGCTGCTCATTATCGATGATCCGGCCAAGCTCGATGAAATCGCTGAACAGCTGAGACCGTTAATCGGCGACCGCGTTCATATGACAAAGTCCAAGGCCCATTACTTGGAGTTTATGCATAAGGAAGGCACAAAAGGACATGCTCTGCAATTTTTGGCTGGGCATATCGGCTGCAAAATCGAAGAAACGATCGCAATGGGCGATGCTTGGAACGATCGTGAAATGATTGCCGCAGCCGGACTTGGCGTCGCGATGGGCAATGCGACGGATGCGCTGAAAGAGATCGCTGACTATGTAACGCTCACCAACAACGATGAAGGCGTCCGCCATGTCATCGAAAAATTCGTGCTGAACGGCAGCGCGGCCGGCAAATAAACGGTTCTCACCAATCAAAAACGGGCTCAAGAGCATACGAATCTCTTGAGCCCGTTTCATTATACCTTTGCGAAAATCATCTTCTCCAAATCGCTGACCGGCAGCGGCTTGCTGAAGTAATAGCCTTGAATCTCGCTGCAGCCCTGCTCCAAAAGAACATCGAACTGCTCCTTCGTTTCGATCCCTTCCGCGATAACGTCCATTTTCAAATGCTTCGCCATCGCAATGATGGTCGCTACAATCGCCTTGTCATTCTCATTGCTCGTAATGTCGCGGATGAAGGAACGGTCGATCTTCAGCTTTTGAATCGGGAACAGCTTCAAATAGCTGAGCGAGCTGTAGCCTGTCCCGAAATCGTCCAGACTGATGCGTATGCCGTATTCGCTTAGCTTATTCAGTACCGAGCTCGATAAGGAAGCGTCCATCATCATGCTCTCCGTTATTTCGATCTCTAAATATTGCGGCTCCAGCCCGGCCTCGTCAAGCACCGTCTTCACAAAATCGGCGAAACGGTGCTCATGGAATTGCTGGGAGGACAGGTTGACCGATACGGGAATGCGCGGTCCTCCCATGAGCTGCCATTCCTTCATTTGCCGGCAGGCTTCCCGAAGCACCCAAGCGCCAAGCTCCCTGATCAGGCCGGATTCCTCGGCGACGGCTATGAATGAGCCTGGAAAGAGCAGCCCTTTCGTTGGATGATTCCACCGCACCAGCGCCTCCACGCCGACGATACGGCTTTCGTCGGAATGAAATTGCGGCTGGTAATGAAGCACGAATTCATGCCGCTCCAATCCTTTGCGCATTTCAGCTTCCAGCTCCAGCTTCTCCAGAAGCTTCTCGTCCAGCTCCTCCGAATAAAAGGCATAGCTGTTCTTGCCTTTGTCCTTCACGTTGTACATGGCGGTATCCGCATGCTTGATCAGCTCCAGCACATTGGAGCCATGCTCGGGGAAGACGGCTATGCCGATGCTTGCCGAAATATAAATATCGTTATCCTTCAGCCGGTACGGCTGGCGTATTCCGCTCAATATGCGCTCAGCCAGCTCCCCGCTTGTCTTCGGCCCTTTATAGCTGCGCAGCACCATCGCAAATTCGTCTCCGCCTATGCGGGCCAGCATGACATCCTCGCGCTCAACGATTGCCGATATGCGCCTGCTGACCTCTTTAATAAATAGATCGCCGTACGTATGGCCGAGCGTGTCATTGACCATTTTGAACCGGTCGATATCGAGCATCATTACCGCAAAGCTGCTCCCTTGCGCCTCGCTGGCCGCCATGCATTCCTCTATCGATTGATTGAGCAGCCTGCGATTGGGCAAATCCGTCAATTCATCGTGATAGGCCAAATGATTGATTTTTTTCTGATTGCGCATATCCTCGGTTATATCTTTAAAAATGACATATGCGCCGACAACCCCGCCCTCGATAATGACTGGAATAACCATCGTGCTGGAATCGATCCGCTCCGCTTTGTGTACGGCAATTCGGATATGGGCGGATACCGTTTCGCCCGCATAACCGTTATCGATCAGCTTCTTCATGCGCGTACGGTCTTCTTCAACGACCAACTCCAGCAGGCTGTCGACCGGCTTGTGCAAAATATCCTGGCTCTTCAAGCCTAAAATATGCAGCGCCATTCCGTTAAAACCGGTAGCTCTCCGGTTCAAATCCAGCGAAATAATGCCGTCCTGATTGTTGTCATAAAGCGATTTATACCATTTCTCGTAATTTTCGATTTCCGAATCTTTGCTAGCCAGACGCTGTGAAATAAATATGCCGAGCAGCGATAGGCCAAGGGTTAGCAGCACGACCAAGGATATGACCGTTGCCAGCCAGTTTTGATCCAGAACAAATCCGATGAACCATACAGGCTTAGCCTCTTCATAAAAGCTGGCCGCATACATGCCCACATAATGCATCCCCGAGATAGCAGCTCCCATAATAAGGCCGCTGCACAATCTCTTCCAATTAATCCCCGATTCTTTTTCCTTCTGAAAATAAACGGCCAGCCACACGGCAGCCAAAGAAGCGATAATCGCAATAACGATCGACAGCAGAAAAAGGAGAGGATTATAGGAGATGCCTACCCGCATCGCAAGCATGCCGACATAATGCATGACGACGATGCCAAGCGCGAGCAGCAGGCCGCCGACAAGCAGCGCCCGAACCGAAAGCTTGCGCCTGCTGCTTTGAATGAAATACAGCGCCACAAAGGAGCCCGCTATGGCAGATATCGCGGAAACGGCAACAATTACCGTATCATATATGACCTCGAATGGCAGCGAGAACGCCAGCATCCCGACAAAATGCATCGACCATATGCCGAGCCCCATCGTTATCGCGCCAAAGGAGAGCCAAAGCCATTTTGCCTTGCCCTTCGTTAAGCCGACCTGCCCTGCGACATTCAACGCCGTGTAAGATGCCGCAACTGCAATTATGTATGAGAAAACGACGAGTGAGCTGTTGTATGTGCCGTGTATATGTTCCAATGATGACCCTTCCTTCATGTCATGAAAAATTGCGTAAAAAAACAAGTCTCCATTCCAACTACGAATTCAGATGAAGACTTGTTTTCATTTACTATCCAAAGACAGGGGATGCCGATGCGCATATGGCTAGCCCGCTCTTCTTTTGCACTCCTCAACGTTGCAGTCTGTATATCGCCCAAAAAAGTCAAGCCGGTGATCGGTTACTTTAAAGCCGAACTCGCGTTCAACCCGCTCCTCCAGCTCCTGCAGCCAATCATCCTTAATTTCCTTCACCGCTCCGCATTCCTTGCATACGAGATGATGATGCATATGCTGCTCATTCTCGCAGCGCAGGTCGTAACGGACGACCCCGTCGCCAAAATTCATTTTCTCGACGACAGCAAGCTCGGACAGAAGCTCTAACGTACGGTATACGGTCGCTAAGCCGATATCGGGGTATTTCTGCTTCACGAGCATAAATACATCCTCCGCGCTCAAATGATCCTGCTCGTTCTCGAGCAGCACGCGAAGCGTAATAGAACGCTGATTCGTCAGCTTATAGCCTTTATTGGTCAACACCTGATTAATGCGGTCAATTTGTTCATTAATAGCGCTCATGGTCCAGGAGAGTCCTCCTTCTCTATTGCATTCAGCTTCAACCAAATAATATAGCGAAGCTTATTTAGAATTATTATAAAAAATATTTTAATACAAACGGCGCCGTTTGGCAATGGCTGAAGCTGAGGATAGGCCGCTTTATAATACGGCTGCTTTCCCGCCGTCGATATTAACGGACGTGCCTGTCACGTAGGACGCGGCGTCCGATACGAGAAAAGCAATGACATTGGCGGCTTCCTCGGCGTTGCCGACCCGTCCGAGCGGTATATCATGGCGCGGGCTAGCGGCAAATTGCTCCCACGTCAGGTCTGGCGCCGTATTCTTCCATACCTTCTCAATTTGGTCGCTCCGAATAAGCCCGATACATACGGCATTTACACGAATGCCTTCTGGAGCGAGATCCTTGCTCATCGCTTTCGTCAGCGCAAGCCCCGCAGCGCGGCTCACCGATGTCGGCAGCGAGGAAGCGGAAGGCGTCTTGCCGCCGATTGCCGTCACATTAACGATTGCCCCGCCGCCCGAGCGGCGCATATGGAGAAGCGCCTCGCGCGTGAAATGGACCGCTCCGAACAGCTTGAGATCCAGATCGGCGGCCCATGCTTCCGTGCCGACTTCCTGGAACGGCTTCGCCGCCGCAGTGCCTGCATTATTTACAAGTATATCAATTCCGCCCAGCTGCTCAGCAATCTCTGCTACTGCGCGGTTAACTTCAGTTTCAATCGAGACATCCGCGCTAACCGTTACGACATCGCGGCCGGTTTTGCTCTTGATGGCTGCCGCCGCTTCTGCTAAAGCAGCCTTGTTTCTTGCTACTATAGCGACATCAGCGCCCTCTGCCGTGAGCAAAGTCGCCGCAGCGAGTCCAATTCCTTTACTTCCTCCAGTAATAATCGCTTTTTTTCCCTTAAGTCCAAGATCCATCATGTATGCCTCCTTTGTAGCTTATCCTACTCTTTCTACAAAGCCATGTCTATAACCTGCCCCTATTTTAAGGAAATGCTCCTGCCCAGTCTCCACAAAGCGAAATAAAAAAGAAAGCCTCTGCCACAGACGCGCATTTCGCAGCACGGCTGTTAAGCAGAAGCTATTCGCTAATGTACAATTGATTATATTCCGGCAAGCACCTGATACCATATCCCTTTTTTGGAGTACAGCAGCTCCTTCGCCTCGCTCCATCCCCCCAAATAACCGATGTCGAATAAGCCTTCGGGAATGCTGAATTTTGCCTCGGCTTCAGCTGCCGAAGCCTCTTCAACCGGTCTAAAGCCATACGCCATGAACAAGCGCTGCGCTTCCTCCGACTGCAGGAAGCTCACAAAAGCTTCCGCCGCCTCGCGCGTGCCGTGCTTTTCCGCATGCACATCTACGACGGCAGCCGGATTCTGAATCAAAATCGTATCGTTCGGAATGACGATCTCGTACTCGACGCCTTGCTTTATGCGCGCTAGCAGCTCGTTCTCATACGTGACGATCACGTCCCCGACTCCATACTCAAAGGCTGCCATCGAAGCGCGGCCGCTCTTGTCCAGCGATTCCACATTGTGATGAATCGCTTGGAGAAACTGCTTCGCATATTCGGTATCCTTTACGCCGTGCAGCCTTTCCGATTCCTTCAGTCCGGCCCCGAATATCGCATTGATATCCCACTGCGCTCCGCCGGACGTTTTCGGATTGGGGTAGAGCACCTTTACCCCTTTGCGCGACAAGTCGCTCCAATCGCTAATTTGAAGCGGATTGCCCGCTCTCGTTCCAAGCACGACGATGGAGTTCGTAATCATGCCGCCGAACGGCTGCTCCTTCCAGTTATGCGTAATAAGGCCGGCAGCGGCGATTTTATCCAAATCGCCTTCCATCGCAAGCACGGCAACGTCCGCCTCAAAGCCGCCCGCAATGGAGCGGGCTTGCGTGCCCGACGCCTCATACGACTCTTGGAATACAATTCGCTGTCCCGTCTGCTCCAGCCACTTCTCCTGAAAAAGAGGGAGCAGCTCTTCGAACACATCCTTGACTACGGAGTAAGCTCCGATGACAAGCGTTACATCTCCGTTTTGTACGGTAGCCTGGGCTTTAGGCCGCTCCCCTTCTCCCGCCTTGCTGCAGCCCGCCGTCAATGCTAGCAAGGCTGCGGCAAGTATCAGAGCGGCGATACGCCTGCTTGGCGCAAGGTTCATCCACATGATCGCATACAACTCTTTCCGCATGGAATAAGACTAAATATATAATGGCATTGGATCGACTTTTAAACGGTTCTCCGCAATCCAGCTTTCATGATCATTAAAAATATAGGCCCGATGGACGAGCACGTCGACGGCGTCGCCGGGATGGAGCACTTCCTTCTCCAGCGGTCTGTAAGTGATCAACACCATATTGCCGATGTCGAGCTCCACCATCCATTCGCTGCCGCGGAAATGAACATGCTTGACCGAGCCTCTCGTCGCTGCCGATGCCAGCTTGATTTCACCCGGCTTGCCGATTTCAATATACTCCGGACGGATAAGCGCCTTCGTGCCCGGCTCGCCCGCCGCCTCCTCAAAGCCCTTCAGCTTATCTACCTGCTCAACGATCGTTGATTCTCCAATAAAGCTGGCGACGAACGGCGTTTCTGGATTTTTATAAATTTCCCACGGGCTGCCCTTCTGCTCCAGACGACCTTTGTTAATGATCATAATTTCGTCCGCGACCTCAATCGCTTCGTCCTGATCATGCGTAACAAAGATGGATGTAATGCCGACTCGCTCGATCATTTCCTTCAACCAGGTGCGAAGCTCCGTCCTTATCTTGGCATCGATCGCTGCGAACGGCTCATCGAGCAGCAGCAGCTGAGGCTCCGGCGCGAGCGCTCTGGCGAAGGCAACCCGCTGCCGCTGTCCGCCGGACAGCTGATGCGCATAACGATGCTCGAAGCCCTTAAGGCCGGTGAGCTCTACAAGCGACATGACGCGCTCGCGGATTTGCTCCTTCGACTGCTTCTTTACTTTAAGACCGAATGCGATGTTATCATAAACAGTCATATGCTTGAACAGCGCGTAATTTTGGAAGACGAAGCCGATGCCGCGCTCCTGCGGCGGCAAGTCGTTCACGCGCTTGCCATGGAACAAAATATCGCCCGACGACGGCGTCTCCAAACCGGCAAGCATGCGCAGAATTGACGTTTTGCCGCCGCCGCTTGGGCCGAGCAGACCGATGAGATGCCCCTTTTCAATTTCAAAGCTGACATTTTGAACCGCATTAAAATCGCCAAAGCTTTTGTTTAAATTCCGCACCTCAATATGCATGGCTTAGTGCACTTCCTTTCTTTTTTTCGCCCACTCCATCATGAGCAGCAGACCGACTGAAAACGCGGCAAGAATAAGCGCGATGCCATTAGCCGCAACGACATTGAAATTCTCTACGTCCTGATAGACAAGCGTCGTCGCTGTCTGCGTCTTGTTCATAATATTGCCGGATACAACAAGCACAGCCCCAAATTCACCGAGCGAGCGCGCAACGGTCAGCACGACACCGTATATGACGCCCCAGCGAATCGAAGGCCAAGTCACTTTCCAAAAAGTGTACCAGGAGTAGGCGCCCAGCGTCGATGCCGCTTCCTCCTGCTGCGAGCCGATTTCGCCGAGCACCGGCATAACCTCGCGAACCATGAGCGGAAACGTTACGAACAGCGTCGCGATAATCATACCGGGCAGCGCGTAAACGATTTTAATGCCTGCCCCTTCAAATAGCGCGCCCAGCACCGTATTGGGGCCAAAAATAAGAACGATCATTAATCCGCCGATTACTGGCGATACGGCAAAGGGCAAGTCAACCATGCTGCCAAGCAGCCGCTTCATCTTAGCGCCTAACCAATCCGCGCGCACCAGATAGAGCGCGAGCATAATGCCGAAAATCGTATTCAAAGCGGTGACAACGATGACGATTATGCCGGTCATCATTAAAGCGTGCAGCGATTGCGGCCGGGTCACTGCCTCTACAAAGCCGCTCCAGCCATTCGCCCATGAGCCGGAAAAAATTTTGATTAGCGGAATAATGAGCAATAAAGTAAATACAAGGTAGGTGAGGGCAATCCACACTTTTCTCATTTCGCCGTCCTCCTTGCTTGAAGGAGGCTGACCGTCCATAGAATAGCGAAGGACAGCGTGAGCAGCATGACCGAAACGGCAGCCGCCCCTTGCGGGTTGTCGCTTTCGATTTCGCCAAAAATATAAACGGAGGCGATCAGCGTTTTGCCCGGTATGTTGCCCGCTACAAGCGCGACAGCGCCAAACTCCGCGATCCCGCGGGAGAAGGCCAGCATTGCTCCGCTTAAAATGCCTGGCAGCATCGTCGGGAATATAACGCTGATAAACGTTCTGGCATGCGAGGCGCCCATCGTATAGGAGGCTTCCTCCTCGGACTTATCCATCTCCTCCAGCAGCGGCTGTATAGCTCGTATGACGAAAGGAAAGGTGACGAATAGCATCGCGATGACGATAGCCGGCTCATGATAGACCACTTCAATGCCGATGCCCGAGAGCAGCTCGCCCGCCAAGCTGTTTGGGCCAAGCAGCAGCAATATCATTAGGCCGCCAACCGCAGTCGGCAGCGCAAAAGGCAGATCCACCAGACTGTTCAGCAAGCTTCTTCCCGGAAAGCGGTAACGCGTAAGCACCCAGCCGATCATCGTGCCAATAAAAATGTTCAAAATTGTTGCTATCGCCGCTAGCTTGACCGTAAGCAGCACAGCCTTCCAGGCGAGCGGATCGCTGACGCTTTCCCAGAACGGAAGCCATCCTTTCGACAGCGATTGCGAATAGATTCCTAAGATGGGTAATACAATTAATACAACGAAATAAAGCATAATCGTGCTTCGAAATCCGAAGCTCCACCATTTTCCCCGAAACAATGTATTCACTTTAGAAGCTACCTCCAAACCGTCGGCACGAGCCGTAGGCATCAAGCGTAAACTGCTAACTCCGTCCTCTGGCGGCAGAAGCTCGTTTCGCAATGGATTATGAGAAAGTTATAATCAGCATCCTCCCTTTATACATCTATATGGGGTTAAAGGTCTAATTATACAATTCCCATTATAATACTTGGTATTTTTAATGTAGCATCTTGTAACGTTTGAAGTCAATGGGTAATTAACATTTTTTTATAAATGATGCAATGTTATCTTATGGCTGATATTACCCGTAAATGAAAAAGGCCGCTTCAAGTCTTGTGACTTGAAGCGGCCTTTGCTTTGGGCTATTCGCCTTCGATATAGTAGCGGTCTTCTCCGACTGAAATAACTGCCTGACCCTGCGTCAGGTCGGTCATCCATGCGATGAATGCATCCGCCTCCGCAATCTCGGGCAAGCACCGGACGGTGACCCGATCGGTAAAATCAGTTCCGCCAAGTCGCGTCCCTCTGCCATGCAGCTCATTTTCCAGCTTGCCGTACCAAGTGTAGTCCACATCGACGAGCACCTCGCGATGCAGCACATACACGATCTCCTCGGCAGCCTCAATGCCCGCCACCGCGCCGTCGGTGTACGCTCTAACCAATCCGCCGGCGCCAAGCATAATGCCGCCGAAATAACGGGTCACGACGACAGCGACATTTTTCAGCCCCTTGTTCTTGATCACTTCAAGGATCGGCTTGCCTGCCGTACCGCTCGGTTCGCCGTCATCGGACGCCTTCTGGTGCTGATCGCGTTCCCCTACCATATAGGCGGAGCAATTATGCGTTGCCGTCCGGTGCAGCCGCTTGATCTCCTCGATGAAAGCGACCGCTTCCTCCTCCGTTTCAACAGGCTTCGCATGGCCGATAAAACGCGAGCGCTTAATAACGACTTCAGCCTCCGCCTGCTTCCTGACCGTCGAATAACGTTCAAGCATAAGCTGCGCCTCCTTGATGCCCGTATGAACCGGTTATATTACAGACGAGCCTCCAGCTCCGCTTTCTCCTTCTCAAAGCCAGGCTTGCCAAGCAAAGCGAACATATTTTTCTTGTACGCTTCGACGCCCGGCTGATCGAACGGATTAACGCCGAGCAGGTAGCCGCTGACGCCGCAAGCCTTCTCGAAGAAATAGACCAGATAGCCGAATGTGAATGGCGTCATATCCTTAATGTTCACGATTAGGTTAGGAACCTGTCCGTCCGTATGCGCAAGCAGCGTGCCTTCGAACGCTTTTTTGTTTACGAAATCCATCGTTTTGCCCGTTAGGAAATTGAGGCCGTCCAGATCGTCCGGATCGTTCTCGATTGTAATATGCTCAGCCACTTCCTCAACCTGAATAACCGTTTCAAAAATGTTGCGGTTGCCCTCTTGGATAAATTGGCCCATCGAGTGCAAGTCGGTCGAGAAATCGACAGCCGCAGGGAAAATGCCTTTGTAGTCTTTGCCTTCGCTTTCGCCGTAAAGCTGCTTCCACCATTCCGATACGAAATGGAGCGACGGCTCGTAGTTGACGAGAATTTCAGTCGCTTTGCCTTTGCGGTAAAGGGC
>Ga0180215_1001082_pt1 | contig 30937 bp, 20 predicted proteins | sample eDN3rd37CBELigBY_FD_128871 | JGI IMG/M metagenome (GOLD analysis project Ga0180215, IMG submission 128871) | Enriched backyard soil microbial communities from Emeryville, California, USA - eDNA 3rd pass 37_C BE-Lig BY (version 2) (version 2) | ecosystem: Environmental > Terrestrial > Soil >...
ACGGACGTGCTGGAAACGCTGTTTCAGGCGGGCGTCGACGCTGGTTTGTTTTTGCACCCCCCGACTTCAAAGCAGCTTAACGGACAGTTTTCGGATTTGCCTGCATTTGGGGTAGCCGGAATCAGCAGGTCGCTCTCGCCGGAGGAAATGGAGCTTCAATTGGCGCCCATCTTCAAACGGCTTCATGCTGCCAACGCGGCTATTGTCCATTACAAAATATGCTCCACGTTTGATTCGGCTCCCCAAATCGGAAGCATCGGCAAGGCGGCCGAGCTTGGCCGCGGCATATTTGGAGGACGTTATATTCCGCTGCTTGCAGGGGCTCCGCATTTGCGGCGCTTCACCGTATTCGGCCATCATTTCGCTGCGGCCAGGGAGCAGATTCACCGGCTTGACCGCCATCCGACGATGTCGAGGCATCCGGTTACGCCGATGAAGGAGTCTGATCTGCGCTTGCATCTGCAGAAGCAGACCTCGCTGCGCATATCGCTGATGGACATTGTAGCGCTTGGAGGCTCCTATGAAACGGTATGTACAAATTTGGAGCAGCTGCTCAAGGAAGAGCGGCCGGACATTGTCATATTCGATGCGCTTGACGCGGAACGGATGGAAACCGTCGGTCGACTTATTTGGGAAGAAGCTGCTGCATCGGATGAGCCGCTGTTCGTCATTGGCTCTTCCGGGGTGGAGCAGGCTCTTGCCGCACACTGGCAGACAGCCGGAACCGTGAAGCCTGTACAGGATGCGAATGATGCATTGCAAGCAGAGACTGCGCAGGGGCAGCATGCAGCAGAACAAGTGCTGGTTTTGTCGGGAAGCTGCTCGCCTGTGACGGCCAAGCAATTAAACTATGCGCTTGCTAACGGCTTCAGCGGGATTCGTCTGCCTCTATCGCAGCTTATCGCCCCTTCAACGGGCGAGGCGTGCATTGCTGACGTGCGTGAACAGGCAATGAATGTGCTGAAGACGGGGAAGAGTGTAATCCTGTATACGGCCAAGGGACCCGACGATCCGGAAGTGGGCAGAACGAGGGAGAGACTCGTTCAGCTTGGCATCAAGCCGGAAGAGAGCAGCAAAAGGCTCGGACCTGTGCTGGGCAAGCTGGCCGTCGAGCTTATCGAGGCCTGCGGTTTGAACAAGCTGGTCATTGCCGGCGGAGATACATCCGGTTATATCGTGAAGGAGCTTGCGGCGGATGCGCTGGAATGCGTCTCATTGTTCGAGACAGGCAGTCCTTTATGCCAAGTTCATGCCAATGGCCGGGCGATCGACGGACTGAAGCTTCTATTAAAAGGCGGACAAGTGGGCGGGGAATCTTACTTTGTCCGCGCGCAGCGCGAACATTAACCCGTCGGAACCGGTGAGAGTCGCTACCGTCATACATGAGTAAAAATATGAAGAGGCAGGTAATGCAGAATGGATATCACCGCTTATTTGACACCGTACAAATGGAAGAAGCCTGTGCTTGTCGGATCGGGTGCGAAAGGAGCATTTGACAGCCGCGCTGTAGATTGCCCATTCGTATTTAGGCATAATGACCGTTTTTACATGATGTATGTCGGTTTTGATGGAACTGGTTATCAAACGGCATTGGCTATAAGCGACGATCTGTTGAATTGGCGGCATCTGTCGACGATATTGACTAGAAATGAGGAAAATAACGCCTGGGATTCGCGCAACATCGCAGGTACCTGGATTTTGCGCGACAATGATATGCATGGCCCGGGCCATTTGAAGAAATGGAACGGCAAGTACTGGCTAGCCTATCATTCCTATCCCGGCGACGGCTATGAAGCGGGATCGGCTAAGATCGGGCTTGCATGGACGGAAGATGAGAGCCTGATGAGCTGGAATCGCCTGGAGAATCCGATTCTCGTGCCAGAGGATGGCGGGGAATGGGAGAAAGGCGGGCTATATAAGGAATGTTTGGTAGAGCATGAAGGCACTTTTTATTTGTTTTACAATGCGAAGGATAAAGATGAAGGCCGTTGGATCGAGCAGACTGGCCTAGCGACCTCGAAGGATCTTGTACAATGGACTCGCCATGAGCAAAATCCTGTTCTTAAAGTGACGCCGGACGCATGGGACAGCGGCTTCGCGAGCGATCCTTGCGTGCTGCGGGACGGCTCGCGCTGGACGATGTTTTATTTTGGCTATAACTATAAAGCGGCTCAGGAAGGGATTGCGCTGTCGGATAATTTGCTGGACTGGCGCAAATATGAAGAGCCTATCATTACGATTGGCGAAGGCAATGAGATCGATTCCGTTTTTGCCCATAAACCGTCGGTTATAGCGCATAACGGGATTTTGTATCATTTCTATACAGCATGCAGGCGTCCGATGGAAGGCGACGCTACATGCAATGTTTTTCCTGAATTCCGTACGATTGCTGTTGCGACGTCATTGCCGCTTGCGGTCGGTTCGCTGCGGACGGAAGGCAGACCTTGTCCGATCGGCCTTGATGAAACGGCTCCACGCCTAAGCTGGTCGTTCCTTGATCAATTGCCGCCTGGATTTCGCCAGAAGGCATATCGGATTCGGGTTGCGACGAGCTATGCGGGGCTGCTGAAGGGCGATGCGGATGCGTGGGACAGCGGATTTGTCGGCAGCGGCGATCATACGGCCATTCCTTACGCCGGCGCTGCCCTGCAGCCAAGGCAGCGGTATTATTGGAAGGTTACCATTGAAGATGAACAGGGCGCGCATTATGAGAGCGTGGCAGCCTGGTGGGAAATGGGACAGCTGAATGCCCGGAGCTGGCAGGGAAAGTGGATCGCTAATCCGAACGCGACAGAGCAATCGAAAGGAGCGTCCCGCTTTCGGCGCCGCTTCGATGTCGGTCATGAGGTTGCGCGCGCGAGGGTATATATTAGCGGGCTCGGACATTATGAATTGCGGTTGAACGGCGAGAAGGTAGGCGACCATGAGCTTGATCCCGGCTGGACGGACTATGACCGGACGGTTCTGTATACGTCTTATGATATTACGCCGCAGCTCAAGCCTGATGATAATATCGTTCAAATTGAGTTGGGGAACGGCTTCTATCACGTTCCAGGAGGCAAGTATACGAAGTTTAGAGATTCTTACGGCACGCCTACTTGCCTGGCCGATATCGTCATTGAATACGCCAATGGCGTGCGCGAGACGATCAGTACGGACGGCAGCTGGCTGGCCGGAGAAAGCCCGTTGCTCTTTACATGTATTTACGGGGGCGAGGAGTACGACGCAAGAAGGGAAGGCGAAGATGCTGCTTCGTGGTATCCGGCCGTAGAGATTGAGGGGCCTTCCGGCAAACTTACGGCTCAATCGGCTCCGCCGGTTAAGGTGATGCGCACATTCGAGCCTAAGTCTATTACAAATCCGAAGCCTGGATTATATGTGGCGGATCTAGGCCAGAATTTCTCAGGATGGCCTCGAATTAACGTGAGCGGAGCTGCAGGCTCGAAGGTTGCATTGACTTGTGCCGAGATGCTGACGGAAGAGGGATTGGTCAATCAGAAGTGGACGGGATCCCCGAGCGAGTTCTGCTATACATTAAGCGGCAACGGCGTCGAGGAATGGCGTCCGAAGTTTTCGTATACCGGCTTCCGATATGTGATGATTGAAGGAGCCGTTCCTGAAGCGTTTACCGCTCAAGCAGAATCTTCCTTGCCGGTGCTGCATGGCATCGAAGGGCAAATGCTGTACCCTGAGCTGGAAGCCTCAGGCGGGTTTAAGTGCTCCAATCCGCTGCTGAATCGAATTCACGACATTATCAATTGGGCGATTCTAAGCAATACAAAGAGCGTATTCACCGATTGCCCGCATCGGGAGAAACTCGGCTGGCTGGAGCAGGTTCATTTGATGGGGCCTTCAATTATGTTCAACTACGATGTGGAAGCGATGCTGAAGAAGGTGCTGCAGGACGTCTCCGATGCCCAATTGCCTGACGGCATGGTGCCGACGACCGCGCCGGAGTATGTCGAGTTCGACGATACGCTGAAAATATTCAGGGACTCTGCTCCTTGGGGCGGAACGTATATATTAACCGCATGGGAAGTCGTTCAGCGATACGGCAACATGAGTTTGATTCAGAAACACTATGCGGGCATGAAACGTTATTTGGCATATCTGACCGAGAAGTCGGACGGGTATATTGTAACAGAGGGGCTTGGCGACTGGTATGACATCGGTCCGGCAGGGCCTGGACATTCGCAAAATACGCCTATTCCTTTTACGGAAACGGCAATCTATTTTGGCCTGTCCGTTGTCATGCAGAAAATAGCGGCACTGGTGAACGAGCAAGCGGATGTGCAGCAATACGAGCAATTAAGCGCATCCATCAAATCAGCGTTTAATCGAAAATACTGGGATGAGCAGGCGATCAGTTACGCTACGGGAAGCGATACTGCGCTTGCCATGCCAATCGCGATCGGACTTGCCCCCGAGCAGCATCACGGTGTGCTGATCGAGAAGCTTGTGCGGCAAATAGCCGAACGCGGCTATCAGACGATTGCCGGCGATGTAGGCTATCGATATCTGCTGCTTGCGCTCAGCCGGGCTGGCAGATCGGATGTTATTTACCGTATGTCGCAAATAACGGATAAGCCAAGCTACGGGTATCAAATCGATCATGGGGCCACGACGCTTACCGAAGCGTGGGATGGACCGACGGTCGGCAAGTCGCAAAACCACTTCATGCTGGGGCATTTGGAGGAATGGCTGTATCAAGGTTTGGCCGGGATAGATTACCGTTACGATACGGAAACGGGTCGTTACAACATTATAATTAACCCTTATATGCCTGATGATATGGAATGGGCGGAAGCTTGGCAGCAGCTGCGTCCGGGTTATGCGAGAGTGCGCTGGGAGAGAGACGATAAGGATGAGCCGTCGATGAGCGTAACGATTCCGCCAAATGCGAAGGGGATCGTACACGTTTCTAAAGCCATTTTTGGGCATGAGGAGTATGCGGCATTGCTAAATGGAATCAAGAAATTGAATGACGAACCGGGGCATATTATTTTTGAAGTTGAACCCGGAACCTTTACATTTTACCGAAAAAAAGTAACTGTGGGCGTGTGATAATATGAACGTGATAATTACGGGCGCCAATCGCGGATTGGGATTGGCATTGACCAAGGAAGCTTTGAGCAGAGGCCATAACGTATGGGCTGCCGTCCGCGGCGAGCCTGCGGCAGACAGTGAGCTGAGCTGTCTAGCCGCTAGCAACTCGGAGAACCTGCATATTGTAAAGCTCGATGTGACGGATGAGGCATCGGTTGCTGCGGCAGCTGCTCAGTTAAAGGAGCAGCGGGTATCGCTGGATGCGCTGATTAACAACGCTGCGATATTGCTGGGACGGACCTCGACGCTGACAGAGCTTGATATTGCTGACTTTGAGCGGACGATGGATGTCAATCTGTACGGGCCGATCCGCATGATGAAGCATTTTCTGCCGATTCTGGCCAGTTCCGAATCCGCTACGGTTATGAACATCTCCTCGGCCTCCGGCAGCTTTGACAAAGCCTATGGAGGAGATTATTCGTATTCGATTTCCAAGGCGGCGCTAAATTTCTTCAACTGGCAGCTGCGCCGTTTGCTGGCCGATCAGTCGATTAAGGCGTTTGCCGTGCATCCCGGCTGGCTAAGAACGGATATGGGCGGGCAGGCTGCGCCAGCGGATGCGGATGAGCATGCCCCGGCGCTGATCGATTTGGCTGAGGGAAGGCTGGATTATGGCGTGACGGATATACTCATTGATCATCTGGGCAATTCTTTGCCGGTCTGAGTGCGGGTTTTACCCTTATTAATGAATAATACTCGGCTCGCATAGGGTGGAGGTTTGCCCGGCAATTGCGAGGTGCCGATGACCCGTATAACGTTCTACGGGTCTTTTTTGTATTCGATTTCCATTTTTATGGAATCGTCTTAATCCAAAAAATTAAGCAAATAAATGAATAATAATCACTTCTCAAATTTTACAACAAAAAAAATTGATTGCGCTTTCAAAGTTCTTAAAAATGATCGCTTTATTTTAAGTTTTCAACACTATCCAGCTCTAGCTATCGACTATACAATTTAGACATATTCTCCAATCGGCAGCTAGAGTCGGGGGAAAAGGGAGGAGTGAGTATAATTTGGGGCAGCTAACGAAGATAAGCGCATCGCAGCGGACGCAGCAGCTCCCGGCGGCTAAACGATCCATCTGGCGTGAAATTGTAAAACAGAAATATGCTCATTTGTTCGTGTTAACGGGGATGCTGATCGTCTTTGTCTTCAATTACTTGCCGCTGTTCGGCATTTTGATGGCATTTAAAGATTATTCAATCTCGAGCGGCATTAAAGGGATCTTTACCAGCGAATGGGTAGGGCTCAAATATTTCAAGGAATTTGTCGGCGCTTACAATTTCGAGCTCATTGTAACGAACACGTTGGGAATCAGTCTTTTGAAATTGATCTTTACCTTCCCGATGCCGATTTTATTGGCCATTATGTTTAATGAAGTGCGGCATCAATTTTTTAAGCGTTTCGCACAGACAGTCAGCTATTTTCCGCATTTTATTTCGTGGATTGTCGTTTCCGGGTTGCTCGTTGTTTTCTTGTCGAACTCTGGAATTGTAAACGATTTATTGAAGGGATTAGGCCTGGTAGAGAAATCGCTGCCGTTCCTGTCCAGTCCGAATTATTTTTGGGGGCTAGCCGTTTCGACGGCAATGTGGAAAGAGGCAGGCTGGTGGGCGATCATTTTCCTCGCAGCGATCAGCGGCCTTAATCCTTCGCTGTATGATGCAGCCGAGATGGACGGGGCCGGCCGACTGCGCCGCATCTGGCATATTACGCTGCCGGGCATCCGCGGCACGATCGTAGTCGTACTTATTCTGGCAGTCGGAAGCCTGCTCGGCGGAGGCCTTGTCGGATCCAACTTTGAGCAGTCGTACTTGCTCGGCAATGCGATGAATAACGAACGCTCAGAGATTTTGCAAACTTATGCGTTTAAGATGGGCTTAGCTCAGGGACGATACGCTTACGCAACGGCAATCGACTTGCTTCAATCGATTATCGCGATCATTCTTGTTTTCGGAAGCAACTACATGTCCAAAAAAATTACCAAAAACAGCTTGTTCTAACAGCGGAAAGGAGTCGCTTATGCATCGCAGAACCGTCGAAGACCGCGTTGTCGATACAGTGAATATCAGTTTGCTTGTAATCATTTCGCTGGTCACGATGTACCCCTTTTACTATTTGATTATTATTTCGTTCAATAACGGGCTTGACACCTCGCTGGGCGGCATCTATTTTTGGCCGAGGGATTTTACGTTAAACAATTACGAAAAGTTTCTTAGCGATCCGAAGTGGATTAAGGCCTTCGGTGTCTCAGCGCTAAGGACAGTTGTCGGCGCGACTGTCACGATCTTGTTTACGTGTTTGACAGCGTATGGTCTGGCGTACCGCAATCTGGTGTTTAAAAAGTTCTATTTTTCGTTTTTTATCGTTGCTATGTACACGTCAGGCGGACTTATCCCATATTACGTTGTACTGCGCAGCTTAGGACTGCTCAATACATTTTGGGTCTATATTATTCCGGGCGCGGTAACGATCTTCTTCCTCATCATTGCGGTCTCGTTCTTCCGTGAAATACCGGCGGAGATGGAGGAATCGGCGAGGATAGACGGGGCTTCTGACTTAACGATTTTCTTCAGAATGATCATTCCGGTCTCCAAACCGCTAATTGCGGCAATGGGATTGTTTATAGGCGTAGGCCAATGGAATTCATGGATGGATTCAGCTTATTTCGTCAACAAGGATTGGTTAAGGACGTTAACCTATCGTATGATGGAGGTTATCAATCAGGGCATGATTCCAGCTGACCTGGCTTCCGCGGAGCGGGCTGCGGCCGTTACCGGCGTAACAACCTTCTCGATACAGGTCACAGCAATGGTTATCGCGGTTATACCGATTCTTCTCGTTTATCCTTTTTTGCAAAAGTACTTTGTACAAGGAATTATGATAGGCTCTGTAAAGGGTTAAGCGGCAGTTAGACTGCTTGCGCATAACGTTGGTGAAGCGCGGAATAATGCCGCAATTGCAAAGGTGTTATTCCGTTCTCACATAGATACTACGCAGAAAGAAAAAGGAGGCAATATCGATGAGTAAGACTTTTAAATCGACATGGTTGATAGCGCTTTCATTAATGCTGTTGCTGACAGCTTGCTCCGGCGGCAATAATGGCAGCAAAGGCAACGATGGAAAAACCGCTGTCAACGAAAACGGCGCAAAGGCTAACAATGGGGGCAGTAACGCTGGCGATGAAGGCGCCGAACAAGAAATTGTAGAGCTTGATGTATTCGTAAATATGTCTTGGTGGCCGCTGAAAGACTGGAGCGGTAAAGTGCCGGAAGAAATTACAAAGAAAACCGGCGTTAAACTGAACATCCAGGTAGCTGCCGATGATAAGCAGCTCCCGCTTCTGATCGCTTCCGGCGACTTGCCTGATTTGGTATACACAGCTACCGATCTGACGCGCATGGCCGCCAAAGATGTTTCCTATCCATTGAATGAATTGATCGCGAAGTATGCTCCGGATTTCGAAATTAGCCAAGAACGTATTGGCGTCAACACGATGCCTGACGGCAACTTCTATACGATACGCAACGCATTCTCCACTGAGCAGGAATGGAAAGATAATCCGAAAGCGCTGCCAGGCGCGAACGGTATGACTCTGCGCAAAGATATTATGGAGGAGCTTGGCAACCCAGAGCTGAACAACTTGGACGATTTACTTTCGATCTTGGCTATGGTGAAAGAGAAGTATCCGGATATGGTGCCGCTCGTTTGGGATAAAGATCAAATCGGCCAAAATCTGCGCATCCATTACGGTCTGAAGAAAAGCAAAGGATTCGTGGACATCGACGGCGCTGCGCGTTACTACTTAAAAGACGAGAACTATTTGGATTACTACCTGTACATGAACCGTTTGTATCGTGAAGGCTACATGTTGGCTGAGAACTTCACCTTCAAGGATGCGCAGCAAGACGATCAATACGTATTGAACGGTCAAGCTTTTGCTCATGGCAGCGGCAATGCCGACTCTACCAACCCTCAATTAGAAGAGCTTGGAGCGTCATTCCGAATGCAGCAAGTGACGAAGCTGCTTAGCGACAAAGCGGGAATTCCGATGGGCGGATCCGGCTGGGCAGGCATGTACATTACGAAAAATAACAAAAATCCGGAAGCTGCAATTAAATTCCTGCAATACATGTACAGTGAAGAAGGACAGAAGCTCGGACTTTACGGCATTGAGGGCGAGGATTGGGAATGGAACGATGCAGAGAAATATCCGGTTATGAACTATGACTACAACAACACTGAAATTCAAACGAAAATGGGCGTCGTTTGGTGGGGTCTGATTGGCAGCAGCGGCGTTAACGAAGCGCTGCAGCGCTTCAACCCGGATTCTGAAATGACGGAATGGGCTCTGGCCGCGAGGGAAGCGCTTGAGTTCAACCCGGCGCTGGGTCTGGTTTCTACAGAGCCGGATACAGAAGAGCAAACGATAGAGGCCCAAATCCAAAACATGGTTACGACCGAGGAGCTGAAAATCTATTTGGCGGCTTCCGAGGAAGAGGCCAAAGCGCAATACGAAGCTTTGCTGCAGAAGGCTGAAAGTCTTGGACTCGCAAAGCTGGAAGAATGGGCTACAACGAAGTACAAGGAATATCAGAAAAACTTCTAATCGTATGCTGTGAACGCCACAAAATTGGATGATCGCCAATATGGCCGAAATGCTTAAGCATTTCGGCCATTGAGTCATGTATAGCGGCAGGCTTTGGATTTCGGCAATGGTGAAGTATTTCGCAAGCTGGCGTTTTGGATATACTCAGCTAAATTTCAGGAGGAACCTTACATGAATTTCAACAATCTGCGTGAGAGGTTTGCTTCTCCGGATCCGGATTTCGGTCCTGTGCCGTTTTGGTGGTGGAGTGCGGAGGAAGTAACGGCGGAACGCATACGCTGGCAATTACAGAAATTTCGCAGCGGAGGACTGCGCAATATCGGCATCATCAATATTGCGCCGACTGGTCCGCAATACGGAAGCGTTGCCGACGATCCGCCATACTTTAGCGAGCGCTGGTGGTCTATGTTCGAGGTGGCTCTGCGTGAAGCGCAGAGGCTGGGAATGCGCATTTTCTTTTACGACCAAATCGGCTTCTCGGGGTCGAACTTCCCCGCGCATCTTGTCGCGGCGCAGCCGGAGTTAGCCGGCTACCAGCTTCGCAGGCTTGCGCATGGCGAAGAGCTGCCGGAGGACGCTGAGTTGCTAACGGAGATCGACGGATACCGTTATATAACTGTACGGCAAGGATTTAACTGGCTCGATAAGCGCGCAACTGAACAGTTGTATGACCGGATTTACGGCGAGTTCGAGCGGCGGTTTCCGAATGAGCTGGGCCGGACGATCGGCGGCAGCTTCCAGGATGAGCTTCCTTCGATGCCGCTATGGACGAAAGAGCTTCCCGAACGGTATGCCGAACGCTATGGAGAAGACTTAATTGCAGCGCTGCCGGCCATGTTCGAGAATATGGAGGGCGCTTCGCTTATCCGTAGACGCGTTTATAAGCTGGCGACCGAGCTGGCGGAGGAAGCGGTGTTCAAGCCGCAATATGAGTGGCACAAGCGTTATGATATGCTGCAGTGCTGCGACCAGGCCGGGCCTGCGCGACGCGTCGACCTTCACGGCGCGCAGCGGCTTTATCTGGACTATATGCGAACTCACCGCTGGTATAGTGCGGCCGGCTGCGATATGGACGGCGAGATTAAGCCGCATGCTTCGATGGTTCATTTGCATGGAGGCAAACGGGTATTTCTCGAATCGTTCCATACGAGCGGCTGGGGCGGAACGCTGGAAGAGACGATGCACTGGCTGGTGCCATGGCTCCAGTCTGGCGTGACGCTTTACAGCCCTCACTCTGTCTACTACAGCACGCGCGGCGGATGGTGGGAGTGGGCGCCTCCCGATACTGGATGGCGCCAGCCGTATTACGAGCATTACGGCTTATTCGCAGATACGGTTAGCCGCGCTTGCTGGCTGTTAACGCAAGGAACGCATGTCGCCGATGTTGCGGTTCATTATCCTTCGCATGCGGCATGCGGCTGGATGTCGCTGTCCGACGGAGGGCCCTTGGAGCATCCGATGGTCGTCGCCAACATGATGCCGCATGAGCGGCTTGTGCAAGTTCAAGAGGTTTACCAATCGCTCACTGGGCGCTGGGGCCGCAAAGATCGTAACAAACCGGGCGCGCTTCGCTCCGCGAACATCGACTTTGACGTGACGGACGACTCCGCTTTGGAGATTGCGGAGCTATCGGACGGCAAGCTCCGAATCGGCGAAGAGTCATTCTCTGCGCTTCTGCTGTGCGGCACTACAATTATGGATGATGCTGCGCTGGCGAAGGTGAAGGCATGGATCGATACCGGCGGTCTCGTTATCGTTGTACAGTGCGGAGCGGATGACCCGGTGCTGGAGGGAGCCGTGTATGTCGGTTCTTCCCGCGAAGCGATAAACATTCTTGAATCGAAGCTGCCGGGACGTGCGATAGGACCGAATATGCCGATGATGCGCAGAATAGAGGACGCAGATATGTTCTTGCTGCTGCCGGAAGCGGGAGAGCTTCTGCCGATGCACGAGCCCTCGGGCGAGTCAATGCGACCGCCGCGGAGCGCGCGCTATCGTCTGCGAACCGTTGGATATCCGCAGCTGTGGGATCCGGTGACTGGGCGGATATTCCCGCTTTCATACAGCAGGGACGGTGACTGGGTTGAGCTGGAGGTGCCGTTCGACAGCTGGCCGGCGGCATTCGTCGTATGCCCTTGGGTTCAAGCGGAGGCAGAGGCGTTCTGCAATTCCACGCTTGGATCGGACAGAATGGCGCTGCCGGCGGAAGTGCCCGCGCTTAGCGCTGAGCAGGCTCCGGCGGCTGAGCTTAATGACTGGAAGGTACTGGCTGTGCCGACGCTTGATAACCGCTATGGCGATTTTGATTTGCATGGCGGCCAAACCGCTTTTGCGCCGATTGAGCGCCGCGAGCTGCTTATTGCGCGCGAGCAGAGCGAAGCCGGCGGTATTGCGGCCAACTGGCATGCGAGCGACATTGACGACTCAGGCTGGATGAAACGGCTGTGGAGCGAGGCTGCGTACTGGGAAGCATCTCGGGATCGGAACTTTGAAGAAGGCAGCGTATGGCCGGTCGTTTACAGCAATACGCTGGGGGATTTGTCGTTTCGGACATGGGCAGGCCGGATGGGCCGGGTTCCCCGCAAATTTTTGAATTTGGGAATGGCTAATCTTGGCGATAAGGTATGGGCAAGGACGAATGTGGCAGCGCCAGAGGACGGGACGTACTGGCTGCGCACAGAGAGCAATGCGGCAATAGCTCTCTGGGTGAACGGAGAACCGGTCGAATGGAGCGGCGGCCCGGAGGAGCAGACAACTTCCGTGAATTTAAAGGCCGGAGCCAATTCGCTGCTTCTGTGCGCGGAAGCTCTGGCTAATGGGTTGATCCGCATCGGGGTTACATTGTGCGCTGAAGAGCAAGAGCCGCTGCCGAAGTGGATTTATTCCCCTAGCCCTAATCCGAAAACCCGGTTGTCGTATACGGTTTTCGAACAGGAGTGCGGCGGCGTCAGCCGCGTGCGCGTCATCTTCTGCGCTAAGGAGCGCGTGGCGCTCTATGTGAACGGCAAGCATATTACCGAGCACGGCGATTTCAATCCGTATATCCGGCAGGGTCAAGAAGAGATCGATTTGACGCCGTATTGGCGCGACGGCGACAATACCATCGAGCTGGTCATGCCGGAGGGCGAAGGCGTGGCAATGGTGGACGGCGTGATTGAGCGTGTGAACGGAATAAACCAAATGTTCTGTACCGGACCATCCTGGTTGAATGAGCAGGGACTGAGCTCGGAGGTTCTGCATGAAGCGGTGCTGCAGTTCGCCGAGACGGAGACGATGTGGCTTCCCGGCCGCACGCATCCGCTGCCGAATGTCGGCTGGCTGATGCCGGATGCCGTACCGAAGTCTCAGCCGCTGCCTTTCGTGCTCGATGCGTCTCAGCTTGGAAAGCCGATTTGGATACGCTTCCCGCTGCCGGCTGGCGCCAAGGCGCTTCAGGTTATCTGCGCGGGCGAGTGCGAGTGCTGGATAGGTGGTCAGCGGAAGCTGATGCGTGACGGCCGCGCCGGCTTCGAACCGCAGCAGGCAGGAACAATGGCTGCTCTTCGCATCGTCCCAAGCGATATGAGCACGGAGGCAGACGTCCTGCTCGCGCCGATTCGGTTCGAGGTAGCGCCGGCGCAAGGAGAGCTTGGCGATTGGCGGTCGGCCCTGTGCCTCCCGCATCATAGCGGCGTAGTCGAGTATGAAACTACGGTCGAATGGAAAGAGGGCAATGGCGCTGTGCTTGATCTGGGACATGTTCGCGGCACGGCCGAAGTATGGCTGAGCGGCCAACCGCTCGGTGTTCGCGCATGGGGGCCGTATCGGTTCAAGTTTGATTCCGGACCAGGAACGCATCATCTTCGTATTCGGGTGACGAATACGCTGGGAACCCATTATGAAACCGGACGCCCGTCAAGCAACGTCGGGGGATCGAAGAATCCGAAGGTGTCATACTGGCAGCCTGATACAATGCCTGAGCATTGGGAGACGGCATTTGCGGCCGGCGGCCTGTATGGCCCAGTCCGCTTGTACGCATCCAAATAGCATTTTGCACGTCTTTTGGCGGCTAGCCTTCACTTGCCCGTGAAGAACGCCGGCGGGAATTAGTCACTGGAGCATATTGATTGAATTTTCAGTAAAGTGATAACATTTAATGATAGAATGATATGACAAAAATGGATGAGTCGCTTTGAGACAGGATGTGGATGCCTGATAAGAAAAGGCGGATGCGATGAAAAATATGCGGATTGTTCAGAAAATGGCATTAGGCTATCTCATGCTGGTGCTTTTACCGATTCTCGTGTTTGGCGCCTACTTGTACAATCAATTCTATATGGATGTCATGTCTGAGTATTCGGAAGGCAAGCAGGAGCTGGTCGCGCAAGCGGGAGAAGGATTTCGAGCGAGACTGAAGCAAATCGAGTCTATACATTCGCAGTTTCAGTATAATCAGCAGGTGATCGACTACCTTAGCGGGTTGTATCCGTCGGAGCTCAATCAGGTGTACAGCTATCTTAAGGATGTTCGGCCGATTTATATTTATGCGATGACGGGCAACAAGGAAATTGCGTCAATTAAATTGTACAAAACCGAGCAAGCCGTTCAATCGGTATCCGGTGAGCTGGAGGATTTAAGCCGTATCGATGCGAAGCTGATTGCGCTGCTGAACGCGGTTAATGTGGATAAGGGCGTATGGCTGCTCTCAACGAACGCTGCCGGCGTCGAAAGCGCCGGGCCTCCGTATTTAAGCTATTACCAGCGCATTTTTAATAATAGTTATACGCAGTCATTGGGCGCAATCGAGATTGTTGTCGATGATTCCTTGATCAGAAACTTTTTGAACGCCATCGATGTCAATCAAACTGTACATGTGCAGATCGTACACAACGGCGAGGATGTTTACCGTAACGGGGATGAATTAAGCCCGGAGCAAACAACCAGGATGCAGGCGCTGGCGCAAGAGAGCGAAGGAGGATTCGCCTATTCGCGCAGTCAGAAGCTGCTTGTGAATTCACTGTCCGTGCCGGAGCTGTCAACTAGGTTCTACTTCATCAGCCAAATGGATGAGGTATTTGTCGATATTCGCAAGAAAGTCATTTTTCTCGGGAGGTCGCTGCTCTTATTGCTCCTTATGCTTACAGGCATTTATTACGCGGCGGCCTCCTCGATTGTAAGGCGTATTCTCGGTTTGTCGAAGCATATGCGCAAGGTTGACGAGAACAAACTGACTTATTACGAGGGCGGCAGCTCGCGGGACGAGATCGATTTTCTAATCCGATCCTACAATTCTCTCATTCAACGCGTCGATGAACTGGTGAAGAATGCTCATAAAGCGGAGCTGATGAAGAAGGAAGCCGATTATCTCGTGCTTCAAGCGCAGATTAAGCCGCACTTTTTGTACAATACGCTGGAATCGATTCGAATGCTGGCAGAAATCAATGACGACCAGGAGGTCGTTGACGCGACGTACACATTTGGCAAGCTGCTTCGTTATACGCTAACTTCCGGAGACAACGAGACGGTGCTGCGGCATGAACTCAATAATGTCCAACATTACCTGGATATGCATAAGCTGCGCTTGATGGATAGACTTCACTATTCAATCGATGTACTAACCCCTATCGATAATGTAAGCTGTCCCCGGTTTATTTTGCAGCCGTTGGTGGAAAATTGCATTCATCATGGGGTTGGACGCAGCCGCAGAAACGGCAGAATCGATATTGTCGTCAAACGGGAGAATGAGGCGCTGATCATTGTCATAGTCGACAATGGCCCGGGCATACCGCCAGAACGCCTTGACGTCATTCGCGGCGTATTAAGCAATGAGCTGGACCGGCGAGAGCTGCAGAAGGAGAATTCCGGCCAAGGGCTATACAATGTCAGCGAACGCATTCGTATCTTTTATGGCGAAAACTCGTCTCTTATGGTAGAAAGCCAGGCGGGAGAAGGCACGATGTTCACACTAAAGCTCAAAGTTTAAGGAGGGGTATAGCATGCTTAACCTGATGATCGTTGATGACGAGCCCTTCATGCTGAAGGGATTGATCAATATCATTGAGAAAGGACAGACACCATGTTCGGAGATCGTCAGTGCGCATGATGGATTTGATGCGCTTGAGAAGCTGGAGAACTACCGTCCCGATTTGCTTATTACGGATATTCAGATGCCGGAGATGAATGGGCTGGAATTGATTCGAAAAGTGCGTGAGCGAGGGCTATGCGATCGCTTCATCATTTTGACCGGATACGATGACCCCGTCTATCTGCACCAAGCGATACGCTGTAAAGTGATTGACTATCTGTTGAAGCCGATTAATAAGGCAGAGCTTTATGAAGTGATGTCGAATCTGTCGCTTGAGCTGCTGAGCGCCGATGATGAGGCCCCCTCCCAAGCCTCATCGGATTGGGAGGAAAACGTCCCGGGCGTCGACTACGAACAAATGTCTAAAAACGTCAAAAAAATTATTCGGCATATCGAAGCGCATTATAGGGAAAATATTTCACTCGATCACATTGCCGAGCATATATATTTGCATCCGAATTATATTAGCTCGCTCTTTCGCAAGGAGACTGGGCTTACGCTGATCAATTATTTGCATCATTACCGCATTAAGAAGGCGAAGGCGCTGATGCTGGGAAATTCGGACGATTCTTTGCACCGCATTTCCGAGCAAGTCGGGTACGAGAGCGTCCGGCACTTCTTCAGCGTTTTCAAAAAATATTGCGGCGTTACGCCGAGCGAATACCGGCAGCATTACAAGATGCATTAGCCATTACAATCTCTTAACGATGGGAGCTTGAGCGCAACTGCGCATCAAGCTTTCGTTTTATTCAAGCATGCTAGACATATGAAACTGGAGGTAATAGGAATGAATAGTTTAATGCCTTGGGATAAAGGGAAGCTTATCGTTTCGGAGAACGGACGATATTTGCAGCATGCCGACGGCACTCCGTTTTTTTGGCTGGGAGATACGGCATGGCTGCTTTTAAAGCGGACGACGAGAGAGCAGGCGCTAGCCTATTTGCGCGATCGGAAAAACAAGGGCTACAATGTCATCCAAATTATGCTTGTGCATGATTTGACAACTGAAAACGCTTACGGGAGAGTGCCGTTCCGAGATCTCGATATGGATCGGCCCGATGCGGAACGATCGACTGAATATACAAGCTATTGGTCATTCGCCGATGAGGTGATCGCCATGGCGGAGCGTGAAGGGCTGTATGTCGCGCTTGTCCCTGTATGGGGCAGCGTCGTAGAGTATTACTCCATCGATGCCGGGACAGCGGAGCGTTACGGCGACTGGCTCGGCAACCGCTACAAGGATTGTCCGAATATAATCTGGCTGAACGGAGGCGATATCCGCGGCAGCGACTTTACGGATGTGTGGCTCAAAATGGGCCGCGCGATACGGAAGGCTGCTCCGGAGCAGCTGATGACGTTCCATCCGTACGGCCGGACACAATCCTCGGAGTGGTTCCATAATGAGGAATGGCTCGACTTCAATATGTTTCAATCGGGGCATCGCAGCTATGACCAAATGGAGGAGAGCAATCCGGATACTTTAGTCGGCGAAGACAACTGGCGATTTGTGCACACGGATTGGGCCAAAGTGCCGGCGAAACCGACGATAGACGGCGAACCGTCTTACGAGGATATTCCACATGGGCTGCATTTCCTGGACGCACCGAGATGGAAGGCCGACGATGTGAGACGCTACGCCTATTGGGCGGTGTTCGCAGGCGCGTTCGGACATACATACGGACACAATGCGGTCATGCAGTTTCATACGGAAGACCGGGGCGTCGGGGCATACGGCTGTACGCGGAGCTGGACCGATGCGCTCGATGATGACGGCGCGAAGCAGATGGTTCATTTGAAGCATCTAATTCTATCGAGGCCCTATGATGAGCGGATGCCTGACGAGACGGCGATATGCGGCGATCCGGGCTGCCGATACGATCGTTTATTCGTGAGCTTGGGGAAAAGCTATATGATGGCGTACACCTATACGGGCCGGACGATTACCCTGCGGCTGGGTCTATTCTCGGGCAAGCGGGTTGCGGCCTGGTGGTTCAATCCGCGAACAGGAGAAAGTCAACTTGCCGGCGAGATGGACAACGAGGGAACGCATGAGTTCGTTCCGCCAACGGTAAGCGCGCCGGGCAACGACTGGGTGCTGGTGCTAGACGATGCCGATCAAGGATTTGCGGCGCCGGGCCTACCTCTTTCGCGTTAGTTCCGTGGTACCCGGTACTTCCTTCCGCAGGAGCTTTGCGTCGAATTCATTGTGAGGAATGTCCAAAATTCTAAGCAAACTCATTAATATTGAACGCTGTAATACGGCAGTTGTACGACTACAATGAATAGAAAAGACAGCGCTTACCTGCATTTAAGAGCGCATGTTATTTGATACCTCATCAATGGAAGCTACTAGGGCTGCTTATCGTTAGCAGCCTGTATTTTTAACAAGGGGGAACCGGGGAATGGATACAGTAGTTGCGGTATATACAGGACAAGGGCTCGCTGAACCGATGAAGAAGCAATTCGATGAGCTGCTGCCGGGCGTACGGCTTGTTAACATTGTCGATGACAGCTTGATCGCCGAGGTCGTGCGCGAGGGAGAAGTCACTCCCGGCGTGAAGCGGCGTCTTGTGCAATATTATCAGAACGGCGCCGATCTGGGTGCTTCGATTATTCTCAATACTTGCTCTTCCGTTGGCGAAGTGGCCAGTGCTGCGCGGCCGTTTTTCAATATTCCGCTCGTTAAAATCGATGAGAGCATGGCCGCTGAGGCGGTAGACTTGTACAGCTCAATCGGTGTTTTGGCGACGCTGCCAACGACGCTGCAGCCGACGATGCGGCTGCTGCAGCAGCAAGCTGCGCTGCGCGGCAAGTCGGTGCGATTGATCGACGGACTTGCCGCCGGAGCCTATGACGCCCTCGTTAGCGGCCGGCTCGATGAGCATGATCGCATCCTTCTGGAGACAGCTATCCGTGTCGCGGAACAAGCTGACGCGCTTGTGCTTGCGCAGGGCTCGATGGCGCGCATGGAAGCGCAGCTTGCGGAGCGGATCGGCAAGCCTGTGCTGTCGAGTCCGCGCCGCAGCGTGCTGGAAATCAAGCGTTTGCTTGAAGCCAAGGGGGCGAACAGCTGATGTTTACGGAGAGCTTGCCGAAAATATTGTACGGAGGAGACTATAATCCGGAGCAATGGCCGCGCGAAATCTGGGATGAGGACATGCGGCTGTTCCAGATCGCCGGCGTTGATATCGCCACGCTCAATGTTTTCTCTTGGGCGCTTAATCAGCCGGATGAGAACACGTATCGCTTTGACTGGCTGGACGAGATGATGGATAAGCTTCATGCGCAGAATACCAAGGTATGCCTTGGCACCTCGACGGCGGCCCATCCTGCATGGATGGCGACGCGATACCCCGATGTTACGCTGGTCGAGTACGACGGCCGCAAGCGCAAGTTCGGGCGCCGGCATAATTCTTGCCCGAACAGTCCGACCTTCCGGCTCTATTCGGAGCGGATGGCGCGCAAGCTTGCGGAGCGCTACAAGGATCATCCTGCATTGCTGCTGTGGCATGTCAATAATGAATATGGGTTGAGATGCTATTGCGACAACTGCGAGAAGGCGTTTCGCGTATGGCTGCGCGACCGGTACGGCACGCTTGAGGAGTTGAACCGCGCTTGGTATACCCGATTCTGGGGCCATACGTTCTACGACTGGAACGAAATCGTGCTGCCGAGCGCGCTCAGCGAGCATTTAAGCACGAGCAACCCGGATGATACCGCCTTTCAAGGCATTTCGCTCGACTATGACCGCTTTAATTCCGATTCCATTCTGGCGTGCTACAAATTGGAGCGGGACGCCATCAAGGACGTCATTCCGGACGCGGTTGTGACTACGAATTTCCAAAGCAACGGCACCTACAAGCCGCTTGATTATTTCAAATGGGCGAAGGAATTGGATGTCGTTGCGCTCGATATGTATCCCGCAGACGATATGACACCGAGCCAAGCGGCGATGCGCTACGATTTGATGCGAGGATTGAAAGGGGGAGACCCGTTCATTCTGATGGAATCTTGCCCGAGCCAGCTTAACTGGCGCCCCCGCAATGCACTGAAGCGTCCGGGCGTAAACCGTCTATGGAGTTATCATGCAATCGCCCGCGGCGCGGATGCGGTCATGTACTTTCAACTGCGGCGCTCGCGCGGCGCATTCGAGAAATTCCACGGGGCTATGATCGATCATGCCGGCCACGAGAATACCCGCGTATTCCGGGAATGCGCCCAGATCGGCAGCGAGCTGCAGCAGCTTGGCGATACGCTGCTTGGCGCGCGCTCTAATGCGCGGGCGGCGATCGTGTTCGACTGGGATAACTGGTGGGCGATAGAGCATTCCAGCGGACTTACTGTGGATCTACGCTATGTCAAGGAAGTCGAGAAATATTATGACGCCTTCTACAGCATGAACATACCGGTTGATATGATTGGAGTGGAAACGGATCTGGCTGATTATGACATTGTAGTTGCTCCGGTGCTGTACTTGATTCATCCGGGCTACGCCGCGCGTTTGGAGCATTTCGTGGAGCAGGGCGGCACGCTGGTTTCCACGACGTTCAGCGGCATCGTCAACGAGACCGATCTGGTTACGACTGGCGGTTATCCGGGCGAGCTTCGCGAGCTGCTCGGTGTATGGGTGGAGGAGATCGATGCCCCAATGGCGCATCAGCGAAATCGCGTCGTCATGACATCGCAGCTTGGCGAGCTGGAAGGCTCGTACGATTGCGGCGTGCTGTGCGATGTCGTTCATACCGAAGGAGCAGAGCCGTTCGCCGTATTCGAACGCGACTTCTATCAGGGCTTTCCTGCGCTTACGCGCAACCGGCGCGGATTAGGCGAAGCATGGTATGTGGCGACCTCGCCGGAGCCGTCTATGCTGATCGGGCTGATCGGGCATTTGTGTGAAGCGCGCGGCATACAGCCATTGCTGGATACGCCTTCCGGCGTAGAGGTGTCGGTCCGCGTCAAAGATGGAAAGACATTCCTATTCTTGCTTAATCATAACGAGGCTGCGGCGGAGATTCAGTTAGGGTCGGGTACCTATGTTGACTTGTTAAGCGGTACGCCGCACGAAGGCAGGCTGTCGCTTGCCGCGTTGGATGCCCGGATTTTGGCAGCCGTCAATGCGTAAGGCACGAATTGTTAATCATACACAAACGACGACAGGGGAGTTGAGCGAGTGAGAGACAATACAGGCGGCAATCGCATGAAGCTGTGGTACCGCCAGCCGGCTGATGAATGGGTCGAGGCGCTGCCGGTCGGGAACGGCCGTTTGGGCGGCATGGTTTTTGGCGGCATCAAGCGAGAGCGGATTGCGCTCAACGAGGAAACGCTGTGGTCAGGCACGAAGCGGGGCGCAGAGCGCGAGGAGCCGTTGCGTTACTTGGAGGAGAGCCGCAGGCTTATCTTCGCAGGCCGTTACAGCGATGCTCAAGCGGTAATTGAAGAGCATATGCTGGGACCGGCGGGCAATGCGTTCCAAGCTATGGGCGATCTGGAGCTGGTCATGAGCCATCCTTCATCAGCGGAAGATTACCGGCGCGAGCTTGATCTACGCAACGGGCTATTCCGGACCGAATATGTGTCGGGCGGCGTGCGCATAAAACGGGAGACGTTCGCGTCGGCAGTCGATCAGGTGATGGCGGTACGGCTCGAAGCCGACCGTCCAGGTGCAATCGGGCTGGAAGCGGCGCTCACCAGCCGGCTTAATTACCGCGTCGAGAAATACGGAATCGATCGGATCATCCTGACTGGCGCGGCGCCAAGCCTGCTGGATCACGAGAAAGAGCAATCGGAGGATACCGTCATCTATGAGGACAATAAGGGTATCCAGTTTCAAATTCATCTTCAGGCCATACCCGAGGGCGGAATAGTTGAGACACATGGCGGGCGGCTTGTCGTAGCCGGAGCGGATGCGGTAACGCTGCTGCTGACCGCAGCGACCAGCTTTAACGGCTTCGACAGCGATCCCGTACTAGAAGGGCTGGACCCGCGGCCGCGTTGCGACGCATGGCTGAACGAAGCGGCGAAGCTGAGCTACGCCGAGCTGCGGGAGCGCCATATTGCGGATATTACGCCTTACTTTGATCGGATGACTCTAGAGCTTGACGCGCCAAGCCGCGATGATATCCCGACCGACGAACGGATCGCGGCAGTGCTGGCCGGTCAAGCGGACGAGCGGCTTACTGAGCTGTTCTTCCAGTTCGGCCGATACCTGATGATAAGCGCTTCGCGTCCGGGCACGCAGGCGACGACGCTGCAGGGCATTTGGAACAATATGACGAAGCCGCCATGGTCTTGCAACTATACGACGAATATCAATACTCAGATGAACTATTGGCCGGCTGAGGTATGCAATCTTGCGGAGTTCCATGAGCCGCTATTCGATCTGCTGGAAGATCTGCGAATCGCCGGAGCGCGCATGGCCAAGGCTTATTATAACTGCCGAGGCTGGGCTACGCACCACAACGTCGATCTATGGCGCAATACGAGTCCGTCACAAGGCTCGGCAAGCTGGTCCTACTGGCCGATGGGCGGCGTATGGCTGTGCCAGCATCTGTGGGAGCATTACGCTTACGGTTGCAATCAGGACTTCTTAAAGAACAAGGCGTATCCGATTATGAAGGAAGCGGCGCTGTTCTGCCTCGACTATTTGGTGGAGGACGGAGAAGGCAATCTCGTCTCGGTGCCGTCAACGTCTCCTGAGAATACATTCATTGCACCCGATGGACAACGGGCAGCGGTAAGTATGAGCTCAACGATGGACATAGCCCTTATGCGGGAGCTGTTCACGAACTGTATCGAGGCTGCGCGTATATTAGAAACGGACGCTGAGTTCAGACAATCGCTGCAGGATGCGCTGGAGCGTCTGCTTCCGCTTCGTATCGGCAGGCACGGCCAATTGCAGGAATGGTATCGCGACTTCGATGAAGCGGAGCCGGGCCATCGTCATACCGCCCATCTGTACCCGTTGCACCCGGGAAATCAGATCACGGTTCGCGGTACGCCCGAACTGGCTAAAGCCGCCCGTGTCAGTCTCGATCGCCGCCGCGTGTACGAAGGCGAGGATACGATCGGCTGGTGCTATTCGTGGAATATTAGCATGTATGCCCGACTGGAGGACGCGGAGACGGCGCATTCGTATTTGACGAAGCTGCTGGGCAATCCATTCCCGAACCTGTTCAATGCGCACCGCCATCCGAAAATTACTTTTTATCCGCTCACAATCGAAGCCAACTTCGCAGCTTCGGCGGGCATTGCCGAGCTGCTCATGCAGAGCCATGCCGGCGAGCTGCATTTGCTTCCTGCGCTGCCGAAGGCTTGGCCATCCGGACGGATAAGCGGCATCCGCGCCCGCGGCGGCTACGAGCTCGATCTGGACTGGGCGGACGGGAAGCTGAAGAATGCGGCTATCCGAGCTTCACAGTCTGGACGATGCCTAGTGCGAACCTCAGTGCCGATTGCGGTGGAAGGGGCAAATTGGGTGAAGGCAGAAGAAGGCGTGATCGCGTTCACGGCCGAAGCCGGCCACAGCTACACGATCCGTCAAATCTGATCCGACCGCCCTCAATCGATAAATGTGGAAGCCATATGATGGAACGCAGTGTGCACATAAGCGTATAAGCGTATGAGGAAGAAGCAAAAAAACGAACGCGGAATTTTTCCCGTTCGTTTTTTTCATTAACCTAGCAGTGGAAGGTGAATTCTCTTATTAACTAATTACTGGCGGGTTTGCAATCCGGGAGAGCCGGATGATTTGCGTTCGACGAAGCGTGTATCCACTAAAATTTTCGTTTTGGCCAGAGATTCGTCTGCAATAGATTGAATCAACAAGTCGACGGCCAAGGAGGCCATCCGTTCTTTCTCGACGTGAATAGTAGTTAATTCTGGCGTTACAATGATGGATTCCTTAATATTGTCGAAGCCGACGATCGATATATCCTCTGGCACCCGAATACCGAGTTCGGTTAAAGTCTTGATCGCACTAATTGCAATGTAGTCGCATTCGCAAAAAAATGCAGTAGGGAGTATCGCGCCCGTATCCATATAAGAATTCAACTGATGTTTGAGCGATTCTTGGGAAGAAAGTATTGTAGGTGCGACTGAAAATATCTGATTGTTGGGAATATCGATTCCACGCTCTTTCAACGCTGCCATAAAACCGCGTCTCCGATCATCGAAGTTGTGAATGCGCTCGTTGGAGGCGATATAACCTATGTGGCGGTGGCCCTGATCGTATAGATGCTGGCCTGCCTGATATGCACCCATCACGTTGTTGATGCCGACAAAATGAACGGGCAGAGACTCGTAGCAGATATCCAACGCGACAAGAGGAGAAGACAGTATATCTGCAATGTAGGCGATCTGACCTCGAGTTAGGTTTGTGCCAAGCAGAATGATTCCGCTGCTTCGCCCTTCTTCTGCCGCCGCTTTTATTTCTTCTTCTAATGAATCGATCTCGATTGAAGAGAATAACAGAGCGTACCCCTCTGTACGGCATCTTTCTTCTATAAAGTGAATTAATTCTCGGAAAAAAGGCTGCTGGTAGTATTGTTCTAAAACGATGCCGGAATTCGCAAACACAAGAAATGTCAACGATTTGTCGCTTAGCTGTTCGGTGCGTGAAGCAGTTCTTAATTTCGGTACATAGTTGTTATCGCGAGCGATTTCTAGAATACGATCCCTCGTCTCCGCTCCGATTCCTGGTTTTCCATTTAAGGCAAGCGATACAGCCGCCTTAGATACGCCAGCAATCTTCGCAATATCCTCCATCTTCATAAATATCCATCCCCAATATCAGATAAAGTTTAGTAAGTTTAGTTTAATTTCTTTTAATTGAAATTGCAAATTCAAACCAAAAGTTGAAGTGAATTAATGAAACGGTACAAATCGTTGAACTTAATGAATTGAAATCAATGTTTGGAAATTAATCGACTATATAATATTAAATCGGCTAAATTTCAATTGAAGTGCTTTTCTTGGATGATAACATAACTTCACAAACTGAACTATTACTAAACTAATATACTTGTTTAGTTCATATTGAGTAGATGCAACAATCATAGGAAAGCAGATAGAAAGTGAGGATATTCGAAATGGAAATTCAAACTTTATCGCAACAACTGGACGCTGATCGTTGGGGCATCTGTATACGTTGTTGCCATAACAGACAGGGTTCAGAATGATGTGCTGAGCCCTGTTTGTTTATGCATTCAAAGGAATAGAAGCCGAGCTGCAAACAGAAGCAGTATACAGCCCGGCAATGACGTACTAGCGTTCCGTTATGATACAATGTTCGGGTACACGATAAGACAGGATTGGAAGTGATCAGTCATGATCGATATTCATACTCATATACTGCCCGGAGTGGATGATGGCGCATCGGATTGGGAGGAGACGCTGAGACTGGCGAGAGCGGCCGTGCAAGAAGGCATCACGGCTATTGTAGCCACGCCGCATCACGCCAACGGGAAGTATTTCAATGCCGCGAAGGACGTGATAGAGCTCGCGGAACGTGCGGGCAAGAGGCTGAGCGATGAAGGAATCCCGTTGCAGGTGCTGCATGGTCAGGAAATCCGGGTTCACGACGGGCTGCTGGAGGCTTGGGACCAGGGCGAGCTGCTGACGCTGTCCGGCTCCAGATATATGCTGATTGAGCTGCCTTCTTCGAAAATTCCAAACGGTCTAGGCGAACTTATGTATGAGCTTTCCGTACTTGGACTGGTGCCGATTATCGCACATCCCGAACGTAATACGGCAATCGCGCGAGAGCCAAGGCTGCTGGAGGAATTGGTGGAAGGAGGAGCAGTCGCGCAAGTTACGACCCATTCCTTGCTTGGAGGGTTCGGCAGAGGCGTGGAGAAGACGGCATGGACGTTATGCCGAAGAGGACTCATCCATTTCGTATCTTCCGACGCCCATCATACGGAGCGCAGGGGATTCCGGCTTAATGAAGCTTACGATGCCGTCCGCAAACGTTTAGGCGAATCCTATGTTCTCTATTATCAATCCAATGCCAGCCGAATCGTCTCCGATATGCCGTTGGAGCGGAATGCGGGAGAAACGCCCACGAAAGGCGGCCCATTCCGCCGATTGATAAGCAGATTCATGTAATACCGAGGCATTATGCTGCTGGTTAATTCTTCCTATGCTTCAGCCGTTCGGAATCGCAAGAATAAAGCTGCCAGACTGCAGCAAGGAATGCATATAGCGGGAAGTGATGCCCATATTATGGTTAATTTTCCTTATTACATCCATATTCGGCGGCGGAAAACAACATATTTCTTCGTTGGAAAGGGGACTGAAAGCGATTGCAAACCGAACATTTAATGGCGGAAAGTGGGAGAAGATCTTGTGCTTCCGACCATAGTCCCTATTTCTTCCTGAAATCGGATCTGCTTGTATAATGCTAATACCCGCATGATCGGAGAATAGCGGTTATTTATGCTTTTTGCTGCGCTAAAAAGGCGGGAGCGCCCTGGTTCTCAGGGAGGGGAGCAATCCGATTGACATAATGTGTATTGAAATGACAAATAGAGTGACCTACGTATTGAAAACGCTATCATTTTTTGTTTGAAAGTAATGAACTTAGGCATCAGTACTCAAACATAGCGGATTGAAAATGAGTGAGAATGACTAAACGACACATGTCTTTATTCACTCATGATTTTAGGAAATCTATGGCATACTTAGAACCGAAGTGATATAGTGAGTAACCTGCCGCAAAAATCGAATAGTCAATCCGTTAGTTTTGAAACCTCCCTAACTGCGCTGGATAAATGGTTGATGGACGGTAAACTAATCTTATCTGCTACCGCCGATAAGGAGTGAACGGAGGATTGTGAAGATGAACGTCACCCGCAAAAATGATAAGCATGTCAGATTAAAACAATTTCTGCAACGGCTATCGGAAGACAATGATGTATGCAGAGGAGCGGGTATGCCGACCCGGTCGCTCTCGGAACTTCTTTTGTTTGCTGGATATACGCCAAGCGGAGAAACTGTAGATATGGCGCAGCTAATGACGCTGCTGCTTCGCGAGCAAGGTGTGGAAGGCTGCTCCGAGCAAATGGTTGAGTATGTTCTGAACGGCGGATCGATCGAAGGTTTTTTGAATAAGTGTTAATTATATGATTGTACATAGTGAACCTCATGCTCTTGTAAAAGATGGAATGTGGTTCTTTTTTGAAGCAAAAGGTCGCGAAATGAATAATCTTATATATTAAAAGATTCTAATTGAATAACAAAAATGAGAGTTCGTTACGAATACATGTAAAATGACGCAGGCAATCACTAACGGAGGTGGCAGTTTGGAATTAAAACAATATGTTCTCATTCTGAAACGAAGGCTGCTTATGATTTTGTTATTGGTTACGACAAGCTGCTTAAGTATGGGCTTGTATTCCAGTTATTTTCTCAGCCCGCAGTATCAGGCGTCGGCTAAGCTGATCGTCAATCAATACAAGGACAGCGGTTCGCTGCTGCCCAGCATCGACGTCGGCGCCATCAATTCTACCATTGGTCTCATCAAGACCTACAAGGAGATTATTAAGACTCCCCGCATGATGAAGAAGGTCGTCGAGCAATACCCGGAGCTTGGCGTCACGCATAAAGAACTGATCGGAAGGGTGAGCGTAAGCTCGGTCAACGAGACGCAGGTCATGTCGATTACGGTCAAGGGCGGCTCGTATCAGGAAGCGGCGAATATGGCGAATGCGATCGCGATCGTATTCCAGCAATCGGTTCCCGAGCTTATGAAGGTTGATAACGTGTCCATTCTGGATCAGGCCGATCCGCTAGAGAATGTGGGCCCTATATCGCCGAACGTCAAGCTGAACGTGTCGGTCGCCTTCCTTCTATCCTTGATGCTTGGCGTCGGCATTGCGTTCCTGTTGGAATATATGGACGATACCGTAAAGTCCGAGGAGGATATCGATTTGCTGCTTCAGGTGCCGGTGCTGGGCGCCATTCCAACGTTCCGGGAGAGCGACTCGAGGGAGCGGGCGGAGCCTGCGGCCGCTTTAAAAGCTGGGAGGGAAAACAATGCTACGTTTGACGCCTAAATGGAATTTGATTACTCACCTTAATCCGAAATCGCACATATCTGAGGGGTACCGTACGCTTCGAACGAATATCGATTATTCCACCATTAACCAGAAGCTGCAGATTATTATGGTTACCTCATCCAAACCGGGCGAAGGCAAAAGCACGACCTGCGCGAATATGGCGGTCGCCTTCGCTCAAGCGAGCAAACGGGTGCTGCTGATCGATGCCGATCTGCGCAAGCCGACACAGCACCACTTGTTCGGCAATTCCAACCGCAACGGGCTGACGACGGCGCTTTTTAACCAAAAGCCGCTAAAGGAAATCGTCCAGCATACGGCGGTGGATAATCTGTTCATCGTCCATGCCGGGCCTACGCCGCCCAATCCTTCCGAGCTGCTGTCTTCTCCTCAGATGGCGTCGCTTCTTGAGGAAGCAAGGAGCAGCTACGACGTCATCATACTGGATACGCCGCCTATTATATCCGTTACGGACGCTCAGGTTGTAGCGGTTATGAGCGACGGAGTCGTGCTCATCGTCCAAGCCGGACAAGTCAGCAAGGATTACGTTCTGAAGGCCAAGTCCTTGCTCGAGCACGTCAATGCAAAGCTGCTAGGCGTCGTCCTGAACAATGTGAACAGAACCCATGCTGATTCCTACTCCTATTATTACGGCACATCCGAGGGTTAACCGGATGAACGGCTAAGCTTGTGTGGCGTGAGAGGAAGGTAGGACGGTAGGAAGGTAATGTCTCCTGCACCTTTATCACTGGAGGCACTCGGCCATGCTGTGGGATGCAAAGCCTTAGACGTTGATCGTCGGTGGCATGGTGTGAGGAAGGGTTGAATGCCCTGTTAATGGACTTAATTACTCTAACTAACCGAGAACGGGATGTGATTTCATGAAAAAAGTGACAAAAGCCATTATTCCAGCTGCCGGACTAGGCACGCGTTTCCTGCCTGCGACAAAGGCGATGCCGAAAGAGATGCTCCCGATTGTCGATAAGCCTACCATTCAATACATAGTTGAGGAGGCCATCGAATCCGGAGTTGAAGACATCATTGTCGTAACAGGCAAAGGCAAACGGGCGATCGAGGACCACTTCGACATTGCCTTTGAGCTGGAGCACACGCTGGAGTCGAGAGGCAAGCTGGATATTTTGGAGAAAGTCAGGAAGTCGTCCAACGTGAATTTGCATTATATTCGCCAGAAGGAAGCGAAGGGTCTGGGCCATGCCGTATGGTGCGCTAGAAACTTCATTGGCAACGAGCCCTTCGCCGTATTGCTGGGCGACGACATTGTAGAATCTCAAACGCCGTGCACGAGACAACTGATAGAGCAGTACGAGCGCACGGGACGGTCCGTTATTGGCGTACAGACGGTAGGCGTCGATCAGACGCATCGTTACGGCATCGTCGATCCGGGCAACCGCATCGACAATCTGTACGAGGTGAATCGGTTCGTCGAGAAGCCGCCGAAAGGACAAGCTCCTTCCAACCTGGCCATCATGGGACGTTACGTGCTCACGCCGGAAATCTTTGATTATCTGGGCGAGCAGCGGATCGGCGCCGGAGGAGAGATTCAATTGACAGATGCTATCCAGGAGCTCAATATGTCGCAAGGCGTTTATGCGTATGATTTTCAGGGCGTCCGATATGACGTCGGGGAACAACTTGGTTTCATCTTAACAACCATCGACTTTGCACTTAGGAACCGCGATCTGAGATTCCCGCTTATGACGGAGCTTGAAGGATTGATGGAGAGGGAATTTCGCAACCAGCTGATTACAGGAAGGAGCGAGTGAGGATGAATCCGTCGCCATACAGAGACGAAGCGGTTTGGAGCAATGGTTCCTCCTATTATGGCGGATTTGCGCCCGTACAGGAGAAGCGCTTTACGGTGTACGGGGTCGTGAAGCGGACAATGGATATCGTCGGCTCGATGGCCGGATTGCTTATGCTTAGCCCATTGATTGCGCTGATCGCCTTGTGTATCAAGCTCGAGGATCCGAAGGGGCCGGTCTTCTTCTACCAGACGCGAATCGGGAAAAACGGGAAGCCATTCCGCATGTTCAAGCTGCGGTCGATGGCGGTCAATGCGGAAGAGAAGCTAAAGGAGCTTCTGGACAAAAACGAAATTAACGGGGCTATGTTCAAGATGAAGGACGACCCCCGTATTACGAAGGTCGGCAAAATCATCCGCAAGACAAGCATTGACGAGTTGCCGCAGCTGATGAACGTTCTGAGAGGAGAGATGTCCCTTGTCGGGCCAAGGCCTCCTTTAGTTCGTGAAGTGTCGGAATATTCCGACTATGACAAGCAGCGTTTGGCAGTGACGCCCGGTTGCACGGGACTCTGGCAAGTAAGCGGAAGGAACAGCCTCAGCTTCAAAGAGATGGTGGAGCTCGACCTTTCGTACATTCAGAAAAAATGCATTTGGCTGGACATCAAGATCATGCTGAGAACGGTGAAAGCGATTATTGCCCCTCAGGATGCTTATTAGCAGCCGGAAGGAGGAGAGAGCATGGCCAAAATTCTTCATGTTGCAGAATATACGAAAGGCGGCATCGAGACGCATCTGGGCGAGCTTCTTCGTTACCAGCAGGACCTGCACGATGTTTATCTCATCGTATCGGAACAGAATTCCAGCCGGAATGCGCTAAGCATCAGCTCCGGCCGTTTACGCATGTATCCCTATAAGAGAAAGCCCATTCACATGGTTCGGGCGATTCGGGAGATGAGCCGGGCGGTCCATGAGCTGAAGCCGGATATCGTACATATCCACGGCACGTTTGCTGGGCTGTTCCTAAGGACAGCGCTGCTGCTGAAGAGAAGGCGGCCCGCCATTATTTACTGCGCCCATGGATGGTCGTTCCTGATGGATACGTCATTCTGGAAGAAGCGTCTGTACGCCTTAGCCGAGAAGCTGCTGGCAGCTCGCACGGACGTCATCATCAACATTTCTAGACATGAGCACGAGATGGCAATGCGCTACGGCCTGCCTGCGGAAAAATCGGTCATGGTGTACCATGGCATCTCCGAAGCGGGGCAATCGGGTCGTCCGCCTTTTGAACCGGATCAAGGACGCATCAATCTGCTTTATGTCGGGAGGTTCGACAAGCAGAA
>Ga0180215_1001083_pt1 | contig 30917 bp, 31 predicted proteins | sample eDN3rd37CBELigBY_FD_128871 | JGI IMG/M metagenome (GOLD analysis project Ga0180215, IMG submission 128871) | Enriched backyard soil microbial communities from Emeryville, California, USA - eDNA 3rd pass 37_C BE-Lig BY (version 2) (version 2) | ecosystem: Environmental > Terrestrial > Soil >...
CTACTACTAGTGCTGCAGTTGCTACAACAAAGTGTTCACGTGCTGCAACTGAGTAGCACCAGCTTTGAAGACCTAATGTTGTAGCTGCCATGTTTTTAGGGTCCTGAACTCGTTCACGAGTTGTGCCACATGCTTCAGCAAAACGGATTAATAGATCTGTATGACGGTCTGCAGCAATTTCTTCCTCATACATATTTTGTAGAGTGAAGTCTTTTGCTGACTCATACTCAGCGATATCTGGAGTATTGTGGTAGATATAAGCTAGATAGTTTGCGAAAGGTCCTACATAGTGGTAGTGGTTTTCAGCCCATTTAGCAAAGTGCTTTCTTTCTAATTTTCCTTCAGCCCAAGCAACTGTAAATGGAGCCTTTTGGCTGTGATTTCCCTTAATCGCTTCCTCTAATTCTCTACGAAATTCGTCTTTTGATAATAATTCAGTCATTATTGTTTCCTCCTTAATGTTTACCAAAATTATGAGTTAGTATAAGTTGGTATTTGATATTTTGTATACCATATATTCTAAAAACAAAAGGTAGTTCTTTATTTTATCCTTCTATTCTTTTGTTTTTTGGTATTTGGTATACCGTTAAGTAGATATTAAACTATATTTTATAATTTGTAAATAGTGTTTTCTAAATTTTTTAAAAATTTTAAAGATTGTTTTAAATGCCTTTATTTAGAGACAGCAACTTCTATGTTTAACAATGTATGGAGTTCCCTTGATAGATTTTCCAATGCCTCTTCTACAATTTGTTCTCCTATTTCCAAGCTGGCTTTTGTCGCATCGCCAATGCAGCCATTTTCAGTCATTTCTTCATAGGCATAGTACCCTTGGATCGCCTTTCCTGGTCTTAGCTGCTTCCATCTGCCTTCTTCCTGGATAGCGCCTTTTACAATTTTTTCTTTACGAACGAGTTCAGGCGCTAAATATAATGCCTCTGATACTTCACGTTCACAGCTATGTCCAAAAAGCTTTGATTCAACTAGTCTGCCAATTGCATTCTTAGCAGATGCAGTTGTTTTTGCATAGTATACTTCTACATTTAATTCATTTGACAGTGTCAATGATGCTACGTTTAATGTTGGTTGGTTACCGCCATGAGAATTTAATAGTAGAAACTTTTCGATTCCATGGTGTTTTAAAGATGAGATCATATCCTTAAGAATGGCAATCAGCGTAGTTGGCTGAAGCGATATCGTACCAGGGAAATTTAAATGATGCTGTGAAACTCCCATATTAATTGTTGGTGTAACAAGTGCATATGGATACATCTTTTCACCTAGTTTTTTTGCCATTCTTTCAGCTAGTACAGCATCACAGCTTTCAGCCATATGTGGGCCATGCTGTTCATGTGCACCAATCGGGATAATAGCAAACTTAACATCTTTCAATGATTCCTTAACTTCTTCCCAAGTCATAGCTGTTAGATCATAACAAGCCATTTCATCACCTGCTTTTTCTCTTATTCATTAAATCTTAGTTTCTTTCATGTTACTTTTATAATCAAAACGGTATTTTGTATACCTAAAAATAAACGATTAAATAGTTGAAGATAATTTTTTCTTCGGAGGATCAATTTTGATATTATCCTGAGAAATTTCAATATCCTTTTGCACTGTCATTTGACATGTTAAACGATAGCCTTCACTTAATTTGTCACCAAGCATCTTTTCTTCCTTCCAATTAGGTGGTGTTACCCCATCAGCTCCATCAATCACCTGGCATACACATTTCGTACATCTTCCCATTCCACAACCATATTTTATTTCTGGAAATTGGAGGGTTCCAGCTAAAACTACTAGATTAGCATTATCTTTCACTTCTTTTTCAACAATTTTTCCATCTACATGAAGAATGACCTTTGGCATACAATCGCCCCTTCGCTATATTTTTCTAAGTTTTTTGAAAACTAAGTTAATTATACAAGAACTTTGCTAGAAAAGCAAAAACAACATTTATATAGTGTTATTTAAAAATTTAGAAAATTGTGTTGAATATTTAGATATCATCATATAAACTAGTAAATAAGGATTTTGGTATACAATATCCCAAATGCGAATTTACCTGTTAACATGTTCAATGTACCGCTTATGTACAATCAATACTAAAGGAGTGATGGATTTATGGAAAAGTATGCTGTCTTTACAAATAAAGACACTTTCCAAACTGTGCTGGAGAATGATGCTTTAGAAATAATCGAAACGTATCAATTTTATTTTTTCGACAGCCTTAAAGCGACTTATACGATTGCAAAGATTGTGGATGACAATGCAAAAATTAAATTATATGAAAAATATGATGGCAAAGAATATGTTAACAACATCCATGTTAAGTTCTTTGAAACCTTCCCAACAATTGAAGGAGCACGTGAAGAACTAAATGAAATCGTAAAGGCATCTGGTAATAGTGAGGATTCCCAGCATTCAAAATTAATTAAGTCTGAAAATGCTGCTGTATGATTTATACTAATCCCGGAGAGAATACTTATCTCTCCGGGATTAGTATTTTATAAAGTAAACCACGATCCTAAATTGACAAAAAAATAAACCGTCATTCAGTAGTGACGGTTATAATATGCATATATGTTAAAACTTTAGTAATTTTCTAAGGATTGCTAACTTCTTTTCAGACTTTTCTGCCGCTTTTTGAGAACCGAATAAAAAGTTTAACATAGTTCTAACCTCCGGGAATTCTTATTATTTCTTACAATTTGATTATACAATGTTTTTATTAAATTGTATACCAAATACCGAAATTTATGGTAAATTTATTAATATTTGATATAAAAATCGATCTTTGGTATACCAGAAAAGCAACTGAACTTATTTTGAAAAGGTTAGGGTGATGTCATGTTAAGATTTCTATTTTTATCCGCTATACTGCTATATTTACTTGCAACCTTGCTTCCTCAGCTTGGTATCGATCCGTACATTTCGATTCTATGTTTAGTGATTGTGATATGTACATTTGGAATTGTAAAGCGTTTTGTAAGGGTCTTAGGCAGTATCTTTTTATTACTTGGTTTAGTATTGCTTTGGACTAGTGGAGCAGACTGGAAGCAATATATCTCTTCATTTGGCTCCATGCTCGATTTACTTACGTTATTTTCGTTAGTACCTATTTTAGGAATTCCTATTAAATTAGGTGATTACAGTGAAAGCATCAAGACGGTAATTCATAAAAAGGTGAAATCAACCGGAAAATTATATATGCTGACATCTGGGATATCATACTTTTTTAGTATTTTTATGAATCTAGCCACACTGCCTATGACTTACTTTTCCATAAGACCAGCATTGGACAGCTTTCCGATTAAAGAAGAAAATCGCTTTTTAAGCAGAGCCATTACTCGAGGATTTGCCATGCCGTTATTGTGGGCACCGGTCACTCCAATTGTTGGGATAGTCGTTGGCATGACCGGAGTGAACTGGCTTTCCATTCTTCCGTTTGTTTTACCATTAAGCATTTTTGGACTATTATTAGATTGGTTTCTGGGTAGACAGAAATCTACTACGAAAATTGAAAATCAACAGGCTGTCACAGCCTCAGAATTGGCAGCAGCAAAAGAAAGCAACGGAAAGGATTCTCCCTTTAGGGTATTGCAGATCTTACTGGCTATTGTCCTGTTCATCGTTGTTATATCGACTTTAGAGGCAACTTTTGACTTTTCTTTTATCATTCTTGTTTCTTTATTGGTTATTCCATTTTCTTTAATCTGGGCGTTACTATTAAGAAGAGGTAATGAATTTTTCACTCAACTGATTGAACATTTTAAATCCTTTACAGTCGGTATGAAGGATCAATTCTTTATTTTTCTATCAGCAGGCTTTTTAATTTCAACGATACAGGTTTCCCATACGAATGAGCTTATTAATAAGCAGACAATTAACATGATACATGTTATGGGAGCAGAATTCTTTTTAATACTATTACCTTTGATTCCATTAGCGCTAGCCTTTGTAGGTCTTCACCCTGCAGTCAGTCTATCTTTAGTAGCTGGTGCATTAAATCCAAGTGTACTTGGTATTTCTCCATATGTTCTAACGGTGGCCATGTTAACTGGAGCAGTAGCTTCTTTCTTAGTCGGACCATACAATGCAACCATTGGGCTTATGTCAAACATCATAAAGGAAAGCTCATTTAAAGTTTCTAACTGGAATTTAGCATTTACAGGATTATATGTAGGTTTAGCGATGGTGTATTTAATCGCTTTAGAAATGATCATTGGATAGTCTCTAAATAGAAAAAACCTGAGAAAATTAAAATCTTCTCAGGCTTTTTCTATTATTACTGCCCCTCCTATTTACTCCACTTTTGAACCTTTCAGCTCCTTAACGATTTCCTTTGCAAAATGCCCCAGTGTTCCGTTACTATATGAGCGAATCACTTCCGGTGCAATGGACGTTAATGCTCTTGTTGCATACTCTGAAGACAATCCTTTTTCAGCAAAGGCAGACTCTATTTCAATTGCCGCTTTTGCTGCATAATAGGTTGCTAATTTATTTACTTGAATTAGGCGTTCCTCAGAATCGTTTTTTATTTTTCCAATACTCTCGAAATACCCTTTAATTTGACCAGACAGTTTTGTCTCTGAAATAAAAAGAGCTTCGCCATTTTCAAAAAGATCCCTTGAATGCCCCATATATTTAACACCAATGACATTTAGTGAAGGAAACTTTTGTTGTATGTCTCTAGTCGATAATGCTGTTGCCATATTCACAACTTGTGTATTCTTTAATGAAATATTTTCTTCTAATAGATTCGAAATAAAAGGAATGATGTCTGATGCAGAAAGAGCTAGAATGATGACATCCAAATTACCCAGTTCACTTTTAGTCACTGGGTAACTATTTTTATATGAAGAGCTAAATTGTTCCAGCTTAGTTGTATTTGGATGATACAGACCTATTGCTTTACTCTTTTGATTCCACTGTCTCACAAGTGCTGTCCCTAATTTTCCTATTCCTACTAATCCAACTTTTATTCCTTGCATATATTGCACTCCTTCAAAAAACAAATTATTATACATTCATACAGCATACTTATGTGTAGTAAAAAAAACAGGGAATAACCCTGTTTTCTTTACCATATTAAAATAGCTACAAGTGTTGCAATACTTAGTCCCAAAATAACAGGTACAAAGTTCTTTCTCGCAAGCTCCATCGGTGATAGCTGTAGGAAGCCGGCAATGGCAACAAGTGATGACCAAGCAATAATTGTTCCTCCACCTGACCATACAGAACCCATTTGACCAATAGCAGCAAGGGTTGCCGCATCAATTCCACCGTTAGCTAACGCACCCGATAAAGCTCCTGTTAATGGAAGTCCTGCAAAGCCTGATCCATCAATACCAGTAATTAATCCAATAATTAAGATTCCAAATCCAGCAATATATGGATTTTGTGGTATATAATCCTGTCCTGCCTGAATTAAATCAAATAGAAATCCTGGGGCAACAGCATCTGCATCTAAAGAAAGGATAGCTGGTGAAAAGTCTGAGCTGCCCATGAAGAAATATCCAGCGATTGGAATAACCGGCGCCATCGCCCTGAATGAGAATAAAAATCCTTCTGTCAGATGCTCACTAATCTTTTCGAATGCATGTAAGCGGTTAAATGCAATGGTAGCCAAGATCAATAGGATTACTGCAACGCCTCCTATTAATGCTGCACCATTACCACCCTCTAAACCAGATCCGCCGCTGATTTTTGCCTGGAACATGAAAACCATGATAGCAAGCATTGATAATGGAACAAGAACAGCAAAAATGCTTCCCCATCTTTGTTTATCTTTAGTCAATGTTGGACTTTCTTCTGCAGCCGCAGCCATTTCACTAGCTGCATCTAGGAAAGCTTGTCCTTCTGAAGAAACTTCGTTTGTTGAAGAAGTGGATTTAATTGACTTTCGTTCCTTTAAGTAAACGATTACAAGTGCACTAAACCCTGTGATTAAAGAAAGGATTAATACTTTATCAGATACAGCAGCAGTTTCGATTCCTGCAGCCTTTGCACTAATCATTGGAGCTACCTGCATAATATAATCAGATGAAAGCGCCATCCCTTGACCGGAGATACAGACGACCATGGCTGCAGTCATGACAGGTAATCCTGCTTTTACTGCTGCGGGTACTAATAATGCACAGACTAGCGGTACAGCTGGAGTTGGCCAGAAGAAGAGTGAAATGATATAGGTTACGGCCATTAAAATGATATAGGATACATGCCCGTTTACCATTATTTTTTGTAAAGGAGCTACCATTTTGTTGTCTGCTCCCAAATCTTTTAAAGAATTAAGTAGTGCAATCATGATTGAGATAATCAGGAATATATTGAATAACTCTTTAGCTGCTACTAGATTAGCATTAAATACTGCTTGAAAGCCCGATATTATACTGCCATTGTAAGCTGCAGCAACTATAAAAGTTCCAATGAGTGTTGGTAATACAACGCCTTTTCGCAAAAGCATTGTCAAAATAACAGAAACCGTGACCACTACATACAACCAATGTGCTAATGTTAGTTCCATATATTCCCTCCAAAGTCTAATTTGTTAATTGCTGACTACTGTAAAAGATCCCTATTTTTAAAGTTGTATTTAGCATTTCGTATTTTGTATACCAATAATAAAAATAAGATCTTTTGATTCCGGGCATTTTTGCCGTTTTTTCCTTTTATCTTTAGGCCCTCACATCCCTCTATCATATTTATAAACTATATAGTTCATCCATCCTCCCTTTTCACTATAGACGTGTTGAAAATAATATATCATTAATCTAAAGTGTTGTGCAACAATTTTGAAAATTTTATAAATTAAATATTTTGAAAATTATCATTTACTATTACTCTCTCTTTTTGTTACTATTCTAGCTATGCTTGTCATAAGGGTATGAGAGTCATTTCTCCCTCCCTCCGGGTGATTCTTATACCCTGCTTTTATACCAATAATTTGTAATATTATGAATTAATTTCTTTAAGTATATGACAATAGGAATAACCTGTATACTCTCTTGTTAGATTTCCTTACACTTATTTTTCAACACTAGTAAAATATCCAAGGACTTATTTCTTAAGCTGTGTATTATTCAGGAAAAACAAAAAAAGAAGAGCTACAATGCTCTTCTTTTTTTGTTTACTATTCACTTTTATCATGATTGACTGCGTCAATATACGCCTTCTTTGAATTTTCAATATGGATTTTCGTAAGATATTCAGCCATTTCTGCTTCTTGATTCATTATTGCCTTCATGATTTCTACATGTTCCTTCATGGACTGCTCTGGTCTGCCTTCATTTCTATAACCAGTTTTTGCAAAGGCTCGAATATAATCAGATAGTCCACTTAGCATGTCAAACAGCTTCGTATTCTTAGCAGAACGATACAGTAAATCATTCAGTTCATTATGTAATGAAGCATAATCCGTACTATTTTGATCCGTTAAATAATTTTCGACTTTTATTATACTTGCTTGAAACCTCTTTTTTGTATCTTCATCTAATTTTTGAGCTGCTAATTTTGCTGCTAAAACCTCTAAAGAAGAAAGTATGGTAAAAACCTCAAGAATTTCTTTTTCGGTAATATCTGCAACGATTACACCTTTACGTGGAACTGTTTTCACAAATCCAAGAGATTCCAATCGAAACAAGGCTTCCCGAATCGGGGTCCGACTTATATTTAATTTTTCTGCCAATTCTCTTTCTACTAAACGGTCTCCTGTTTTTAGCTCCCCTTCTAGAATAAGATCTTTCAAGTGCAAGTAAGCTCTTTCCCGTATCGAGATTAGATTTTCCTCCGACCAATTGTTTGCCAATTGTCTCCCCTCTTCCAGTTATATACATTATTCAAATTATAGCTTACTGACCAGTTTTGTTCAATCATATTTCCAAATGTTAAGTCTATTCTAGGTTCTTTCTATCAGACTTTTATCTAAAACTATTAATTGTTCTATTTAGTCTAATTCATGCATATAGATGATAATAATTAACATGAGGGGGAAGTAATGTTGAAGCGCTTAGTCACAGTAATAATCACCATTATTATCTTATATGCTATCTATTACGACTTAAGCAAAGGTACTCTTCCTGCTAGTTTTACAAAGGAAACAGCTGTTTCTAAGATGAACTCCAATTCGGAAAATAACACAGGAGAAGAACGATCATACTTTGAAGAAAAAGTAGATGCCGGTGATACTGTTATATCTATCATTGAGGAACATCTAAATGATTCCATTTCAGTTCCAATAACAGAGGTAATAGCGGATTTCAAGGAGTTAAATCATGGTATTTCTCCTCAAGAGATTCAACAAGGAAAGGTTTACAAGTTTCCAAGTTACCCCAAAGAGCAGTAATATTAGTATTGCTCGTGAAGAGATAACCTATCAACTTCCTTGTCAATTTCCTATGTTCATTGCTACAATAAATATAGTGCTGTAAAATAATGAGTGGCGGCGGTTAGAATGTCCCACATTTTTATTTTCCAAAAATCTAATCTACATTCATACTTTTGAACATTGATTATTAAAGGAGCGAATCACCATTGAGTGAGATTATACATCGTACCAAAACCCGTCCCGTAAAAGTCGGAAACTTGACTATTGGGGGAAGTAATGAATTATTTATCCAAAGCATGACAACAACCAAAACACATGATGTGGACGCAACGGTTGCTCAAATTCATCAGCTTGAAGAAGCAGGCTGTCAGATTGTACGGGTAGCCTGCCCTGACGAAAGAGCAGCAAATGCAATATCAGAAATCAAAAAGCGCATTAATATCCCGCTTGTTGTTGATATCCATTTTGACTATAAGCTTGCCTTAAAGGCTATTGAAGGCGGTGCAGATAAGATACGGATCAATCCTGGTAATATTGGCAAACGAGAAAAGGTTGAAGCCGTTGTCAATGCTGCCAAAGCAAAAGGGATCCCAATTCGAATCGGAGTTAATGCAGGTTCATTAGAAAAGAGAATATTAGAAAAATATGGTTATCCAACTGCAGATGGTATGGTTGAGAGCGCACTTCATCATATAAAGATCCTCGAGGATTTAGACTTTCACGATATAATTGTATCGATGAAAGCATCTGATGTACCGTTAGCCATTGAGGCATATGAAAAGGCCGCACAGGCATTTGACTATCCTCTACACCTAGGTATTACGGAATCTGGAACATTATTTGCTGGGACAGTGAAAAGTGCTGCCGGATTAGGTGCAATTTTGAGCAAGGGAATAGGAAATACACTTCGGATTTCATTAAGTGCCGATCCTGTGGAAGAGGTAAAGGTTGCTAGAGAATTGTTAAAAGTGTTCGGTCTTTCTTCCAATGCAGCAACACTTATTTCATGCCCAACCTGCGGAAGAATTGAAATTGATTTAATCAGTATTGCCAATGAAGTGGAAGAGTACATTCAAAAAATTAAAGCACCAATCAAAGTGGCTGTACTTGGCTGTGCTGTTAACGGTCCTGGAGAGGCCCGTGAAGCTGATATTGGTATTGCAGGTGCACGCGGTGAGGGTCTGCTCTTCCGCAAGGGAGAAATTGTCCGTAAAGTTCCAGAAGCTACCCTTGTAGAGGAATTAAAAAAGGAAATAGACCAAATCGCTGAAGAATACTTTGCTAAACAAGCTGATCAGAAAAACTAATCACTAATGATAAAGAAAGAAGCCTCGTACTGATTGTACAAGGCTTCTTCTTTTTTTGTTAATCAAAGCGCTAGCCGCTTATTAAAAAAACGGGAGGATGAACATACCGAGAATAAGAGAAATCGCTCCTATGGTAATAGCCCAAGTACCTGTTTTTGCTCCTCTAGCTCGAGCAATAAAGCCTAGAACAATACCAGCAGCTCCAAAGAGAACTGGAAATACGAACAACGATAAAATTGAAAGAGCAATTGCAGCTAAACCAATTCCAGTACCGCCTTCTGCTTTTGCTTCATTCTTTTCATTGGTATTGGTACCCTGATTTAGCCTAATCGGTGTCGGAGCAGCAATTTCAGCTGCCGTTTCTTCCCGATAGTTCTCTTCTCCAAAATTATCAACACCATATAGCTGGCCGTCATTTTGTTCTTTTTGATATTGATTTTTCTCTACATCTTTTGGGTCTAGATCTGCCATTATGATCCCCCGCTCTCTAATGCTTTGTGTGTCCAAGTTGAAGCATTGGACTGTCTTATCTAAATGACCCGTTTAGAGGTTTCATTGATAAGACATTTACTATTGTGTACTAAAAAAGCATTTTAACTATAACAATGTTTGCCTTCGCTGGTTTTTTCAGACAAAAAAAAACAAGCATCACGCAGGATTCTACACGTGTTATGCCTGTTTCTTAATTAAGCTAAACAATCTGGACAACGGCCATATATTTCAAATTTATGTCCAGAAATATCATACCCTTTTAAGTTATCTGTAAGAATGTTCATAGGACATGTCTCAATTTCCTTTGTTTTCCCACAATCAAGACAAATAAAATGATGATGATGCTGATGATGTGAACAGGTTAGCCGAAAATGCTTTTCCCCCGACAGTTCAGTCATTTCAACTATTCCCAGTTCAACAAATAGTGATAAATTACGATAAATGGTGTCAAAGCTTAACCCAGGATATTGGTCTTTAAGTTTATCTAATACGTCCTTTGCTGTTAAATATTTATTATTGTCAGCAAATAATTGGAGCATTTCTTCTCTTTTTCCGGTATGCTTATAACCCTTTTCCTTCATTATCGTCATGGCTTGATCAACATTCATCCTTCTTCACCCCTTTATACCGCACTTTTCACAATCCATTTTTTTACTAGTATTGACAGGATTAAAATAATGATTGAAATCATGACAATCGTTCCACCAGGTGCCAAATCAAGATAATAGGAAATAAATAAACCACCCAGTACCGAAGCCTCACCGAATAGAATGGAATAAATGATCGTTTGTTTAAAGCCGTTTGCAAGACGAATGGCTGCTGCGACTGGCAATGTCATTAATGCTGACACAAGAAGAATTCCAACCACTCTCATGGAAGCAGCTATCACGAGTGCAACCATAATAATGAACAGTAAGTGAAGTCCTTTAGTTGGAAGTCCGGAAGCTTTTGCATGTTCCTCATCAAAAGAAATTAAAAATAATTCCTTATATAATAGAAAAATAATCGTAATAACAAAAATGCTGATGATTAAAATCAGCCATAAATCAGTTCTGCTTACCGCTGAAACACTTCCGAATAAATAACTGAAAAGATCTGTATTAAATCCATCCGCAAGAGAAATAAAAATAACACTTAAACCGATACCGCCAGACAGTATGATTGGAATAGCCAGCTCCTGATAATGCTTATAAACGGTTCGGAGTTTCTCAATAAACAAAGAGCCCACAACAGAAAAAACCATTCCCATATATATGGGACTGAGTGAGCCTGCTGCCAAAAATTTCTTTTCAATTAAAAGACTTGCTGCAATCCCTGCAAGTGTAACATGGCTTAGTGCATCTGCGATCAAGGAAAGCCTTCTGACCACAACAAATACGCCAATAAGCGGGGCAATAACCCCGATAATGATACCCGTTAAGAATGCATTTTGTAAAAATTCATATTGAAACATTCCTGCCATCATGAGAATTTCCCTCCATGGTTGTGATCATGTCCATGGTCATGAGAGTGGTCATGGTTTAACAAGTGGAGATCATATCCATAAAAAGCAGCTAAACCATTCTTATTCTGTTCCTCAAATTCATGAGTATTTCCATGAAAATGCAGATGTTTATTTAAACAAGCTACATGTGTCACTTTATCCGTAATGGTTCCGATATCATGTGTAACCAGCATTAAAGTAATCCCTAGTCTCTTATTTAAATCACCAAGCATTTCATAGAAGGAACGGACATTTTGTGCATCAACGCCAACAGTCGGTTCATCAAGAATTAAAAGCTCAGGCTTGCTGACAAGTGATCTGGCAATAAAAACGCGCTGCTGTTGACCACCAGACAGCTCACCTATATTGCGCTTTAAATAAGGAAGTAGTCCAACTGAGTCAATTGCTTCTAGAACGGTTGTTTGATCCTCTTTTTTAAACGAACGGAATAAGCCGATTTTTTTCGTTAATCCGCTCTTTACTACTTCATATACGGTTGCCGGAAATCCCGTATTAAAGGAGTTTGCTTTTTGTGAAACAAACCCTATCCGTTCCCAATCTTTAAATCGGCTAATATCTTCGTCAAATAGCTTAATCTCTCCCTGTTGCGCTTTTAGGAGCCCAAGAATGAGCTTTAACAGGGTTGATTTTCCGGAACCATTTGGCCCGACAATTCCAAGGAAAGAACCTTTTTTCACGGAAAGGTTAATATCTTCTAGTACATATTCCTTTTCATAGCGGTATGAAAGTCCGCTTATCTGAATAATAAAACTCATTACATCACCCGAATTCCGAAATCATTCCGATTTAGAGTATACAAGAAGCACGTAAAAATGTAAAGCTGGAATCTTTATTATTCAACAGCCATAATCAGTCACTCTTCATTCGCACCAAACATATTTTATCAATGGAGGAGTGATGACATGAAAATATTTGCTAACATCATTAATCATAAAATCAATACCATTACACCAGAAGAATTATTGAGATATGCTAATATTTTTAAAATCTCAATTACTAACTCACAAGCAGTCCAAATAGCCAAATATTTAAGAGGCAGACAAGTAAATATATTTGATGATAGAGAGAGAGCTACTCTGATTAAGGAAATTGCCAGAGCAACTGATATTGAAACAGCAAAGGAAGTCAATCGTCTGCTTGTAGAATTAATGAAATAAAAAAAGCGCAAGCGCCTGACCAGCCGGTACTTGACGCTTGTGCAAACATATATAAGACCAGGCACACGATGAGTAAGGTGCCTGGCTGCCTGTTTTAGGCTTCATTTACGATATCACGGAGTAATTGTTCATTAAAGGTTTTATTTCTTAGCATGGCAATTTCATGTCTATACGGCGGTTTCTTATTATCTTTGTCTTCACCGACAAAAGGCGTTTCAAGAATTTTAGGAACCTCTGTTAACTGAGGATGATGAACAACATAATTTAACGCCTTAAAGCCTATATGACCAAACCCAATATTTTCATGACGGTCTTTTCTCGAGCCCTGTAAGTTTTTACTGTCATTGATATGAAGAACCTTTAACCGATCAATTCCAATAATATGATCAAAATCATTCAATACACCATCAAAATCTTCTACAATGTTATAACCAGCATCATGAGTATGACAAGTATCAAAACAAATGGATAATTTATCATTATGTGTAACACCGTCAATGATCATAGCTAATTCCTCAAAGGATTTTCCGCACTCAGATCCTTTTCCTGCCATTGTCTCAAGGGCAATCTGAACCTTTTCATTTCCGGTTAATACTTCATTTAATCCTTCAATAATCTTCTTAATTCCTACTTCTGTTCCTTCCTTTACATGGGCACCAGGGTGAAGAACAATTTGACTTGCCCCAATTGCCTCTGTTCGCTCTATTTCAGTACGCAGGAAGTTTACACCAAGTTCAAATGTAGCAGGATTTACCGCATTACCAATATTAATAATATATGGAGCATGGACAATAATTTCATGTATGCCATTCTCTTCCATATGTTTTCTTCCAGCTTCAATATTTAGATCTTCAATTTTTTTTCTTCTTGTATTTTGCGGGGCACCCGTATAGATCATTAACGTGTTAGAGCCGTAGGAAACAGCTTCTTCACTTGCTGCCAACAGCATCTTTTTTCCACTCATTGATACATGTGAACCAATTTTTAACATTCATCTCTCCCCTTGCTCTTACTTTTTCTTTTGCAATCTTTTTGCTCTCTTTTTAAAGTTTTCTGTTTCGTGTTGAATTTTCTTTTTATAGCCCGGCTTGACCTTTTTCGGCTTTTGGAAAAGGGATTTAGCCTTTACGTCAATTTCATCAACCTGTTTTTTTCGATTTCTTCGTTTGTTTCTGTCTTCCAATTCAACCCATTCTTTATTTTGAAAATCGGCATTTTTAAATTCAATACCCATTTTTTCTAGACGGTTTAACGCATCCTCATCGGAATCCTCGTAAATCGTTAACGCAATACCAGAATAACCGGCGCGAGCAGTTCTCCCCACTCTATGGATGTAAAAATCAAGATCGGTAGGAAGTTCAAAGTTAATTACATGACTTATTCCTTGAATGTCAATTCCACGTGCTGCTAAATCAGTTGCCACAATGTATTGAAACTCCAAATCGACAATTTGCTTCATCATTTTTTTTCGCTCACGCGGTGATAAATCTCCGTGAATACGGCCTACCTTTAAACCCTTAGCCATTAAACCGTCTGCAACCTCATCTGCCTTTTTCTTTGTATTGGTAAAAACAATGGCTAAATATGGGTTAAAATGGAGCAATGCCTGATGAACCAACCCTACTTTATTGCGGTGTTTTGCTGGCAGTAAATAATGCTCAATTTTAGCAGCTGTCACCTGCTTTGGCTCAACATTAATATATTTCGGGTTCTCTAAATATTTCTTCATAAACGGCTTTAACTTTTCCGGAATGGTTGCTGAGAAAATCAACATTTGCAGATTCTGCGGCATCCTGGCTGCAATATAATCAACATCAGTGAGAAATCCCATATCAAGCATAATATCAGCTTCATCAATCACAAGCATAGGTGCTGTATGTACAACCAGTGCTTGTTCCTTTACTAAATCACTAATCCTGCCTGGTGTCCCAACAACTATTTGCGGCTGTGTCTTTAGCTTATCGATTGTTCTCTGCTTATCAGTACCCCCGATAAATAAACGAACAGATATCTCCTGGCCCTCCGGACAATGCTGAACAATCTTTAATGTTTCCTGATAGATTTGCGTGGCTAATTCCCTTGTAGGAGCTGTAAAAATGGCCTGAACCTCCTGGCGTTCAGGATCGATACCATGAACAACCGGTAGTACATATGCATGCGTCTTACCCGTACCGGTTTGCGATTGTCCAATGGCACTTTCTCGTTTTAGTACTGTAGGTATAATTCGCTCTTGAATTTCAGTTGGCTTATAAAAGCCAAGTTCTTTTACAGCTTCTATAATAAACGGTTTCAAGTTGAAACGTTCAAATTTTGTCTCATTCATCTAATTAAACTCCTTTATATTAAAGGCTATACATCATTATGATTGCCAAAATGCTGTAAAAATAGCCTGTTATAACCATCATTATATTATAATCAATTTCAGGCAGAATAGCCACCCCCCGAGTTTAGAGTTTATAGGTTGTATTTCCGCAAATACCCCAAACATAATGAGCAGATATGAATATGATATAAGTGGTTTATAAGAATTAATCGTAATTGGGATGAATGATAGATGATAATGACCAGAAGGGAGGCACTGCAATATGATGCCTAGATATCGATTTCCATCGCAAGGGATGCCCCCCCATTACTATAATCCTTACGGAAGGCCGCCGATGAACCCAATGAGGGGTATGTATCCGCAGATGCGACAAAGAGGAGGGATTCTATCAAAGCTGCTGGGAAAGGGAGCGAGGACAGGAGTTAACAGCAGAGCTATGTTCGGTGGTCCTCAGCTGCAGGCAGGTGGAGGTGGAGGGTCTTTTCTTAAAACACTAACAAACCCTTCTTCGATAAACGGCTTTTTATCAAATACACAAAAAATTTTAAATACTGCACAACAGGTGGGACCAATGGTTCAACAATACGGACCGATTGTCAAGAATCTCCCATCATTGTGGAGGCTATATCGCGGGCTAAAGGATGCTCCGGAATTCAGTAATTCAGAAACAAGTTCTACTGATAAGAAAACAACAAGCATTAATAAAAAGGACTTTGACTCTGATCAGGAATCGGAAGCAAAGGCGGAAGCAACTAATCGTACTCCACTGCCGTCTACTCCTAAACTGTATATATAAAGAGAATGCTGGAAACGGCATTCTTTTTTTTGAGAAATTTACATTGGATCACACCTAAGACTGGATAAATCAATTATACACAAGACTAACTGTTTGATTTTGGTTTTGCTATAATATTCATTGTTTACTATAATGAATGAGAATGAAGCGACTGGGAGGAACGGAGATGAATGTAATAAAAATTGCTCCGCGCGGTTATTGCTATGGTGTAGTGGATGCTATGGTAATCGCCCGCAATGCGGCCTTAGATAAAACATTGCCACGTCCTATTTATATATTAGGCATGATTGTCCATAATAAACATATTACAGATGCATTTGAAGAAGAAGGCATCATCACATTAGACGGAAAAAATCGCAGAGAGATTCTTGAAAAGGTTGATGGCGGGACAGTCATTTTCACTGCACATGGTGTATCACCTGAGGTCAGGGAGCTTGCTAAACAAAAGGGACTTGTCAGCATTGATGCAACATGTCCAGATGTAACGAAAACACATGACCTCATTCGAGAAAAAGAGAAAGAGGGCTATACCGTTATTTATATCGGGAAAAAAAACCATCCTGAACCAGAAGGAGCTATTGGGATCGCTCCACATATTGTTCATTTAGTTGAAAATGTACAGGATGTTGAAAATTTAACACTTGATGCAGAAAAGATTATTGTTACAAACCAAACAACCATGAGTCAATGGGATGTCAAACATGTGATGGATAAAATTAGAGAAAAATATCCGCATGCAGAATTTCATAACGAAATTTGTCTTGCGACACAGATTAGACAAGAGGCTGTTGCCGAGCAGGCTGTTGAAGCTGATGTCTTAATTGTCGTTGGGGACCCGCGAAGCAATAATTCAAATCGTCTTGCCCAAGTTTCTGAAGAGATTGCCCATACAAAGGCATACCGGATTGCCGATATTACCGAGCTTGACCTTGATTGGATTAAAGATGCAAAAGCAGTGGCCGTTACTGCAGGTGCTTCTACACCAACACCCATTACAAAAGAAGTCATAACCTTCTTAGAAAAATTCGACCCAACAGATTCATCTACTTGGGTAACAGAAAATAAAGTTCCATTAAATAAGATTCTTCCGAAGGTAAAAAAGAGTTAATTTTATATGAAATAAAAAGCAGCGGAATAGTTTACCGCTGCTTTTTTGATTCAATTAGATAAACTGAAAGGGCTCTGTTACCTTCTCAGATGGAAAAATCGTTACATCAAATCCTTTTTCCTGGCATTTATTCATCAAATAACGTGTTACACCCTGTTTCATCACTTTCTCCACATTATGTCCAGGGTCAATCACATTTAACCCCATCATCATCGCATCATGTGCCACATGGTAATATAAATCACCTGTTATATAGACATCTGCCCCTTTATATTTTGCAGATGAAATATATTTATTTCCATCCCCGCCAAGGACTGCAACTTTTTTCACCTTCGCTGACAAGTCTCCAACAACACGAAGTGCCGGCACATCGAGTGCTTGTTTAACAAACTTAGCAAAATCCTCTAATGTTGTTTCTTCTATTTCACCGATTCTACCAAGGCCCAGTTCTTCCCCCTTGTTGTCTAACGGGTAAATATCATAGGCAACCTCCTCGTATGGATGTGCCTTTAGCATTGCTTGGACTATTTTTCTCTCCAAAAAATCCGGAAAAATGGTTTCAATTCTCTCTTCGTTCACCACTTCAAGCTGTCCATTACGCCCAATAAAAGGAGTTGCAGCTTCTCCCGGGAGAAATTGCCCAATTCCAGATGATGTATACAGACAATGACTATAGTTCCCTATTGCCCCTGCACCCGCATTGCCGAGGGCCTCCTTCACTTTCCCGCTATTCTCCTTAGGAACAAAAACAACAAGCTTCTTTAACTTTACTTCATAGGTGGGAGAAAGAACTTTCGTATTAGTCAACTGCAGCGCTTCTGCTAATAAGTCATTTACCCCGCCCTTTGCCACATCAAGATTCGTATGTGCAGCATATACCGCTATTTCATGTTTCAACAGCTTTTCAATTATTCTTCCTTGTGGTTTATCGGTAGTAAGAGTTTGTAACGGTCTGTATATAAGCGGGTGATGTGCAATAATGAGATCCACTTCTTTCTCAATCGCTTCATCCACCACATCTTCCAATACATCCAGCGCGATCATGACGCGTTGTACAGGCCTATTTAATCGGCCGACCTGCAATCCTATTTTATCTCCCTCCATTGCTAATTGCTTCGGAGCAAATGATTCAAACAACTGGATTATTTCATGTCCATTAATCTTTTTCATCTTCCAAAACCTCCTCAGCCATTTTTATCTTTTTCATTAGCTCCTCTTTTTTCTTCCTATTCTCAACTGTGTCTGATGCTTGTTCGAGCTTTTCAGCAATAGTTAACCAATTAATCTTCTCACCTTCCCACTTTTTAAGGAAAGTAGGGTTATGTTCCCGCAGCAAAAAAGGACCGAATAATAAACCTTTTTCAAGGTCGTCGTGATACGCCTGTTTTTCCTTTCCCTTTTCAGCAACAAGGATTTCGTATATTTTTCCATCTTCCTCGATAATTTCTTCACCTATCAGTCCCCAGCCATTCTCCAGTAACCAGGTTCGAATGGATATGGCACTTATATTTGGCTGGAGAATAAGCCTTTTAACATGTTCAAGCTTATCCTTGCCTTTTTCAAGTATGCTTGCAATAAGTGCCCCTCCCATCCCAGCGATCGTGATACAATCTACTTCACCTTTTTTGATAACCTCTAACCCGTCTCCTTTACGCACTGAAATCTTATCAGTTAATCCTTCTTCCTCTACCTGTCTTCTAGCCGACTGAAAGGGTCCTTCTACGACTTCTCCTGCTACAGCCCAAGGCACAATGCCATTTTGAATAACATAGCACGGCAAATAGGCATGATCTGAACCAATATCAGCTAATTTGTAATCCTGAGGTATGTATTTTGTCACAGTCTCTAAACGGTATGATAATTTCTCACTATTCATTCCTTCACCACTTAACCTTCATTTTTTCATTTTTCATCGGCAGTCTGTTGCATCTATCCTGTTTAAGTATAAAAAAAGTCCCTTGCATATGCAAAGGACAAGACGAATTTAAATATAAACAAATTATAACTGATTAAACTTGCATAGGTGTCTAGCTCTAGCACCTAGCCCCTCGAGATTAAAGGTGCTGGAGCTTTTCTGTGTAACTGAATGCGTTTTCTTCTATCATCTTATTTAAGACCAGCTAGCCATTCAGCCATTTCGCCGGCTTTTTCAGCTGGGACTAAGCCTGGAGGCATAGCATTTCTACCATTTGTAACAACGTCTGCAATTTGATCTTTAGATAATCTGTCGCCAACACCTTTTAAGGAAGGCCCCACTCCTCCTTGGTATTGATCACCGTGACAGCTGATACAGTTTTGCTTATAGATATCCTCAGGATTTGCAGCCACTTCTTCTGTTTTCGCTTCTCCGCCGCCTTCAAGTTCAGCTGCTAATTCCTTTGAATCGCCAATACCTTTGAATGACAGAAGAAACATGGCTAATACTCCGATAACCATAATTGTAACAAAAGGTATAATCGGATTACGTTTCATAACAATTACCCTCCCCTATGTAGAAACTTTTTAACTAATTAATATATTTAAACAATTCCTATTTTACTCGAAAACCTACAGAAGTGAAAGACCTTATATCAAACTTTGTCACATTTAGTTTCTAAAAAAAACAAATCTTCACCCTTTTGGATGAAGATTAATCATTAGTATTGAACGTACCTACCTTTTGTCTTGTTAACAGCCTATTGACCGTGCAATGACAAGATGCTGAATCTCTGAAGTTCCTTCTCCTATTTCCGTCAATTTCGCATCACGCATATATCGTTCTACATGATAATCCTTCATATATCCGTAGCCGCCATGGATTTGCACAGCCTGGTCAGTAACTTCCATGCAGATTTGGGAAGCATATAATTTACATATTGCTGCTTCTTTTGCAAATGGCCTGCCTTCATCCTTCAGCCATGCCGCTTTATAGACACTGTTTCTTGCTAACTCAATTTTCATGGCCATTTCGGCAAGTTTGAACTGGATTGCTTGAAAAGAGGTTAAGGATTGACCAAATTGCTTTCTTTCTTTTGCATAGCTTAACGCTTTCTCATATGCAGCCTGAGCAATTCCTACAGCCATTGCACCAATTCCAATACGTCCGCCATCAAGTGTCGCTAAAAATTGCTTAAAGCCTTCACCCTTTTTTCCAAGCAGATGCTCAGTCGGTACATGTACGTCCTGCAGTATCAGCTCTGTTGTATTTGAAGAATGGAGTCCCATCTTTTCATACTGATCAAGGATAGTAAAGCCGGGAGAACTAGTTGGAACAATAATAGCACTTATTTCATTTTTATTTTGCTTTTTCCCTGTCACAGCTGTAATTGCTATGTGCTTAGCATAGCTTGCATTGGTAATAAAGCACTTATTTCCATTAATAATAAATTCCCCATTTTGTTCGACTGCCCTTGTCTCTGTTCCGCCTGCATCTGAGCCTGCACCAGGCTCCGTTAATCCAAAAGCACCTAAGCTTTCCCCCGTACAAATTGGAATCAAATATTTTTGTTTTTGTTCCTCTGTTCCAAAATAAAAAAGTGGAGCCCCACCTAAAGATATATGTGCAGAATATGTGATTCCCGTTGACCCGCAGGCACGGCTTAGCTCTTCCGTTACAATAGCAAAACTGACTGTGTCTGCACCTGCACCGCCGTACTTTTCCGGAAAAGGCAGACCCATCATTCCAAGCTTTGATAATTTTTGAAACACATCAAGCGGAAATTTTTTTTGCCTGTCTCTCTCCAGCGCACCCGGCGCTACCTCCTCATCGGCAAATTCCTTTATCATCTTTTTAATCATAGACTGTTCAGTGGACAAATCAAAATTCATTACCATCCCCCCCATGTAAATGAATTTTATATCTCCATTCAATTTTATGTTTAAAAAAAGGATGTAATGATTTAAAAGAGTTTATCACTAAAAAACGAGAGGCCCAATAAAATAATTCCCAATAAGCCTGAAAGAGTAAAATGCAGCTGTTTAAATTTCCAACCTCCAGCAAGCCATACGAAACAATTAAATCCTAATACCGTATATAGACCGATAATATTATCAGGAAATAAAGTTAACGTTATTTTCACAGAAGCAAATAATAAACTCAGTGCCGTCACAATTAGTGGAATCTGAAATAATAACCCTTTCTTTTTATAAAAAGCTGTAAGATAAATACCAAGTAATATCAAAATGATTACAATGACCAATTGCAAAATGAGAGATAATTCAGTAAAATATAATAAAACCATCATAATAGGGATAATTAGAAGCAAAAACAGCTCTTTTCTCAGCCATTGTAATTTAATTTTTTGTTCTTCCTGCAGGCCATTCCCTTCAGTATAAATAGCTAACAAAAAGTCACAATAATGTTCAGGAAGTAAGCGATTTTTCTTCCAATATGTAATTTCATTAATAATTATTTGTCTTCTGTTTTCTTTCATTGGTTCACATCCTAATATCTGTAGACTGCATAGATTTTCTTTTGCAAAAAAAAATAGTTCACTTCTATTGTAAGAAGTAAACTATTTTATGGCTAGCCTATTCTAAAAAGTCTTTCAATCTTTTGCTTCGGCTAGGATGTCTTAGCTTTCTTAATGCTTTTGCTTCAATTTGACGAATTCGTTCACGTGTAACGCCAAATACCTTTCCTACTTCTTCAAGTGTACGTGTCCGGCCATCATCAAGTCCAAATCGAAGACGTAATACATTTTCTTCACGATCTGTCAACGTATCCAATACATCTTCCAGCTGTTCTTTTAATAATTCATATGCTGCATGTTCTGATGGTGATGTCGCTTCATGATCTTCAATAAAATCTCCAAGATGCGAATCATCTTCTTCACCAATTGGTGTTTCAAGCGAAACAGGCTCTTGAGCGATTTTCAAGATTTCTCTTACCTTTTCTGGTGGCAGATCCATATCTTCACCAATTTCTTCTGGTGTTGGTTCGCGGCCTAGGTCCTGCAGCAGCTGCCTTTGTACACGAACAAGCTTATTGATTGTTTCTACCATGTGAACCGGAATCCGGATTGTTCTGGCCTGATCAGCGATTGCTCTTGTAATAGCTTGGCGAATCCACCAGGTTGCATACGTACTGAATTTAAACCCTTTTCGGTAATCAAATTTTTCTACAGCCTTAATTAAGCCCATATTTCCTTCTTGGATTAGATCTAAGAACAACATGCCACGACCAACATATCTTTTGGCAATACTAACTACAAGACGAAGATTCGCTTCCGCTAACCGCCTCTTTGCTTCTTCATCACCCTGTTCAATCCGGAGTGCTAAATTTACTTCTTCCTCAGCAGATAAAAGGTCAACACGGCCTATTTCCTTTAAATACATACGTACAGGGTCATTTATTTTAACTCCAGGGGGAACACTTAAATCATTTAAATCAAACTCTTCTTCATTTTTTGATAAATCCTTAACATTAGGGTCTTCTTCCTCGCTGTCACCAACAAGCTCTACACCATTGTCACCAAGGAGTTCATAAAATTCATCCATTTGATGAGAATCTAATTCAAAGGACGCCAATTTTTCTGCGATATCATCATAGGCAAGGACACCTGTCTTTTTTCCTAATAATGTTAACTGTTCTTTCACCTGCTCTAGGGTCAATTCTGATTCAACCTCTTTTGAACGAGCCGATTTTTCAGCCATTTGTCCCCCTCCTTCCAAAAATCAAAGAAACCATTATAAAGTTTTACGTATTTGTTGAATTTCTGCTAAAAGAGCGACAGCCCTATTAATATCCTTTTGACGGTCTGCTTCTCTCAGTTCAGCCTCTTTTTCCTTTATCTTTAACATTTTTTGATATTTCAACACCTGTTTGATATAATCATTTAATTCCTGATCAGAAATCTCTTCATTTATTGACATCATCTCAATATCAACAATAATTCTCCTCAGCTTCTCATCATTGATATAATCCAAAAATGAATTAAGATCAGGCTGATGATTTTTTTCATAAAAACCATATAAATAGGTTATGATTGCCTGGTGTTCATCAATATTAAAGGTATTTCCTTTCATCAGTTCTTGCACCTTATAGGTTACATCAATACTTCGCAGCATATGTGCAATCAGAAATCTTTCCGCATTATGGTAAGCAGGCTTTATTCTCTCTACTTTCCTTTGTAAGACTGGCGGCTGTTGAATATCCCTGTTTTGCTGCTGCTTCTGCTTTTGCTCCGTTTGAGAGGTATTCTTAGAATACTGCCCTTCCTGCTCTTTCAACGCCTCGAGAGAAAGATTAAATTCATCAGACAGCTGTCGTATATAAAGATCTTTTTCAACAGGGTTCTCAAGACGACTGACTTCCTCTAATACTTTTTCGATATAAAGGAGGCGATCTCCTTCATTTTGCAGGTTTCTACCTTTGCGGTAATAGAGCATTTTGAAGCCCATTAAGGTCATGCTTGAATGAATGATATCATTTCGGAATTTTTCTTCCCCGTACCTTTTTACGTAATCATCAGGATCCATTCCATCCGGCATTATGGCTACATTCACTTGCAAATTCTGTCCATGAAGCATATTGCCTGCCCTGAACGCAGCCTCAATTCCAGCAGAATCTGAATCATAGCAAATGGTTACGGTTTGAACATTTTTCTTTAAAATAGATACATGCTCTTCAGTTAAAGATGTTCCCATCGTGGCTATACCGTTTTCAACGCCAGATCGATCCGCAGCAATGACGTCTGCGAACCCTTCAAACAAAATGGCTTGCTGCAGCTTTCTCATTGTAGGTCTTGCCAGATGGTAGTTATATAAAATTTTACTTTTATTAAAGATTGCTGTCTCGGGACTATTTAAATATTTGGGCGACTGTGCCCCTAATGACCTCCCAGAAAAAGCAATCGTTTCACCATATCTGTTAGAGATAGGAAACATAATTCGATCCCGAAAGCGGTCAAAATAGCTTCCATCCTGCTCTCTTTTAATAATGAGCCCTGCCTTTTCCATTAATGCGGGTTGAAAATTCTTATTAGTTAAGAATTTATAAACAAAGTCCCATGAATCAAGTGCATATCCAATTTGAAACTTATCAATCGATTCATGAGTAAAGCCTCTCGCGAGCAAATACTCCAGCGCATGCTGACCTTCCTTTGTGTTTACTAGCAAATGATGATAAAATTTACATAATAAATTATGTGCTTCAATCATTTGCTTGCCTTCAGGGGAAAGCTGATCAGTTTTGCTTGATGTAGATATGTGCGTTCCAACTTCAATATTTGCATTTTGTGCAAGTTTTACTGCAGCTTCTTGAAAAGAAAGACCTTCAATTTGCATTAAAAAAGAAAATACATTCCCTCCTGCACCGCAGCCAAAGCAATGATACACTTGTTTATCGACTGAAACAGAAAAGGATGGAGAATTTTCATTATGAAAAGGACAGAGACCTATATAATTTCGACCCTGCTTTTTTAGCTGTACAAACTCACTGATGACATCCACAATATCTGATGCCTGCCTAATCTGATTAAGCTTATCTTCGGCAATTCGATCTGACATGTGAACACCTCCGTTTACTTTATGAGGTATTCGTCAAAAATTATTAAATTCCTGCAAATTTAGACAAAATCTTCGATAATTCTTTCATGAACTAGAATAAATCCTAAATTGCATATGATTTTTTGGATTTTTTTCATGAATACCTCTTCTTCGAGCTTTTGCCAAGATGGATGATTTCGACAATTACTTGTTTAACAGGACAATAATCAGCGTCAATTAGAATTGCTGGTTTACCTAATGTACTAATTATTCTACATCACTCTGCATATTCCTTCTTTAGTGGAATAACTTTTCTAATGATAACTTGTCGAAATTTTTAAGACAGCAGACTTGACTTCTCACCCTAAATAGTTTATTCCTCTAAGTGAAAGTCTAAACCTAAAATTGATACATTTTTATCACAATTTTTTATTATAGTATAAAAGGTTGATAATTGCATTAGTTTTTTTATAAAAAACTTAAAAAAATAAAAAATAGCACATAAGCTGTATGTGCTATTTTTTATTTTTTTGAAACAGATGATGAATAATATTAGCTGTTTCTTCTACCGCTTTATTTGTTACATCAATTACAGGACAGCCAATTCTGTCTACAAGATTTTCAAAGTATTGTAGTTCTTCCTTGATTCTATCCATATTTGCATATGTTGCATTATCATTTAAGCCCAAAGACCGTAACCGTTCTTTGCGTATTCCGTTTAATTTATCCGGACTAATCTTTAATCCAAAACATTTCGTTGGAGAAATCTTAAATAATTCATCAGGAGGGTCAACCTCTGGAACGATGGGGACATTTGCCACTTTTATTCTTCTGTGTGCTAAATATTGTGATAAAGGGGTCTTTGAGGTTCTTGAAACGCCAACAAGAACTAAATCTGCTTTCATAATCCCTCTAGGATCCCTTCCATCATCATATTTAACGGCAAACTCAATTGCTTCTACCTTTTTAAAATACTCCTCATCCAGTTTATGAATAAGACCTGGCTCAAATAAAGGTGTCTTTCCAGTCAATCTTTGTATTTGATCGATCAGTGGACCAAAAATATCATAGGCCACAATTCCTGCCTTTTCTGCAGACTCTCGCATATACTTTCGAATTTCCGGTCTGACAAGTGTAAACACGATCATACCATTCTCATATTTGGTTAAAGAAATAACATCGTCAACATTTGATTCATCTTCCACAAATGGAAAACGTTTAATAATATTATCACTGCCGCTAAATTGGCTAAGTGCAGCTTTTGTGACGAGTTCAGCCGTTTCTCCCACTGAGTCTGATACCACATAGATGACCGGCATCTTGCTCATCCATTTTTCATCCCCTCTTTATATCAGTCATATATAGTATAGCCTACCGATCCTCTGCTAAAGCAACTAATGCTTTGGCAATATTTGTTTTTGTTATTCTACCGATTACTTCAAAGCCATTGTCTGCCTCTTTCACAACTGGCATGGCATCGATCTGCCTTTCAATTAGTTTTTTCGCCACCTCAATTAAGTGATCTTCACGTAAGCACATGGCAATATTAGGCATTCTTGTCATAATGATATTTACCGGAAGACTTGATAATTCCTGCTTTCCAAGACTTGCTCTTAATAAATCCTTCCTTGATAATACCCCAACTAGTAATGAATGCTGGTCCACAACAAATAATGTTCCTACGTCTTCTAAAAACATCGTTACAATCGCATCATATACGGAAACACTCTCATTGATCACAACGGGAATGGATTGGTAATCTTTCACGTATAACTTTTGTAAATTCTCCGTTAGAAGCTGGACACCTGTTTTCCCAGTATAAAAATATCCCACACGTGGTCTTGCATCTAAATAACCAGCCATAGTTAAGATGGCAAGATCTGGTCTTAAGGTTGCTCTCGTTAGATTTAACTGATCAGCAATATGTTCTCCTGTTATCGGACCATTTTCTTTCACAATTTCTAATATTTGTTCTTGACGTTTGTTCAGTTCTATTGTTCACACCACCTAACATGCCCAATTAATCATGAATAATGTTATACTATTACATAATTATTATATACTATTTTTCGAAAATGAAAAGCTATCAATCCTATTCACATGAAAGGTTACAATTATTAGATAAATGTAAAATGACAAAAGAGCCAATACAAAAGGCTCTTTTGTCCATATCATTGTCCAAAAAAAGGGAATCTATTACTTCACAATTATTTCATTAACATTTGCGAACTTTTTAATCAGCTGCGCAAGCTTCGCCATTTGATTGAGGCGATTATGTTTAACTTCTTCATTGTCAGCCATAACCATCGTATGATCAAAATATTGATTAATCTCAGGTCTTAACGAAACAAGTGAATCAAAGTATTCATCCTCTGCAATACTTCTGTCTAATTGTGCCTTTACAGCCAGATATTTCTCATATAATTTATGTTCATCATTATTTTCGAACAAGCTTTCTTGAATTTCACCAATCACTTCAGCCTTAGCAGCAATATTTAATACCCTGCTTAAAGCTTCCATATTTTCTTTAAAATCAGCATCTGTTCTCTTCTCCTCAAGAACCTGAGCTCTTGTGATAAGCGAGCTCACTACGCCAATTTCATTACCAAGTACTGCATCAATTAAATCATAACGGATTCCTTTTTCCTGCAGCAGATGTTTCAAGCGAAGTTTAAAGAACGAGATTAGTTCCTGCTTGATCGTTTCAAGTTCTGCTTTTAATACTCCGTCAGCTTCAAGTAAGGATAATGACTGTGATAATATTTCCTCAAGATTAATTTGCCAATTTTTTTGAAGAAGGATTTGAACAATTCCAGTCGCTTGCCTTCTTAATGCATACGGATCCTGTGACCCACTTGGAATGGAGCCAATCACAAAGAAGGATGAAATGGTGTCCACCTTTTCGGCGATAGAAAGCACTGCTCCAATTTCCGTTGACGGCACATCATCATCTGCATTACGAGGCATATAATGTTCGTTAATAGCAAGTGAGACAGCTTCTGCTTCACCTTTTTGACGAGCATATTTTTCTCCCATAAAGCCTTGTAATTCAGGAAATTCATATACCATATTGCTTACTAAATCAAACTTGCAAATTTCAGCAGCACGATCAGCATATGCTTTTTCATCAGCTGAAAAATGAAGCTTATCGCTTAAAATAGTAGTCAAACGGCGCACGCGCGCAACTTTTTCTGCTAATGTTCCAATTTCCTCATGGTAAACAATGGACTTCAATTTAGTTAATGCGTGATCAATTTCCATTTTTTGATCTTCTCGGTAGAAGAATGCTGCATCCGAAAGTCTTGCACGAAGCACTTTTTCATTTCCTCTTGCCACGTTTTCCAAAAACTCTGCTCCACCATTTCGAACAGTCACAAAATACGGTAGAAGCTCTCCTGTTTTGGATTTAACCGGAAAATAGCGTTGATGTTCCTTCATTGACGTAATCAACACTTCTTCAGGCAGCTCTAAGAATTCTTCCTCAAACTTTCCATATAATGCAGTAGGATACTCTACGAGATTATTAACCTCTTCGAGAAGTTCCTGATCAACCGGGATGTCCCAGCCGTTTTCTTCTTCAAGCTTTTTCAATTGCTCAAGGATGGTATGTTTCCGTTTTACCGGATCAACCATTACATATTGCTTGCCCATTTCGATTTCATAGTCAGCAGGCTCGGTAAATTCAAGCTCGCTTCCAAGAAAACGGTGCCCCTTACTATGTCTAGCTGTCTCCACATTGGTAATTGCAAATGGAATTACCTCTTGTCCAAATAAAGCTGCGATCCATTTAATTGGTCTTATATAGCGGAGCTCATTATCTGCCCAGCGCATGTTTTTTGGAAAGGATAAGCTGACAATAATGTCCTTTAATTCAGGGAGTAATGTAAATGTCTCCTGTCCTTCGACAAATTTTTTGACATGCGCATACTCTACTCCATTTATTTCCTTAAAATAAATATCCTCAACCGTCATTCCTTGACCGCGGCTGAATCCAATTGCCGCTTTTGTCCATTCGCCTGCTTCATTTTGGGCAATCTTTTTCGCTGGTCCCTTTGCTTCCTCATGGATATCCTTCTGCGTTTCAGCTGCCTCCTTCACAAGAACCGTTAAACGGCGAGGCGTTGAGAATGCTCGTAGTTCTTTAAATTGGATTTGCTTTCCTTCTAGCCATGATCGTACTTTATCAGCCAGTTGGTTCATAGAATTTGTTACAAAACGAGCCGGCATTTCTTCTAAACCAATTTCAAGCAAAATATCTTTAGCCACGGGCTTTTTCCTCCTTTACCTTTAAGATTGGAAAACCAAGCTTTTCACGTTCTTCATAAAAGGTTTTAGCAATTTTACGAGCAAGACTACGGCAGCGCGCTAAATAACCGGTTCTTTCAGTAACAGAAATAGCACCTCTCGCATCAAGTAAATTAAATGTATGTGAGCACTTTAGCACATAATCATATGCCGGGTGAACCAGTCCCTCTTCCATTTGTCGATGTGCTTCTTTTTCATAAATAGTAAATAAATTAAATAGCATCTCTTGATCAGATGTTTCAAATGTATATTTAGAATGCTCATACTCCGGCTGACCAAATATATCACGAACCGTAAACCCATCAGTCCATTCAAGATCAAATACATTTTCCTTATCTTGTATGTAGGATGCTAAACGTTCGATTCCATAGGTAATTTCTACAGAAACAGGCTTGCAGTCAAGGCCTCCTACTTGCTGGAAATAAGTAAATTGTGTAATTTCCATCCCATCAAGCCAAACCTCCCAGCCTAATCCTGCACAGCCAAGTGAAGGATTTTCCCAGTTATCCTCAACAAAACGGATATCATGCTGTAATGGGTCAATGCCTAGTGCCTTTAAAGAATCTAAATAGAGCTCTTGAATATTGTCAGGCGAAGGCTTCATAATGACTTGAAATTGATGGTGCTGATAAAGACGATTGGGATTTTCGCCATATCGACCATCCGCCGGACGGCGTGACGGTTCCACATAGGCTACATTCCATGGCTCCGGACCAATCGCACGCAGGAATGTGTAAGGGCTCATTGTTCCTGCACCCTTTTCAGTATCATACGCCTGCATTAAAATACATCCCTGTTCAGACCAATGCTTTTGCAACGTTAAAATCATGTTTTGAATATTCATTGGACACCTCCAAAAAATTAATACTACTGATTTCCTTTTTCCAACACAAAAAACTCCCGTCTCTATGCTGGAAATAGCATAGGGACGAGAGTTTTACCCGCGGTTCCACCCTATTTGCTCACCTTTGGCAAGCCACTTTTATTCGTGTCAGCAGACACATTCATATCGCTCAGGAATGCCCTTCCTTAACCATCTATATCCGGCTTGCACTGTCCCGAATTCGCTTAAATAGACAAGAGTTAAGTACTCCTTTCCCTCATAGCAATGTATTTGTAATGATTTTCTAAGAAGAATGATAGCTGAAACAAAATCAGTTGTCAACTTTCAAACGATCAAGCTGATCAAGAAATTTTTTCGATTTCAGGTATAAGCCTGAATATTCATCATAATAACTGTCAATGACTCTCTTAAGTTCAATTTTTGTTTCCGGCTTAACTGAGATATTACCTAAACGGCTTATGTCCAAATAATAAAAGGTTAAGAGCAGCTTTACTGTCGATGCAGAAATGGGTAAATGGTAGGAATCCTTTTCAAGACACCGATGACAAAGAATTCCTCCTTCTCTTATAGAAAAAGAAAACTTTCCTTCCTTGCTGCCACATACCACGCAATGATTTAAAGTTGGATACAGACCCAAGCTGTTCAACATTTTCATTTCATAGATATTCTTAATGATGTCAGGGTCATATCCTTCATTAATATAATTCAAAACTTGGTACAAAAGCTCAAATAAATAGGGATTTGTCTTTTTTTCCTCTGTACATTTATCCGTTAATTCAACGATAAAACTAGCATAGGCCGTTAGAAAAATATCTTCTTTGATAGACCGTAAAGAAGCAATCATTTCACCCTGCTGCAAACTTCCAAGTCCGTGACCCTTCTGTACTAAAAAATATCCATATGTAAAAGGCTGGGTGATGGCAGCCAGCCTGCTTTTTGGTTTCTTAGCTCCATTTGCCATCACGCCTATTTTTCCCCATTCACGTGTATAGAGAGTCACAATTTTATTTGTTTCACCATAATCGGTTGTTCGAAGGATAATCCCTTCGCATTTTTGCAGCATCTGTACACCACACCATCCCAGTAATGAGACAAACCTACATAATTGGAAAATCTAATTCAACTAGCTCTTCGTCCTGACTTCCGGGTATTTCTTGGTTCTCCTTTTCTAGCTCCTTAAAAAGAAGATATGTGTCAATATTACCTGTTTGTGAAAAAACCTTCCAAGTAAAATCTAACATTGAAATCCCACCTTTCAATTGTTGGACTAGCTATTATTCATTTATTC